>ERZ779866.347-NODE-347-length-51770-cov-5.016746_pt1 | contig 51770 bp, 36 predicted proteins | sample MGYA00511248_ERZ779866 | MGnify/ENA primary metagenome ERZ779866 (study PRJEB29588, sample SAMEA2155758) | human gut metagenome | biome: human gut; feature: human-associated habitat; material: faeces | place: Denmark | collected 2008/2010 ... | reverse complement strand
CAGATTCATATATAAAATTATTGTTTTGTCTTAAATCTATCGAAGTTAAATTAGTACAATTAGAAAATGCTGTCCCACTAATATAATTAACAGTTGATGGCAAACCAATTTCACTAATTGATGTTTGAGCAAAAGTTTCTGTGCCAATATATTCTAAACCTTCTTGAAAAGTTACTTTATTTAATTTACATGAAATAAATATATTACTATTTAATTTGGTAACATTTTTTGGTATTATTACATTTGAAAGGTTTGTACTTCTAAATGCATAGTTTCCTATATAATTAATAGAATCTGGAAGATTAATTTCTGATAATGTTGCTACACAATCAAATGCAAAATTTCCTATACGTGTCAAATTTCCTTCTATAACAACTTTTTCTAATGTTTGATTATATGCAAATGCATAATCTCCTATTTCTGTTACACTTGCTGGTATTATTATTGTTTTTAGTCCTTCTACTCCTGAAAATGCACCATATCCAACTTTTTTTACACTATCTGGTAATGATAATGTTCCTGTACTATCAACTAATAATAAGTTTCCATTTGATGATAATAATTCTCCATCATCTGTTATATCATATGGATTTATTTGTATTCCTACCGCTTGAGCTGCTCTTATTTCTTTCTTATCTTTTGTTTTTATTAATAATTCTCCTTTTATTATTTGTAATTTTTCTATATATTCGTTTGTTATGTCTGGTAGTATATTTTTTATATTACCTGTTTCTTCATCTGATTTTATATTATAGTTAATTGAGTCTTTCCCAGCAGAAAGGCTTTCTCCTAAAAATCCTTCATTTTCAACATTTTTGTTTGCTTTATATAATTCTACTTCTTCTTTATATTTTGATAGTTCATTCATCATTTTTGATAAGCTGGCATTACTCGTTATTCCACTATTTCCCATTAATGTTGATATTGTTACTCCTGCTAATATTAGCATTACTATTATCGTTACTGCTAGTGCAATTAATGTTACTCCTTTATTTTCTTTTGTTCTCATTATTTTTAACCTTTCTATAAATTATTAAGTTTTACATACTCAATGATTAAATTTATAAGTTTATTATAACAATAAACAATAACGAAATCAATATATAGAATAAAAATATGTTCAATAAAAAATATAAGCAAGAAAATAATGAAAATTTACAACCCATTTTTAATATTATTCATCGTCACCATATTTTTCATATACAAAAATAGCTGAAGTAGAAAACTTTTAAAGTTTTCCACCTCAGCTATTGACATAGAAACAAAAATTATTTAATAAATAGTTCATCATCTTTGCAATCTACTGTAATTGTTGTATTTGGTAAAATTTTATTTGCTAAAATATTTTTTGCAATTAATGTTTCAAGTTTCTTTTGGACAAATCTCTTTAATGGTCTTGCACCATAAACTTCATCATATCCATTATTAATTAAATAATCTTTTGCTGATTGTGTAACATTTAAACTAATATGTTTATCATCAAGTCTTCTTTCCAAATCTTTAATTAATAAATCTAATATTCTTCCTATTTCTGTTTTCTGTAATGGTTTATAAAATACTATTTCATCTAATCTGTTCAAGAATTCTGGTCTAAAGCTTTGTTTTAATAATTTTCTTACATTTTCTTTTGCTTCTTCAGATATTTCTCCATTTTCTTGAATTCCGTCTAATATATAACTTGAGCCTAAGTTTGAAGTTAATATTATAATTGTATTTTTAAAGTCTACTGTTCTTCCTTGTGAGTCTGTAATTCTACCATCATCAAGTACTTGTAACAAAATATTAAATACATCTGGATGAGCTTTTTCTATTTCATCAAATAAAACTACTGAATATGGTTTTCTTCTTACTGCTTCTGTTAATTGTCCACCTTCCTCATATCCAACATATCCTGGAGGCGCACCAATTAATCTAGATACAGAGTATTTTTCCATATACTCACTCATATCTATTCTTATCATATTATGTTCATCATCAAATAAACATTCTGCTAATGCTTTTGCAAGTTCTGTTTTACCAACACCTGTTGGTCCTAAGAACATGAATGATCCTATTGGTTTACGTGGATCTCCAATTCCTGCTCTTGAACGCATTATTGCTTCAGATACTTTTTCTACTGCATCATCTTGTCCAATTACTCTCTTATGCAATAATTCTGGTAAATGTAAGATTTTTTCTCTTTCACTTTCCATTAATTTTGTAACTGGTATCCCTGTCCATCTTGATATAATTTTTGTTATTTCATCTTCTGTTACTTTATTTCTTAATAGACCATCTTCTTTTCCTTTTTCAGATAATTCTTCTTCTGCTTTTAATTCTTTTTGTAATTCTGGAAGTTTACCATATCTTAGTTCTGCTACTTTTCCTAAATCATATACTCTTTCTGCTTGTTCTATTTGTGCATTTACTTGTTCTATTTCTTCACGTAATTTTTGCACTTTAGAAATTGCTTGTTTTTCATTTTCCCATTTTGCTTTCATTCCATCAAATTTTGTTTTTAATTCTGCTTTTTCTTTTTTGATGTCTTCTAATCTCTTTTTAGAAATTTCATCTGTTTCTTTTGAAAGAGCTGTTTCTTCAATTTCTAATTGCATTATTTTTCTTGATACTTCATCAAGTTCTGTTGGCATTGATTGCATTTCTGTTTTTATCATTGCACAAGCTTCATCTATTAAGTCTATTGCTTTATCTGGTAAAAATCTGTCTGAAATATATCTGTGTGATAATGTTGCTGCAGTAATTAATGCATTGTCTGATATTTTAACTCCATGATATACTTCATATCTTTCTTTTAATCCTCTTAATATTGATATTGTATCTTCTACTGTTGGCTCATCTACCATTACTGGTTGAAAACGTCTTTCTAGTGCTTGGTCTTTTTCTATATATTGTCTATATTCATTTAATGTTGTTGCACCAATACAATGTAATTCTCCTCTTGCTAACATTGGTTTTAATAAGTTTCCAGCATCCATTGCACCATCTGTTTTTCCTGCTCCAACAATTGTGTGAATTTCATCAATAAATAAGATGATTTTTCCTTCACTTTTCTTTACTTCTTGTAATACTGCTTTTAATCTTTCTTCAAATTCTCCTCTATATTTTGCACCAGCTACAAGTAGTCCCATATCAAGTGAGAATATTGTACAGTCTTTTAATCCTTCTGGCACATCTCCTCTAACAATTCTTAATGCTAATCCTTCTGCTATTGCTGTTTTACCAACACCTGGTTCACCAATTAAAATTGGATTATTTTTTGTTTTACGTGACAAGATTTGAATCACACGACGAATTTCATCATCACGTCCAATAACTGGATCTAATTTTCCATTTTCCACATCTTTTGTTAAGTCACGTCCATATTTTTCTAATACTTCATAAGTATTTTCTGGATTTGGATTGTCTACCATATGATCACCCCGCATTTCTAAAATTACCTTTTTTGTATCCTTTTTATTCATACCTTCTTGGTTCAATAAATCTTTGACCCAATTTTCATTTATTTCAAATAATGCCATAATGACATGTTCTACTGACATATATTCATCTTTAAACGATGTCATTTGATTATTTGCTTTCGCAAGTAAATCATTTAAGCTATAGCTTATTCTCATGCTATTGACATCAATATTTTCAAGTGTCGGTTTTTGTTGAAGCCTTTGTTCTAATACTTGAATGAAATGATTTTTATCTTTATTTAGTTTAGATAACACCCTTGGAAAAATACCACTACTATCATTCAATAAAACATACAATACATGTTCAATGTCAATTACTTGATGCTTATAACTTAGTGCTAATTGACTTGCTTTTTGAATCGCCTCTTGCATCTTGGCTGTAAATTTTTCGATATCCATGTTATCACTCTCCTTTAGCACTCCTTTATCCCTAGTGCTAATTTCATTATATTCATATTTTTAGCACTGTCAACACTTAAGTGCTAAAAAATCATAAAAAAAAAGAAATCCTCTTGAAAGGATTCCTTATTCTATCTTATTTAACACTAATAAAACTATTCAGTTAGACCTAATAACCAATCTCGCGCATTAATACGTCGTATTCCCTCATATTGCATTTCAGGATCATCATCCATAGTAAGGATTACTTTAGGGTAATGGTCTTGAATTGCTTGAAGAGGTCTCAACTCTCTTTCTAACGTTTTTTCATCACGTACAGTTAATGCAACTTGATAGTATTCGATACCTTTAGAATTTTGTGCGACAAAATCCACTTCAAACTGATCTACTTTTCCTACGAATACTTTATATCCTCTTCTCAATAATTCTAAATACACAACATTTTCTAAAATATGCCCCGTATCTACTTTTTGTGTTCCTAGTAACATATAGCGCATTCCAATATCTACAATATAATACTTTTCAAGTGTCTTCAAATACTCTTTTCCTTTTATATTATAACGTTTAGCTGGATAAACAATATAACTTTCACAAAATGCTTCAAGATATTTTTCTACTGTTTTAGGACTAATTTTTCTTCCAGAAGAGGTCATCGTATCCGCTATTTTCTTAGATGATAATGGACTACCTATATTATCAAAAACAAATTTTAAAACACTTTTTAGCATCATTGTATCTGTAATATTCTTTCTATGAACAATATCTTTAACAACAATCGTATTATAAATTCCTTCTAAATATTCTCTAATTTCATTTGGTTGATTCTTTAATTGTAATGCATAAGGAAAAGAACTATTTTCTAAGTACTCTGTATACTTAATTCCTCGATCATTCATATTCCCAGTACTTTCCATATATTCTTTAAAAGAAAGTGGCAACATTTCGATTTGTACATATCTTCCTGAAATCATCGTGGCAATTTCACTTGAAAGCATATAAGCATTAGAACCCGTAACATAAATATCCACATTCTTTTTTATATAAAGACTATCCAATACTTTAGGAAAATCATTCACATTTTGTATCTCATCAAGAAAAATATAAGTCATCTTCCCCGGAACAAGTCTTTCTTTTAAATAGGAATAAAGTTTTTTATAATCCGTCAATTCTTCATAATCAAGATCTTCAAAATTAATAGCAATTATTTGTTGATCTGTAACACCTTGATTTTTTAGATAATCTTGATATATTTCTAAAAGCATAGATTTTCCACATCTTCTTACTCCTGTCACTATTTTTATCAATTGTTTATCTTTCCAAGCAATTAATTTATTTAGATACTCCACTCTATTTATGATCATTAAAAGTCCCTCCTTTTATTGTATTATAATACAATAATTATGTAAAAACAAAAAGTTTTTGTACTATGATACAAAAACTTTTTAAATTTAATAGTTTATTGTACTATAATACTATTTTTATTATATGAAGAAAACGATGCATTATTCTATATTGTTTGTATAAGTATTTCCAATTTATTTTATTTTTATTTTCTAAAAAAACTTCCATTGTATTTCATTAAAGACAATTGTATAACTATATCAATGCTTAATACTTTGATTTTATTAAGCAAAATAAATTAAAAGAAAGAAGAAATATTATGAGACTTTTTATTTTATTTATTATTGCTATGCTTATTAGTTCTATTGGCTTTAAAAAATTCGTTTGGTTTATTTCAATTGGTTATGGATTTTCTATTGCAGGACTAAGTCTTGCAATGATTATCATGTTTTTCCATGAATTAACACCTCTTACATTATTCATGTCTATTCTTTTAATAGTCTATGGTTGTCGACTAGGCTTTTATTTGATGATTCGTGAAATGAAAAGTGCTTCTTATCAATCAACAATGAAAAATAAAATAAAAGATGGATCAAACATGAACTTTATCTTAAAAGTTGTTGTTTGGGCATCTTGTGCACTTCTTTATTGTTGTGAAGTTTCACCTGTTTTTTCCGTTTAGAAAATGAAGCAACTACAAATGTTATTTCTATTATTGGTGCTGTTATTATGGCTCTTGGTATTTTATTAGAATCTACAGCTGATCTAACAAAAAATAGTTTTAAAAAGAAACATCCAAAACAATTTTGTAATGTTGGTTTTTTTAAAATTGTACGTTGTCCAAATTATCTTGGTGAAGTCTTAACATGGACAGGTGTCTTCCTTTCAGGAGTGACAGTCCTTCATGGAGGACTTCAATGGATAGCAGCTCTTGGTGGTTGGATTTGTATTGTTTATATTATGTTTGGTGGAGCTCGAAGACTTGAACTTCGCCAAAATAAAAATTATGGAAATGATCCTGAATATCAAAAGTATGTAAAATCAACACCTATTTTACTTCCCTTTATTCCTCTTTATAGCATCGCAAAATATAAATGGTTTGTGGGATAAACAATGGACAAAAAAGAAACCAATAAATATCAAAACTTTACGTTATCTCTTGCCCTTTTTGATGCTTTGTCTGTTATTTTCTTTTGTGTAGCCATATTTTTAATTGCATCACGTTTTCAAAATTCATTCTTTTTTATAGGCATTATTTTTTGCATACTTACTGTTTATAGAAAAATACTTTGGAAAATACTCGTTGCTTTAAAAGGGATGGGATATTCAACAGTTATTTATTTTAATGACTCTTGGCTTCTTACTTATTATCGATTTAAACAATGTAAGAAATAATATTCACTTTACTAGTCTTTGATGCTAAATTATGACATATCTTCCTTGTTCATTCTTTAGAATAACTGTTATTTGTATGAGTTTATTTGCATTTACTTTTGATGGAACAAAGGAAAAAAAGCTAATTGAATTGAACAATTTATAAATGCAATTGCACAAGGATGTTTTCTTTTAGATGTTCTTAGTATGTTATTTTAGTTTAGAAGAGTCTACATTTTAAAATATAGATTCTTTTTTATATATAAATCATCTAATATTTTAATGGTTGGTGTTATAATAGAGAAAAAAGGAGGATTTATATGAGTAATATTGTAATAAGTGATTCTATTAAATATATTGGTGCAGATGATACAACATTAGATCTTTTTGAAAGTCAATATATTGTTCCTAATGGTGTCAGCTATAATTCATATCTTATTTTAGATGACAAGATAGCTGTTATGGATACAGTTGATGCAAGAAAAACAAAAGAATGGTTTGGAAATTTAGAAAGAGAATTAAATGGTCGTTATCCTGATTATTTAATTGTTTCTCACTTAGAACCAGATCATTCCGCAAATATTCAATTATTTGTTGAAAAGTATCAAGATGCAAAACTTGTTTTAAGTGCAAAAGCAAAAGCAATGCTTCCTCAATTCTTTGATATTGAAGGGTTGGATGAAAAATGTATTGTTGTTAAAGAAGGAGAAGAATTAGATTTAGGAAATCATCATTTGAAATTTATTATGGCACCTATGGTTCATTGGCCTGAAGTTATGGTTGAATATGAAACAAGTGAAAAAATCTTATTCTCTGCAGATGGTTTTGGAAAATTTGGAGCTTTATCACATGAAGAAGATTGGGCTTGTGAAGCAAGACGTTATTATTTTAATATTGTTGGTAAATATGGTATCCCTGTACAAACTTTATTAAAGAAAGCAAGTACATTAGATATTGAAATGATTTGTCCTTTACATGGTCCTATTTTAAAAGATAATTTAGGTTATTATATTGATAAATATCAAACATGGAGTAGCTATCAAAGCGAAGACGAAGGTGTTTTAGTAGCAAGTGCTTCTATTCATGGTAATACTAAAGAAGTTGCTTTAAAAGTTGTTGATTTATTAAAAGAAAAAGGAGTTAAAGTAGCCTTTACTGACCTTACAAGAGATGATATGGCTGAAGCTGTTGAAGATGCGTTTAGATATTCTAAAATGATTTTAGCTGGAGCTACTTATGATGGTGGTGTCTTTGTCCCAATGGAAGATTTCTTACATAGATTACAACATAAAGGATATCAAAATAAAAAAGTTGGACTTATTGAAAATGGTTCTTGGGCTCCACTTGCGAATAAAGTTATGAAAGAATTACTAACTCCTATGAAGAACGTAACTATTTGTGAAAACACAGTAACAATCAAATCAACTTACAAAAATGAAAATCTTGAAGCTATTCAAAATCTTATTGATGAACTTTTAAAATAGTTATTTAAAAACAGACCTACAAAAATGTAGATCTGTTTTTTTATTTAATGAAATGATTATTTTCCATCATCGTATACAGCAACAAAATAAATATCTCCCTTTTCCATTGAAGGATCAATCGTAATTGTTCTACCATTTTCGTATTCAGAATATTGAGTATCACTATAATAACGACGCCATTTTACAATTTTATGATCTCCATGTTGATGATCATTTGAAGTAAGTGTAATTTGAAATGGACCATCTTTCAATTGATATGTTGTGAGTCTTGTAATCAATATAGTATTTCCACTAAAATGATCTTCATGATAATCACGTTTGCACTCCAAATAAACATTATATGTAGAAGAATCTTTTTCCCATTGAGCAACAAAATTTAAATTACCAGTTGAGCCTTTTGAAACCACTGTATATAACTCATTAGAATCAGAAGGCTCTAGCAAATATCCTTTAAACCTATATCCATCACGTTTTGGTTCTGGTAATATTATATCTTCATCACTAATTTTGTAGTCATAACCTTGTGAAGTTATTTTGTTATTTTTTTCATCTAAACCAAAATATCCATCTGTGCCAGCATTACAATTAATTTTATATACTTTTTCTTGTGTATTAAATTTATAAGCTGAATTTTTTGTAACTGTCCAATCTTGAGATTCAACATAAATAGGTTCTCCATTTTCAAATATATCTGATTGTGCAGCAACTTCACCAAAATTTGCTAAGTCATATCCTTTTTCAAGTACTGCCCTTAACTTTATCTTTTCTCCATATCGAAATTCAAGAGTCGTTTCTGTTTCATTATTTGCAAATACAGGTTGTTCTTTTTCATTTTCATTTTTCGCAGTTTCAACTAAACATTTTGCTGAACTAATGTGTCCATTTGTCTTAAACGTTACATTAAATCTCTTTAAACTGAAATTGTAAGTTACCTTAGTTGTTTTTTCACTTAATTTTTGTGGATCATCAGTTGGAATAACATATCCCTCAAACATAGTTGAGTCATTGTTTTCACTTGCAATCTTATTTGCCAATTCTTGTGCACTTAAAACTGGTTCACCTAAAAATCCTACAATATCTTCATATTTATATGTGATATCATCTCCACTTAAATTTTCAAGCGTACATTCAACAGTATATGTCTTTTTCCATTTTGCCGTTAAAGTTATTTCGCGCGTATGTAAACTAGATAAAATATCTATTAAATCCTTTTCACTTTCAATTTTTCTTTCAGTCTTATCATCTTTGTAATACCAACCTGCAAAAGTACAACCATTACTTATTTCATTATTTGATGGTATTGGTAAATCTAATTTATTTTCAAAAGTAAATGGTTTTTGGGGATCAGATAAACCATTCCATGAGCTAATACTTCCTTGAGAAAGATGAATTGAATAATTGATTGGTTTTGTTATAACAGTAAAGTTAACGTTGTTTGCAGGCATATTAAATGATCGTGTTTGTGAATCGTCAGCATTGATTTTTATATTTTTATCGCTGCTTTCACATTTCCATTCAGCAATTTCATAACCAGGTTTTAATTCTACCGAAAGAGTAACTGTTGAACCATATTTATACGAAGCTGCTCCTTTTAGTGACTTAACTCCTGTATCCTTTGTAGTATCTCCATCTGAACGTTTGTCAGTAAGTGCTACATTATAACTATTTCTATAATAATTATAGCGACAAGAACTTTCACCATTACCGTCTATAGTAATAGTTTGACGTTCTGGTGTTTTAAAGCCAGTTAAATCAATATCTTTTTTAGGTGTAACACTAGGTTCAACTTGTGTATCTGTTGTTCCTATAAATCCTTGTTGATCTATAAGATCCCAACCACCAGCAAGATTTTCTAAATAATAATATACAGTATATTTTGTATCATTTCTTGCAGTCCAATATGGATAAACTTTAATATTTTCAGTTATTTTAACTTGACCTTCTCCTATTTTTGAACCACCTGTTTTACTTGTATACCAGCCATCAAATGTATATCCAGGTCTTGCCATTGTAACTAATTGATAATTACTATATGGCTGATCATATGTAACTTCCATTGTTAACGATTGTCCTGAAGGATCTAAATATCCTCCACAATCTGCAGTTTCAAAAGTAATCTTATATGTATTTGCTTTCCAAGAAGCAGTAAATATCTTATCACCTGTTGAACCTTTTGTTATTGTAAGATTTTTGTTTGGCGCATCAGAATCATTTTCTTTCCATCCTTCAAATGTATAACCTGTTTTTGCTTTTGGTTCAGGTAATGTAAAATCATTTGTTTCAATTGTGTATGAGTTTACACTATCATTTTCCATTTCTGCATCGTTATATGTAATTGAATATTTAATTGCTTCAAAGTTAGCAATAAATTTAAGATTTCCTGTTGTTCCTTTAGTAACTGTGTAATTTGTGTTTGGTTCAGCAGGAGAACCTTCTAATGTCCATCCTGTAAATTTATAGCCATTCTTTGTTAATGCAGGTAATGTAAATTCATCATTAACTGTATAAGTGTCTTTTAAAGTAACATTTTCATCAGCACCATTTAAATCATAACTAACTGAATAAGTAATTACTTCTGTTTTAACTACAATGTTTATATTTTGTGCAGGTATGTTAAATTTTAAAGAAGTATCTTTACTTGTAGAATTTTCTGGATAACTCCATGATTGAATTTGATAACCTGTTTTTAAATCAACTGAAACAGTAACTTCTTTTCCATATTTATAGCTTCCAGCGTTATAAGGTGTTTTAACACCAGCATCTGTTTGTAATGAAACTGTATAGGTATTTCTTGTATATTTATATTCACATACTGTTGTACCATCACCTTTAATTGTAACTTCATTAAATTGATCAGGTGTAAATCCTTCTATTTCAATTGCTTTTGGTTGAGCTTTTTGATCTGTTGTTCCTGTAGCATCAACCGTTTCATATTCTTCATATTTTTGACTATCATCAAGTGACTCAATTAAGTATTTTACTTTATAGGATGTATCTGTATTGGCTTGCCATTTTGCTTTAAGCGTTGTATCACTTGTAATATCTACTTGTGTTTCTTCTGTAATTGGTGTGTCTTTTAAATACCATCCTACAAATGTGTATCCTTGTTTTGTAGGTGTTTCTAATTTACCATAGGTACTTTCATAAGTAACTGTTTTATCTTTAATTTCATTTCCACCATCTGTATTAAATGAAATTTGATATGTACTTGCTTTGTAATAAGCAGTATATGTTTTATTACCTGTTGTTCCTTTTGAAAGTTTCATATCTTTTAAAGGATTTGTTTGTGTTCCATCATTCCATCCAATGAATGTATAACCATTCTTTTTAGGAATTGGTAATTGATATTCATCTTGAACAGTATAGGTATCTTTTAAGTGATTTGCTGTACCACCGTTTAATTCATAAGAGATAGTATAGGTATTGACTTTAGTAACTGCTTTTACTTTTGTATCTTTTGTTATTGTTAGATTATTGGTAATAGGTTCGTTATTGATTTCAAAATGATCAAATGTATATCCTTCTTTTACTTCAACATTAAATGAAGCATTTTGACCATAACGATAATTACCTTGTCCACTTGATGAAACAATTCCACTATCTCCATCAATTGTTAGAGCATATAAATTTCTTTGATAATAATAGTTAACAACAGTAGTTCCATCACCTTTGATAATCACTTCTTTTTTACTTGGCGATTTAAAACCATCATAAAGATGTGTATTAGGTGTGACTTGACTATTTGTTGTTCCATTTAATTGTTGGTTATCAACCAGCGTATAGCCATCATTATCAAGATTTTCTTGATAGTGGTTGACTTGATAAACAGTATGTTCAGCCGCTTTCCATGAAGCTTTTAAAGTCGTATCTTGCGTAATTTGTACTTTACTTTGGCTTGTTATATGCGTGTTGTTTAAATACCAACCAGTAAAAGTATATCCTTGTCTTGTTGGTGTTGGTAAATCACCATAGGTTTGATCATATGTTACTTCTTTAGCATCAAGAGTATTCCCACCTTGACTATCAAATGAGATTTTATAATTCTTTGGTGTCCATTTACCATAAAGATTTAAATCACTTGTAACTGTTGAGGATTCATGTTTGATGGTAAGATTATTATCTTCATACCATCCATCAAAGGTATATCCTTTTTTATTTGGATTTGGATAATTGATTTCACTTGTAACTTGTGTTTCTAATAATTCATCTTGATTATAAAAGTTAACTGTATATTTTGTTTCTTCTTTTGTATCATTTTTTTCTTTTAATAATTCTTGTACTTCTTCTTTAGCGATAGAAAGTTCTTTTTTTTCATGATTATAGATTTCAAGTAATGATTCTAATTCTTGTTTTGATAAACTGCTATAATCAATAGGATAAACAAAATCATTATCTTCCGTTGCATTTTTAGAAATAATATATTCACTTAGTTTATCTGTCCCATGAGTATCAACTGCATATCCTTTTTTTACAACAATAGGATCACTAATTGTTCCATCTGGGAAAACAAGTTCTGTTTTTACAGATCCTTCATAAACATTAAGTGTTGCATAAGATTCTCCATTTTCATCATACTTAACAGATACTTTAAATACTGTACCTCTTACTGACATGATTGAATTTGGTGTTTCTACATTATATTTAGCTTTACTACTTAAAGGATTTTGAATTTCATTTAATTCATTTCCTTTTAATAAAGTAATCTTTGTACGTGAATTTTTTTTGGTACCTATAGAATCAATTTGTACTAATGAATTTTCATGGCAATAAATATACTTATCAGAATCTAATGAAAAATAAGCTTTCGATTTACTATAAGTTTGCACCTTATCATCAGCAATCAATCTTAAATCATTATAAGGATCTAAAACCCCAACATCCTTTCTCTTTATTTCTACCTTACCGGCAAAATCAATTAATTTAATAATCCTAAATCCCTCTTCTTGATGGAAAGTGAAATAGCAAAAAACACCAACACAAACAATAAATAAACTAAATATCGTTATAAATAGTTTTTTATTTTTCATTTATAAATCCTCCTCATTCTTTTCATCAATTAAACCGTTAACTTGATAAATTTCCACTTCTTTTGCTTTTCCCTTTAAAGAAACATTTCCTAACCAAGTAACATCAATTCTTCCTTTTAAACGATCATATACTTTTTTAGATATAATCACTTGTCCAGCTTTTGCGACACCTTCTAATCTTGAAGCCGTATTGACTGTATCACCAATAGCCGCAAATTCAACACGGTACTCACTTCCCATGTTACCAATAATAGCTTCTCCACAATTCACGCCAACTCCAAAACCTATTTTTATTCCTGTTTTTTCATGAGAAATTCTTGCAATTTCTTCACTACATTTTTGAATATCTAATGCTGTTTTTACTGCTTTATAGGTATAATCTTCTAAATCAAATGGTGAATTAAAGACTGCCATAGCTGCATCTCCAATAAATTTATCAAGGGTTCCTTGATTATTAAAAACAGCATTGGTAATATTTTCAAAATAATCATTTAATAAGTCAACTACTTCTCTTGGACTTAATTTTTCTGATAACGTTGTAAATCCTCTTATATCCACAAAAAGAACTGCGATATCTTTGAGTGTTCCTCCTAAAGGAATATCAGCTTGTCCTTGATTGATAGCCTGTTCTACAACATCTGGTGCTACATATTTTTTAAATGTATTAACAATTCTTCTTTTATCAACTAAATCTAAAACGTATTCCCATAATATATTCATGACATAGAATACAATAAGTGCTAAAACTGTTGTAATGATTCCAATTTCATAGCCATTAAAAAAGAAGATTCTTGTAATCATTAAATGTGACAACAATGCACTAATTAATACAAGCAAACGATTGAATAATTGTAACCATTCAAATACTAATGCCACAACAAAAACAAAACCAACAATATAAAGTGTTGAATAATATTTATCAACTGTCATATATGTCTTTTGTAATAAAATTGCTTCAAAGATATTTGCTTGTATTTCCACTCCAAACATTTGTTTAGATTTTTCAATAGGTACTGTATAAGCATCTTGCATTCCCGTACTATATGCCCCTACTAAAACCACACTATTAGCAAAAATTTTTTTATCAACTTTTCCATTTAAAACGTCGATAAAAGAAATGGTTTCATAATCGCCACTATGTGCTGTATATTTAAAATTAAATATATTTTGATCATTACATTCTGGTTCTTGTAATTTTAGATGATGATTCTTACAGTACATACTTGCAAGTGTATATGAAAAATTATAATAATTTTTATCATTATAATTTACCTTTAGTAAAGATGATCTCACTTTATTATCAGTATCTAAAATACTGTTCGTAAATCCTTGTATTGTATTTTCCTTTAATGCTTCATAAGGTTCATCATAAGAATCAATATCGGTTGTTACTTCATTAAATTTAAAAGAACTTCCTACTAGAACATTTTGATCTTTACAAGCATCCGCAAATTCTTGATCTCCCTTTGATTCAATAGAACTCCCAAAAATAATATCAAAAGCAATAATCTCTGGTTTATGTGTTTCATCTGATATTTGATGAATTAAATCACTATAAACACTTCGATTCCATGATCCAAAATTACCTAATGCATTCAATGTCTTTTCATCAATAGCAATAATCTTTACCTCTTCATTTGCAACTTCATCATTTTGATACCAAGCATCCATAACAATACGATCAAATGGATATAAAACATCATTCATTGTTAAATAAACAAATAAAAATATAAACGCAAAAAAGAGACAATACCTAAATAACTTATACTTTTTCATATTTTCTCCTTTTAAACCATTTTAAATAAACAAAATAATAAAATTGCTGTTATTGTATTTGATAAACCTGTCATTAAATAATCTTTTGTTTCTTTCTTTTTTGCAAAAGCAAAAAAGAAAAAACATACTGTAATTACTATAAAGAAAATATATTGAGCAAATCCAATAAATAATGCTTGTATTATCTCAAATAATTTTAATAATAAATTCTTCATGCCAAAGAAATTTGAAGGTTTAATATCTTTATAAAATAAAAGACAATTCGTAATAAAATGAGGTTGTCCTAAACAAACTCCTAATAATAAAGCTTTTAAAGTATCTAAAGATAAAGAACTTAAGTATAAAGAACTTATCTTATTCATTTGATTTTTAAATAATAAAGTGATGAATACAATAAAAGCATAATGACATAACTGATCTAAAACATAACTTAATTTTTTACCTGGTTTTTTCTTTAATATCCTCAGTTTACATAAATCTGTAAAGGCATGGCTTAAAGTTACTAAAAATAAATAAAGTAACCCTATAAGATTTCCTTTAAATAAAACGATACCTACACAAACAAAAGGAACAAGATAATAAAAACAATGAATTATTGTATAATGATAAGATTTTGCCTTCTTTCCTGCAATCTTATTAGATTGTAAATAATAATCTCCAATAAAATGGCAAATAAGCATTAAAAATATAATTTTTATCATCTTATTCCCCCTCTCTCTTATTCAATTTTATAAATATTCAATAAGTTCTTGAATCATTTTTTTACAGTAAGCAACATCATCTTCTGTAAACTTTCCTTCTCTTTTATTAACAAGTTCAACACATCCATAAACTTCATCTTCAATAGTAATTGGTAAACACATTAAATTTTTTGTAGTAAAACCTGTTTTCTGATCTACAAATTGATTCCATCTTGTATCATTTAATAAATCATTACTGATAATTTCTTCATTATGATCTATACAATAACCACAAATTCCACTTCCCATTGGTAGAGAAACTGCTTCTAATTTTTCATAAGCAGAACCATACATAATATAAGGTCGGATTTCATCATCTTCGATTAACCAAACACTTGATGCATCACATCCTACATATTGTTGCATCGCTTTTACTTCTTTTTCCATTTTTTAACTCCTTTATTTTTTATTTTCATTATTTTTTATATTTGGCTTAGGTAATTGAATACGTTTAGAATTAAGTGTAATCTTCCCTTTTTTATCTAAACATTGAATACATTTATTTTGATCAATTTTAAAAGAATAAGTGGTTTGCCCTTGTTCACTTCCATCTTTTTTTACAAATATAAATGTTACTTTGTCTTTTCCTTTAGAAAGAGGGGTTAAAGTAAAAACTTCTTTATTTTTCTTTACTTCTTTTTCTATTTGAAAATGACCATTTTCTTGTTTATAAAGCCATGTATATTCTTGATATTGATCAATTTTAAAATTCAATAACACTATTTGATCTTGTTTTTCACTTTGTTTACATCCTGTAATGCCTAAAGCCAATACGCCACAGAATAAACAATATATTATTTTTTTTAACATCACATTTTCCCCTAACTCTATTATACACATATGTAAAATAAATGTGGGAAATTATTGTAGAAAAAGATGATTTTTTATCACATACTGATAAAAAGACATCCGTTTCTCATTAGAGAAACAAATGTCTTCCTAATTTCTATAAAAAACTGAATAATTTAAAAAGAATAATGATTTAATATCAATATTCCTTTTAATAATAAAAACTCTCAAACATATTCTATTATTAAATATGATCTGCCATAAATTGAACGATTTCTTTACAAGCATCAATATCTGCTTGATCAAAATCTCCATCATATTTATTTAAAAACTCTACACATCCATAAACAAAACCATCAATTTCGATTGGTAAACAAATAATATTTTTTGTTTTATATCCTGTAATTTCATCTACAGATGATCTCCATCTTGAATCTTCTTCTACATGATTGACAATAACAGATTCGTTATGTTCAATAACATATCCACAAATACCTTCACCAGGTTTTAAGACAACTTGTTTTAATTCTTGACTTTTAGGTCCTGTACAGAAAAACGGATAAATAACATTCTCATCTTCATCATAAACCCACACACTTGTTGATTCGCAATTTATTTTTTCTTGCATTTTTCCGATTTCTTTTTCCATAAAAATTCCCCCTTATTCAATGAATGAAAAGAGAATTAAATTCTCTTTTCATTAACTATTCTTTTTGAAAATATCAAATTTGTTTCTTAAAGTCAACCATAAGACTACAATTCCAATAACAATCAATGAAGTAACACCAATAGCATAATAATGAGATTTTGTCATTTCTTCTTTGGCTTCAATAATTCCATTATTTGTAGAGAAATTATAACCTTTTTGTGCTGCTTCTACAACTTTTTCATTTTCGCTCTTAACTTTATCTAATGGTTTATCAGATAAAACAGCTTCTTTTGTATAGATATCATAACTATTTGTTTTTGGATTATAAACTGGAACATAATCTCTACTAATAGTTACAGTATCACTTGATGTACTTTCTTCACTAGAAGAAGTTTCATCTTGTGTAGTTTCTTCTGTTGCTTGTTCATCAGAAACATCACCCTGGCTTTCTTCAGTTACATCTCTTGTATTTTCTTCTGTTACATCACTTGTATTTTCTTCAGACTTACCTAAGTTTGTTTGGCTACTTTCACCATAGTTATCATCTGTCATCTTGTATACATTAATCATATCACTTTCTGGAATACTTAGTAATTCTTTTTCCATTTGTGCTGTTGACATTTGGGTTGTATAACTTGTTGGTTCATAGCTTAACATACTTAAGAAATCTGCAAAGTATGCTTTTGCATAAGAGAATAATGCTTGTGTTGATGTTTGTGTATAATCACTTGATTTATCAACAAAATCACCCGTAGCATAATTAACAACCGCTACACTACCATTTGAATATTTAAAGATCATATTAGTTGATGTACTTGAATAGTTATCAGCTAATTCAACAATTCCATTATTACTAAATCCTGAAGATGGCATCGTCATTGTATTAGAAATATTCAATGTTCCATTTTCTTGTAAGAAACTTGTAACTTGTTTCTTACTTTCTGTTCCTTCTGTTTGAAGAACATCCATAACAAATCCTGTTCCTAAACGTTTAGTTCCACCATCAATACTTACTGTCGCACCATTCTTTTCAATCATAATACTTGAAGAAACTGCATTTGAATACATAAATGTACGATAGTACTTATAACTTACATTATTTACTGTACCTGTATAAAGTGCAGTTTGTTCAATTCTTTCCCCATTATTAAATGTATGTGGAATTTCTGAGTTACTATCTAATGAATAAATTCTTCCGTCTTTTGTTAATACTTGATTTCTAAAGATATGAAGATATTCTCCATCAATAGTTGCTCCACTGTTATGAACTCCATCATCTTTAATATAGTAGTAATTGCCACCATTCAATGAAACTGTTTGTTTTAATGAATCTTTTGTAAATGTTTGTTCACTATTTTTATCAGCATTCAAAACAGATTGAACTTTTACTTTAACGTCTTTTGTAAAGTCATAATCAAAACTCATTACTCGACTATCTACATCATATGTTTTTGTTTCACCATTGATTTCTAAAATGACTTTGAATTTTGGATTTGTTTCAGTCATTTCTACTGTGTTATCAAATTCAATATTGAAACTTGAAACAGATGAAGCATAAATATCAAATTTTGGAATATTAATTTCTTCTTCCTCTGGTTCAGCTAAAGCAGCTACTTTTGTAGCCATTGCAAGTGGTGTCGCATTTGTATAATTCAATGATTTTGAATAACTACTTGTAAATCCATTATACCCATTTTGGAATGGATCATTTGTTAAACCACTTGAAACCATTGGATAATAAACACATGTTTCATATGTGAAAGTATTTGTACGTGTACTTCCTGATTGTGCATAGTAAACACCAGCAACATTTGTTGTCAATGTATTACCATTAGCAACTGGTGTTACATTGTAATTATATCGGTCATAGCCATTTCCATTATAAACACGATACCAAGTCCATGATAAGTTATCGGGAGCTGTTAAAGTAATCACATTATCAACATCTTTTGTTGTTTTTTCAACTTTTAAATAAGTAGATGTTTCTTGAATGTTTCCAGATCTATCTTTATAAGTTGCTTTTTTAGCATCATTATTACTACATACTAATGGTGCTAAATTATATCCAGGATTACAACTATAAATTGTTGCTTTACGATAATCTGTTTGATTATCTACATCTGCAATTGTAAATGTCCAATGTCTATTTACATTATTAGATGTACCATATTGTACTTCTAATACATTATTAGTGTATGTTTCATCTACATAAGCAACACCATCTTTTACATAAATCATATTGCCTGTTGCATTAGTAACCGAACGAACAGTTGATTCATTTAACGAAATCGGTTTAATGTAATATTTACCATCTTTTAAATCAATTCCAGATAAAGTAAATTGATAACGGCCATCTGCATTACTATAACTTGTATTTCCTAAATAGCTTACTGCAAAGTTTTCTAATTTAACAGCTGTAGGCATATAGTAGTTAAAGTTTGAAACATTCATATTTAAACCACCATCGCTTACATTTTTATTAACAAGCGTATAGTCCGTTACATTTTCTTGATCAACATAATAGAATTTATCATTTGTATCATTTGATAATTGTGATTTATCGTTCTTGTTGATTGTTGAACCTTTTAATTTAACTTGATCATAACTTGTAAGTGCACCATAGTAACCACTTGTTACTTTAGATAAAGCTCCATCTTCATTATAACCTACTGCATAAACATGACTTCCGCTACCAGTTACATCTGACATATTCATTAATGAATAGAGGTAATGATTTGCAGTTGTATTGTGAATTGTTACGTTGTAGTAACCATAAATACCTCCAACATAATCATTTCCTGAAACTGTTGCATGTGAATAAGATTGATGAAGTGAACCAACATAATCATTATCAGATTCAATGTCTGCTTTACCAACTAAACCACCAGCATAATCACCAGTAGCTGTAACTTTAATATCATCAACATAACTTAAACGCCAGATACCAGATTTCATTTCACCAACTAAACCACCAACTAAAGTTGGAGCAGTAATTGTTGAACGATCTTTAACAAAGTTACGATAGTTATCTGTGGAGTTGTTTGTATAAGACAGTCCTGTAATACCACCAGCATGTGATGTGATTGCTTCTACTGTTGTTTTATTGACACCGTTATCTCTAATATAACTTTGACGATATGTAGGTGCAAATGTTGAACGGTCATAAGAACCAGCAATACCACAAATACCACCAGCATATTGGTTGGCTGTAACATTAGAATTTAAAGTATAACTGTTAGAAATGTTATAACTGTAACCAGAAATACCACCAGCTACAACACCACCATTATCACCAGAAGTTGTTTTTGCACGAATTGTTGAATCTTTAACACGGCAATAGTTAATTGTTCCATCGGAGATACCACAAATACCTCCAGATTTTGCAATTGAATCAACCGTTACATTTTCGGCACGTTGGTAATTAATGTTGACCGCACGTCCAACAACACCACCGACTGTATGATCACCTCTAGCAATAACACCCTTCGCATTGACGCTATTATCAACTAATGAATCATTACTTACAAGGGCATCAGTATAACCAATTAATCCTCCAACATATCCACCATCTTCTGTTGATGTATCTGTAGGATTATAGTAATCACTTTCTGAACCTTCTTTAACTCCTACAATTACTTTTTCGGTTTGACTATCATAAACACTTAAAGCATTGACACGTCCAATGACACCACCAACATAACGCGATCCATAAATTTCATTATATTTAGTACCATCAGATGGTGCGCTTAATTTAAGATTGCTAACGTATACAGTATTTGTATCTTTCTTTTGTGCATAACCAACTAATCCACCAACACTTGAACAATATGGAGCATCTACATAAATTTCTTTTCCTGTTACATTTTTGATTTCACTTGTTGCATAAGCAATACCTGCACTTGTATAAACATCTCTAAGTGTACTTGCTTTATTTGTCATATTGTTGACAGATTTTACTTTAACAGTGATATCTTCAATATCAACGTTATTGATAGGTCCACCGTTTTTACAAATCATACCAATGTATGAATTTGTCGTTGTATAAGCATAACCGTTATTTGGTCCTTTAATTGAACAATTCTTAAATTTAAGATTTGTTACCTTACCTTGGTTGACTCCAATAACACCATTAACATTCTTTAATGAAGTTGTATCACTTGCAACAATGTGAATGTTTTCAAATTGTAAGTCTTTAATTTCAGTAAATACTGTATTAATAAATACATTTGAATCACCATTACTGATTGTTACATTTTTAATTGTGTTACTTGAATTAATAGGATCTCCTACAATTGAGTTAACAACAATATCCGTAATTGGATTAGATACTTTTGATAAATCAACAGTACCACTAATCATAATATTTTCTTTAGTACGTCCATGATCTGACATAACTTGTTGCCATTCACTTGCATCGTGAATAACCCAATATTCACTTGATCCATAGTTTACAGAGCATGTGATTTCTTGTGTTTCACCTGTTGTAAGTGATTTCACTGTCGCACGTGCTTTATACGTATCAAAAGCTTTCGCCTTTGTAGATTTAATTTCATACCTATCTGTTTCATCAGAATGATAAGTACATTGTGGATATCCTGATAAATTATTCATACCATCAATTTGTACTTTTTCAACTTCGTAACCACTATGGGCAATATTTAAAATAGTATCATATTCGACATGTGATTGTCCCGAATTAACATCAGATACAGTTTGAGCTATTGCTTGTCCTACTTCGATTTTTAATTCACCTGTAATAATATAATCATCACTTTGGTATGGTAATAAATCACCATTTGTTGATTTCAAGTAAGGTAAAATACCATTTGAAACTCGATTATAAGTATAGCTGTCACCTAATTGTAAGGTATCTCTATAATAAGTTTCGTTCTTTAATTGATCAACTGTCGCAAATCCTGTCGCATCTGCACTTTGTAATTTAGTATATAAATCATCGTTGTATTTTTGATATTCATAACCGTAGTTATTATTTAACCACCAATAAGATGTTGCAGCGATAATTGGATTTGTATAATTTGCTTTTTTAATTGAGTTTACAAAACTTCCTACAGATAATGAATTATTAACTGAACCTGAAGTATCTGCAGTACCATAAATACCACCGTTATAATCTCCTTCAGTTTGAATAAATACATCAGAATAACATGTATTAATAACCGCATTTCCTGTTCCAGCAATACCACCGCAGTAACTTGTACTCTTGATTTTACCTACAGCATAGCAATCATCAATTTTTGTATTACCAGCAAAACCAACAATACCACCAACACCAACGCTATAAGATAAGTCAACATCACCTGTTTGAATATTTAAACCAGCAACATAACAATTGTGAATATCAAAGTTATTTACATAAGCAATGAGACCACCAACGAATGTATTGTTGTTATGTTCATTTGTTTTTAAAGTAATGTTATTACCTGTACAGTTAGAAAGTGTACCATTTGTCGCATAACCAATAAGTGGTGCTGTATAGTTTTTAGAAGTCATTTTAATATTTCTAACATGAACATTATCAATTGTTTCATAGTTTGCATAACTGATAATACTTCCACGAACATCCGGTCCTGCACTTGAAGTTCTATTCCATTCAATATCTTCAAAGTTTACATTTTTCAATGTACCTTTGGAAATATTTTCAAAAACTATACCATAGTAATTTGTATTTGTAGAAGAACTTAAGTTAATACCACGAATTGTATAACGACCTGTCATTTCCCCGTTACTGTTATAACGTCCACCATCAAAGTTTCCGCTATAAGTACCAGAAATACGACAACTATTTAAGAAATCGGTAGCTGAAACTTTACTGAAATCTATATCATTACCTAAACGGTAGTTGTTATTTCTAGCACCTTGAATAATTTCAGTACGGGCTTGCTTCCATTCATCAACTGTACTAATTAAACGATAGAATGAAGCATTGATTGGTAATGTTTTATTAACTGTAATATTTGAAAGTGCCCCACGATATGTATAAGATGTTAAATTATATCCAGTTACATAAATACTTGGATTTGAAAGTCTAACTTTTACATAATAAACATCATTTTCAACATATTGTTCAAGTACTTGCACACTTCCAATATTATCCACTGTCACCCCATTAATATTTGCAAGTGAAGGGTTATTAAATTTCAAATAAACATCTACATAATTTGTTGTTTCTTTATCAATGACTGATTCAAGTAATTCAGGTCTATCAATTGTAGGCATTTCAGGTAATGGATTATATGTTTGATTTTCTAACAATTGTCCATCTGTTGATAATACCATTGGATAATATCCTTGAGTTACATATGTATCAACATCAAATTGTTTATTTGATTGAATATGTGACTCATACCATTTTGAATCATATAAGTTTGATAAATCAAATGTTTTTGAATAAACATATTGACTATTACTTTCAGAAAGTAATGCTGAGTTGTCTGATAATAAGTAAACGTTAGCATACCTAAATTCAAGTCCAGTATCATCACCTTTCGCATCTGTTGACGTTCCTGATTTATAACCAACAAGTGGATCATCAAAAGAACTTAAACCTTCTTCTTTGATATTGACGATTCGTTTATCAATATCATATTGATAAGACATCACATAACGATTACTTACACCAAATGAATTTGTGATACGTCCACTACTATATCCTGCAAAGATACCTGTTGAACCATTATCACTTCTTACACTATTATAATCACAGTAAAGATTGATTGTTGAATAAACATCTGAGATACGGCTTGTATCTGAACAATACCCTGCAATAACACCATTATAAGCATAGCTTGAATTTGGTGGATTAGGGATATATACTTTGCCATCTTTAGCCGTGTTATACACATAACCATCTTTGATAATACCATGGTTATTCTTTGTAAGAACTGTGTTATATCTTGATGATTTATTGTAATAAATCATCGTATCACCATTAAATTTAACTACAAAGTTTGTGATTTTACCTGTCTTTTGATTTGTATAAACTAATGATTGTTTAACTGTATTAGAAATACCTTGAGAAGAATCTTCTTCTATTGGTAAATCAACATCATAAACAATATTTTTAATTGTTCCATAATTATTACATACAAGTCCACGGTCTATCGAACAATTATACTTGATTGTACCATTTTCAATTGTTCCTTTTGGAGTTAAATAATAGATAAAATAATTTCCTGAGCTATAATTCAATGTTAACGTATGACCTTGTAAATTAAATGTTCCACCAAAGTGACCATTAACAGGTGCATAATTTTCTCCTTCAACAATATCATTTGAAACAAGGAATGTTGCATAAGAGTCATATTGAATATATTTCAAGTCATCTGCTGTTTTTAACAAATAAACTTTATTATTTGTTTGGAAAGTATATGTTGATAAAACAATTTCTCTTCCTTTGTATTTTACATAAAGTTCATATTTATAAGCTGTTGAAGCTTTTAAATTTTCTTCTGATTCTTCATCAATTGCAATGGCACCATCTTTATTAGGATCCATATCAAATGTATGATCATAATCTACATTATAGCTTGGATCTTTTAAATTTGTTGAAGATGAACGACGAATATAATAGCGTTGATCATCTGACACTTTTGATAAGACAAAGAAATCATTTGCGTTATCTGTTAATTGATGCTTCATCGTACCAACGTAACCATTTGTTGATGAATCTTTAATACGATAAAGAATAGCAACATCTCCTGCACTCTTATCAAGCGAATCAATACGATAACGTACATATTTTGCCTGTGCTGGAACTTCTACGACACCATAATCTCCAGAGCCACCACCACGGCTTGTAATATATTTATGATCTTTATCATAGAAATAGAGATAACGTGTACGGTTAGATTGCATGAATAACGATTCACCAGAAGTTACTTCTATTTCTCCTGTTGTGCTCTTTGAAAGATCTGCATAGTCTAATGTATCACTTCCTGGAGCAACACCATCAATAAATTGATCAGGTTTTTCTTGAACATTAGCAAGTGTTTCAAATTGATTTGTATCCAATTGATAGAATCTTGCTTTATCTTCATAACCTTTATAACCGACAATACGAATATATTTAATATTTGTATTTGTACGCCATCCATTATATCGATATTGATCAAAGGTTTCTGCAGCTGCACGTGTTGGATTTGTATATGTGTAATACGTTTTATCCTCTTTATATGCAACAATATAGAACATCTTTTCATAGCCACCAAAGTCTTGGAAGAATGAATATTTATTTTGATCAAATGGAATGTAATCTGTCACAAAGTAATTTTCATTATCTTCCAGTTGATGTGTTGTTGTGTTAAATGTTTGCCCTACTGTAACGCCATCTCCCATTTGAGATACAAAAGCACTACTTAAGAATGAATTTCCATAAGAATAACGTACATCATCTAATTCGATATTTCCTTTGACCCCTTCAACACTATCAAATTCGTATGTTTGTAATACACGATTTGTTTCTAATGTTGATTCATCATTTCCTTGGTTAAATTGTGGAGCAACGAATTGTAATGTATATTTGTGTCCTGCAGAAAGATTATTAAATCTTATTGTATCATATGTTTCTCCAACTTTTAGTTTCTTAGAATTGATTAATTCACCATCTTCTAATAATTGTAAAACAAATGATTGGTTAATAATTGTACTACTTTCATCACTAGATGTAATGTTATAAAGTTCAATAAAGTTTTCTGCTAAAAAATAATCTTCAAGGGTAATAATTGGTTCACCACCAAGAGTTGTGAATTCTTCATCCATGACACTTGTTTGTATATCATTATCCTTATCATTAATATGAATATTAGATGTCATACTATATTGATAAGTTGTTTTTTGAGTAAGTGTATAACGAATGAAATTAAACTCTAATGTACCTGATAAACTATTACTTGGTCCAATAATTCCACTATTTAAGAATGTTTGCCAAGCACCTTGACTTTGAATAGCTTCTTTAGACGCTTTTAAAACAATTCTTGGTCTTTCTAAAGTACCTTCTTGAATAACAAGATATTGATTTTCATCATCATAATTTTTATCAACATTTATTTGATCAAATTGTTCTTTAGAAAGTTTTTGAGTTATTTCTTGATCATCACTTTTAACTGTATAAGTGAAATCAGTTAAAAGACTGACAAGATCTGTTGTTGAATTTTGTCTAATAGACAAGGTCATATCAGCAAAAGTACCACCAACATTTTGAAAATTATTGTTATAAACAATGGATCCGTCTGGTAAATTACCAGAGAAGAAATTAAGTTTACCAATATCTTGATTCTCACGTTCTCCTTGACCGTTTTCTAGATTATATTTACCACGCGCATAGATTGTAAGTGATGAAGCATATGGTAAATCTTCTAATGTTAATTCAACAGTTTTTGTTCCTTTGGAAACATTAAATTTACTTGTTGTTTGTTGAATAGTTGAATATGAATATTTACAGCGAACAAGTTCATCGCCATTGTAGATTTGCAAATAGTAATTTTCACCAATTAAAGCATTATCATCATCTGTTAATTCCAATTGTAAAACTGTTTTTTTAGGATTAGATGATTTCAATTTAATACTTACTGCTGGTTCAGCTTTACTTGTTCTATAAGATCCTTTGATTGAAGGATTCATAGGAATTTCATTAGAATACTTATCATAACATTTAATTGTGTAATCATATTTAGTAAGTGCAGATAAGATTTTAGCTGTTTCTACAGAATCTACTGTTTCTCCTTTTTTCAAGCTACTTAAAGCAGTATTAGGTAAATTACATGTAAATTCTTTTCCATCTTCATCTGTAAATGTAAATTGAATCTTTGAAATGTACGGCAATGTATTTTTTATAAAATTAGCGTACGTATCACCTTTTGAATCATAGTCTGATGTATTATCAAGTTTTACATTTTTAAGCATCATTGTTTTAGGTAAAGTATAATCATTATCTTCATATGTAAGTTTAACTGGTTCTACGTTACCATCAATTGCTTTTGTATGTAAGGCTGTCATTGGCAAAACATCTTCAGAAATAAGTTGATTTTGTTTGTTTCTATACTCAAATCTTGCATAGACTGCATAATAAGTATCCGGTTTTAAAACACCAATATCAAATAAACCAGAACCTTTAATATTTTGTCTTAAAACAAGTTTTCCAGATTCATCATAAACATAATAAATTACGCCACCTTGAATACGTCCTGATGGATCATTAATTTTCATTTGACCATTAATTGTCCATACCCAAGCTGTAACATCACTTACTGAAACTTCAGGTTTTACATATTCATCTTGTGATGGATTTACTGGACCTGGTTCAGGATTTGTAGGTTCATCTTTAGCTGGTGCTTCTTCAGCGGCCGCTGGTGCAGTGGCTGCATCAGATTCTACTGCCTTATCAGGATTTCCTGTAGCTGCAGGTTCAGCTTCTTTTTTCTCTTTTTCTTTTTTGATTTTCTTTTTAGCTTTATCTGCTTTTTCTTCTACTTGTTTCTTTTCAGCTTCAATTCTATCTTGTACATTCAATAGCTTTTTATAGAATTCTTCATAGGTCATATTCATATCATTACATTGAATCGTAGCCCCTGTAAGTCCTCTTACTGTAATTAAACTATAATGTCCTTTTTCATTACGATAGACATTGACATAATCTTCCCCAAAACTAAATAAACTGAATTTACTAAATGTATATGTTTTTAGTTTTGTTGTAATTGTAATGTCTGTAGTTGAGATAAAGATTGAGTTATTGAGTTGTACCATCATATAACTATCTTTATCAACAACACGTCCATCATTATCAAAGCATGTTTGATCTGAAACAATTGATTTTTCTTGTAATGGAACAAAATTAAAGGCATCATTAATTAAATAAGAACCATCTTTAAGAAATCTTAAAGCTGTATTATTTTTAATAATCATTGGATAATCAATATCAATTTTATTTTTATCCTTATCATAATATGTTCCATGTTTTTCAGTATATTCTTCATTTTCCTTTGTTTTAATAAGATTAAATCCCTTACTATCCTTTGCATCTTTTGAAGATAGAATAGATTCAATCTTATCATCTGGGAAAACATAACCATTATCAAGGAAGTAATAAGCTGAAACTGTTGTATTATAAACGATAAGGACTAATAGTGTAATAACTGCTATACCATAAGCAAATATCTTTTTCATATCAGTTTACCCCTCCTTTTACTTTAAATTTTCTAATTGATCCGTTTTTGTATAAAGTAAGATTTTATCTCCAGATGATGTATATAAAATATCATTTACTAAATCGATTGAATAATCTGTATTTTTAGCCTCTACTTTATCAACATTTAAATGATCAAGTTTAATTTCTTTTGTTGCAGTGTTATATAAATAATAAGCATCTTGCCCAAGTGTAATACTTGAAAGGGGACCTAATTCAATTTCTTCCCCATTAACTGTTAATGTCATACTTTCTAAAAAAGTATACGTATTTGTTCCATTGAAGATAAAACCACCTTCAATTACAGAATCATTATAAGTAAGTCCATCCTTAACACTAAAAGTAGAAAATGCTTCTGCTTTTTTATAAATCGCCTTTCTTCCTGCAACATATATTTGATCTTCAGGAAGAAGAATATCTTTTGTATTTTTTTTGAAATAAAGAGGAGTACTTGTTAAACATTCATTTGCCTCGGCACCTTTATAAGAAGTTCCCTCTTTAGTGAAAATAAATTTTGTTCCTTTTTCATAAGAAACCTTTTCACCAGCACTTACTTGAAAACCATCCTCTGACATCACGTAAGCAACGTCATGAGTAAAATAGAAAATAACTGCTCCTGCAACGATAAGAACTGCCAGGATAATCAATAAAGGTTGTGCTAACTTTTTATTTTTCATTTTTTACCCTCCCCTTAGATACAGATGTCATTTGATTAATTAAAATATAAGTACTGTATAACATAACACCAAGTCCTGCTACCCAATAGATAATGACATAAGTTGTATTAAATCGTATTGTGTGAACATAACTTACTAAAATATTTAATAAAATAAGTGTAATGAGTTGTAATAACCCATTAATAAATGTAAAACCAGCTAAAATTAAATCACTATAATTTAAAATAACTGCAAGTAAAATAATAGTAATAAAAGTAAATACATGTATAAAATGAAGTGCATCAAAACGAAGAATTGTGCTAATTATAAATGTATATTCTAAAAAATACATGCATAGCTTCAAAATTGATATTTTATCAATCTTGAAAAATAAGCTACTAATATTCGTTCCATATTTTTTTCTAGAATATTTAGTATTAATGTGTGAAACATAAATACTAAATATTAAACCAAAAATAACAGTAACAAAGATAAATTCTTTTAAAAGACCAATACGTTGAAAAATAAGATTAATATTCATTATGTACGATCATTTTCAATAAATTTGAAATTATTTTTGATATTTGTAAAGAATCCATGAACATCATTAAAAACGATTTCATTATCATCTGTTAAAAGATAAATAGATCCTTTGATTTGACCTAATATCGGCGCATGATCTTTCATAATTAATAAACGATATTTTTCACTGTGAATACGTACAGCTTTAATATTGTCATATTGTTTTGTTCCATTTTCTAAATTTAAAATTGTTACTTGTAAACCATTTAATTCTTCACTCATTGATGATCACCTCATATTTTATAAAACATCTTTCATTGAACCTACGAAACTGAATTTAGATTCATTAATACTATCATATTTACCATTTAAAATACTTTCTACATCATGTAAAACATCTTCGATTTTTACATATTCCCCTGAAATACCTGTAAAGTTTTCTGCAACAAACATAGGTTGTGTAAAATAATTTCTTAATTTTCTTGAACGATAGAAAATATTTTTATCATCACTTGATAATTCATCAATACCAAGTACTGCAATAATTTCTTCAAGTTCTTCATATCTTGCAAGATATTTAATAACTTCTTCAACTAAATCATAATGACGTTTTCCAATAATATCTGGATCAATCATTTTACTTGTTGTTTGGAAAACATCGATTGCTGGATAAATACCTCTTTCAGCAACTTTACGACTTAAAACAATTTGACCATCCATATGTGATGAAATTGTTTGTACAGCAGCATCTGTTAAATCATCGGCAGGAATATAAATTGCTTGGAAAGAAGTAATACTTCCTTTATCTGTCGAGTTAATTCTTTCTTCTACTTCTGAAACATCTGAATCAATCGTTGCTGGATAACCATTTTCAATTGGCATTGTTTCCATTTCAGAGTTGATTTCACTTTTTGCTTGAACAAAACGATAAATGTTATCAATGAATAATAACACATCTTGTTCTTTTTCATCTCTTAAATATTCAGCTAATGTTAAACCCGAGAAAACAGCTTTTGAACGTGATGTTGGGTTATCCCCCATTTGTCCAAAGACGATAGCCATCTTATCTAATAAATCAGCTTCTAACATTTCGTCATAAAGTTCTTTACCTTCACGGCTACGTTCTCCAACCCCAACGAATACAGAGTTTGAGTTAAATCCTTTATAAACGTTATTAATTAACTCTTTAATTAATACTGTTTTACCAACACCGGCACCACCAAGAAGCCCCATTTTAAATCCTTTTTGAATAGGTGCAAAGAAGTCAAGAACTTTAATTCCTGTCCATAAGATATCTCCATCTACTTTGATTTCATCGTAAGATAATCTTCTTGAATAAATATTTTTTCTATGTGGATTTTCAATATATCCATCATCAATTAAAGATCCGTATGAATTGAAAACATGTCCTAAGATGTTATCAGAATATTCAATACTGAGACCACCTTCTTTTAAATAAATATCAATTCCTTTACTTAATTTATGAACTGACCCAAATGGAATCGCTGAAATAATATTATTTTCAATCCCCGTTACTTCAAATTCATTAACAACACCATCGATATAACAATAAACAACATCTTGTTTTTTTACACGGACGTTTTCTCCAATAATGGCACGGACATTTAATTCAGAGACTGAAATAATTTTACCAATACTTTCTTTTTCATTTAATTCTTTATCCATCCAAAATTACCTCCTCATCTTTGTATACATTTCAATAATCTTTGTAAATTCTTTACTTCTTCTTTTCTTTCTTGCTTCTCTTTGATAAATTTCATCACGTTCATCAATTTTCTTTAATGATTCATTTGTTGTATTTTGACGCATAATATTTTCAGCAGCTGATGTATTTACATGACATACTTTTACTTGATATTCAAGATAAGTTGCAATCAATTCATTTAAGATATCATTGATATCTCCTTCATACATAAAGTCTTCATTATATGTCGCAATTTCTTTATTTTCTTTAAATTCAACTGGATAAATACATTTCTTTTCAATTCGAATATCTGAAATACTGTAATATTTGTTGTAAACAACATTAATTCTTCCATATTTTAAAGAAATAATTTGTTCTCTCAAGAAATCATAAAATTCTGTTGTATTCTTTTCAAAATCTTCTTTAGATTTTTGTAAAATTGTATTTGGTGCTGTTCTAGGCATCTTTTTACCAAAAATAATCTTATATTCATCTACATCATTTTTAATATAGTCACTTACTAAAGCATTATAGTTACTACAGAATCCATAATCACTTCCAAAATAAATTGTAAGAGATGGTTTCTTTGCATCTGGTAAAATAATCTTTTTGTCTAAAAGAAAGTTCCTATTGTTCAAAATGATATCTATCATTGATGTAATTTCATCTTCCATTAAAAAGTATTTATCAGCTTTTTTCTTTGCTGTATCTACTCTTAATAAAGAATGGAAATTCATAACTTTAACAACGTTTCTAATTTTAGCCACTATTCATCACCCATAATACTTGTAAAAGTTGCTAGAATTTGTTCAGGTTCACGTGGTGAAAATTTATATTGATTAAAGTTATTTAATAATTCTTGTCCACGTAATAATTTATTTTGTAACTCAGCACCCATATCATCAATATTTGCAAGTTCGTAAATTTCACGAGTTTCTAGATAAGATAATAATTCTCGTTTAACGTTAGCACCTACTTTTTTCATTGATTTTTCTTGGACAGCTCCACCTAAACGGGATACAGACAATCCATAATCAATGGCTGGTTTTTGACCTTTATCAAAATTCTTTTTAGATAATACAATTTGTCCATCAGTAATAGAAATAATATTTGTAGAAATATAATCTGTGATATCTCCGCCTTTTGTTTCACAAATAGGTAAGATTGTAATACTTCCGCCACCTTCATATTGGCATCCTTTTTCTAATAATCTTGAATGTGTATAGAAAATATCAGAAGGATAAGCATCACGACCTGGTTCTTTACCAGATAGGATTGAAATTTCACGATAAACATCGGCATGACGTTTTAAATCATCAATAACAACTAAAACATCCATTCCTTCTTTCATACATTTTTCAGCAATAGATAATCCAGCATAAGGTGTTAATGATAATACTGGTGCTTTTTCATCATTATCTGCAGTTAAGATAATTGTGTAAGAAAGGGCACCTTTTTTAGCTAATTGATTATAAATATCTTTGATATTTTTCTTTGTTTTACCAATTGCAATATAGATACATAAAACATCTTTACCATTTTGATTATTAATTGCATCTAAACATAATTGTGTTTTACCAGTCTTTTTATCTCCAATAACTAATTGACGTTGTCCTTTACCAATTGGATATAATAAATCGATACCAGAAACACCTGTATATAATGGTCTATTTACCGCTCTACGTTCCATAATAGGAATAGTAGGATTATCAATATCTAATTTAAAACAATCATCAAATTTCTTTCCTGTTGTTTTATCAATACCAAATAAATCAATAACATGACCAATACTTTTTGGTGAGAAATTCATTTGGAACATCTTTTTAGAAGAACGTACTTCATCATTGATAAAAATATCATCAAACTGTTTTACAATAGAAACAATAACAGAACTGTCGTTGATTTTACTTACATAACCAACAGCTTTATTTCCAATATGCACTTCTTCAAAAAAGAAAACATTTTCTAATCCACGTACTTCTACGATATAATCAACAATACGCATAACACGTCCTGTATCGTATAAATTCTTCTTTTCTTTTATTTCTGTAATTTTGTCGTTTATAACGTCTTCGATATAATCACTCATACAATCCTCCCTTAAGGCTGAAATCATAATACTGATCACGGTATCTAATGACAAAGCCTTCTCCTATCGTTGTATCTTTATTAAACTCCACATTTCTAGGAGTATCCTCTAAAATGGAGATTCCATCACGGCAATAGACATGGATCACATTGTCATGGAAGAAAATATAACTTCTTAAATAATCTATAAATCCTTCAAATGAAAAGACTCCGTATTCTTTCAAATAACGTTCAACAACTCTCTTCTTTCCAATTGAATTGTTGATAATTTGTTTCATAACTTCTAATTGATCACTTGGTTCTAATGTATCCATTTTATATTGTAAGTTATAATCAAAAATCGATAATAACTCTTTATATTCATGAACGTTGATATCCCTTCTTTTTTTAGAAAGAACCCCAATTGCTTCAATTGTTGCTTCTAAAGCCAAATCATGAAATTCATTTCTGATTAAGTTATATTTGTCGTAGAAGGTGTCATCAATAAAATGACCACCTTGTACAACCATTGTTACGCCACCTGATTCATAATCATAATCATCCTCAGGCATTGTCGCAATTAACTCATCTCTTTGTTCTTGCAAAGATTTGATTTCTTCTGCTAATTCTTCTATTTGTTTACTCTTTGTATCTAATAAAGAATCATAAGTATTAATTAACTCATTAACATCTTTATCAATTTGTTTTCCTACTTGTTGCGATAATTTGATAATAATTGTTCCTAAAAAACCAACAAGAACAATTAATGCAACAACAATAATAACAAAATCCATAATATTAGCTTAATAATGGGTTAAAGAATAATAATAAGAAAACAAAAGCAAATAATAGAAGTAATAAGATAGCAAGTACAACTGCAATAATCATCACAGATTGTACAACATCACTTTTTGTTTCAGGGTTTCTTCCTACTGATTCAGCAGTTTTTGCACCAATTAACCCTAAACAAATACCTACACCTAAAAACGCAAGTCCTATCATCCATCCAATTGAACCTAGAACAGCTCCCATAATTTCTTCCATACTAATATCTCCCTCCATTTATTAACTATGATAAATATTATCAAACGACATTTGTTTTATAACTGTATAACTATCATCATCCGCTACGACAACTAATTCTACTTTAATATTCGTTGCATTTTTTAATCCTTCATTAGCACCTGTTAAATTAAAGACAAGTAATTCACCTGATTTTGTATATGCATTTGGAGAAACAGCTTGTTTAGTAGAAACTCCGTTATTTCCTGTTAAATGAACTTCTACACTTTTCTTTGAACTATAATATCCATCAACTTTACAATTAACAGTAACCGAATCTTGAGTTTGTGTCATAACTGATAAAGCATTTTGTGGATCACTTGTAGCCGTTTTAACAACATCATCTACATGATAAACACTACTTCCTGTACTTGTTGTACAGTGACCAATAACAATTTTATATTGTTTACCAGGTTCAAGATTAGTAAATGTATAAGCTGAATCATAAGTAGAAATACTTTGTGTTTGTAATGCAGCTGAATGGTTGTTTTCATCAGCATCACCTTCAAATAAATCTAAATAAATTAAACCATATTGGCCATATGGGTCACTTGCATAATATGTAACTTTTAAAGATGTACTTGATTTAGAAACACCTCTTAACATAATCATCTTGATAGCATCAACTGCTGATCCGCTAGCGGCAGAACCACCTTTACCACCGGAACCACCAGTACCACCAGTACCACCTTTACCACCGATACCACCAAGACCTCCGGCTCCACCGGAACCACCAGTACCACCAGTACCACCAGTACCTCCGACACCACCGAGTCCTCCGGTTCCACCAGTACCACCGGAACCACCAGCGACATCAATGTCTACTGTATTGTTATCTTTATTTTCTGTTTGAATATCTTGATATTTATCAGCATCAAATTGGTTGCTTGAACCAATGACTGTTTTTGTATCGATTTCTTTTCCATTAAAAGTTAACTTTTCTTCAGCTATATTAAATGATAAATTATCACAATTAACTGTTGTTGGTTTAACTGTTTTTAAATTAATTTTATCATTTGATAAAATCGCATTTCCTGCTTTATCTAAAACGATATACAAGAAATTTTCAGTTTGAAATTCATTATTTGAATCTTGAATAGTAGGAGAAACAAGTAAATAAATATCTTTAGCTAATTTATAAAAACTTGTTTCACTCATACTTTCAACTTCATATCCATCGATGAGTTTCACCGCATCACTGTTTTCAGTGATACGGTATCCACTCCCGAATACTCTAAGTCTTGAATTCACATAGGAAATCGTATTTGGTCCCAAATTATATTCCTTATCACCATTGGCAGTAAGAATATAATCACCATTCCATTTTTTCTTTACTACACTCGAACCCTTTGTAAGAACTCGATCATAATCTTCATCATAGAATAATCCAGAATCATTAAAATTAACTGTAAACGATTCTTCATTCATGATTGTATATCCAAAATATGCTAGACAACCTATTAATAAAGCGATAGCTATACCGAAGAAATTAATAGAAAACTTAGCTTTTTTATTTAATTTTCTCATCTATCTCCACCCCTTTACTAATATACATAAATATCTGAATATGTTGATACTTTTTCATATTTGCCATCACTGCTAGCTCTATAATAAGTAACAGTTACATTGTAAGTACCTTTATTTTGTAAAACTGTATCAAGTGTTAATGTAAAGTAACCACCTGTTTTTTGAACAAACAATGGATGTGCTTGTTTATCAGTGTTGTTCATTACATTCGTATATGTAACACCATCTTGAGAACTTAAGCTATATTCAACTCGATCAATGTTATTTAATCCAACCGCATTTTTATAAGTAATTTCAGCTTTTGTGTTATCTGTACTACATGCTGCGATTGATTGAGTACCTAAAGTAATACCTGTACTTGATGGTGTTTCATAAACATTTCTTGTATACATTTGTAATGTAGATTTGTTTGCCTCAAAATCGTCTTTAGTCAATTGTGTAATCGAACCTTCTAAACTTGTTAAGCCATCTGCTTTACCATCATTGTTTGTATCAATTGCTGAATAAAGAATTAATTGATATTTACTTGAAATACCTGGATTTTGTAAATTGAACGTATATTGTGTTCCTGTTTTAAATGCAACAGGATTTCCATCACTATCAACTAAACCTTGTTCTCCTGAAACTTGGTCACTAACATCTGTACGTTGTTCACCTTCAACTTTCCATAATTTTGCATAGTAGTATGCTTCATCACTACCTGTATCTGTCATAATCATCTTATATTGATCTGATACATTGAAATTAAAATGTAATGTCATTTTGTCATCTTCATCTGCATCTGCCCACATTTCGTCAAAGACGAAAGGTTGAGTAGGAGTACTAATTTCAAATGGAATTAATTTTTCATCGTTTGCTTTCATCTTTTCATTATTTGAATCTAAAACATCATTTCCATCATTGTCAACAACATAAAGGTTGATTGCTAATTGGTACTTACGACCAAATTCTAGAATTCCTTCTCTTCCTAAAGTATCAAAATCAAGTTTTAATTGATCAGACATTGATTTTACATATGGTTTTCCATTTGTACCATATTGTGATGTTAATACAAGTGGACTACCATCTTTCATAACAGGTGATCCATCTTCTTGTAATACTGTGTATTCAACTCTAAATCCAGTAGTTTGCGATAAGTTATATTTAACATCTAAATATTTATTACGATAACTATCGAATTTTACTTTTGCACTTTCATCATTTACATCAACTTTTCCTGCAGTTTGGAATCTTGCTCTAAAACGATTATTTTCTACAGAATTTGTACCAGCAGTAATCAAGTCAACATATTGATTACCTACTTTAGCACGAATCGTCATATAGTAAATCTTATTAATATCTAAACCTGTAATATTAAATGGTTGTAAGTATACTAAACTTTCATCTGAATCAGATACTGAATTCTTTGGAAGTGTATATTCTACAGTTCTAATATAAGTACTATCTGAAGAACTTGGTTGAGATTGTAAAGTAAATTTATCATTGTAAATATCTACTAAAATCTTACGATCTCCGCTTTCTTCAGTAATTTGATCAAAACCATAAATTGCTAATCGATCATAAGAAACATGATCTGTATAAGCTTCATATGAACTTATAGCTGCTGATGGTTTTATTGAATCAATTTTATTTAGTATATTAGTATTAGCATTATCAACATATACGCGATTGTTTTCTGATAAGCTGTATGCACCTAATTCTTTAGGAATTGCATTTCTAGCAGTATTTGAACTATCAATCATTGATAAACCTGTTTCAGTTGGAGAAAGTGAATAATCAAATTTTAACCAACTAATTAATGATTGAGATTTAAATGTTTCATTAGCATTTAAAAGATTATCTAATTTATTTTCATCTAATTCATTAATTCTAAATAAAGAACCATTAGCTAGAGAAGATGGCGAAATAGATTGTGTTGTTCCTACAGATAAGTATTGATTATCAGCCGCAAAAGCAACATCCTTATTATCACCTATTGCATAATACCAACCTTGGTTACCATTATCATATAAAAGTTTTGCATTTATTGTAATATTACCTTTATCTATTATTTTTGATAATGCAGATAAGTTGATGATTGCTTCTTTATTTCCACTGTTTTCTACAAATGAACGATATATTTTAACGCTTTGATTACCTGCTGTAAATGTTAAGTCAACACCAACAGTATGTCTTGTAACCGTTTCGTCTGCATCTGTTAATCTTAAAGTAATAATATTGTTATCAATTTGAGTTGTGTCAAAGTCAAATCGAACATCTGTAGCATTAACAGTATCATCTGTTACTTTTTCTGTATTGTAATAGAACTGAGTTGATACTGTTGCTTTTTCAGTACTTGTAACATAAGGATTATATTCAAATTCCAATGTTTGTGCACCTGTACTTGTTGGTTTAGCTAACCTTAAAGAACTCCATTGATTACTTGTTAATTCTATAGAAGTAGGTGTTCCTCCATTATATTTATAGTTCGTTGATGAACCAAATGTATTATCAACATCTTTAAATGCATATTTTAATTCAACTTTATTAGTATCATCTACATCTTTATAAAGATATGAATACACTGTTGGTGTCACTTTTGGAGTATCTTTACTTGTTGATGATAATACGTATTTGTTTTGATCTGCCGTAGATAATGAAGCAAATGAGTCCATTGAATATGGATAAACTTTTATAGCTTGTTCTATAGTTTCTTCTTCAGCATAATCAACACCATAAGCAAATGTATAGAAGTGACCACGATCCATCTTGTCTGAATAAACAACGTTTACTCCATTTTGAATCGAACTATTTCCACTACCAAATAAGATAGCTACTTTTGGGAATGAATAAGACGCTGATGAAATACCAAATTCTTTTTTATCAACGATTTTATCATCATTTGTATCATTCTTTAATTGATGTGTAGAACTATCATAAATTAAATCTTTTGCGTTTGCATTTCCGTCAATATCTTTACTGTCAAATGCATATAAGTGCAGTTTACGAGCTAATCTCGCATTATTTGTATAACCAAATTCTAAATAATAACCAACAATTGCATTGTCTGGTAAATTTGTATTTTTTGTTCCACCATAAGTTGCAGCATCTTGATTTAAGATAGCTGTTGCTGTAATTTGTGATGATATTTGATCCATAGTTGGTAAAGTTGGTGGTTGTGCTGTTCTAGTAAATGTTTCACTTCGTTTTGAAGCTAAAGGATATTCATTGACATATCCCGAAACATTTGCATCTGTTTCTTTACCGTCTTCATCTGTATATTTTGTTAAATTAGGCATTGTTTTTGTATAATCGTAAACACCTTGAATTTGAATATAGTATGAATTTGATGTTAATGATTCAGTTGTTAAACCGAATGTTGTTTCATCAATTGTTGTTGTACTTGTAACAAATTTACTCGTTAATGTACTTGTTCTTGCACTTGTATCTTCATCAGTATAAACAACTTCGTTTCCTAATTGTTTATTTGTTTCTGCATCATATAGTCTTAAAATAACTTGAGATAAGTCATTTGCATCAGAACTTCCAGATAAAGTTACACTACTTTCAGCTGATTCAAAACTGAATTTTTTCGAGAATGCTTTACTTGTATCTCCCAAATCTTCAAATTTAGCACGTAATGTTTTTAGTTCTCTTGTTTTTGCCGTTACATGTCCAAGACTTAATAAATGATAATTAGTAGAATCATGAACATCAACATAGGCGCTGACATCCATTCGATAAACTCTACCACTCTTTAATCCCGATTCATTGATTGCAATTCTTATTTGTGAATCATCTTCACTTATTTTAGAAGGATCATTTATAATGATTGACTTTTCATAAATGCCTTCGCACATCAAATCAATGCGAATTGGATTTGCGGATAAACCACTTTCACTTGTATCAATACTTGAACCGTTTTTAGAAATAACAATATTTCCTAATAAACTACTTGTATCTGTTGAAGTAAGTGAATCTTGATATGAAACAGCTGGTAATTGTGAACCTACTAACGTGAAATCATTTGAAACAGCTGATTCAATTTCTACATCTTTTTCATTATCGTTGTATCTAGCAATTACTTTAAAACGATAAACTTGACTTGATCTAATTTTTTCTCCATCAAGATAAAGCATAGTTGTTTGTTTTGATTTTGCTGGATCAACTTCAATATCTTTTACGACATCATTATTACTATCATAAACTCGATAAATATATGAAGTAATCGCACTGTCTGGATCTGTTACATTTCCACCACTTAATTCAAATCCCCAGCTTTGACGGTTAGCAATTGCTGAAGGTGAACCTAATGTTGGTGTTTGTTTTAATGTTGCTAAGAATAATGCTTGTTGAGAAATATAATTTTGTGTTTCTCCATTTTCTTGCATTGTTACAACAACTCTTGCTGTATAAACTGTATTAGAATGCATTTGAGTTTGATCATCAAATTTTAAAGTTGCTGTTTCTTCTTTACCATCATTTTTAAATGTATATGTTTGTGTAATGTAATTAACTTTACTATCTGTTGGATCAAATTTTCCAGCTGCTTGTTCTGGTGTTAATAAATAAACTGTTACAGATTTTGCTGTAGAATAAGATTTTTTATCAATTGATACTGTTGCACTATCAACTGTTACACTATCTTTATCAAGAACAACCCCTAATGAATCAGTATAGAATGTTTTTACAACGAATTCACGTTTTGTAGAAACACCATCCATTAAATATTGACCACTAATAGATAATTGATATTCTGTATCTGGTTTTAATTGAGCACCGTTTTTGAAATCCACTTCTAGGTCAGCTGTTGAGCTAAAGTCAAATGATGAGTTATTGTTATCAACACAAGCGATTTCTTCTCCAGTACCATCTTCATATAATTTTAATGTTAGATTTCCATCCATCATTTCATTTTTATCAGTTACTGAATATGTACCCGTAAATCCTGTTGCTGAAACAGACCATTTTTTGATTTGTACTGTAGGAATTTCAGTAGTAAATGAACTTTGATTTGTAGCATCAGTACCATCTTCTCCATCATTTCCATCATCAGCATCATCGCCATCATTTCCATCACTACCTAAGTTACCATTAACACCTGAATAACCATTAGTAGCTTTATTACCACTATTACCGTTATTACCATTATTACCGTTATTACCAGAACTTCCGTCATCTCCATCTGTTGTGTTGACATTAAATTCAGGAACTTCTGTTTTCTTTTGTTCTAATGGTGATAATTCAATATTAGAACTTGCATCAATAACAAGTTTAGATAATAACATCTTAATTCCGTTATGTTCGACAAGTTGATCAGCTAGATGAACAATTGTTCCATTATCAGTAACTAATTGGGCATCTTTAGATACTGTTTGCCAAACATTGTCTTGAGTAATAATTTGAATGACACCATCATCAATATAATTGAATTCAACGAATCCATTTATATCTCTAATATCTTCATCACTAAATTTAGCTTGTACACTATTTGCTAGTAGCATATATTTGGTATCACTAATTTTCCAAATTAATTCTTTAAATTGGATTGTTTCTTCATTTGCAGCTATTGTATAACCGCTAGTTGATCCTGATATTTCCATTAATTCAGGAACAGAATAATGATTTACATATTTATTTTCTTGTAAATCGTCTGTATTTAAAACAACCCCTTTTGTTAAAGAAGAATATGTAGAATCACTATAGAATAAGAAATTATCTTTTTCTAATTCTACATTATTTCCTTTGCTATCTTTAAATTCATAATTTCCATTGTATTTTTTCGAATACTTTGTACCCGATACAAATGAATACGTGTTCGATTCTGCTTGGGCATTTGTTACAACAATCGAACCATCTTTTGAAAATGTTGTTGCCTGAGAATCAGTAAAAAACTTTCCTCCCACAAGTGCACCAACACCTAATCCAATTGCAACAATTAATACAATTGTGATCAGTCTCATTTTTTTGCTGAATAAATTCTTCAATACACTCATCATAAATCTCCTTCCCAAAATAAAATGCCACCTATAAGTCTTTTTTTCTACTTACAGACGGCTATTATATATAGTATATATAAATATAGAAAACCATTATCTCAACTATCTGCAAATTAGACAATAAGCCCATAGTAATAAAACATAATTATTTACATCATATTTTATCATTTTTTGTCGCTATATACTGCTAATAAGCAAATTTGTCGACTTTAGATACAAATTCGTTTAAATTAATTAAATTATGTGTTTTTTTCCTTATTCGTCATGAAATATTCATGATATTGTGAATATATTCCCTTGCGTTGTCTTACTCTTATAGGTACTTTTACATCATTATAAAGAATAAAATCATTACTTACATCTTTAATATAATCCATATTTACAAGATAACTTTGATGACAACGAATAAAGTTCTTCGCATTAATTCTTTTTTCTATTTCACCTAGCTTTTCAACAACATGTAATTTTTGTCCATCTTTTAAATGAATCAATAAAACATGCTTTTCACTTTCAATATAAACAATATCATCTGTAGATATATATCGATAATGACGATGATGTCTTACATAAATACGTTTTGTTATTGATTTACTTAAAAGTGCATCCAATGTTTTTTCTATAATTTCATCATTATAAGGCTTTAAAATATATCTAGAAGGTTGTACTTCATATCCTTCTAACACATGTTCTAAATCATTCGCTAAAAAAACAATAGGTGCTTGATAATTTCTTTTTCGAAGTTCAAAAGCCACTTCCATTCCATTCTTTCCTTTTAAATAAATATCTAAAAAAATAACAGCAGATTCAATATTTTTTTCTTCTACCGCATAGAGTATTTCTTCTGCTGATTGATATTCTAAAACAAGGCAAGAAGCTTTCCTTTTTTCAAAATAATTTTTAATAAAGCTCTTCAGTTCTTCTCTTTCCTCTTTTGAACTATCACATATAGCTATTGTTTTCATAAAGTACCTTCCTTTTCACAAAGAAAATACCATAGGTCCTTTCATTTAGCAAGAATATATCATAATAATTCAAGAGAAAACGCATATCATTTTTGATATGCGTCTTTATTAAATTATTTTACCTTGAAAATGATCAAGTTCATGTTGAATGATTTGTGCTGTATAGCCTTTGAATGTTTTAATTTTCTTTTTAAAATTTATATCTAAATAACTCACTTTAATACTTTCATATCTTTGTGTTTTTCTTACCCCTTGTAAAGAAAGACATCCTTCTTCTGCAATATAAGTTTTATTACTTGTTTTTAAAATAACAGGATTAATTAAAATTAGATAATCATCTTTGTCTAAAACAACCATCATTGTTTTTTGATAGCCAATCATATTTGCGGCCATGCCAACACATTGAGCTTTATATGCTTGAATAGTTTCTAAGAGTTCTTGAGCAATATAGGTATCTTCTTTTGTACATTCTTTTGATTTTTGTTTTAAAAAGAATTCATCTTTGATTATTTCCTTAATCATTTTTACCACTTATTATAATGAACCACTGATTCATCATAATATTCTTCCTTTTCTTTTTCTTCTTCAGGATAACCAAAAGCAATAATGGAATGTGGAATTTGATCCTTAGGTAAATCAAAAAGTTTTCTTTGTTCAAAGACACGATCCATTTGTGGCCATGTGCCAAGCCAAACACTACCAATACCTAAAGACCAAGCCGCTAAAATCATATTTTGTCCAGCAATTGAACTATCAACTACATAGTAATCTTTTGCATATTGAAAAGCTTTTGAATAATCTCCACAAATCAATACCGCAAAAGCACAACCAAGTAATGGTCTTGCAGGTGCACCGTTTGCTTCATACATTTTCTTTAAGACTTTTTGATCATCAACGACAATAAAGGACCAATCTTTTGAATTGACACACGTTGGTCCAGACATTCCTGCTTTTAAGATTGTTTTTATATCTTCTTGATTAACTTTTTTAGCTTTAAATTTTCTAACACTGCTTCTTGAAAAGATTGTTTCTAATGTATTCATTATTGAACCTCTTTATATTTAACTGCTCTTGATGGTTTTGATGTAAAGCTTTTGATTTGTGGAACAATCGTTGTAAAATGTTTTGTTTGATTGTGTAAATCAATAGCTTCTTGATTTTGCCATTCTTCGACAAAGGTATAATGTGAAGGATCTTGAATGTCTTGATATAAATGATATGAAATGTTTCCTGCTTCTTCTCTACTTAAAATAATGAGCTCTTTAGTAAGTTTTAAAAATTCTTTTTGATGTTCTTCTTTAATATAATTTTCTGCAACAATTTTAATCATAATAAGCCTCCATTCGTTGATATATCAACAATATCTCAAATAAATTTATTTGTCAAATGAAAAAGAAGAAGTGTAACTTATATCCCACTTCTTCACGCCCCTGCCAAGGATTTTCATTATATCATATTTTAGAGTTCATAAATATGATTTAGTAATTCTTTTCCTGTTTTTGTTTTAAAAACATTTATTTTCATTTTTTCAATAGCTTCCTTTTTTAAGTTTGATTCATCTGCATTTACTAAAAAATCAGCTTCTAATAATATTTGATAATCCAAACCATCAACATCTTGATACGTATGATGATGTCCTACAAGATAACAAACGCGTTCTACAAAAGCATGATCTAAAGGAAAGCCTTTTATTACTTCTTTAACAAGTGCTGGTCCTTCTTTTTCTTGTAGATTTCCTGCACAATGTCCATATTTTTCTCGACACATTGGACAAGCAATATCATGCACAATCGCCGCTACTTCTAAAATATCTTGTTCTCTTTTTTCTAAATGTTCTAATTGTCCGATAAGACGTGCATATTGATGTACTTTTAAAAAGTGTGCCACATCATGTTTGATTTTATTTCCTTTTGTATAAAGGATCATTGCTTTTTCAATTTCTTCAATCATTTTCTTCCTCCATTTGATCTATTAATTCGATTACTTCTTGAATCATGGCATCGCAATGGGGTTTCTTTTGACCTCCATTTTTGGCATTTTCTTTTAGTAAATCTGTACAATTAACAAATCCTTTATGATTATTCGAAATCGTCTTTATAAAATGATTTACTTTTGCAGGTGAATCAATTCCTTTAGCGCCTAATACCATTAATCCGCTGGTAATTGCTCCACAGACACTTCCACATTTCATACCGCCACCAAAGTTACATCCTAAGTGATTGGCAAGTTCTTTGTTGATTCCTAAATCATTGGCATAAACTTCCATGATTGTTTGGGCACAATTGTGAACCATCGGTGTGGCATTTCTTAATTCTTTTGCTTTTTCTACATGTTTATTCATATTTCAAATTCCTTTTCTTTTTATATTTCTATTATAGCGAATTTCTATTTTGAATAAATCTTTTTTTGCCAACTTCTTTTTTGACAATGAGGACATTTCATATAACGTGTTCTACCTATGTGCATAGCAAAGTAAACTTGGCGGTAACTTGGAATATATTTATGATGACATTTTTGACATTCATAATACCCTTCTTCTGTTTCTATTTTTAAAGCAATCGAAACACCTGTGATTAAAAATAAGAAAGCAAAAATAAATAATAAAATTTTTATTCCTTCACTTTCTACAAAATAAACAGACATAAAAATTAAGATTGTAAAGATTATTGTTGAACCTATACCTATCACATTTTCATAAAAAAACATTTTCTTTGTTTGTTTAACTTCTTGCTTTGCCATAATCAACAAATTATCTTCTGCTTTTTGTTGGTACTTTGTTTCTTCTATAAATTCTCCTGTTAAAAGTTCATTGACTGAAATATCAAGCAATCTACACAATTCTAACATATAAACTGGATCAGGTAATCCTTTGCCTCTTTCCCATTTAGAAACTGCTCGATCAGTTATCCCTAAATAACTTGCAAGCTTCGCTTGTGTTAGCTTTTTTTCTTTTCTTCTTCTAGCAATAAATGCACCTATTTTTTCTTGATTCATAATTTTCACCTCACTTGCATTCTATGTACTTTTTCTTTAAAAGTAAACAAACGCATCGTAGATTAAAAAAGCAGCATTAATTTGCTGCTTGATGAGCATAGACTTTTGGTCGTACATGAATAAAATAAACAAGTGCTAACGCTACTACTGTAACAAACCAACTGATTGGATAAATGATTAATAAATTATCATATGAAGCAATTGATGGATAAATTGTATATAAGTAAGCAAGTCTGACTCCACAAATTCCTGCTACACAAATTCCTGCAGGAACACTTGAATAACCAACACCTCTCATGACACTTGAAAAAACTTCAATAGACATATTAAGGAATTGGAATGGTAAAATGATTTTCATTCTTGTATAAGCTAAGCTTGCAACAGAAACATCTGATGTAAAGAAACTAATAAAGAAATGATCAAAGATTACAAATAACATACAAGCAACCATTGTTGTTACCCCGCCTAATAGGAAAGATTGAAGTGTAATTTTTTTACAACGATCGTATTTTTTTGCACTATAGTTTTGTCCAATGAAAGTAACTGCTGCTTGTGCAAATGAACTTAAGATATAATATGCAAAGTATTCACAATTTAATGCTGCTGAACTTGCAGCAATAGCATCTGAACCTAAAGCATTTAATGATGATTGAATGCAGACATTTGAAATAGAAAAGACCATACCTTGTAAACCAGCAGGTACCCCAATTTTTGCAATTCTTTTTAAGATTGGACCATTGATTTTTAATTGTTTTAAATCTATCTTTAAAGCATCTGTTTCATGCATTAACCAATAAAGTAACATCATTGAACTAAATACATTAGAAACAACTGTACCAATAGCAACCCCTTCTACTGACATATGTAAGACAACAACAAAAAATAAATTTAAAATAACATTAATCACTCCACCAATAAATAAAGCAATTAAAGGTCTTTGCGTATCTCCTTTACTTCTTAAAATAGCAGCTGCAAAGTTATAAAGCATAACAAAAGGAACCCCTAAGAAATAAATTTTTAAATAAATTTCTGCAAGATTAATAATATCTTCTGGTGTTGACATTAACTCTAAAATTGGTCTTGCAAAAAAGAATCCAACAAATAATAAGACTATTCCAATAATTACTGACATCGTAACTGAAGTATGTGCAGCAAGTGATGTTCTTTTTTCATCGTTTTGTCCAATGAATGAGGCAATGACAACATTGGCTCCTACTGATAATCCTACAAAAGAGTTTACCAATAAGTTAATAATTGGACCATTGGCTCCAACAGCAGCTAAAGCTCCGCTTCCAGCAAAGCTTCCTACAACAGCAACATCCGCTGCGTTGAATAATTGTTGTAAAATACTACTTGCGGCTAAAGGAAGCGCAAAAAGTATAAGCTTGTCCCAAATGGATCCATTTAACATATCAAATGTTTTCTTTTTTTTCATATTATCCCTCCACTATGTGTTATTTTATTTCTTTTTTTAGTTTATGTACAATAATAATATTGCAATCTACTATATCTCAAACGTATAGTGTTATTTTAACTTCTTTATTTATTTTATTCCAATACTTATCTTGTTTAATTAATGATGCTTAGAAAGCATATTTTAGTAAAGAAAAAAGAAATGAAATCATTTCTTTGTCATACGATATTGCTTTTCTAAAGTAAGCCAACGTGATGCTTCTACATGAAAAAAAGCTTCTAATTTTTTAGCAATTTCTTCTGTAAGTTCACATTCACCTAAAATAAGTTGTGTAACTTCATCTAAATTCATATCCATCTTTCGTGCAAAATCGTTATAAGAAATATTTAATGTTGTTAAAATATCTCTTATATAATAACCAGGGGCATAAGCCACCGCATTTGTACTTTTATCCATCTTTTTCACCCAATTGTTATTATATTCTTTCTCTAAATTTGTTGCAATAAATTATTTCCAAGGAAATAATTTAGAAAAGAGTTAGAAAAACTCTAACTCTTAAATAATTTGGAAAATATAGAATTTTAAATAAGATGTTTCTTCCATTGTCCAAAGAATAGGATGATCTGCGTTTTGTTGTGTTACGGAAACTTGTTTTAAAATAACGCCGGCTTCACTTGCTGCTTCTCTAAGCATTTTTTCAAAGTTTGCCGTTTCCATAAAACGTGAACAACTACATGTAATTAAATAACCACCATTCTTTAATACCTTCATCGCTTGTTTATTAATTCTTTTATAACCATTATAAGCTTTTTGTACCGTTCTTCTTGATTTCGTAAATGCTGGTGGATCTAAAACAATAATATCAAATTCATTTTCTTTTAATTCATCAAGATAATCAAAAACATCTGCTTGTACAAATTCAATCTTATCTTCTAAATGATTAAGCTTAGCATTTTGATACCCTTGATCAAGAGCTGTTTTAGAAACGTCAACAGAAACAACATGTTTGGCATTTCCCATAGCTGCATTTAAAGCAAAACCACCTGTATGACTAAAGCAATCAACGACACGTTTTCCATGAGCTATTTTTCTAAGTAAATAACGATTTGATTTTTGATCAAGGAAATATCCTGTTTTTTGTCCATTTTCTACATCTACATTTAATAAAAGTCCATTTTCATTAATTATTGTCTTCGTTGGTAAATTTTTATTTTTGTAATAACCTTTATATTGTTCCAAACCTTCTTTGCTTCTAATTTGAATATCGTTTCTTTCATAAATTCCTTGAACATCTTGTCCATCTTTTCTAAGAACATCTAAAACTATTTCATAAATCATATCTTTTATTTGTTCAAGCCCATATGAACTTATTTGACTGACAAGAATTTCATTATAACGATCAATTACTAATCCTGGTAATAAATCTGCTTCTCCAAAAATAAGACGAGAATTTGTTAAATTATCTCCCTCTACTGTTTTTCTAAAATCATAAGCTTGTTGAATTCTCTTTTTAAAAAAAGTTCGATCAATAATTTCATTACGATTTTTAGATAAAATGCGAACTGTAATATGGCTTTTTAATGAAATAAAACCTGTTCCTAAATAACGACCTGTATTTGTCACAATATCAACAAGTTCACCATTTTTGATATTTGGATCACACTTTTCTAGATTGTTTCTATACATCCACATTTGACCTTTATCAAGCCAAGTTACACCTTCATTTGAAATAATAATTTCTGGATAATTTCTTTTCATTCTTTTACTCCTTATCTAATATTAACTCCACCAAAAACACAATGTGCTTTTAAAATAACTATTTTTGTATTACTTTCTTTATTTGTCCTTTGGTGACGATCCACACCACCAAAAAAACTTGAAGATTCTATTTGAAGATTGACATCTTCAGGTAAATAGAGATCAACCCCTGCAAATGACGTAGAAATATTTATGATTGTTTCACTTTCAAAATTTGCTTTTCGTAAATCAAGTGTCATACTACCAAAAGACACATCATAATTTCCACCTGTATATGTTTGATAATCAAAATTGTTTTTTTTATTTGAAAAAGTATTCGTTGCTCCAGTAGATGAATTATTTTTAGAAAAAGAATTTTTAAAAAGTATTTGAATACCAAGCATTATAAGAACAAGTGGTAAAAATAGTTTCCAAAGGAAATGAAAACTTATAATTCCCTGACAAGATAATAATAGATAAACACCTATAAATAAACCCATGAGACTTGCTGTTTTATCACGTTCTGTAAATATTCCACATAAAGATGGAATAATTATAAAAAGTGTCCACCATCCTTCAAAAAATAAATTAATATGTGTTATATGAAAAGCATTTAATCCTAAAATAGTTCCTACAATGATTAAAAGAATTCCAATGATGCTATTTTGAAATTTTTTCATTTTTAATCTCCTCATTAATTTTCATCATTATAGCATAAATCAACATAACAAAAATAGCACTTTCGTGCTATTAATGAAGTAATTCGATTTCATGAATGAAGTCATGTTTTAAGATATCTTTGAATTCATCAGATATTTCTTTTGAAGTTTCTTTTTTTAATTCAATAAGAAATATAATTTGATATTCTTCGATTAGGATTGATGAAGGATTATTCTTCATCAAATGTAAAGCAATCGATAAATTTTCATCATTGATTTTACAATTATGTGCTTTACAAATTGTCTCTAACTCCTTCCTTGTCATGGTTTGTAACTTATGATTTAATGCATTCATATCCTTCATATTCACCCCTTCTTTCTTTATAAACATTATACTCTTACAACAAAAAGAGTGCAATCAAGACACTATTTTTCTTCTAAATCGTAAATATCTTCAATAGCAATAATTTGTTGATTATTTAATATCACCGTTTTATAAAGTTCATCAATTCTTTTTATACTTTGCATAATAGAAAGATAACAACCCCCTGTTTTTGTTTCATCTTTTTTAAAATACGTTATTTTAATCATTTCTTTTGTTTTTAAAAAATGTTTTAATTTTTGATCAAGTAACATTTTTTTATTTTCATCGATTACTCTTTTTTCTTCTGTTAAGCGTTCTGTATCATGAATAATATCTTTATATCCTGTTAAGGCTGCAAAGGGAGCAAACTGTGCAGCACGACTCTTTCGTTTCATCTGTTTATACTTTGTTGATTTTTTATAAGAAGCTTCTATGATATCTGTATAGTCATGAATATTTTTAATTGTCCCCATTATGCTTTATGTCCTCCTATAATTTCATTTCTTTCTTTAGTTGTTGCTCCTTCTTCAAGATTCATTCCTTTTAAAATTGCATTTTTACCATACTTTTGTTTAATTTGGATTGTTGCCTTTTGTAGTCTTTTTTCTTTTTCTAATGCTTGTTTTTCTTTTTGTGTTTTAAATTTAATATCTTTATTATTTGTGAATAAATCAAGCTGTTCATGATAAATCATATCTTTTGCATCTTCTTCATAAATAACATTACATGCGGTAATATTGATTCTTTTTACAAGAAGTTTTTTGTTTACAAACACATCAAATTTTTTCATAACTTCTTTTGTGATTAACTTTGAAGAAGAAGTATAGTGATCTAAATGAATCGTTCCATGAGCATGTTTAGGAATTTTCCGATTATAACGATCAATCATCATTTCTCCCTCATAATCATTATCTTTATCATAACCTATTGTAAGAACGATTTGATTTGTCATAAAAGATTTTCCAACCAAATCAAGGGCTAATAAATCCAACATTTCTTTTACAATTAATTTTGTTTTTTCAAAGTTATAGGGACAACTTAAAACTTGACCTGTACCGATACTATTTCTTTCAGGTTTATATCGTTTGATATCTTGCATGGTGCACGACTCATAGCCCCAAGCATGGTCTATGAGTAATTCAGCATTTACGCCAAATAAATCATACAAAAGCTTTTCATTATAGTATTCATCATCTGCACCTACGGAACATTTTGCGATGTCTCCCATGGTATAAAGACCTTCTTTTTCTAGTTTTTTAGCATATCCTTTTCCCACACGCCAAAAATCAGTAAGAGGTCTATGGTTCCAAAGGTATTTACGATATCTTTTTTCGTTTAATAAAGCAATTCTTAAACCATTTTGATCTGTATTAATGTGCTTAGCAACAATATCCATGGCTACTTTACTCAAATAAAGATTTGTACCAATTCCAGCAGTTGCTGTTAAACCTGTTGAATCATAAATATCAAGTAAAATCTGTGAAGCAAATTCTTTTGGAGTCATTTTAGAAGTAGATAAATATTTTGTAATATCCATAAATACTTCATCAATGGAATAAACATGGATGTCTTCTGGAGACACATATTTTAAATATATTTTATATACTTTTTTACTCCATTCCATATAATGAGACATTCTAGGTGTAGCAATAATATAACTAATTTTTAAATGTTCATCTTTTTTTAAGTCACTTTCTAGAAAAGACTCATTTCTAAAATATCGACTCGTTTTTAATCTTTGATTATTTACTTGTTTCAATTTTTGTACCACTTCAAACAAACGTGCTCTACCGGAAATTCCATATTTCTTTAAGGAAGGAGAAACAGCAAGACATATGGTCTTTTCAGTACGGCTCTTATCGGCAACAACAAGATTCGTTGTGAGA
>ERZ779866.344-NODE-344-length-52031-cov-12.550523_pt1 | contig 52031 bp, 50 predicted proteins | sample MGYA00511248_ERZ779866 | MGnify/ENA primary metagenome ERZ779866 (study PRJEB29588, sample SAMEA2155758) | human gut metagenome | biome: human gut; feature: human-associated habitat; material: faeces | place: Denmark | collected 2008/2010 ... | reverse complement strand
GCGGGGAGGCTTCCTCTCCTGCGTCCGGGACTGCGATGGAAGCGGGAATTGCTGCGGAACGTGCAGATACTTCCACGGAAAAGGCGGGGACTGCCAGCGACGAAGCGGAGACTGCCGCCAAAACAGGAGACGCCGCTCTGCTCCGGCAGAAATACGCGGAGAGTCTTCGTGATCTCATCCGTCTTCACGAATTTCCCAACGGAGTCCCGGCGGACACCTCCTTTGTGGAGGGCGACGATTTTTCCGGCAATCAGTTTGCCGTCTGCGACATCGACCAGGACGGAACCGAGGAGCTTCTCATAAGCTACCAGGATGCCTCCATGGCCGGGATGGTCCTGTATGTGTTCCAGTACGACGCCGGGACGGATGCCTTCACCACGGAGCTGGCTGAATTTCCGTCTGTGAGATTTTACTCCAACGGCTACGTCGCCGCGGACTCCTCCCACAACCAGGGCAAGGGCGGAAAGTTCTGGCCCTACACCATCTACCGGTATGACCAGGACACTGACGTTTATGAGCGCGTCGCCTACATCGACGCCTGGGAGAAAGAAATGCTTCCCGACGGATTCCCGGAGGAAGCCGATGTGAGCGGAAGCGGGTATGTGTATTATATTTCCACGGAGGATGGCAGCGGCCAGGCGGTGGAACCACAAGATGTTTCGGTGTATGAAGCGCTGGTAGCGGATACCTACGGCGGGGCGGAGGAGATCAATGTAGAGTATGATGCGATTACATGGGAGAATATTGAGGGGATATCGGTGCCGGAATACGATTAAAGAGGTGGAGCGTTGGAAATGTGCATATAAAAGTATAATTCCCCAGGATTATCTTGATTCAATTCCCGAAGGGCGCTGGTCATCAAGCGTAGATAATCCAGACTGGAAAACATTGCTTTGTATTGAAGATGGCAAAATCATAGGAACCTGTAGTTTTTGCAAATCCCGTTTTGAACAGTTTCACAACTGGGGAGAGATTATTTCAATCTATCTGTTACCGAATTATATAGGCAAAGGCTATGGAAAAGCGCTTATGAAATCCGCCCTTTCAGCATTGAAAATGCAGGGATATGAAAAAATTCTTTTGTGGGTTCTTGAGGAAAACATCCGAGCAAGACATTTTTATGAACAATCTGGCTTCTCACCGACTGATGATTTTATAAATGACACAATCGGGGGAAAAGAATTGCGGGAAATTCGATACATTTTTGCCTCTTGAGTATATGAAAGACCCGCCGGGTTGCGCGTGAGAAACAGAGGCGTGGCGGGTTCTACGCCTTCACCGCCCACCGCATCTTCGTGGACCGGGCGCGGCTGTTCTGCGCGCACTCCTCCTTCGAGGGGCGGATCACGTCCTCAGCGATCTCGCTGTAAATGCCGGCGCGCTTAAATTCCTTGAACGACCGTTTCCCCAGCCGGTCCTCCCCCGAATGGAAGGTCAGGATGGCGGCGCGGCCGCCGCTTTTCAGCACGCCCGGCAGTTTTTCCAGGAACTGATAGAGTACCTCATACTCGCTGTTGATGTCGATGCGGAGAGCCTGGAATGTCCTGGCGCAGGATTTCTTCACGGCCTCTCCCCGCTCCTTCTCGGGGATAAAGGAGAGCGCCTCCTCGATGATTTCTTTAAGCTGCGTGGTGGTCTCGATCCGTTTTCCCCGCTTCTTCGCGAGAGCCACCGCCCGGGCGATCTCCGGCAATACCTGGGCCACCGCCTCGGCCACCCGGTGGTCCTCATCGTTGATGAGCTTCACCATCTCCAGGGTGGATAGGGTATCAATGTGCATGGTGCGCGGATTGCGCTGTTCCGTGTCGATCTTCCGCAGCTCTACTGCCATTTTGCTCCTCCTTCGCGCGCCGCAAACCCGGCCGCCGGCGCCCCGGCGGGGATGAAAGCAGACACCCCGCCTGCTTTCCGGCGCCGGGCCTCACGCCGTGGAAAAAATTGTGCAATGATCCTTCCTCATCTAGGAAGAGTATAACTTTTCCAGGCGGCTTTGTCAAGCACTAGTTAGCAAACTATCCCTATTATTATTTAACTAGTTTGCAATTCACGTCCCCAGGGGGCAGCCGTTGCGTTTCGGCGGGAATTGCATTATAATCGATGGGAAAGAAAAACGGCATGCAAAAGGAGTTTTACCGCGATGATCCTGTTATCGGCACAGCATATCCAGAAGTCCTTCGGCGGCAACACGGTGCTGCGGGACGCCAGCCTGGTGCTCCAGGACGGTCAGCGCCTTGATTTCTTCGATCATAGCAGTAACTTTCTCACTAGCCATTGTTAGGTACCTCCTAATATTTTTTCAGTAAAAAGTAGTTGTGGATAGAAGCCGATTACTCGGCAGCGGGAGCTTCCTCGGCGGGAGCACCCTGCTTCTCGGCGATCTGCTTGAGGACACAAGCCAGACCAGAGATGGGAGCCAGCATGGTACCCAGGACCTGGGCACGCAGAACGGGGATCGGGGGGATCTCCGCCAGAGCCATGACCTCGTTGAGAGGCATGACCTTGCCGTCCATGAAGCCGCCCTTGATGGTAAAGCGGTCACCCAGCTTCTTGGCGAAGTCATTGACGATACGGGCAGGCGCCACGGGGTCATCGTTGCAGATGGCCAGAGAAGTGGTGCCGTTGAGCAGGTCGTCCAGCTCATTCATGCCGCAGTTGTTGACAGCAAAGCGCAGCAGGGTGTTCTTCACAACAGCGTACTCGACGTTGTTCTTGCGCAGCTCAGCACGCAGAGCGGTGTCCTCGGACACGGTGATGCCCTTGTAATCCACCAGCACGCCAGCGGCGGCGCCCTGCAGCTTTTCCGTCAGAGAAGCAACGATGGCCTGCTTCTCGCTCAGAACTTTTGCGTTAGGCATTCTTGTTTTCACCTCCATTAGATTTGCGGGGACGTTGGTGCGTTCAAGAAAAAGGAAACAGTCCTTGTGTCCGCAAAGACACAAGGACTGTAAGCAAATCATATCGATCGGCTATCCTCGGCAGGATTTATGGGCAAACCCACCTGCTGTCTTTGGAACGCATCAAGTATTATATTTAAGTACTCGACATTTGTCAATACTTAAATATCAAATTTGTAGGAAAATTTTCCTATTTTGGCTTCTGCCGGCTCTTAGATGAGCTTCGCGGTGCTCAGCTTGATGCCAGGGCCCATGGTGGAGGCGGTGACACAGCTGCGGATATACTGGCCCTTGGCAGCGGCGGGCTTAGCTTTGACAATAGCGCCCATGAGAGCGTTGAAGTTGTCATTGAGCTTCTCAGCGCCGAAGGAAACCTTGCCGATGGGGCAGTGGATGATGTTGGTCTTGTCCAGACGGTACTCGACCTTACCGGCCTTGACTTCCTGCACGGCCTTAGCCACGTCGGGAGTAACAGTGCCGGCCTTGGGGGAGGGCATCAGGCCCTTGGGGCCCAGAACCTTACCCAGACGGCCTACAACGCCCATCATATCGGGGCTGGCCACGACTACATCGAAATCGAACCAGTTTTCCTTCTGGATCTTCTCGACCATGTCCATATCGCCGACGAAATCAGCACCGGCAGCCCGGGCAGCGTCAGCCTTGTCGCCCTTGGCAAAGACCAGCACGCGGGCGGTCTTACCAGTACCGTGGGGCAGGACGATGGCGCCGCGGACCTGCTGGTCAGCGTGACGGGAATCGACACCCAGCTTTACATGCAGCTCAACAGTCTCGTCGAACTTAGCGGAAGCGGTCTTGCAGATGATCTCAAAGGCCTCCTTGGAATCATACAGGGTAGCCTTGTCGATCTGCTTGGCGCTGGTCTGATATTTCTTACCTCTAAACATCTCTTATGCCCTCCTTATTCGCCAACGATAACGCCCATGCTGCGCGCGGTGCCGGCGATCATGCTCATAGCGGCTTCCAGACTGGCAGCGTTCAGGTCGGGCATCTTGGTCTCGGCGATCTTCTGCACATCAGCCTTGCTGATGGTAGCGACCTTGGTCTTGTTGGGCACGCCGGAACCGGACTCGATGTTGCAGGCCTTCTTAATGAGGACCGCGGCGGGAGGAGTCTTGGTGATAAAGGTGAAGGAGCGGTCAGAATAGACGGTGATGACCACAGGGATGATCATGCCCATGTCATTCTTGGTGCGCTCGTTGAACTCCTTGGTGAAAGCGGCGATGTTAACGCCGTGCTGACCCAGAGCAGGGCCAACAGGGGGCGCGGGGGTTGCTTTGCCTGCAGGGATCTGCAGCTTAACGTATCCTACGACTTTCTGTGCCATGTTCAGGCACCTCCTTGATATAATGTGGTGGTGGCGGGGCTTGTCTGGTCTTGTGACGGCCCCTCCCACGTCGCCGCCGCGCGGCGGAAAACTTGCTCAGGAAAATTGTGTTTGTCAGTCTACGACTTCGACCTGATCCAGCTCCAGCTCCACCGGGGTCTCCCGGCCGAACATGGATACGACAACAGAGACTTTGTTCTTCTCTGGATCGATCTCTTCCACGACACCGGTAAAGGACTCCAGAGGGCCATCGCTGATCCGCACCCGGTCGCCCACTTTGTAGAGGACCACCACTTCGTGCTTCTCCATGCCCAGGGCCAGGACCTCCTCCTCCGTCAGGGGGATAGGCTTGTTGCTGGCCTCGCCCACAAAACCGGTGACACCGCGGACATTACGCACCAGGTGCCAGGTATCATCAGTCATGACCATCTTGATGAGCACATAACCGGGGAACACCTTGCGCTCCACTTCCTTGGCAACACCTGCGTCGTTGATCTCCGTCACCTTTTCCAGAGGGATCTGGATATCCAGGATCATATCCTCCAGGTGGCGGTTGGTGACAAACTTCTCAATGGTAGTTTTTACGGCGTTTTCATAGCCGGAATAGGTATGGGCTACATACCATCTAGCATTATCGGCCATTTTCCCCTACCTCTTACGCCCCAAAGACGTCGAGCAGGGTCTTGATGAACAGAGCGGCAACGCCGTCGAACACCCAAATGCATACGCCGATGGCAAGGCTGCACAGGATCACCGTGCCGGTATTCTTGGCCACCTTGTCGGGAGTAGGCCACACGACCTTTTTCAGTTCGCTTTTCATCTCACGGAACCAACGGCCCCGATCCTTTTTGACCTTCTTTTCTTCTGCCATGATGAATTCTCCCTTTCCTTACTTGGTCTCAGAGTGGACCGTGTGCTTTCTGCAGAAGGGGCAGTACTTGTTCATCTCCAGACGATCAGGATCGTTCTTCTTGTTCTTGACCGTGTTGTAGTTTCTCTGCTTGCACTCGTTGCATCTCAACGTGATTTTAACGCGCATCTCCTAACGGCACCTCCTTATTCATGTATGCAGGCTCTGCGGCCTGTACCGATTGCCTCCCTGCTTGCAAAACGGCGGCTCTTTCCGGCGCCAAAAGCGAAAAATGCGCACAAAAAGAAAGCCCCATTTCCACAGGTAATCATTACTATACCATGGAGTGCCCTTAAGGTCAATACATTTTTTTCAAATCTGCTACTTTTTTTTACAGAATAAGTATAGTATAATAAAAAGATGCGGCAAGATGCCGCGGCACTACTATATAGCGGGCTCTGCCCGCTGTCAAGGAGAAGCAGCATGCGCATTATGGCCATCGATTACGGCGACGCCCACACCGGCGTGGCCATATCGGATCTCACCGGTCTTTTGGCCGGTTACACCACCACCATCCACTCCCGACGCCAGGAGGAAGTCCTGGATCGTCTGGGCAGTCTGATCGAGGAATATGGCGTGGAGGAGCTGGTGCTGGGGTACCCGAAAAACATGGACGGGACGCTGGGGCCCCGGGCCGAAAAGGCACAAGCCCTGGAACAGGCGCTGCGGGAGCGGTTTTCTCTGCCGGTGGTTCTCTGGGACGAGCGGCGGACCACCATCGACGCCCATAACATCCTGCAGAGCGCCGGGAAAAATGCCAAAAAGCGAAAAGCTGTAGTGGATTCTGTGGCAGCAGCGCTGATCCTGGAGGGATATCTCACCTTCCGGCGTTCCCGCGGCTGAATCCATACAGCCAACAAAGTACATCGACGATAGGAGCAGACAGAGCATGAAATCATTTACCAAAGCCAATCGAATTCTGCTGGCCCTGCTGGCCGCCGCCGTTCTGGTGAGTCTGACGGTGATCGCCCGCCGCTGGCAGATCGAATCGGAAAACAAGACCTACGATGTGATCCTGGATTACACCGAGCTGGAACTGCTGGCCGATCAGAGCGAGGAAGATATCAGCTGGTGGCTGGAGCAGTTCAGGGACATGGGCATCACCCGGGTTGGCCTGACAGAGGAGAGCCTCACCTCCCTGATGGAGAACTCCCCCCTCTCCGTGACCTCCACCATGATGGACACCATCATCCAGAACGCGGACTGGCGGGATGATTATCCTGCGGAGTTCATCTCCGCCATCACGGATTACGGCTTTGACCGTTTTGACGTTCTGGTGGAAGTCTCCGGCCAGGAAGCTACCCAGTTTGTCACTGAAGCGGTGGAGCAGCGCTTCCATCCGGAGGACGTGGTCATGCTGAACCTGGGGGACGAGGCGTATATCCTCCTCAACGGCGAGGTCAATGATACCCTGTATCTCTCTGATTTCAGCTATACCGATACCCTCAGCAAAGGATTCACCGAGCGCAACGAGATCGTAGCCTCCAAGCTCATGTACATCTCCCTGGGTCTGATGCCCAGCAAAGTGGAGACCATCCAGTCCCTGGGCATGGAGATCGTCCCCCGCACCATCTGCTACGACGGGCACAACGACACCCGTTACGCCAAGGCGGTAGTGGCGGGCTATGAGCGCTATGGCATCGATCCCACCTATATTATTGCCGGCGGCGAGGCCGTGATCGGCTTTGACGACGAGGACGATTACGCTCTCTCCTATATCAAGGACAACGATATCACGCTGGGCCTCATCGAGACCAATGTCCAGCGTGAAAATATCCTCCAGTCCGGCGTAGAGACCATTGCCCAGGAGACAGATTATAATGCTGTCCGCGTGTTCTCCGTATGGGATTATATTCAGTACCGCTACGGCTACTACGGCTATGAGGGCGCCGAGGAGGTGGAGAACACTCTCTTCCGGGCCATCGTGGAGCGGAACATCCGTGTGATCTATTTCAAGCCCATCAAGCAGACCGACAACAGTTTCGCCTACATTACAGATGTCCAGGTCTACCGCGACCTTTTTGAAAGCCTCAACGACCGTCTGTCTGCCCACGGCATCTCCATGGGAGAGGCCTCCGTCATGGAAAATTACCAGATCTCCTCTGTGGTCATGCTGATTCTGGGATTGGGTGCCGGTATCGGCGGCGCTCTGCTGCCCGCCACCTTCCTGCCCATGAAGAAGAAGTGGACCTATCTCCTGGCCGGCGTAGCGGCGGTGTGCGTATTCGGTGCATGGCTGGTATTGCCTAATTTCTTCCGGCTGCTGGCCAGCTTTGCCAGCGCGGTGGTATTTGCCTGCATCGCGGCGGTATTCTTCCTGCGCGCCGCCAAGCGCAGCAGCCTGCAGATGGCGGAAAATGCTCCTCTGCGCAAGATCCTTCCCCGCTGCATCCTGGTCCTCCTGGGCTCCGCTCTGATGGCCCTGGCCGGTGCCATGATGACCGCGGCGCCTCTCTCCTCCACCGATTATATGCTGGAGTTCGGTATCTTCCGTGGCGTGAAGGCAGCCCAGCTGCTGCCTCTGGCTTTCTTCTGCCTGATCTTTATCTCCTATTACGGATTCTTCCAGAAAGACCGCGCCTCCAACACCCTGGATGTCCGGGATATCGTCACCGCCATGAAGTGGAACATTCCGGTATGGTGTGTGGTCCTGCTGGCAGTGGTGGGCCTGTGCGGCTACTACTACCTGGCCCGCACCGGCCATGAGAGCGACGTGTCTGTCTCCACCCTGGAGATCATGATGCGCAACGATCTGGAAAACCTCCTGCTGGCACGTCCCCGGACCAAGGAATTCCTGGTAGCGTTCCCCGGCATCATGCTGGCCGTTTACTGTGCTGTACGCCGCCTCCCCTTCTTTACCGCCCTGTTCGGTCTTGCCGGGACCATCGGCCTTACCAGCATCTGCAACACCTTCATGCATATCCACACGCCTCTGTACCTGGGCTTTATCCGCACCGGCTACTCCCTGCTCTTCGGCATCGTCATCGGCTGCGTGATGATCCTGTGCTTTGATCTGCTGTACAAGTGGTACAACAAATACCTGAAAAAATATATGGAGACGGAACAGAAGTGACATGTACAACATACTGATATCGGGCTACTACGGCTTTAACAATATCGGCGATGAATCCATCCTGCGCACGGTGATCGACAATCTCCGGGAAAAGCTTCCGGACATCGATATCACCGTTCTTTCCCAGGACCCGGCTCAAACCAGTGCCAAATATGGCGTGAAAGCCGCACGCCGGATGTCTCTTTGGGATATTTTCCGCTCCGTCCTCCACTGTGATCTGCTGCTTTCCGGAGGCGGAAGTCTTCTTCAGGACGCCACCTCCGCCCGCAGCATTCTCTATTACCTTTTCATTTTGCGCCTGGCCCAGCTGATGGGGAAAAAGACCTTCATCTACAGCCAGGGCATCGGCCCGATCTCCGACCCGAAAAACCGCCGTCTTACCGCCTCTACTCTGCGGCGGACCAGCGGCATCGTGGTCCGGGACGCCAAAAGCCGGGATCTGCTGCTGGAGATCGGCGTCCCGGAGCATTTGATCCATGTCACCGCAGATCCGGTGATCCGTGTGAAAAAGGCAGACCCCTCCATGGGACTGACCATTCTGGAGCAGGAGGGCTGCCCCCGGAAAGAGGGTGTCCTCACGGTGGGCTGGGCCGTCAAGGCCCGCCGCCGTGACCCTCTTTTCCTGAAAGAGATCGAAAAAGCCATTCTCTGGCTCCGTGAGGAATACGGCGCCGAATCGGTGCTGATCCCCTTCTTTCACAGCGAGGATCTGGGCGTATGTGAGGCAATTGCCAACGACCTGGATGGCCACGTGGGCTGCCTGCGGCAGAAATATCTGTCGGAGGAGACCCTGTCCATTATCGGCTGCATGGACGTGCTGGTGGGCATACGGCTCCACTCCCTGATCTATGCCGCTGTGATGGGGGTCCCCATGATCGGTATTTCCTACGACCCGAAAGTGGACTCCTTCCTCTCCTCCATCCAGCAGCCCACTTTATGCAGTGTGGAGGAATTCAGCCTGGAAAAATTCCAGGCCGCCTTCCGTGAAACCATGGCGCGCCGGGAGGACATCCGCCAGACGGTGGCCCTGTGCCTGGATGGTCTGATTGCAAAACTGGACCGAAATGAAGAATTGATCCGCGATATTATGGAGCAGTCAAAGTGAAACGAAATCAAACCCTGAATCTTATCAGTGCGGTAGCTCTGGTCACGCTGCTGGCCAAGGTACTGGGCATCATCCGGGAAGCTCTGCAGGCCAGAGCTTTCGGTACCCAGGCTGCCGCCGACCTCTATACCATTGCCAACAACAACACGATCTACCTCTTCACCACAGCGGCTTACGCGCTCTGCGTTGCCGCTGTCCCCATTCTTACGCCCCGGCTCCGTCGGGACCGGAAAGAGGGGTACAGTGCTGCCAACAACCTCATCACCATCACCGTCCTGCTGAGTCTGGTGGTCACGGCTCTTGGTATAGCCGCCACCTTTACCCCCTGGGTTGCGTCCCTGTGGGACGGCGGGCAGGAGGACGCCCTGCGTCTGGCCTCCTACCTGCGGGTCATGATGCTGACCCTTCCGGTGATCGTGCTGACCTATCTGCTGGTAGCTCTGTTCCAGTCCCAGGAGCATTTTGTCCTCCAGGGCAGCATGAGCCTTCCCTACAACATTGCGCTGATCCTGTTCCTGGCTCTGTTTGCCGATCGTTGGGGAGTAGGCGGATATGTGGCCGCCGTATCTGCTGCATGGCTCCTGCAGCTGGGGATGACCGTCCCCTACGGGATCAGGGAGCACTACTGCCCGCGGCCCAAACTGGACCTTCGGGCCAGCTATGTCCGCACGTTCTTCAAGACTGCGGTGGTGACGGTCCTTACCACCTCTATCTTCCTTTTCTGCTACCTTCAGGACTCCAGTATGGCCGCAAGCCTTACCGACAGCCCTGTCAGCGTGTTTTACTATGCGGATAAGCTGTTCACCCCTCTGACCACCACCCTCATCTACAGTATCAGCACCGTACTCTTCCCCAAGTTCAGTCAGGAATATGCCACCGCAGACCCTGCCACCTACCGGCGCTATATCTGGGGCATTCTCCGCTGTACGATGCTGGTGATTCTTCCTGCGTCTGCGGTGCTGGCAGTATTCGGGACGCCTATCGTCAAGGTTCTCTTTGAAGGCGGCAGCTTTGACGCCTCCTCCACCGCCGCTACCGGCGTCATCTTCTCCGCATACGCTTTGTCCATGGCCGGGTTCTGCGCCCTGGATCTGCTCAGCAAAGCCTACTATACGATGGAAAAGACGCTGGCCCCTTTGATCGTCAACGGCGGTATTCTTCTCCACAACTGGGGCCTTAACCACCTGCTGTCTCCCTCTCTGGGCGCTTTGGGTCTGGCTCTGGCTACCGCTTTCTCCCTTACGGTGGGCGGTATCGTCCTGGCCATCCTGCTGCTGTGGAAAACCAGCGGTATCCGGCTCCTGCCCGTCGTCAAGTGTATCGCAGCGGCAGTTGTGACCGGACTCTGTCTGCGGTTTGCCGCTGGTATGGTGCTGACCGGGGCAGAGGGAAAGATCCTTCTGGTAGCCAAGTGCCTGGGACTGGGCGTTTTTGCAGTGGCTTTGTACCTCCTGCTTATGTACATTACCCGCCAAGAGGACTTCTGGGATCTGGCGGGCCGGTATTTCCCTTCCCATTTCCATTCTGATAACCAGGGAGGAAACCTATCATGAATACAACGCCCCGCCGCAGCGGAACCATTGATCTGACCAAATGTATGGCAGTATGCGCTGTTCTTCTCATCCACTGCAGCGCTGGACGCTTTTCACTCTATGAGATCGGCAGCCTTCCCTGGCTGGTGGTGCTGCTGTGGAACGGAACCTGCAAGTGGGCCGTTCCGGTATTTCTCATGTGCAGCGGTGCGCTGATGAACGCCCCGGAACGGGAACTCCCTCTGAGCAAGCTGTTCTCCCGATATCTGCTCCGACTGGTGGCCGCCTTGTCCGTATGGGCTGCTCTGTACGAGTGCCTGCGGATCTGGATGCTGCGGGGAAGCGCCCCCCTGCCAACTCTGCTCCGATTGGCCGGACAGAACTGGCTCACGGGAAACACCTACTTCCACCTCTACTACTTCTATTTCGCCATCGGACTGTACCTGGCCCTGCCTCTCACCCGGCTGATCTGCCGCTATGCCTCCAGGGGGGAGCTGCGGTACTCCGTCCTTCTCTTTCTTGTCACAGGCGTACTTCTCCCCTTTCTGCAGTATTTCTTCCCCTTCTCCCAGGGCAGTCCGTCCCTCCTGCGTTTTATCCTGCCGCCTGTATTTGCCAGCGCCGGGCTGGGTCTTCTGGGCTGGTATCTGCTCCGCACGCCTTCCAGGGGTATCCTCCCTTCTTTCTTTCTTCTCCTTGGAAGTTTCGTTGCCGAATTTCTCTTCACCTGGCAGCGCAGCACCACCGAAGGAGCTTTGAACATGATTCTTTTGGATGGGTTCTCCCCCACCTCCGTGTTGATGGCTGTGGGAATCTTCCGACTGGCGCAAGCCCTCTCCCAGCGCTGGGACCTGCCGCTCTTTGTCGCTTTTCTCTCCCGGGCCTCCTTCTGCGTGTACCTTATTCACCCCTTTTTTCAATGGTTGGCACGGCAGAGCTTTTTTGAGGCCCTGCCACCCCTATGGAGCATTCCTCTCCAGGCCCTTCTCCTGCTAGGGCTGAGTCTTTGTGCCTACTTAGTTTTGTGCCGTATTCCTGTCGTCAACCGCTGGCTGATTTGAGAACATACGCAACAAACAGCGCCCCAGCTGCTTTCAGCAGCCGGGGCGCAGTGATTTATTTTGATAGGGACCGCTTATAGCTTATGCACCCAGGTAAGCCTTCTGGACCTGGTCACTGGCCATGAGCTCCACACCGGTGCCACTGAGGGTGATCTTGCCGGTCTCCATGACGTAGGCCCGGTCAGCCACTGCCAGAGCGGCTTGAGCGTTCTGCTCCACCAGGAGGATGGTGGTTCCCGCAGCATGGAGCTCCCGGATGATGTCAAAGATCTGCTCCACCAGAATGGGAGCAAGGCCCATGGAGGGCTCATCCAGCATGAGCAGCTTGGGCTTGCTCATCAGCGCCCGGCCCATAGCCAGCATCTGCTGCTCGCCGCCGGAAAGGGTACCTGCTACCTGGCGGCGCCGCTCCTTCAGCCGGGGGAAACGCTCATAGACGTCGGCAATACCCGGCTCCAGAGTGCTCTTGGGCTGGGTGTAGGCGCCCATCTCCAGGTTTTCTTCCACCGTCATCTGCAGGAAGATCCGCCGGCCTTCGGGCACTTGGGCAAGGCCCCGCTCCACTACCTTGTGGGGCGCTACGCCTTTGAGGTCCTTGTCCTGGAAGATCACGCTGCCGCTCTTGGGATGGAGCAGGCCGGAAACAGTATTCAGAACCGTGGATTTGCCTGCACCGTTGGCTCCGATCAGGGTGACGATCTCCCCTTCGTTGACGGTAAAGGATACCCCTTTTACCGCATGGATACTGCCATAGTACACATGGATATCATCAACTTTCAGCAGTGCCATAGCCTTACGCCCCCTTCTTCTTGCCCAGGTAGGCCTCGATGACCGCAGGATTGGCCTGGATATCCTCCGGCGTACCCTTGGCAATGATCTTACCGAAATTCAGCACGCAGATACCTTCACAGATCCCCATGACCAGGTTCATATCGTGCTCAATGAGCATGATGGCGATCTGGAACGTATCCCGGATCTTCACGATGTTGTCCATCAGCTCCGCCGTCTCAGAGGGGTTCATGCCTGCTGCCGGCTCATCCAGCAGCAGGAGGCTGGGGCCGGTGGCCAGAGCACGGACGATCTCCAGGCGGCGCTGGGCGCCGTAGGGCAGGGAACCCGCCTTATAGTCCGCCATATCCTGCATGTCGAAAATACCCAGCAGCTCCATGGCCCGATCCCGGGCGATCCGCTCGCCCCGCCAATAACCGGGCAGACGGAAGATGGCTCCGGCCAGCCGGTAGTCCATCTCGTGGTGCAGGCCGATGAGGACGTTGTCCATCACCGTGAGTTCTTTGAACAGGCGGATATTCTGGAAGGTACGGGCGATGCCCATGTGACTGACCTGAATGGTGCTCTTGCCGGCGGTATCCCGGCCGTCCACCAGGACCGTTCCGCGGGTGGGCTGATACACCTTGGTCAGGAGGTTGAATACAGTGGTCTTGCCCGCGCCGTTGGGGCCGATGAGGCCGGCTATCTCCGTGCGGCCGATGGCCATGTTGAAGTCCTCCACCGCCGTCAGGCCGCCGAAGTCGATGCCCAGGTGACGGCACTCCAGAATGGGGCTCTTATCCACATCCCGCTCCGGGATGATATTGGTGGAAGGGACAGGAACAAGCTTGGTTATGGTTCTGGGATCACGTTTCATTTCACCGCGCCTCCTTTTTTCTGCTCCTTCCGTCCTGCGGGCCGGAACATAAAGCCTATGGTCTTTTCCAGTATCCGGGACATAGAGAAGTCATAGCTGCCCAGCAGTCCCTTGGGCCGGAAGATCATCATCAGGACCAGAGCCAGGGAATAGAACACCATACGCAGGTCGCCTACCGTCCGCAGCAGCTCCGAGATCACAGTCAGCACCGTAGCGGACAATACGGACCCCAGCATGGAACCCATGCCGCCCAGCACCACCATCACCAGGATCTCGATAGACTTCATGAACTTGAAGGTGGAGGGGAACAGGGACCCCAGGTAGCCGGCGTACAGGCATCCGGCAATGCCGGCGAAAAATGCGGACATAACGAAGGCCATGACCTTATAGTAGGTGGTATTGATACCCACACTCTCCGCGGCGATCTCATTTTCCCGGATGGAGAGGATGGCCCGGCCATGGCGGGATTTCATGACCATGTGGATGACCAGGCAGGTCAGCGCCACACAGACAAAGACCAGCGTGAAGCTGGAGATCTTAGGCACCTGCTTGAGTCCTGCCGCACCGTAGGTGAATTTGAAGCCCAGCACCGAGTCGATATTGGTCAGAACCACCCGGATGATCTCGCCGAAGCCCAAAGTGATGATGGCCAGATAGTCGCCTTTCAGACGCAGGGCAGGGATACCGATGATCAGGCCGAAAATACCCGCCACCACGCCGGACAAAAGCAGAGCGATGATGATATAGGGCAGAGCCGCCAGGGTATTATCTGCACGCAGCAATTCCGCCAGAGGCGTAGTTTTCATATAGATGCCTCCGGCATAGGCTCCCACCGCCATAAAGCCGGCGTGGCCCAGAGGCAGCTGTCCCAGATAACCGGTGGCCACATTCAAAGACACCGCCAGGATGATATTGATGCCGATGGTCACCAGGATGCCGGACCAGTAGTTGGTAATGATACCTTGGGCGATCAGGGCAGCAAACACACCCCACAGCGCCACCGTCAGTACAATATTGATGACGTAACGCAGAGGCATCGGGATACGGACTGTATTTTGTTTCATTTCTCGTCCCCCCTTATACCTTTTCCGTGATCTTCTTGCCCAGGATGCCGGTAGGCTTCAGGAGCAGGACCACGATCAGAATAGCGAACACCACGCCGTCCTTCCAGGTGGACAGGCCCGCCGCCGTTACCAAGGTCTCCACGATACCGATGGCAAAGCCGCCGATCATGGCGCCGGGAATAGAGCCGATGCCGCCCAGCACTGCCGCCACGAAAGCCTTCAGGCCCAGCATGGAACCCATCATGGGGCTGGCCTGGAAATAGGAGGCTATATGGAGCACAGAGCCGATGCCCGCCAGAGCGGAACCCACAGCAAAGGTAAAGGAGATGGTGCGGTTGAGGCTGATGCCCATGAGCTGGGCAGCGCCCATATCCTCACTGACCGCCCGCATGGCCTTGCCCAGTTTGGTCTTCTGCACCAGAATCGTCAGCGCAATCATGGACACGATGGACACCAGGATGGTGATGATGGCGGCGTAGGTGATGGAAACACTGCCGATGGTGAGGTTGCCGGAAATCAACGGCTCCTGGACCATGCTCTTGGTATCGCTGCCGAAGAGGAGCTGTGCCCCGTTCTCCAGCAGGAAGGAGATACCGATAGCGGTGATAAGAAGGCTCAGCCGGGGTGCGGAGCGAAGGGGCGTATAGGCCACTTTTTCGATCGCCACACCCAGCAGCGTACACATGACCACTGCCATCACCACAGACACCAGGGGATGGAGATGGAAGGAGGTCATCGCATAATAGGTCACATAGGCGCCCACCATGATGATGTCACCGTGGGCAAAGTTCAGCAGCAGGATAATGCCGTACACCATGCTGTAGCCCAGAGCCACCAGCGCATAGATGGAACCCAGCTGCAAAGCGTTGACTGCCTGACTGAATACATAGGACATACTGCTTCACGTCCTTTCTCTCTTCTCAGTTTTCTCTCATAGATCGGGTGCGAACACCCGGTGGCCGCATCCGCATGAACCACATTCCGGCAAGCGGGTGCGTCCATTGGGCGTCCGCCAAAAATACTGGAGAGCGCGGAGGGAGTTTTCCTCCCTCCGCGCCCCTTGTGCGTCAAATGGGGATCGATGGTATCATTTTAGTTGAAGGAGTAGAACTCAGTGAACTTCTCCTCGCCGCCCTGGAGCTGGATCATAGCCACAGACTTCTCAGGGTTGTTGTACTCATCAAAGGTATACGTACCGGTGATGCCTTCTACTCCGCTCATGGAGGCGATCGTGTCGATCACAGCCTGCTTGTACTCGTCGCTGCCGGCAGTGAGGCCCTGCTCTTCAGCAGCCTTGAGTGCCTCGCACAGGAGCATGGCGGCGTCGTAAGCCAGAGGAGCAAACATGTTGGGGACAGGCTCGCCGTAGGTCTCCTCATAGTCGGCCTCGAACTGGGCAACGGAGTCGGTGCCGGGCGCATAGCCGGAGCCATACACGGTGCCCTCCAGGTCCTCAGCGGAAGCATAATCCTTGATGCCGCCGAAACCGTCGGCGCCCAGGATAGTGGCGGTGAGGCCAGCCTGACGGCCCTGGGTGATGGCAAGGCCGGCTTCCGTGTAGTAGAAGGGCATGAACACCACGTCGGGGTTGGCGTTGGCGATGTTGGTCATCTGGGCGTTGAAGTCCTTGTCACCGGTGGCAAAAGCCTCGGTGGCCACGATCTCGATGCCCAGCTCACCACAAGCCTCCACAAAGCCGTTCATACAGCCCTCGGAGTAGTCACTGCCGCTCTCATAGAGGATAGCGGCGGTGGTGGCGCCCAGCTTATCAGCGGCGTAGTGCGCCATGGTCTGGCCCTGGAAGGGGTCGATGAAGCAGGAACGGAACACATTGGTGCGGATACCGGCGCTCTCGTCCTCAGGGTCGATCTGGGTAACACCCTGGGCGGTGGCGGAGGCACTGATCTGAGGCATATTCACCTCATAAGTGGCATCGGCCAGTGTGATGGTGGGACCAGTCAGAACAGAGCCGATCACAGCGGTGATCCCCTGGTCCATAGCCAGGTTGAAGGCGTTGACCGCCTCCACGCCGTCGCCCTTGTCGTCGTATTCCAGGACTTCGATCTGCTTGCCGTTGATACCGCCGTTGGCGTTGAGCTGGTCAATGTACAGCATGGCGCCGTTACGAACGGGAATACCGTACTGAGCGTAGTCGCCGGTGGTGTTGCCAATCAGAGCGATCTTAATGGTATCGCCGCCTTCACTGCCGGTGTCATCGGCGCTGCCGCCGTTGTTGGCAGTACTGTTGTTGCCCCCATTGCTGCCGCAGGCCACAAGGGCCATCATCATAGAGGCAGCCAGAAGCAGTGCAAGAAACTTCTTCATGTTGGTTAACTCCTTTTCTCTTATTGTTCCGCTGCAAAGAGGCCCTTCCAGCGAAACGATACAAAAAAGCGGCGCTGCACCGGGCAGCTCCCCTTTCCGCATCCATTCTCTTCCCGCCATCCGGACAGCGGCGTAACGACGGCCTGTTTCCCAGGCACCTGCCGTTCCTCCTTTTTTCCTGTCCGCCAACGGTAGATATATGATAAAACCTAATCTTAAAAATGTCAACCGTCATTATGTACACAATTTGTTCACACGTTTCTCTCCCACGCTATAAGCATTTCACACAAAATCAGCCCAATTTTTCTCGCATCTTGCCGGTGCCTTTCCGCTGACGCCCCTAGTTACCCTCCTTTTCATATATGAGAATATCTAATATGAACTAAACATTTTCTAATAGCTTCTTGTGGTCCAAAATTTGGTTGACATTTGTAGACTAATGTGGTATGTTTGTATCACAGATATCACATCACTTTGCATGGACCTGTCGGCTGACCGCGGTCCAGAAAGGAGCGCCCTATGTCCAATAACACCGTTTCCCTCTCTCCCGGAGAATGGCAGATCATGGACCGTCTCTGGGAAAAAACGCCCCGCACATTGATGGAACTGGTGCGCATCCTGGCTCCCGATACCGGCTGGAGCAAATCCACCATCGCCACCATGATCACCCGCCTGGAAGCCAAGGGCGCCATCACCTGTACAGAAGGCGGACGCGCAAGGCTGTACGCTCCCGCCATCTCCCGGGACCAGGTGGCCCTTCAGGAGACAGAGTCCCTGCTGCAGCGGGTCTACCGGGGCAGCGTGGGGATGATGGTCAATACTTTGGCCGACGGCCGGGGCCTCACACAGTCAGATATCGATGAACTGACTGCTATTCTGGAAAAAGCGAGGAGGGATCAGTCATGATGGAGATTCTCCTCTCCTCTGCCCTTCTGATCCTGACCCTGGCACTGCTGCGCCGGCTCCTGCGGGGGAAGATCGACCCCCGCCTTCAATACGCCCTGTGGCTGCTGGTGGCTCTGCGGCTGCTGATCCCCGGGACACTGTTTACTGTCCCTATATCCGTTTCCGGTACAGCCACCCATCTGTGGCAGAACGTCTCCCAAACTTTCCAGGAGGAAATCTCCCGAACGGAGGATGAACCTTCTGCCGATATCCCCACAGATGGCAGCACCTCCGACGTGCGCCCCCAAGAGGACAGCAGTCCCACCGTTCTCCCAGAGGACAGCAGCACCACTTCCCCCGCTTCTCAGGGAAACACCAGCAGCTCTGTCCAGCACACAGAGAGTAATACGCCCGAGGTCCTTCCGGAAGCGGAAAACAGCTCCACCGCGGCACCGGCAGAGGATGATCCCACTGTCGTCCAGCGATTGGCTTCTCTTCTCTCTCCTCTCTACGATCGCTATACTGAGACCGCAGAGTACCCTCTGGGCACCCCCCAGGAACAGTGGAACCAGGATATCACAGATAAGGGTTACCACATCAACGGCTACGAAGTGGATCTGGAGGGAAACCGCCAGATCGTTACCTACAGCAAATATGCCAGCATCTGGGAAATGCCCTTCTGGCGCTGGCCCTGGTATACAGGTATCGCTGTCATGGGCTGTGCTCTGCTGGGCGCCAACCTCCGCTTTGCCTGCATGCTGCGGAAAAAACGCCAGCGGATTTCCCCGGAGGAACTGCCGGAACCCTGCCGGGTGCCGGTATACCTGGTGGAGGATCTGCCGTCCCCCTGCCTGTTCGGTTTGTTCCGACCGGCCATCTACATCAATGAGCAGGCCCTGGTCCCCGGACGGCTGTCCCATATCCTGGCCCATGAGCAGACCCATCTGCGCCATGGCGACCACCTGTGGTCCCTGCTGCGGGCTGTCTGCCTGACCCTGTACTGGTTTGATCCCTTGGTCTGGTGGGCTGCGATCCTCAACCGGCGGGACAGCGAACTGGCCTGCGACCACAGTGCCATCCGCCATCTGGGCGAGGATCAGCGGCTGGACTACGGGAAGACCCTGGTGGATATGATCGTCCCCGGGCGGTCTCTCTCCGGCCTTTTCCGCACCGCCACCACCATGACAGACAAAAAGCGGACCATGAAGGAGCGCATCCTGCTGATCGCAAAAAAGCCTCAGATGGCCATCGCTACTCTGGTTTTGGTTCTGGTGGGAGCCGCCGCCGCAGTGCTGCTGGCTTTCGGCGGCACCCAGGAAAACGCGGAAGATTCCTCTGATTCCCTCATCTCCTGCCTCTCCTTTACCGCGCCGGAGAGCGACGGCTTCCTCAATCGCCGGGAGGGTGTGTACACATTCCTGATCGCCGGCCTGGAGGATACCGAGGTCTGCACAGATACCCTTTTCCTGGCCACCTATGACGTGGCCGCCGGGGAAGTGAACTTCCTCTCCATCCCCCGGGATACGGCGGTAGATGTGTCCTGGGAGCTCAAGCGGATCAACACCGTTTACAACATGCCTCTCTCCAAAGGCGGAGGCATCGAGAACCTCAAGCAGCAGGTCCGCAGCCTCACCGGGGTCTTCCCCGACTACTACTTCGTGGCGGATACCGACGCGGTAGGCCAGCTGGTGGACGCCCTGGGCGGCGTATGGTTTGACGTGCCCTTTACCCTGGACTACGATGACCCCTATCAGGATCTCCATATCCACCAGGAGGCGGGCTACCGCCTGCTCACCGGAGAGGACGCCATGGAGATCGTCCGCTGGCGTCGGAACAACGGCAGCGGCGGCAGTGATATCACAGACCGCATTCCCTTGCAGCAGGCCTTTTTCCAGGCCCTGGCCCAGCGGTGCCTGGAGCTGGAGGACTGGTCTGATGTCCTGGAACTGGCAGGTATCTTCTCTGAAAATGTGACCACAGATCTGCCCGCCTCCAGCCTGCTTTGGTTTGCTCAGCAGGCCATGGAGATCGACAGCGATCAGGTCCAGTTCTTCACGCTCCCATGCGATGAGGGTTATGCACAGTCCTCCCTCTACCTCCTGGCCGATCCGGAGGAGACAGCAAATCTGGTGAACCAGTACTTCAACCCCTACACCTATGATATCTCCCCCTACGATCTGTGCCGGATGATCGTCACGGAGGATGGCCAGCTGATGCGTGACCCCACCGGATATGCCCAAATCACCCACAGCAAGGGGCTGTTTTCCTTTTACCTTTCCCTGACGGAGGAGGATCTCGCTGCCGTAAACTGGACAGAGGACGCCACGGGTGTTACCTTCTACCGGGACGGTGAAGAGGATTGGTTCCTTCGGATCTGTCCTCAGCCGGAGGAGTGGCTGGAGAGTCATCCGTCGGACAACCGGATTTTGTTGGAAAGCTTCGACACCAACGGTACGCCTCACTGCTATGTGATGGAGTGGCAGGGTGACTTTACTACAGAAGCTCAGCGGCAGGCTGCGGCAAACAGCTTCCGTCTGACACTGGACGCCTCTCTGATATCCCAACTGGTCCACGACAGCTACGAAAGCGATATGGCTACGGCCATCACCTACCTTCCCTATCTGTCCTGGCAGAACTACCAGGAGACCTGCCGTGAATACGACCCCAGCAGCGATGCACTGTTTGATCTGCTCTCAGCTCTTAAATCTTACGCCGACAGCGGAAAAGCCACCTGGGGCCAGTACCACGATATTCTCTCCGCTCCTTTGGACGAGGCCATTGACGGTGCTTACGCCACCGCCTATCAGGACATTCTGTGGGCGCTGTACCGCAGTGCGCCCGACACCTTTGCCTCAGTGGTGGGAAGCAGCTATATCAGTGAGACGGAACGTGACAACGCGGTGTATTGGCTGCGGGCCCCTCTGGCAGAGGAACAGGGCCAAAGCGAATCTTCTCTCTCTGATGAGGAGGTTCGGGTAATTCTGGGTCTCAGTGACGGAAGCACCGATGAAGAAGATCTCCCCACTATGCCAGGCGAGATGATAAACGGATTCATGCGGGGCTGGGCACCCATCGTAACTTCCCTGGGGGATGAATACCCTGTGGAAACCTCTGTCAGTGGTGACTGGTCCCTGGCATCTATTACGCAGGCTATCCAGGCCGGTCTGAAGCAATCCCTTGCCGGCACCAAGTGGGCTGACCAGCTGACAGATGTAACCATTTCCTACGCCTTCTCTCCCTCGGAAAATCCTCAGAGCGGCGATGTCCTGGAGATCCCCTATTACGCGATGTTCTCCACGGTGTACACGGTGGAGGGCTACGCTCCGGAGGAATTCTCCCTCTCCTGCGGCCCCTTTACAGCCCGGGTGACGCTGACAGGGGACGGCTCTCTTACCGCTAGTCAGGATTTCCTGGACAGACAGACCATCTATCGCCAGCTGGAAGGCTGCACCCAAGGTATTGCTCTGGAGGCAGTCTCCGGCATCAGCTTCGACCTGTCCTCTGCCATTCAGGAGGCTATTGAGGCGAAACTGGAAGCGGCAGGGCTCGCAGCGGACTATCGTATCACCGCCCTATCTTTGGGTTCTTACACCATTCCCAGCAGTCTCAGCCCCGGCACAGTACAGACGATTACCGGCACAGTCTGTTTTTCTCCCACTGGTGAGAGCGGTATCGCTACCCCGGATATTTCCTTTACTGTCACCTGCACCACCGTGGAAGAATAACCTGCGAGCAGCAAAAAGAACACCGCCGAGCCACATGGCCCGGCGGTGTTTTCTATTGACTATGTATCGGTACCTGCTGCGGAGCAGTGCGTGGATCTTACTGCAGCAGCTTGAAGCGGCCCAGCAGGGGCACTTCCTTCTCCGTACCGCTGGCGGCACTGATAATGCCGATGAACCAGCAGACGATGAGGAAAATCCAGCCAACAAAGGCCACAATCCAGCCCAGGATGGGGACAATAGCCACCACGCCCAACACCACGCCCGCCAGCCAGATCACCAGGGACTGATTCAGGTGAAACTTGCAGTTCTCCCGATCACCGGCCACAAAGGCGATCAGCAGACCGATCCAGGAGAGATAGGCCACCACATCCGTCAGTTTTTTGCTCATCATAGTCGATTTCTTCCTTCCTCCGTTGAAATTGCCGAGACGGCTCTCTCAGCCACACGCTGACAGTATACCATCCAGCGGAGGAAAAGGCAACACACTACCGTTTTTTGTAACATTCTGTTACTTTGCGTACTTCTCAAAAAAGCGGAACGTCATGGGCCAGAGGCATCCTGCCACCAGCACCACCAGAAAATACCGGAGGGCGTGGGCGGCGTCGTGACCGCCGCAGAAGGCCAGCAGCGGCGCTTTCAGCAGCTCTTTCACCGCCAGGGTCAGGCCAATCCCGACCACCAGCTTCACCAACTGGCCCCACCAGGGAGCCCGGGTGGGAAAATGGAGAAATTGGCTGTCAATGGCGTAGACAACCTGGACGCCGGCTACCGCTCCCAGCAGGGTATAGGCGTTTTTGTGGGCCTCCGCCCAGTTTTCATAGGCCTCCATCAGCACTTCCGAGCTGCCCACAGGGGGCACCGTCAGCTCCATATACACCACAAACGCGCCGCTGAGAACCAGCATACCGGCCAAAATGACGTACATCCGGTTGGGAAACCAGAGGGTACTCTCTACCAGAGGGTAGAGGGCCAGCACCAGCACCAGGCTGATCAAAAGTCCCACTCCCACATCCGCCGGCGTGTGTACCCCCAGATACATCCGGGACACCGCCACCAGCAGAGCCAGAACAATGCAAATCACCCGCAGCCACCACCTGTCGGTGAATCGCGCGATGCTCCCCAGATATCCCACAGCGCTCTGAGTGTGGCCGCTGGGGAAGCTGTAGCCTGTGGCGGCGTCCCTGGCGGATTCCACGATGGTAAAATCAGGGTCCTTCACCCATGGCCGGGGCACCGCGCAGACCACCTTCAGCCATTGGCTGATAATGGTGCCTGTAAGGCCCACCGTCAGCAGATAATACCCTTTGCGCTTGTCCACACACCAAAAGATAAACAATCCAATTAGCAGGAAAAGGGACTCCTCCCCAAGCCGGGTAACAAGGGACATAACTGTGTCCAGAGCCGGTGTACGAATGGATTCAAACCAATAGAGCAGCTGCATAAAGGACGCCTCCTGTTATGGGATGATGCAGAGCTATTATACCGTATCCCCAGGGCGGATACAACCCCCTCCCGACACGTCTCCTCAACGGCAGACCATTACGATTTCTCTTCTCCGGACCTCACTTCTTATTTCGATGCTCGCTTTAAAGCTCTTGCATTTCCGAAAAAATTTTTATTGTTAAAGTATTGACAATTATTCGTTGCCGTGCTACACTATGATCAAAGGAAATCGTTAAACTTTTAACGAAACCCCAAGCCGGATTTCCGGCACTACATAAAAAGATTTCACAGGAGGAAAACATAATGGCTAGATTCACTTTACCTCGTGATTTGTACCATGGCAAGGGCGCTCTGGATGCTCTGAAAACCCTGGATGGCAAGCGGGCCTTCGTCGTAGTCGGCGGCGGCAGCATGAAGCGCTTCGGCTTCCTGGACAAGGTCTGCGACAACCTGAAGGCCGCCGGCATGGAGGTCCAGTTGTTTGAGGGTGTGGAGCCCGATCCCAGCGTGGAGACCGTCATGAAGGGCGCTGAGGCCATGCGGCAATTCCAGCCCGACTGGATCGTCGCCATCGGCGGCGGCTCCCCCATCGACGCCGCCAAGGCCATGTGGGCTTTCTATGAGTACCCCGACACCACCTTCGAGGCCCTCTGCATCCCCTTCAACTTCCCGAAGCTGCGCACCAAGGCTCACTTCTGCGCTATCCCCTCCACCTCCGGTACTGCCACTGAGGTTACCGCTTTCTCTGTTATCACCGACTACCACAAGGGTGTCAAGTACCCCCTGGCTGACTTTAACATTACCCCGGATGTGGCCATTGTGGACCCCGATCTGGCAGAGACCATGCCCAAGAAGCTCACCGCTCACACCGGTATGGACGCCATGACCCACGCCATTGAGGCCTATGTGTCCACCCTCCACTGCGACTACACCGATCCTCTGGCCCTCCACGCCATCAAGATGATCTCCGCCGACCTGGTGAAGAGCTACAACGGCGACATGGAGGCCCGTGACCGGATGCACAACGCCCAGTGTCTGGCCGGCATGGCCTTCTCCAACGCTCTGCTGGGTATCGTCCACTCCATGGCCCATAAGACCGGCGCCGCCTACTCCGGCGGACACATCGTCCACGGCTGCGCCAATGCCATGTACCTGCCCAAGGTCATTGCCTACAACGCCAAGGAGCCTGAGGCGGAGAAGCGCTACGGCGAGATCGCCGCTTTCCTGGGTCTGGAGCCCACCAGCAAGGCCCTCATTGCCCATATCAAGGCCATGAACCAGCAGCTGGATATCCCTTCCTGCATCAAGGACTACGAGGGCGGCATCATCAACGAGCAGGAGTTCCTGGAGAAGCTGCCCCAGGTGGCCGAGCTGGCTGTGGGTGACGCCTGCACCGGTTCCAATCCCCGCACCATCACTCCCGATGTCATGGCCCAGCTCCTCAAGTGCTGCTTCTATGACACCGAGGTGGACTTCTAATCCCACTTCACGTATCCCTCTCTTTATTTTCCTCTTGAACGGAAAGCCGCCAGGGCTGTGTCCTGGCGGCTTTCCCCTTTTTTGGCCTGACGGTACAGGTTTGACGGGCCATGGGCTCTATGGTATCATAATTATAATAGTAATCCCCATTGGCATCTGTCAGCCCCGCCCTTTTATCAGGAAGGAGCCGTCCATGAAAAAACTGTCCTCCATTATTGGCCTTCGGACCATCAAGACCGCCGCCGCCATCATTATTGCCCTGGCCATCGTCAACCAGTACGGCACCAGCAGCGCTAAGCTGATCTTTGCCATGCTGGGAGCCATGTCGGCAGTACAGCCTACCTTCCGGGCCTCTCTGGAGGCCTGTCTGACCCAGATCGTTGGCGTCAGCTTCGGCGCGGTCATGGGTCTTCTTCTGCGGGAACTCCCCATCAGCTATCTCACTGCCGTGGGGATCGGCGTCATAATCATTATCACCGTATATAACTCCCTTCATGTTACCCTCTCCCCCTCCCTGCCCTCCTTCATCCTGGTCATGGTTTGCACCACAGCGGAACTATCCCCCATGTCCTACGCCCTGGGGCGGATCTGGGATACCGCCATCGGCCTGGGTGTGGGTATCGTGATCGATGTGCTGGTGTTCCCCTATGACAACAGCCAGAAGATCCGCAGCGCCCTGGAAAGCCTCAACAAGGACGTGCTTCGTTTTCTGGAGGAGATCTTTGACGGGGACGGCGTGCTGCCGGACAGCGACGTCCTGGCGGGAAAGCTCAGTGCTATGGAAAAACAGCTGACCATCTTCTCCAAGCAGAAGCTCTTTTTCCACCTGCGGCGCCAGCGGCAGGAACTGGCACGGTTCCGCTCCTGCGACCGGAAAGCCAAAGATCTGGTCTGCCACATGGAGGCGCTGTGTCTTTTGGAATATCCCGGGCGGCTGACAGAAGAGAACCGCCGGCGGCTTGCCGCCGCCGGCGCAGCCATCCGGGACCAGCGCCCTCTGGACTCCGTTATGGAAATAGATGTTGTGACCAACTACCACGTTGGACAGATCCTGACCCTGCGTCAGGCCCTGCTCCAGGAGCTGGAAAAGGGGTCATAGCCCTGATGCAACCGGCAGTTGCGCAAACGCCACAGCAGGATGGTAGACGATTTTCCTTCTGTATGCTACGATACCACCATCATTGAAAGAGGAGGCACACGCAATGTCTTTGGGAGAGAAGCTGTCGATGCTGCGAAAGGCCCGGGGTATGAGTCAGGAGCAGCTGGCAGAGCAGTTGGGCGTCAGCCGGCAGGCGGTAAGCAAGTGGGAACTCAATGAAGCTGTACCGGATGTAGGGCGGGTTGTGGTACTCAGCGAGCTCTTCGGGGTGACTACGGACTACCTCCTCAAAAGCACCTCCAAGGCGGCAGCAGATGATGACACGGTCCGCGCCGCCGGGAAGCAGGGCGAGGAGGCCCGTCCTGCCGCCGCGGAAAGCGATAAACGGTGGCCCGGTATGGCTATCACTCTCCTGGCGGGCCTGGCCATCCTGGTCATGGCGGCAGTGCTGGAATACAAGGACACCGCGTATTACATAAACAACAGCTATTTAGGAACCGGCTTCTTCGGGTATCTGGCATTCAACAGCGGTGGGCGCTTGATGTTTATCCTGCTGCTGCTCTGTCTGGTAGGAGGGATACGCCTGCTGATGGGCAAGCCATTCCTGTTTTCGTTTTTGCGCCCCTCTGTCTGGGAGAGCTGGTTCTCCTCCTGCGGAAGCGAGAACAGTGACCTCTACTCGGAACAGACCCGGCGGTTTTTCCGGGGGGAAGAGGACGAGCACGCCGAAGAAGAGAAGGACGCCGGGGAGAAATGACTGTATACGGAAGGAGCCGGGAAGCCGCTGGGCTTTCCGGCTTTTTTATGCCGCCGGCTCCTCCGACGCAGCATCTGAGGTGTGAAAAATAACCACTGAGGCAAAAGCCCTTGCTTTCCCTCTCCGCTCTGCTACAATAACCCCAGAAGGAGGCGGACACATGAAGATCACACTCAACCAGGACCCCGCCTTTCAGGAGACGGAGATCATCATCAACTGTCCCCAGGCGGACGAGGATATCCTCCGGCTGGTGGCCATGCTCCGTATCCACCAGCACAAGCTGGTAGGCCTTTGGCAAGGGGAGAGCCATCTGCTGGATATTCGGGATATTCTCTATATCGACACTGCCGACAAACGCACATTTCTCTACACCCGCGAGAAGGTCTATGAGAGCGCCCTACGGCTCTATGAACTGGAGGACAGCCTGATGGGCCTGGATTTTCTGCGGATCAGCCGCTCTGCCATCGTCAATTTCCGCCATATCCAATCCATTCGTCCGGAACTGGGGGGACGGCTGCTGCTGACCATGGAAAATGGCGAGCAGGTGTATGTATCCCGTCAGTACGCCGCTTCCATCAAGGAAAAACTGCGGGAGCTGGAAAGGAGTTTGACACGATGAAAAAAGCATTTGCCTGTATCATGGAATGGAAAACCAATGCCTGTCTCAGTTTTACCGCCGCAGTGGTCATCTACAGCGTGTTCGCCTGGGTCTTCCACCAGCAGGTGGTAGAGCTGCGGACCCTGCTGTCCCTGCTGCTGATCTGTGCCATCGGCTCTGCCCTTCAGCTGCTCTGCTTTACGGAGCATATTATCCGGAAGATGCGCTACACCCGGCGCACCTTGCTGTTCCTGGTGCTGTTCTTCCCGCTGCTATCCGGCACCGCTGCCCTGTTCCGCTGGTTCCCCACAGAGTATGCGGGTGCTTGGCTGGTCTTTGCCGGCAGCTTTGCGGCAGCTTTCGTCGTCATGACTATTGGATTTGAGATCTACTACCGGGCTGCCGGAAAAAAATATGACGGTCTGCTGGGGCAGTACCGCCGTGAAAAAGAGTCAGAATGATATTCCATCGCATATACAGCCAGAGGGCCGGCGGATGATCCGCCGGCCCTCTGTTTCTCTTGTATTCGCGGGGTTACTCCTCCGCAAAAGGATCGTCCGACCCACTGCCGGAGACTGCCGCTGCGACAGCTTCCTTTGGCTGTGTATCCTGTTCCTCCACCTGAGGCGCCTGAGGCACTGCAAGAGTCTCCTCCGCCTTCTGGAAGGTTTCCAGATTCGCCCCGGTCTCCTTGTGGAACACATGGGCGGCACCGCCGTGGAACGTAAAGCGTACCGGCGTTCCCATCTGGGGAACTGCCCGGCGGGCTTCCTCCTCATCCTCAGAGACTGGTACGATGATGATCACATCCCGGCCGCAGGCCGCCACGTGGATATGTACCGCGCTTCCCATCATCTCCGACACATCCACAGAGGCGGGAACAGCATTTTCCTCCCGGGTGATAATCATGTGCTCCGGACGGACACCCAGAACCACATCCTGGGACTCCACATTCCCAGCCAGAAGCCGGGCCTGCTTTTCCCGAGAAAGCTCCACCCTGGCATTCTCCAGCTCCACAAAGTACCGCTCCCCCTGCCGGACCAGCCGGGCATCAAAGAAGTTCATCTGGGGGGTACCAATAAAGCCGGCGACAAAAACGTTGGAGGGATGGCTGAACACCTCCCGAGGCGTACCTACCTGCTGGACATAGCCGTCTTTCATAATGACGATCCGGTCCCCCAGGGTCATGGCCTCCGTCTGGTCATGGGTGACGTAGATAAACGTGGTATTGATCCGCTGGCGGAGCTTGATGATCTCCGAGCGCATCTGGTTGCGGAGCTTGGCATCCAGGTTACTCAGCGGCTCGTCCATGAGGAAGGCCTGCGGTTCCCGGACAATGGCCCGGCCAATGGCCACACGCTGGCGCTGACCGCCGGAAAGAGCCTTGGGCTTGCGCCGCAAAAGCTCCGTAATATCCAGGATCTCTGCCGCCTCCCGCACCTTTTCGTCAATGACACGCTTGGGGAATTTCCGCAGCTTCAGGCCATAGGCAATGTTGTCATAGACCGTCATGTGGGGGTAAAGGGCGTAGTTCTGGAACACCATGGCGATATCCCGGTCTTTGGGTGGGACCCGGTTCACCAGGACGTCGTTGATGTAGATCTCCCCTTCGGTGATCTCCTCCAGGCCAGCCACCATCCGCAAAGTAGTGGATTTTCCGCATCCGGAGGGGCCGACCAGTACGATAAACTCCTTGTCGGCGATCTCAAGGTTGAAATCCTGGACCGCGACCACGTTGCCGTCGTACACTTTCTTCACATGTCGTAAGCTCAGGTTTGCCATGGGTTACTCTCCTCCGGCTTTCTTCTCATATTCGCGCTCCAGCCGTTCCTCCCGGCGCTGCTCGATCATCGCTTCCACCTTTTCCGGAACTGCCTTCTTAACCTTCCGATAGCCACGGACGATATTCTTGACCACCAGTACCACCACGAAAGTCAGGGGGCACAGGGCAAACAGCACCGTCAGGATCAGCAGCAGCGAGGCATAATCCTCTGTCAGGCGGACAGCGTTCTCCCAGTAGGGGTAGATGACACCATTGACACGCATGGACCGATCGCCAAAACTGCCGATCACAGACAGCAGATGGCCCAGAGAATAGCGGCTGCTGTTCTCCACCACATCGTTCTCCTCAGGAGGAAACGCCTCCTGCACGACGCCCATGGCAAAATTGGTGATAGGGTCGGGCATGATGATCTCATAGCAGCTGATGGCGGCCGTCTCATCCAGCCGCTTGAGTGCTGAGTAAGACATAAACAGCCCCGCTTCTCCGCTGTAAGCCTTCTTTGTGGCGAAATCGTTCTCACGGGACACCACTCCAGCTACCACGAAAGGCTTTCCATTGAGGGTAATGGTCATGCCCTCCAGCTCCACGCCGCCGAACAGGCGCCATGCCAGCTCCTCATCCAGGACCACCAGGTCATCCATCAGGTCATCAGAGGATATGTAGGCACCGCTGCGCAGCTGGAGAGGATGGAAATAGAAGAACTCGCCTCCTACTGCCACTGCCTCCACCTGGGCACTGCCGCCGCTGCCGCTGCTGTCGCTGCTCACTGTCACCGTGGCGCTGGTGCTGTACGCGTCGATATAGAGGCTGCCGTTCTCCGGTGCCTCCAGCGACTGTTCCATAAGCTTGGTATCCAGCGTCTGGCGGAAGGAGAGGATATCGCTCTCCTCTTTGCCCTTTCCTACCGGCAGAAAACATGCGATCTGCGCAAAGCGCATATCACTCTCTCCCCGGAAGGCATCTGCCCTGCGGACAGATCCCAGGGTATTGCTGACCACACTGAGCCCCACAGCAGAGGCAATGGTGGCAGCAACCAGAACGGTATTCAAAATCAACAGGAACCACTGCTTGAAGCCAAAGCCCCGCAGTGTACCGATCAAACGGCTGAAAAGTTCCTTCGCTCTCATGAATTTTCCACCAACCTCACCAGAGTTCCTGCCTCCAGAGGCTTACTGGAAGTAGTGATCACGTAATCACCCTGAGCAAGACCTGTTACAGCGGCGTTGGTATCGTCCTCCGCCAGCACCTGCACATCCACACGGGTGGCCACATAGCGGTTGCCCAGAGGGCTGCTCTTGGCAGTCACCACCAGAACAAAGTGGCCGTTGGTATCCTCACGCAGAGCGCTCTTGGGGATGATGCTGTCATAGTTGGCACTGCGCTGACCGATAGAGAGGCTGATGGTGCTGCCGGCATCGATCTCACCGGTAATGCGGAATACCAGGAGCTTGCCCTGTCCCGGCTTGTCCGGGTCAGAGGTAATGGACTCCAGGGTGGCCTGAACATCGTTGCCCCAGTAGTAATTGCTTACATCGGCGGTATCGCCCACCTTGACCTGCTTGGCCTGCTCGTTGGTCACCGGGATCTTGATGGTATAGCCCCGGTCCACCACGTCGATAACCGCCATGGGGGAGCCGGCCGTCGTCTCCTTGCCGGCAGAGACGTTGATGGCGCTGACCGTACCGGACACATTGGCCTTGATCTCCGTGGAGATAGCCTCCTCCCGGTACTTGTTCACCAGCTCCTGCTGCTTTTGGATCTGCAAGCGGGTGGCCTGGAGGTCCAGGTCTTTGAGCTGCTTGTCATAATCCTTGCCGCTGAGGGCTTCCTCCAGCTTCTGCTCCGTACTCTCTACGGTGGTAACCGCCTCATCATAGATGGTCTTTTTTTCCTGAAGAGCTGTCAGCTCATCGGTGAGGGTCGTTACCATATTGTCCTGCTGGCGCTTGGCCGCCTCATAGTTCTTGATCTGATCCTTGACGGCCTTGTTGTTGTTCTCCGCCTGGGCCAGAGTGGCGTTGGCTGCCTGCAGCTGCTGGTTGGCCGCCTGCAGCTGCTGGTTGGCGGAATTCAGTTTGGAACGGATATTCGCCAGCTGTGCACTTGCATCTGCCCCGGCATTCTGGTAGTCTTCCAGCAGTCGGTCATAGGTCTGCTGCTTAGCTGCCACATCTGCCTTTGATTTGGAAATGGCCTGATACGCCGTCTTGTAGCGCGTATACGTATCATTACCCTCACTGGAACCGGCAGTAATGTAAGCTTGCATGTACTGCTCATAGTTACTCTCAGTGGCGCCAGAATAATTGTCAAGGATGTACTGCTTGAATTCCGCGTAGGTAGCTCCATACGCCAGATTGTCACTGTCCAGCTGGCTCTTTGCCGCATTCAGATCTGCCAAAGCATCCTCCAGCTTACGCTGCATATCGATGCTGCCGGAAGTATTCAGCTCATCAAGCTGCTTCTGATAATCGGCAATGGTCGTCTCCAATGTGGAGATCTGCGTTTTCAGCTCCGTAACGGCAGCCTGCGCCTCCTGATACTCCGTATCATCAGCGATGAGGGCATTGAGTTCCTCCAGGATCAGCGCCAGCTGGCTGGACTCATTCTTGGCAGTGGCCAGATCTCCTTTTTTATAGGAGATATCCGTATCGGTGACCTTGTTGGCATCCCGCCGGGCAATGGCCTTCTCCAGATCCTCCTGCAGGACCTGAACGTTACGGTCATTGGTAGCGTAAGTCTTGGCCAGCTCCAGAACCTGCTTCTGGTAGTTGATCTGCAGGGTAGACAGCTGCTCCTCCGCATCCCGGAGTTCCTGGCTCTCAATATCGCCCAGGACAAAGAGCAGATCGCCCTGATTGACGGTATCCCCCACCTTCACACAGACAGAGCGGACCTCCCGGGTCTGGTTGAGGATGACCTCATAGCTCTCATTGGCAGAGATCGTGCCGCTGCCCCGGATCTTAGCGTTGATAGTTCCGGAATTGACGATACCGGTAGCCACCTCAGGCAGGGAACGGTTCATAATGGTATTGGAGAAAAAGGTGAGTACCAGCAATACCGCCAGGAATATGATGGCGATGGTTTTGATAAGCTCCCTTTTCTTGGATTTCTGTGCTTCCATTGGCTTCTCTTCCTTTCACACGCAATAGACTTTGCTCAGCCTTTGACGGAGCCCTGATGGGCGATGCCCTCTACCAGATAGTCCTCGCCATGGAGGAACAGCAGCAGGCAGGGCACCATATAGATGGTGGCGATGGCAAAGGCCAGGCCAACCTCGTTGGCGTTGATAGTGGACAAGTACACGGACAGCGGCTGTTTTGTGGCGTCCGGCAGCAGGATCAGGGGCTGCTCCACCATGTTCCAGTAGTCGATAAAGACCAGGATGGCAATGGAGTACAGCGCACTGCGGCACTGGGGCAGGCAGATATCCTTGAAGATCTGCCACTCACTGGACCCGTCCAATTTAGCCGCCTCGATCAGGGAGGCGGGAATACGGCGCATAAATTTGGTCAGGAGGAATACGGAGAAGGGAGCGAACATACCGGGGAAAATGATAGCCCACCGGGTGTTCAGCAGTCCCAGCCAGTCACTGACCAGATAGTTTGGCACCAGAGTGACCTGATAGGGCATGAGCATCAGGATCACATAGAAGAAAAACAGGAAGCTGCGGAATTTTCCCCGCCACCTGGTAAAGCTGTAAGCCGTAATGGAGGCGACACCCACCTGCAGCAGCACGATAGGCACCACCAAAATCACGGAGTTCCAGAATTTCAGCAGATAATCGGGGCTTTTGATCAGCACAGTGATGTACTGTGACAGGCTCACCTTGTCCGGGATGAACTTGAGGTTCACCATGTCAGATATGTAGCTGTTGGCGCTGCCTGCGGCATTGGCAAATACCTTGCCGTAGTTGGCGCTGATCTCACTCTGGGTCATGAAAGAATTGGTGATGGTCAGCACCGTGGGCATCAGGAAGGCAAAGGCAAAGAAGGCAGCCACCAGTGTCAGCAGAGCGCGGCCAACATAATGGTTCTTCTTCATCCTTCCACATCCTTTCCAAACGCATCCTCTGCCTTGAACAGCAGGATGATCAGCACCACCATCACCAGCGCCATCAGCACCGCCGCCGCGGACATCTTCTGATAGTCGAAGTTCTGGAAAGTGTTGTTCATGAAATGCTGCATCATATAAAGTCCCATATACGGATAGTTTCCGGTGAGCAGATAGATCTCCCGGAACACCTTAAAGGAACTGATGATGGAGAGGATGGTCACGAAGAGTACCGTGGGGGACAGATAACGCAGCTTGATATTGAAGAACTTGTGGGCAGGCGAGGCGCCTTCCACGTCCGCCACTTCCAGCAGTTCTTTCGGGATATTGTTCAGGGCTGCCATAAACAATATCATATTGTATCCCAGATTCTTCCACAGGAAGAGGATGATGATCACTACCTGGCAGTAGGGGGAGTTGAGCCAGTCCACGGGCGAAATGCCAAATGTGGACAACACGGCGTTAAGGGTGCCGTTGTAGTGGAACACCACCTGCCAGATCAGCACCACCGACGCCACAGGCACCATCATGGGGCTGAGGAAGAAGGTCCGCAGCCAGCTCTTTCCCGGAATACGGCACTCCAGCATCAGCGCAAGTCCCAGGGACAGCACAACAGCAAGAGGCACCGCTACGATAGAAAACGTAGCGGTGTTCTTGGCTGCTGTCTGGAAGGACGAGTTTTTCAGCACAGCAATAAAGTTGTCCAGAAAGACAAACTCCGGGTTGATGGGACTACGGATCACCGAGTAGTACACCACCACCAAAAACGGGACGATAAAGAACACCGATACGCCGATCAAGCTTGGCCCCATAAAGGCCATGCTGTGCATCACATCCCGGATGTGCTCATTGCTGACGTCCCACATCCGCCGGGCAGTTTTGCCCGACGGATGTGGACGCTTTTCCTTTTTCAGACGGATCCTTTTATCTCTGCTCATTAACATACAGCGTCACACGGTCCTGGATCTGCTTGGCAGTATCCTGAACGGTCTTATCTCCGTTGAAGTAGCCGCCAGCCACTTCATTGACGATGTTGTAGATGTTCTCGTCGTAAGTGGAAATAGAATCAATGGCGTTATAGAGGGCCATGAACTGATCGTACTGCTCCTGGGTCGTGGCATAGACATCCACCGTCAGATCATTAAAGCCGTAAGTATACTTGGGCACCTCGATGGGCTGGCCGTTCTCGTCCAGAACCTGGTTGCCGTTCTCGTCCAGCTGGTACTCCTTCTTCATGGCCATCTCTACCATCTTCTCAAAGTCAGCCTTGTTGGTAGAGAGGTTGTAGCCGCCAATCATATACTCCTCATCCACATTGGCATACTGGGGCATCAGGTACTCCCGCATGAAGGACCAGGCGCCTTCCTTGTCCTTGCAGGTGCTGGACATAGCGATGCCGTTGCCCAGGCTGAAGCTGCTGCCTACGCTGCCGTCCTCCTGGGGGAAACCGATGAAGGAGTAATCGCCATTGAACACCACCTCATACATCTGCAGGCTGTCGCCCAGATCGTAGAGGTAGGCATTGAGGAGCATCTGCTTGCCATTCATGACACGGGTGTTATCATCCTCGTACTCCTCCCAGTCCACATTGTTCCAATCGTACTCCAGGGGGAAGCTGTTGCAGAACTCCAGCAGGGAAATGAAATCCTCAGAGTCGAAGGAGCACTGACCGGTGCTCCAGTCAACGAAAGCATCCATGTTCTGAGCAAGAACGTTGCTGAGCATGCCGGCCTTGGTATCACCTTCGCCAAAGATGGTGCAGCCCTCAGGCATGGTAGCCAGGGCAGCCTGGAGGTCATCCAGCGTCCAGCTCATCCGGTCGCCTACCACCTTGGTAGCACCCACGACAGTCTGAATGGAGAAGGTGCTGAAGACCTGGTAGAGCTTGCCGTCCTGCTCCGCAGCCTTGAACACGTTTTCCATAATAGCGTCACGGCCCAGGTCGGGGTCATTGTCGATATAGGGCCACAGATCCTCCAGCAGGCCCTTTGCGCCGTACTGCTGGATGGGCAGGCCGCTAACATTGAGAATGTCAGGGACATTGCCGGCTGCAATCTCAGTGTTCAGCTTGGTAAGGCCAGCCTTGTAATCCTCTGCCGTATTGAACTCGGAGTAGTCCTTGATCTCAATGCGGTACTTATCGCTGGACTTATTGAAGTCAATGATCTTGCTGCGCTCATCGTATCCCAGATACTGCGTAGCGTAGGTCAGGGTGACCTTGTCCTTCAGGACGGAGGCGTCCGCCTCAGTGAGGATCGCCAGCTCCATGGTCATATCGTCGCCATACATGCCCCAACTGCGGGTCATAGCCACGATCCGGCCATCCTCCAGGAAGGTAAAGAACATGAGCTCATCCTTATTGATGTTGGCCGCGCTCCAGCTGAGGATCTTCTCCCCGGCCTTGGTTTCCTTATTGAAGCCGTACAGGGAATCGCCATTATCATAATAGAAGATGTACTTCTGGCTGCCGGTATAGATATTGCCGCCGTTGGGAGGCAGAGGATATTCTGCGCCCCAGCCCTTGGCCGCCTTATCAATGGTGCGCAGCACCTGGCTGCTCTGGCCATCTTCCTCACGCCAATAGCTCATGCCGACAGTACCGTCGCCCAGCAGGGTCAGCTGTCCCCACAGGTTTTCTTCCTCAATGGTGAAAAGGACGTTCTGATCCTTATCCAGCACTACGACTTTGTTTTCGCTGGTGGTTTCCCCAAAGGTCTGGACAGTGGTGTAAAAATAACCTTCCGGGTCCATGACCATGCTATTGATATAATCCGCTCCCAGCTTTTCCTGCATACCGGAAGTATCGATTCTGGAGAGCTCATTGCCGGTGGAATCCAACTGGCGAAGGATCTGGGAATTGGTGCTCTCAGAAGGATAATTCCACTTGTCGTCGGTGTTGGGGTCAAAATCAGCAGGCAGTTCAAAGGTGGTGGTATACACATCCTCCGTCACCCAGAGAGTGCCGTCCTCGCCGCCGCGGATATTGCTGATATTGGAGCTGCCCTCCACACCCTCAGGAATGGGAGTGGATTCAAAATTCTCCAGCTTCACCGGCTCTCCGCCATCCAGGGGGATACGGTAGATTCCGGTGGTATACTCATAATTGGGAAAGGACTCACCGGTATCCGGGTCCACATAGGGCTCGGTCTCCGTGCGGATCTCCGCGATCACATAGACATTCTGGCCATCACAATAACCGCTGTTTATGTACTCCGCATCCAGGTTGAAATCAATATACTCGGGCATATAAATGGTTCCGCTGAGCTGGCTGGTATCATCCCCGCCGTTTCCGCAGGCTGCCAGCCCCAGCACCATACACAGCGCCAGCAGCAACGCCGTTACTTTCTTCCCATACACCTTCATAATGTATCCTCCTTGTTTTTGTCGCTGTTTCCCAGCTTCCTTCTGTTTTTTATACAGTCGGATATGCCAGGCTCCTCGCAGAAAGCCCTTCCAGCAGGACAAAGCTTGGATGGAACGCCATCCTCTCCTTTTCTCTATTGGCAAAGACGGAATAAGCGGGTGGAAAGTTCCTCCATAACTGTTTTTATTGTAGCTTTCTGTGCATCATTTTTGCATCTTTTCCGCATAGCATTTGTTTTATTTCTTTTTAAGAATGTTTTAAGGCCGGGTGCATTTTCATGCACCCGGCCTTGTTGCATCAGCAGGTTACTCCACCGTTACCGATTTCGCCAGATTCCGCGGCTTATCAATATCACAGCCCCGCATCAATGCCACATAGTAGGCAAACAGCTGCAGGGGCACCACGCCCAGGGAGGGCAGCAGCAGCGGATGGGTCTCCGGGATGGTGATAACGCCGTTGGCGGTCTTTCCCATCTCCTCCCCATGCTCCCGGGTGGTCAGTGCCAGCACATCGCCGCCCCTGGCCTTTACCTCCACGATATTGCTCATGGCTTTCTCAAAGAGCTTGGCATAGGTGCCCAGGGCCACCACCAGAGTACCTTCCTCGATCAGACTGATGGTGCCGTGCTTGAGTTCGCCGGAAGCATAGGCCTCGGAGTGGATATAGGAGATCTCCTTGAGCTTCAGGGAGCCCTCCAGTCCCAGGGCATAATCTACGTTACGCCCAATGAAAAATACGCTGTTGTGGTTGAAGTACTGGCTGGCATAGTACTGGATATCGTCCTTATCGGAGAGGATCTCCTCCATCTTCGCCGGCAGCAGCAGCATCTCTTCCAACACACGGTGGTATTCCTCCACCGGCATGGTGCCCAGCAGACGGGCCAGGTACAGCCCCAGCAGATTCAAAACAGCCAGCTGGGTGGAATAAGCCTTCGTGGTAGCTACGGCGATCTCCGGTCCTGCCCAGGTATAGAGCACTTGGTCGGACTCCCGGGCGATGGAGGAACCCACCACATTGACAATGGAGAGGATAGTGGCCCCCAGCCGCTTGGCTTCCCGCAGCGCCGCCATGGTATCCAGCGTCTCTCCCGACTGGCTGATCACAATGACCAGCGTCCTGTTATCCACAATGGGGTCCATATACCGGAATTCGGAGGCCAGCGCCACTTCCACAGGAATGCGCAGGATCCGCTCCAGGTTATACTTTCCGATCATCCCCACATGGTAGGACGATCCACAGGCCACGATATAAAGCTTATGCACACTGCGCAGATATTCCTCCGTCAGCTGGAAGTCCTCCAGGAACACCTCGCCGTCACGAATGCGGGGGAAGATCGCCCGGCGCATAGCCTCCGGCTGCTCCATGATCTCCTTGAACATGAAGTGCTCATAGCCGCCCTTTTCCGCTGCATCTACCTCCCAATCCACATGGGAGATCTCTTTCTCCACCGGCTGCATCAGGTGGTTATAGCACTGGATACCGTCCTTGGTCAGTACCGCCACCTCGCCGTCATCCATATAGCCCACTTCGCGGGTATGGCGGATGATGGCCGTAACATCACTGGCCAGGAAGTTGCAGCCCTTACCATAGCCAAGGATCAGGGGACTGTCCTTGCGTACGGCAATGAGCTGATCCGGCTCGTCGGCGCAGATGATGCCCAGAGCATACGCTCCCTGGATACGCCGCATCACCCGGCCCACTGCCTCCAAAACGCCTACTTTGTCCGTCTCACAGAAATACTCGATCAGTTGGGCCACTACTTCGGTATCCGTCTCCGAAGTAAAGGGCACCCCCTGGTCCTGCAGGAAGGCTTTCAGTTCCGCATAATTTTCAATAATGCCGTTGTGCACCACAGCGATGCGGCCGCTGCGGCTGACCTGGGGGTGGCTGTTGACGTCGGACGGTGCGCCGTGGGTAGCCCACCGGGTATGGCCCACACCGATGGTACCTTCCACCGCAGCTCCTCCCTGGAGCATGTCGCTGAGGACCTGCAGCCGTCCTTTGGACTTATATACAGACAGGCTCTGATCCCGCTGGGAGTACACCGCCACACCAGCTGAATCGTATCCGCGGTATTCCAAACGGCTCAAACCATCCAGCAGAATGGGCGCCGCCTGTTCCTGCCCTACATATCCAACGATTCCACACATAAAATTATTCCTCCTGATGTCATTCCTGTATGGGCGCCGCCAAGCCGCAGCAAACTACACCCGTACCGGATCTGCCGGCGCAGGCAGCGCTCAACCTATTTGATGCGATCAAGAGGACAAACTCGCAGCCATTTGTCGCTCGTTCCCCGGTCACAGCCCCTTTGTTCTACGGTCACCCGTATATTTGCCGGCTGTGTGCGCACCCGGAGCGGCACGGAGGGGCATCCGCCGAAAACTTCGATACTCCCCTCACCTCGTCGTCCCGTACCAGCACCAGGAAGAAGCTTCTGCCTCTCCTGCTGGCCGTACGGGCACTGGCGCTTATGACAGGCTCTGCCTGTAGTCCTCCTTTCTCTCTGCGATGCTATAGCAACCGCTATGCGGCTGTTATCCTGATAATGTCTCTTTTCTGCGGAGCCCCTCTGGCTCCCTTTACATATTCTCTCCCCTTCCGGCACATACTGGCGAGGAAAGGAAGTGCACCCATGATTACCGCTTTTTTCCGCACGGTGATCCTCTATCTGCTCATTATCGCCGGTCTGCGCCTCATGGGCAAGCGGCAGATCGGAGAGCTGGAGCCCGGGGATCTGGTGCTGACTCTGATCATATCAGATCTGGCCTCCGTCCCCATGCAGGACTTCGGAATTCCTCTGGTCAACGGGGTGTTCCCCATCATCGTCCTTTTGTCTCTCTCCATGCTGGTCAGCTATTTCAGCCTGAAATCCATCCGCTTCCGTTCTTTGGTCTGCGGACGGCCTACCGTCATCATCCAGGACGGCAAGATCCTCCAGGCAAACATGGCAAAGACCCGCTTCACCGTGGATGAGCTGTATGAACAGCTGCGCACCCAGGGTTACAGCAGTCTTGATGGAGTGAAATACGCTATCCTGGAGACCAGCGGACAGGTCTCCGTTCTGCCCTACGCCCGCACTGCCCCCCTCACTCCCCAGTCCGCCGGGATCGAGGTACAGGAGGATGTGACACTGCCGGTGCTGGTGGTCAACGACGGCCATATCCTGACCGACAATCTGCGCACCTGCGGACGGGATCTGTCCTGGCTGCAGGGGCAGCTGAAAAAGCGCCGTCTCACCTCACCCAAGCAGGTGTTCCTCATGACAGTGGATGAGACAGGAGCTGTGGTATGTGTCACCAAGGAGGGTCCGGCATGAAGGTACTCGTTCTCCCTCTGGGAGCCATAGCGGTCATCCTGGCTTTCTCCCTGTGGGCCGGCAGCTATGTACAGCAGCAGGCGGATACCTGGGAGCAGCTCTTGGACCAGGCTGCCGCCGCCGCCGAAGAGGAAGATTGGCCCCAGGCTTCCAAACTGCTGTCCCAGGCAGAAGAGCACTGGGAACGCAGCAAGACATTTCTCCACACGATCATCGAACACAGCGAGCTCAACGAGGCCGAGGCCCTCTTTGCCGCCGCCTCAGAGGCGTGCTTCCAGCAGGACGCCCAGGAATTTCGCTGTCAGCTCACTCTGCTGACCACGCAGCTCAAAGTGCTGGCCGAGACCCAGTCGGTGAGCATTAAAAACATTTTGTGACAGTTTTCTCCATCTGCAGCCAGTATACCATACCCCTCAAACCGGCGCAACAGGAACATTTCGTCATCAGGCCCTAAAAAGCCCGTACGGCAGAAGATGCCGCTGGGCCATCTTCTGCCGTACGCAGGCAGGTCTGCGGGCAGCTTTCCTCCCGTAGTCTATTTTTTCTCCTCCAGAAGCTTGGTCAGCTCCTCCATGAAGGTGTGGATATCCTTGAACTGGCGATACACAGAGGCAAAGCGGACATAGGCCACTTCATCCACCTCCCGCAGCTTCTCCATCACCTGCTCACCCACCATATCCGTGGTGATCTCCCGCTCCAGGTTGTTCTGGAGGCTCTGTTCGATCTCATCGGTCATTTGCTCCAGCTTGGCCAGAGGCACCGTGCGCTTCTCACAGGCCCGCAGCATACTGCTGAGGACCTTGTTGCGGTCAAAGCTCTGACGGCTGCCGTCTTTCTTGATGACGACCATAGGCAGCGACTCCATGGTCTCATAGGTGGTAAAGCGCTTCTCACAGGCCAGGCACTCCCGGCGGCGGCGGATGCTGTTCCCCTCGTCGGCGGGACGGCTGTCCACCACCTTGCTCTCCTTATAGCCGCAATATGGACATTTCATCTGTGGAATCCTCCCGGTGAACTCAGCGGCGTATCCGCCGCCGGAAGAGAAGTCTATGCCTCTCTTTTTTTGCCCATTGTAACACAGGAAAGAAAAAAATGATAGAAGAATTTGACATTTTTTCCTAGCTGTCAGGGAGAAACAGGCCGTCCCTTCTGATCAAAGGCATAAACCGCGCACAGCCGACCCTCTACCGTCATCACTCTGGCCAGGCAAAACAGAAGTTCCAGGGGAAAAGGCTCTCCTTTTTCCAGAGGGATCGCCAGCAGCAGCCGATCCCCTTCTCTGCGTTTCCAGGCGTGCTTCACCCTCTCCAGCCGTCTCCGCAGTTCCGGCGCTTCCAGGAAATGACCAGGGGCCCCTGTCTCCTGCCACACAGCCTCATTGAACCGGAAGGACAGCTTCGCCTCTCCCCGCTGCAGGCATCCCAAAGCAGCGATGTCCCGGGCATAGATCCTTCGGCACAGGGACAGCTGTCCCCCTGCCGGCTCCATGACCCCCAGCGGCAGTTCGCCCCGCTCCCCGATCAGGAACGCCCGATACAGGCCGTCCCCCGGATCGGCCATGGACGCCCGCACCTCTCTGCGCCCATCTCCCGGGCCAAGGGTAACATCGCCCCGAGGCTCGCCCCTACAGAAAAGCCGGATCGTTTCCACTGCAGCCCGCCCCTTTCTTTGCCAATAAAACAGGTCCCTCTCCGCCAGCATATGCGGAGAGGGACCTGAATATGTGTTTATCGGCGCTCAGCCTATGGTGTAGCTGCCCCGGACCAGCAGCGTTACCGCCTCGGATGCCTTTACGCCCCGATTGGCGGTCATGGTATAGAGATGATTCTGCTGCAGGGCGCTGCCGTCATTGATGGTGCCGCCCCCGGTGATATCCACCAGGCCGGGGGTACTCTTCCCATCCGACACACAGACGGCAGAACCGCTGCGGAGCATCACCTCACAGCCGGCGGAACCACTCAGCACCTGTCCGGCAGACAGCGTCACCTCCCGGTAGGATGTGGCCGTTCCGGTGGTGGTCGTACCCTGCCCGTTGACCTGGCTCAGGATCTCCTGCTCCGCCTGGTCGATCCGCTGCTCCAGCTCCTGCTGAAGGGTCTTGTCCCGTTCTGCGATCTTGGTATCCACCTTGCCCAAAAGCTGGCCCAGGAACGTATCATTCAGGTAGCTGAGCGTCACCAGGGGATCGCCCTGGGACCCCGCCTCTGCCGCAATGGCCACAAAAGCAGCCAGGACTGTTCCCACCAGCATCACGCAAAGGGCTGTACGCAGTTTTCTTCTCTTCATGGATCACTTTACTCCTCTTATGTAGGCTCTTTCTGACAGGCCCGCAGAGGCCATTTCCTCTGCGGGCCTGTGTTTCTTGATCAGACCGTGCCGGGATTTACACCAGCTTGTCGCTGTGCAGACCGAAGCTGACCGCGATGGCCGCGTCTACTCTGTCCATCAGTTCCTTGTCCACGCGCCCCATCTTTTCCCGTAAGCGCCGTTTATCCAGCGTGCGGATCTGTTCCAATAATACCACAGAATCCCGGGTAAGTCCATAGTTTTGCGCCGCAAGTTCAATATGCGTCGGCAGACGGGCCTTTCCCGTCTGAGACGTGATGGCCGCTGCGATGACCGTGGGGCTGTATCGGTTCCCTGTATCGTTCTGAACGATCAGCACGGGACGAACGCCGCCCTGCTCGCTCCCCACCACCGGGCTGAGGTCGGCATAATAAATGTCGCCGCGTTTTACGCTTGTATCCACAAAGTTCACACTCCGCCGGAAGAAGTGCCCGTACTGGACGGACCACTATCATTCTCCCACGCCACCGCGGAATTTATACCGGGGTTTTCCTGCCCCAAATCATTCTATGCGCGAGACAGCCTCCGCGTCCCCCGGCAAGGGCAAAAAAGCGCCTCTGCCGGGATCGGCAGAGGCGCTGAATCGCTGATGATCAGCCCCGGAGCAGCAGCTCACGGGCGATCTCTTTCCCACCCTTGTAGTAGATCCGGGGCACCCGCTTGCTCACCGCGCAGGTCAGCTCGTAGGAGATGGTATCCGCCAGATGGGCCGCATCGTTGACACTGTTGTGGGGGCCGTATACCTCCACCTCGTCGCCCTCCTTCACCTGAGGCAGATCCGTCAGGTCGATCATGCACATATCCATGCAGATGCGGCCGACGATGGGGGCGGTTCCATAGGGGGTCCATACCCGCCACTTATTGGACAGGCAGCGGTGGAAGCCGTCGGCGTAGCCGATGGGCAGTACGCCCAGGCGGCTGGGCCGATGGGTGGTAAAGGTACGGCCATAGCTGACAGTGGTGTCGGGAACATAGTCCTTGATGACGCCCACTGTGGTCTTGAGGGTCATTACCGGCTTGAGGCCCAGGATGCTGGCCTGGTCGCCGATGCCGTAGGTAACGATGCCGGGGCGGAACATATCATGGGCAAACTCAGGATACCCCACAGTAGCGCCGCTGTTGGCACAGTGATGGATAGCGAAGGTGACACCCTTCTCCTCCAGCCGGCGGATCATCTCCTCAAAGCGGCTGTGCTGCAGCAGCGTATACTCCTTGCAGGATGCCTCGCTCTCATCGGACACAGCAAAGTGGGTAAAAATGCCTTCCACGTCCAGGCCCGGCAGAGCACACACCCGGCAGATCGCCGCCACAGAGTCCTCAAAGTGGCTCTCATCGCACTGGAAGCCCAGCCGGGACATACCGGTGTCGATCTTGATATGGGCCTTCATCTTTCCGCCGCAGCGCACCGCCTCCTGGGAGAAGGCTTCGGCGGCACTTTCGCTGTATACCGCCTGGGTGATATGGTTTTCCAGGATCACCGGAGTCTGATCCGCAGGGGTCAGGCCCAGCTGCAGGATCGGCAGCGTAATGCCGCCCAGGCGCAGTTCCCGGGCTTCATCAATATTGGAGATGGCCAGGTATCCTGCCCCCAGCTCCTCCAGCGTCCGTCCCACCTGGACGGAGCCGTGGCCGTAGGCATCTGCCTTCACCACACCCAGGAAACGGGACTTAGGCCCCATCTGCTTGCAAAGTGCGTGATAGTTGTGGGCCAAAGCGTCCAGATCGATCTCCGCCCAAGTTCTCCTCAGTGTACTGTTCATATCGTTTTTCCATCCTCTTTCTTTTGTATGGTTCTCAGCCCTCGGCTGTTTGATCCTCTTCAGTTGTCTGGGATGCCGTCTCACTGCTGTCCTCCTGGGCAGCGCTCTCCCCTTCGCCCGTCTCCGTGATCTCAAAACGCTTCCAGGAAACCTCAAAGACTACCGCGCCGTCTGCACTGATCTCACTTTGCAGGGGCAGCAGGGTCTCCTGATCGAACCAGGTGGTGTAGAGCGTCTCCTCGTCCTCCGACAGGTCAAAGGCCAGCCGCAGACAAGGGCGGTCCGACACCGTCTCCTCGCTCTGTTCCGTAAGGTAACCTGTGGCAGCAGCAACCATCAGCTTGGGCAATGCCGCCACCGGCGAGATGGACGCGGCGGAATAGCTTCCCGCATCCAGGGAGATGTCGTCATAGGAAAGTGTCAGGGTCTCCCCCTCCAGCGTGGCAGAGATCCCCGCCAGATTCTCAGGGGACAATACAGTGATGTTGCTCTTCTCCGGGGTATAGGCACACAAGAGGGTATAGGTCCTCTCCTCGCCCTCATAGTGGCAGGTAACATCCGCCTCCAACGTGGCTGCGGATACCGCGGCGTACTGCTGCTGCAGGGAAGCCGCCACATCTTTCTCCCCTCCGCCGCCGCAGGCGGTGAGCAGGAGCATCAGCATTGGTGCAAAAAGCAGCGCTTTTCGCACAGGGTCCTTCCTCCTTATTCAAATTCACTCTCCAGCAGCTCCCGGAATACCTCCGGCAGCCGCTCCACCATATCCGGCGGTGTCATGGTGTAGGCTGTCATCTGCCGCTGGCACAGGTCTCCGGAGCGGCCGTGGAGCCACACGGCACAGGCAGCGGCATCAAAAGGCTCCGCCCCCTGACCGATCAGAGACGCGATCATCCCCGAGAGGATATCGCCGCTGCCGCCCTTGGCCATACCGCAGTTTCCGGTGGTATTGCATCGGGCTCTGCCGTCAGGTGCCGCCGTGATCGTTCCCGGTCCCTTCAGCACCAGCACGCATCCCAGTTCTCTGGCCGCCGCGAGAGCGGCCTCCTCCCGTCCCAGGGAAAGATCGCCCCCCAAGCGGAGAAATTCTCCCTCATGGGGCGTCACCACCGTGGGACAGCGCCGGCCTCTCAGCACATCTATATGCGCCGCCGCCGCATTTATGCCGTCCGCATCCAAAACCACCGGACATTCCAGTTTCTCCAGCAGGAACAGCACCAGCTCCTCCGCAGCCCGGGAACGCCCCAGGCCAGGCCCCAGCACCACTGCGTCGCAGCCTTTAAGCCGCTCCAGCAGCACCTCCCGGTCCTCCGGCAGGGGCTGCGCCATAGCCGTGGCACAGCGGGCAGCCACAATGGGATATACCGCCTGGGGTACGCCCACAAACACCAAACCGCTGCCAGTACGGGCAGCGGCCTCGGCAGCATACACCGGCGCACCGGTGTAGCCCACGTCCCCTGCCACTACATAGATCCGGCCGAACGTGCCTTTGTGTCCATCTGCCCGGCGGGTCGGAAGAAGGCGCCGGGCCAGCCTGGCGGTCACTGTCTCCAAGGGAACCGCCTCCCCTCCTTTTTGTGATTATCCTATCACAGGCCATGCCGTTTGTCGAGTATCCAGAGGGGTCTCCGCCTGAATTTTTTACACTATGGGTTGACCGCTCGGTTTTTTTCGGGTAAACTACATTTATAGAATATTTCGATGCAGAATTCAGCGGAAAAGGAGGGCAATATATGGAATTTCCCATAGGCGCACGGCTGAAGGAGCTGCGTAAGACCAAAGGGCTGAGTATTACAGAGCTGGCAGAAAAAAGCGGCGTCAGCACCGGTCTTATCAGCCAGATCGAGCGTGATCTGGTAGTGCCTTCTGTCGTCAACCTTTACCGCATCGCCCAGGCTCTCGGTACGGACATCAACTACTTTTTTGAAAGCGACAATGCCCGGACAGCTACCATTACCCGCCGGGGAGAGCACAAGAAAATGATAACCGACCAGGGCCATGGTATATATGAGCTCTTTACCTCCAGCCGTCTGGGGCACATTCTGGATCTGGTCCGGGTGACCCTGAAGGGCGGCGAATCCTACTCTCATGAGATGGTCACGCACGAGGGGGAGGAGTGCGGTTTTGTGGTCAAGGGTACGCTCACCCTGCTCCTGGATGGAAAGGAATACCGGCTCAACGAAGGAGACAGCATCTATTTCCGCAGCACCATCCCCCACAAATACCTTAACAACGACAAAGAGGACTGCGTCTCCGTCTGGGCTATGACTCCCACTTTTTTCTAGTCCCCGTCTTGTTCTGCAGGAAAAGCAAAAACCCCGGCAGCTTTCAGAGCTGCCGGGGTTTTGTCATCAAATCGTATCAGCGGATGGGGAAATCAAAATAGGTGTCCGGATAGGGCTCCGGCTCCACAGCAAAGTGCCACCATTCATACTCAAAAGGCTCAAAGCCGCTGGCCAGCATGGCATCCCGCAGAATATAGCGGTTCTTCCGCTGTTCCGGCGTAACCTCCGGGCTGTCAGGCCAGCTGCGGGGATCCATGTAGTCAAAGATAGAACCCATATCCAGCTCCTGGTGGGTTTTCATATCCACGATGGTCAGGTCTACCGAGCAGCCCCGGGTATGGGTGGACTTGCGGGCAATGTACCCTTCATCAAACATCTTCAGCTTCTCGATCTCAGGGAACTGGATGGGCTTGCGGCGCTGGTCAGAGGCATCCTCGCCCCAGCGGCAGAAGTCATCCACCGCCCGCTGGGGGCGGTAGGCGTCAAATACCTTCAGCAGATATCCCTGCTTGCGCAGGATCTCTGCCGCCTTGACGCAGCCTTCCGCTACTTCCCGGCTGGCTACCACCAACGGCTGCTCATAGCCATCGGCAGGCCGGCCCATAAAGTTATCCGTTCCGGCGTATTTGGCGTCGATGATGCAGTCCTCGATCAGCTCGTCCAGATAAACAAATCCTTCGGGCAGCTGGCGGGCTTTCGGCACACACATCGTGCTTTGGTTCATAAACCGCTCCTTTCTTCTTCCATCCAGAAATCCGCACGTGAAAGGGTGAATTTCTATGTTGTTGCTGCAGCTTTTTGCATTCGGCAAAAAACGACACTCAGGGTACAAAGTCGGAGAAATCTCCGGTATCTATAATGGGGAACGCCCCGCAGGGCGTTCCCCATGCCTTAGGAACAAGTAGTGGATCAGGCGCCCAGAACGATACCGATGATGGTACCGGCGTAGTTGCCGATGACGTAGCCCAGCACGCCCACCAGCAGGGCCGGGCCCACCAGCTTGGTCCAGCCCTGGGAGATACCCATGCCGGCAGCGGTGGTGGGGCCGCCGATGTTGGCGTTGGAGGCCAGGATAGCGTCCTCCAGGTCCGCCTTGAAGATCTTGGCGGCGCCGAAGCAGAAGAGCATGTTCACCACGACCATGATGAAGCACAGCACCAGCAGCAGCGGAGCCTCGGTGACGACGGTGTAGATGTTGGCGGGAACACCGATGACGAACAGGAAGAGGTAGATGAGGTAGGTGCCGACCTCCTGGGTGCCGTGGAGCTTGGAGGCGGGCTTGTCAAAGAAGGTGGCCACGATCATGGAGATGGTGGAGATCCACACGTACTGGCTGCCCAGGAACTGGCCGATGAAGTCCTTGACGATCTCGCCGGCAGTAGAGGGCACGCCCTCCACCGCCAGGGGGCTGAAGAGGCCGCCGATAAGGGTGGAGACCCACACCACGGCGATGGCGTAGGCCAGGTCCATGGCGATGTCCCGCAGGGAGATCTCCTTGGGGCCCCAGAAGGAGGCCGCCTGGGTCTTGGCGCTGTCCAGGCTGGCGGAGCTGGCCACCTCGTCGATGTGGGGGTGGGTGAAGTGCTTGCGGAAGAAGCGCATGCCGGCGAAGGCGATGAGGGCGAAGAAGTACAGCGCCATCAGCAGGTTATCCGCCACGGTGGCGGCGGAGACCAGGGTGCCGTCGGTGTTGTACTGGTTGGCCATAGCGGCGAAGTTCACGCCGCCGCCGATGTAGGAGCCGGTCATCATGGAGGCCACCTGGGCCAGGCCCTGGTCATTGCCGAAGAAGCCGTGGATAGCGAAGTAGGCGATCAGCGCGCCCAGCATGGTGCCCAGGGAGCCGCAGAGGAAGACCGCCAGCATCTTGCCGGTCTCCTTCCAGATCTTCTTGAGGTTGCACTGCAGCAGCAGCAGTGGGATGCCCATGGGGCAGATGACGCCCCAGACGATGTCGTCGTACAGAACGCTGTGGACGGGGATGACGCCGATGTTGGCCATGATCATGGCCAGGATCAGTGCGATGATGGCGCCGGATACCTTGGAAGCCCAACGATACTTTTGCTCCAACCAGATTGACAGGGCCACGGAAATACACATGGCGCCCAGCAGGCCCCAGGTGTCGTCCGCTGCGATCAGGGTATGCCCGATCAATGCTTCAAACAACATATGCCTTTCCTCCTAAAAATAAGTTCGACGGCTCCGCCAGTCCGCCACGGTCGCTGACTTCCTCGTCGCTTTTATTATAAATGTAAACAATCTGTGAATCAATGATATTTTGATGGAATTTTCAAAATACTACATTTTTCACAAGAGCTTATGGGAAAACCTTCCTATTATCGCTTTGTATCTCTTTCATTTTTGGATACTTTGACGAAAGAAGCTGAAAAATCAGAGAATTAGAAATTTTCATCTCTTTCTATCCAAGCACAGAAATCACAGGTTTTCCTTTTAACCGCCTGCGAACGGCAGGCCCCCAGAGGCGGTCAAAGACCTGGCATCCGACTGAATTTCTCCTTTTTTTGCTTTCCCCCTTGCCATCACCACCCTTTTGTGATATAAATGATGATTACAGTGCGTTGAACGGGAAAATAGCGTGTTTGCAGTTCTAAGAGAGGGCAGGCCGCCGGCTGAAAGCCTGCCTGAGCTGTGTCGCTTGGTTCGCCCGGGAGCGGCTCCAGAGATGGGGACGGCATACCCCGCCGTTATCAGGGGCAAAAGTGCGTACATTATAATTATGTACGAATGCGGGTGGTACCGCGGAAGGCTTGCCTTTCGTCCCAAGTTTGTGGACGGAGGGCTTTTTATTTTCCTCCGCCTCAGTTTGATCAACATCCTAAAAAGGAGTGTTACACATGAAAGAACAATTAGCAGCGATTCGCGCCCAGGCTCTGGCCGCCTTTGCCGCGGCAGAGGACAGCGCTCAGCTGGACGCTCTGCGGGTCCAGTACCTGGGCAAAAAGGGAGAACTCACCGCCGTACTGAAGATGATGGGCAAGCTCTCTCCTGAGGAGCGCCCGGTCATGGGTCAGCTGGCCAACGAGGTCCGTGCTACCCTGGAGCAGGCCCTCGAGGAGCGTGGTAAGGCTCTGGAAGCCGCCGCCCTGGAAAAGCGGCTGGAAGCCGAGGCCCTGGACGTGACCATTCCCGGCAAGAACGTGAAACTGGGGCATCGTCACCCCATGTATATCGCCCTGGATGAGATCAAGGAGATCTTCATCGGCATGGGCTTTACTGTACTGGACGGCCCGGAGATCGAGCTGGCCTCCTACAACTTTGACAAGCTCAACGCCGAGGAGGGCCATCCTTCCCGGGATTGGAGCGACACCTTCTATTTTGATGAGGACAGCCGGGTGATGCTCCGCAGCCAGACCAGCCCCATGCAGGTCCGCGCCATGGAAACCATGCCCCTGCCCATCCGCATCATTGCCCCCGGCCGGGTGTACCGCAAGGACGAGGTGGACGCCACCCACTCCCCCATGTTCCACCAGGTGGAGGGCATGGTCATCGACAAGAACGTGACCATGGCCGACCTGAAGGGCACCCTGAACACGGTGGTGGAGCAGCTCTACGGCAAGGGCACCAAGACCCGCTTCCGCCCCCACCACTTCCCCTTCACCGAGCCCTCCTGCGAGATGGACGTGCAGTGCCACAAGTGCGGCGGCGTGGGCTGCCCCACCTGTAAGGGCGAGGGCTGGATCGAGATGCTGGGCGCCGGCATGATCCACCCCAAGGTGCTGAAGATGTCGGGCATCGACCCGGAGGTCTGGTCCGGCTGGGCCTTCGGCATCGGCCTGGAGCGCACCGCCATGCGCCGGTTCAAGATCGCCGACCTGCGGCTGATCTTTGAGAACGACGTGCGATTCCTGGAACAGTTCTAGTTCTTAAAGAGGGGATCCCGTCCCCCCTTTAGATTCCCCCTCACCAGTGACATCGGTCACTGGTGAACGCCGCCCAAGGCGGCTGAGTCAGGGAATTTTCGGCAGGCACGTGTCCTTCCGAAAATGACTGGATATTTTTTCACGCCGGCGGCGTGAAACTCTGCGAGGCTTTTGCGGGGCACTCCCGCATTCCGATATAAAGGAGTTATAGAAGATATGTTACTGAGCAGAAAGTGGCTGGACGAGTTCGTGCACGTCGATGCCAATGATAAAGAGTTCGCGGAGGCCATGACCCTCTCCGGGTCCAAGGTGGAGACCACCGAGGACCGGGGGGCCGAGATCTCCAATATCGTGGTGGGCACCATCCTCACCATGGAGCGCCACCCGGATTCCGACCACATGTGGATCTGCCAGCTGGATGTGGGCCAGAGCGCGCCCATCCAGATTGTCACCGGCGCCTGGAACATCCACCCCGGCGATATGGTGCCCGTGGCCCTGGACCACTCCACCCTCCCCGGCGGCAAGAAGATCGAGAAGGGCAAGCTGCGGGGCGTGGTGTCCAACGGCATGATGTGCGGCCTCTCCGAGCTGGGCCTGGACGAGCGGGACTTCCCCTACGCTGCCATCATCCCCGCCGCTGCCACCTCCGCTGCTCTGATCTACGTGGGCATCCTGATGCTCCAGGGTCTGAAGCGGGTCGACTTCGACGATATGGATCAGATGGTTCCCGTGGCGCTGATGCTCATCGGTATGCCCATCTCCGGCTCCATCGGCCACGCCATCGGCCTGGGTCTGATTTCCTACACCATCATGAAGATCTTCGGCGGCAAGGCCAAGGAAGTTTCCGTCCTGACCTACGTGATCTCCGCTCTGTTCCTGGTGAAGTTCTTCCTGGCTGTGTAATCCGACACAAAAATGAATCTCCGCCCGAAGGATGTTTCTTTCGGGCGGTTTTTCCTATGGAGATGACTATGAAGATTCACATTATCGGCGCCAGCGGCTCGGGGAAGACCTTCCTTGCGAAGCAGCTCTCTGAACGGCTGGGAATTCCGGCTTGGGAGCTGGATGAGTTGTTCTGGAACAATTCGGCCGGAAGCTACAATTCAAAGCGCAGTCCTGACGAACGGGGACGGATGCTGGAGGAAATACTGGAGTGCGACGACTGGATACTGGAGGGTGTACAGCATTCCTGGCTGGGACAGGCCTTTGCCCAGGCGGATGTGATCTGCCTGCTGACAACGCCGCCTCTTCTTTGCCGTCTGCGAATCGTCCGACGTTTTTTTGATCGGAAATGGAAGAAAACCGGAAGAAAAAACGAAACGCTGCGGTCACTCCTGAAATTGCTGGTTTGGACAAGGAAATTCTACCGGGTAAATCTCCCGCAAATCCGCGCCGGGCTGGAACCGTATCGGGGCAAGGGAGTGGAACTGAAAACGAAACGGGAAATCTATAGCTGGCTGGAAAAGCAAGCTGAAGGCTTTTCCAACCAGAGTGGGCTTACTTAAAAAGGCGAACCGCGTGTGGCGGTTCGCCTTTTTGAAATCGGATAGTGCTGCAATTACAGGTCGCAGTTGCCGACGGTTCTGGGGAAGGGAAGCACGTCCCGGATGTTGCCCATGCCGGTGAGGTACATGACGCAGCGCTCAAAGCCCAGACCGTAGCCCGCGTGACGGGCGGAGCCGTACTTGCGCAGGTCGAGATAGAAGGCATAGTCCTCAGGCTTCATGCCAAGTTCTTCGATGCGGTTCTTCAGGATGTCGAAGTTGTCCTCACGCTGGCTGCCGCCGATGATCTCGCCGATGCCGGGAACCAGACAGTCCATAGCGGCCACGGTCTTGCCGTCGGGATTCAGCTTCATATAGAACGCCTTGATCTCCTTGGGGTAATCCGTGACGAAGACGGGCTTCTTGAACACCTTTTCCGTTAGGAAGCGCTCGTGTTCGGTCTGCAGGTCGCTGCCCCAGTGGACGGGGTACTCAAACTCGTCGTTGTGCTTTTCCAGCAGGGCAACGGCGTCGGTGTAGGTGATGCGGCCAAACTCGTTGTGCAGGACGTTGTGCAGCCGGTCAAGCAGCCCCTTGTCGACGAATTCGTTGAAGAAGTTCATTTCCTCGGGGGCGTGCTCCAGAACGTAGGAGATGATATACTTGATCATGGCCTCGGCCAGCTCCATGTCATCCTCCAGATCGGCGAAGGCGATTTCCGGCTCGATCATCCAGAATTCGGCGGCATGGCGGGTGGTGTTGGAGTTTTCGGCGCGGAAGGTGGGGCCGAAGGTGTACACATCGCGGAAGGCCAGCGCCATG
>ERZ779866.341-NODE-341-length-52163-cov-4.214151_pt1 | contig 52163 bp, 45 predicted proteins | sample MGYA00511248_ERZ779866 | MGnify/ENA primary metagenome ERZ779866 (study PRJEB29588, sample SAMEA2155758) | human gut metagenome | biome: human gut; feature: human-associated habitat; material: faeces | place: Denmark | collected 2008/2010 ... | reverse complement strand
AAACCGGTAGCACGCAAACCGGCAGCGAAAACGCCGGCGGCGATGATGATACCCATCACATCAGCGTAGCCCTTACCCATACCGGAGAAGAATTGCTTGGAGAATTCTTGCGGATTGGTACGGTCGAAGGCAAAGGCAACCAACAACGTGATAACGGCACCCAAGACCATGGCTTGAGCCACGCCCATCTTAATGGCGGGAATCCAAACGTTACCGACAACGAGGATCGTGATCGGCACGAGCGGCATGATAGCCTTAAGGGCATTGGGTTTGAAGTTGTCGTCGGCTTTTTGAGCAGTAGCTTGAGCTTCTTCACCCTTGCCGCCCTTATGGTCGCCTAAGACGACGCAAACGATGAGCAGACCGACAACGAGGATGGCGCCGCAGAGGATGGACCACATGGCATGGAAGCCAATGAATTCCATCACGTCAATACCGGCCATTTCAGCCACGAATGGGTTGTGAGATGTACCCGGAGAGAGGTAAGAACCAATCGTACCGCCCATCACTGCAGCAGCGGCAGCGGCGGGCTTAATGCCTGCGCGCATCATCACCGGAATCAACGTGGAGCCCACGGCAGCGGCACAACCGGCAGCCGAAGGAATTGCGATGTTAATGAAGAACGTAACAGCCGTGCAGATCGGGATGAGGAAAACGCCCAAACCGCGGATCGGAGCGGCCAAATAGTGAACGAGACTGCGGTCGCATTGGGTGTAATTAGCGATGAAAGCAAAACCCATCGACGAGCAGATGGCCATCACCAACGAATTGTTGGTCATGGACTTAGCAAACGAATTCAACGCACTGAGCGGATCCATGGAGACCAAGCAAAGCACAAAGCCAGCCGTGAAGAGCACAAGACGCGTTTCCAAGCGTTTGATCAAGGCATACACCGTCAAAATCGTAACGGCAATTGCCAACCATTCAAGCAACGACATGTGGAAATTCCCTGTAAAAGGTTAAAAAACACGAGAAATTGCCGCTCTTGACGGCGGTTTTCTCACTGCGTTAAGTATCCTACACTTTGAGCTTTCTGCCCAGAGGGAAATCCCTGTAAAAAAAGCATTTGTCAAACTGTTTTGTAAATTTATTTTGGTTTTTGACTAAAAACAATCAATGTGAAAAATGGTGAGTTGGTGAAGTTTTGTAACCTGTTGATTAAAAAGAATTTAATAATGTAATCGACTTGTTTTTTCATTGAAAAAATCCCTACAATTAACCTGTCTGTTAACCAATGGAGTACGGAAATGTCCGAATTGCAACAAAAAGGTTTTGATTTTGCTAAGAAAATTTTTGACGATATTCGCGAGATGAGCCGTGATGTGCAGGGTGTTACGCGCCAAGCCTTCTCGGCTAAAGAGACAGAGGTGCTCGAATATCTCACAGCCATCGGCCGCACGCTGGACTTGGAAATCAAACCTGATCGCGCTGGTAATGTTTGGATGACGCTGCCCGGCAAAGATCGCGCTTTGCCGGCCTTTGTCGCAGGCTCTCATGTTGACAGCGTTCCTCAAGGCGGCAATTACGACGGTTTGGCCGGTGTAACAGCAGCTCTGACTGTGGCGTGGTGGATGCGCCAGACGGGTTATCAACCCGTTCGTGATTACACGGTGTTGATGATGCGCGGAGAAGAAAGCTCGTTTTTCGGTAAGGCCTACATGGGCTCTCTCGGTATGCTTGGCAAATTGACCGAAAAAGACTTGGCTTTGAAGATTCGTGACGGTTCATGCACGTTGGCTCAGGCCATGCAATCCTGCGGTATTGATACCGGTGCTGTCTCCGGCGGCAAGGCTTTGATTGACACCGATAAAATTGCCGCCTTTGTTGAACTGCACATTGAACAGGGACCTACGCTGGATGCGCAAAAAGAAGCTCGTGCAGGTATTGTGACGGGTATTCGAGGCAATATTCGCCATAAGGCTGTGAAAATTTTAGGTGAAGCCGCTCACTCCGGTGCAACTGATAAACCCTATCGTCACGATGCACTGATGGCCTTTACCGATTGGATGCAGCGTATTGACCGCGCCTGGGATCGGTGGCTTGTCAACGGTGAAGATCTGGTCTTTACGGTAGGTGTATTGAAGATGGCATCAAGTGCCGCCATTTCTGTGATCCCCGGCGAAATTACATTTTCCGTCGACATTCGAAGCCTAAGTGCGGATACGGTGCGCCGCTTCCACGATTTGATGCAAAAGTACGGTGAAGAAGTGGCTGCCGAGCGCGGCGTGAAGATCGAATACGATCCGGCTCTTCTGACGGCACCCTCCGGAGTCGATTCTCAATTAAGTGACAGACTTGAATCCAGTGCCAAGGCTGAAGGGATTCCGTGCATTCGTCTGGCTTCCGGCGCCGGTCACGATTCTGCTGTTTTGGGTAACAACGGCATTCCTGTTGCTATGATTTTTGTGGCCAATCAGTTAGGCTCTCACAATCCCCATGAAGCCATGAAGATGGAAGACTTTATGCAGGGCACTGACATTTTGTGGGCCGCAGTTTCTCATTATGATGACTAATTAGGTGTACTGTACGGGCGTGCCGTGGCGGCACGCCCTTTTTTGAGCATTCGTTATGCAGCAGTCTGAAGAAAATAAAAAAAATTATTGTGTGGTTATCGTCGATGGTTCTCCTTTATTTCGAGAAGCCTTGGCTCGGTTATTGCATGAAAATGAAGAGTTCGGCAATGTCGCCGAAACCGGTGATAAACAGTTGGGAATGTTTTATATCGACAGACTTCAGCCCGATCTGATCATTGTGGATATGCACATGAAAAAGGGGGTAGCTGTTGAGTTGCTGCGATATGCCAAAAATCTTCAACGGCCTGCACGAGTCATCATGATGACCGACCGTGATGACAGTGAGGAGTTGATGGCTACGGTTCAGCTTCAAGCCGAAGGCTATCTGTCTAAACTGATCGAAGTGCCCGAACTTTTGTCTCAAATAAAAAGAGTCTGCAGCGGTAAGGTCGTTGTCAGCAATCGTTTGATGGCGGCTTTGACACGAGCGTTCCGTGAGGACACCGGCGAAGTAGATCGGGACCTGAATTGCCTGACAAGCCGTGAAAAAGATGTATTGAAATGCCTGTCAATCGGAATGAGCAATCAGCAGACAGGAGAGTATTTGTCAATTGAAATGGGCACCGTCAAAGTGCACGTGAAGCATATTCTTAAAAAAATGGGATTTGCCTCACGCACACAAGCGGCATTGTGGGCCCGCGACCGCGGAGTCACCATTTAATTTTCAGCGGCAGAGATAAGCCCGGCCGATGTGGGTGACATTTTCGAGAGCGTTCTCAGCGTCAGTAGAATTAAGTGTTTCTGTAATAACAACCACATTGGCACCGAGCTTCGCCGCTTCGTTTCTTAATTCATTTCTGGCACCGAGCGCCAAATTCTTATTACTTGTCCATCCGCCCGTTAGCCAATTGCCTTGAGAGCCGGCCACTTCACCTTTGTATGTACATTGATATTGAGAAGGCAGACTTTGTACGATAACAACCTGCTGACCTTGAGGGGAGACAGAATTTGCCATGCAACCGGCCAATAAACCGATAGCGCCGAGAGCAATGATTAAGCGCACATGCATTATTTCGTTCCTTTGAATTTGGTCTACCTAATGAGTTTACCGAAATTGTTGATCGGCAGACAAAATTCGAAACAGGCAAAAACAAACGCGACCCGAAGGTCGCGCTTGTCAGTAATCAGTCAAAGCTGAGAATTACTTCCACCAGTTGTTAACCGGTTCGTACTTCACGATCGGTTCGCCGCTTTCAACGAGGGCCTTACCGTTGCTGTAGTACGTCCACATCGTCATGGAACCGCAGGCGATCATCAAAACGACCACGCAGTACATGATCTTGCGGAGAGCTTCGCGGTTGCCGGCGAGAACGTCCCACTTAACAGCCAAACGATACAAGCCGATCATGCCGTGCAATTCCGTGGCCACCAAGAACACGAACGTCCAGAGCAAACCGTTGTGATAGGTGTGTAAGGAGGAGAAGTTCGGGCCGATAGCTTCCGGATCGAGGATCATCGGGGTCACGTGCGGGAAGACCATACCGGTCAAGATCACAGCGGTCACGATTTGGACAATCCAGAGCGTGGTGTCGCGGTGAGCGATGAATTGGTATTGGCTCTTGATGTTGTGGAACATACGATAGCTCGTCGGGAAACGACGCAAAGCCATCAAAGCGTGGATGATCACCAAGAGGGTGATGATGCCGATCAAAACGACGTGCATCCAGGCGTGTTCTTCAGCGTCAAAGAAATAGCCGCCGGAGAAAGCGCACAGGTTCCAGAACACATCCTTACCCAATTGGATGGAGCTCGTGAAAGCCATGTGGCAGAAAAGGAAAATACCGAGCAACAAGCCAGTCACGGACTGAGCCACGTCGCAGTAAGCAGGCCATCTGCTCTTACGCTTGGCGTTGCGCAACTCGACACCGGCGATGACTTCTTCAGACGTCGGGGTGTTAGAGTATTTTTCTTGATCAGAGGTGTACATCGACATGATGATAATTACCTTTATTAAGAAGTTTTGTCCTAAATTCAAAACGCGGTCCAAGCGTTTTGATGACATTTACGTAAAAATACAAACAGACAGAACACTTCCGCGTTCCGACATGCGTATCATCCTCCATTTTGAGACAAAAAGGTTTGAGTTATGTCATATCTTTTGTGCTTTTTTCAGATTAATTTAAGTTTTTTTAAGGCAAAAATTAGGGTTAACCCTAATAAAAGTATTTCTAAACTGTAAGATCAGCCTGAAATACTAGGGTTAACCCTTAATTTTGTTGTTTGTTATTTTTTCTGTTTAAAGCGTGCCGTACAAACGGTCGCCCGCATCACCCAATCCGGGAACGATGTATGCTTTTTCATTCAGATGATCATCAAGACTTGCCGTATAAACGTCAACATCAGGATGCAGTTTCTGGAATGTTTCTACGCCTTCGGGAGCACACAGCAGAGACATGAAAATAATGTTTTCGCCTTTGACGCCGCGTTTTTTCAAAACGTCAACACCGTGCGCAGCGGAATAACCGGTGGCAAGCATGGGATCGACCAGGAAAAATGTTCTGCCCTCTAAATCAGGAAGCTTGACGAGATATTCGACCGGTCTTTTATTTTCATCGCGATACATACCGATATGACCGACTCGGGCCGAGGGCATTAATTCCAAAAAGCCGTCGGCCATGCCGAGACCGGCTCGAAGGATCGGCACAATCACTGGTTTTTTATCGGCAAGCACCGGTGCGTCATAACGGCAAAGCGGGGTCTCAATCTGGTGTGTGGTTAACGGCAAATTTCGCGTCACTTCGTAACCCATCAATAAGGCAATTTCGCGCAAGAGTGCACGGAAATCTTTTGTGCAGGTGTTTTTATCCCGCATGATGCTCAGTTTGTGTTGAATCAACGGGTGGTCGACAATATGAAGACGGGGGAATCGGGGATCTTGTTGCATGAAATGCTCTCCTTAGTAAACTTCTTCACCATCTTAGACTCTTTCGCTCACTTGGAAAAGTTCTTTTGCAAAATTGTGCCCTCAGTGACTGCTGCCGTGATAGAGTTAAGAAACCGATCAATTGTTGAGAGTTTGTCATGCATTTGAGATCTGTATTTCTGTTGCTTTTGTTTGTGCTTTGTTCAGTTTTCCTGATTGTGAATTGGGAAGGCGTGATGGCAGAAGTTAACGTCAATCTGTTATGGACGGAAATTCAAGCGCCGTTGGGATTGATTTTGCTTATGGGGCCGGGATTGTTGATTCTGATTTGCCTGATTTACGGATTTGTCCAACAGGCGGGTCTGTCAATGGAACTGCGCCGCGTCAACAAGCAGCTTCAGCAGGCAAGAGATTTGGCACAGAAGGCCGAGCTTTCGCGCTTCACTGAATTGAAAAGTGAAATGCAAAAGCAAATCACGGAATTGCAAAATCAAAGCGCCTCGCGTCACTCTTCTTTAATGGCTGCCGTCAATGGCGTTCAGGCTGCCGTTGATGAGAGTGCTCAAGAGACGGTCAATTCGTTGTCGGCTAGTGTCGGTGAGGTGGAGGATCGCCTTTCGCAGCTTGTTGAAATGGCGGCCGGAAAAGATATCAGCATCACAGAAAAGAAAGTGATTGAAGGCACAAAGGAAAAATAACCGAATTAAAATCGGATATTCTTTAGTAAATTGCCGGCTTAGTTTGAACTGATGCCGGCAATTTTTTATTAGCGTTTCGAGACTTTCCTGACGCACCAGTCGCCGAAACTTTGAATCACCTGAACAAAAACCACTAAGATCAAAACCACGGTCCACATCACATCAGGCATGTAGCGGTTGTGGCCGTAACGGATACCGATGTCACCCAATCCGCCGCCGCCAATGGCTCCGGCCATCGCTGAGTAACCGACCAAGGTAACGATGGCAATGGTGACCCCCGCTACAATACCCGGCATGGCTTCGGGGATCAGTACTTTTGTGATCACTTGCATATCGGTCGCTCCCATAGACTGAGCGGCCTCAATCAGTCCGCGATCAACTTCACGCAAACTTGTCTCAACCAATCGGGCAATAAAAGGCGCTACACCAATGACCAGAGGTACCAGTGTGGCAGTAGTACCGATTGTGGTGCCGACGATGAGGCGGGTGAGCGGATAAATGGCCACGAGCAAAATGATGAACGGGGTGGAGCGAATGGCATTGACAATGACGCCGACGACAGCGTTGGTTGCCAAACGAGGCATCAAACCTCCCTTGTCTGTCACGTGCAGGAGTACCCCCAGCGGAATCCCGATGATGCTTCCGAGCACTCCGCTTCCAATCACCATAATGACTGTTTCAATGAAGCCTTCCCCCAAGAGGGCTACGATGTCGGCATTCATGATAAATCAACCTCTTCAAATTCAACTTTGTTGTCTTTTAAAAATTGCAGTGCATCGGCGTAGTTATCACGATTGGGGCTTTCAGCCAGAATCGTGAGCATACCGAAACTCGTTCCCTTTAATTCTTCAACCTGTCCCTGAAGAATGTTGAAATCAATTTCATATTGACGCGTAATGATGGAAAGGACCGGCAGGGTGACTTCGGAGCCGACAAAAGTCAATCGAAGCAGTTTGGCAAAACGGCCGTTTTGCTCAGCTGTTTCAATGCGATCACGAACGGTGTCATAAATACGTTTGGGCATATCGTGCACAACCACGTCAGCGAGCATGGCGCGCGTTGTCGGATGTTTGGGATGGCGGAAAACTTCCAATACCGTTCCGCTTTCAACGATTTGCCCCTTATCGAGAACGACCACTCGATCACAAATTTGTTTGACTACTTCCATTTCGTGAGTAATCAGAACAATTGTGACGCCTAATGTCTGATTAATTCTGGAGAGTAACTCCAATGTCGATCGTGTTGTTTCCGGGTCTAAAGCGCTTGTGGCTTCATCGGACAGCAAAACAATCGGGTCATTGGCAAGCGCTCTTGCGATACCAACACGCTGTTTTTGTCCGCCAGAGAGCTGTCGGGGATACTTGTTTTTGTGTTCGGTAAGACCTACCAACTCAATCAGATGGTTGACTTTTTTCTCGATTTCTTCTTTCGGGACGTTATGCAGTTCAAGAGGCAGGGCAATGTTTTCAAAAACCGTACGAGAACTCAACAGATTGAAGTGCTGGAAGATCATGCCGATTTTGGAGCGTAGCGCCCTCAGTTCGTCAGCATTCAGGTCATTGAGACACTGATTGTTGACTCGGACGGTGCCTTCAGTCGGTTTGTTCAGAAAGTTAATGGTTCTCACCAGTGTGGACTTACCGGCGCCGGAGCGACCGATAATTCCGAAAATTTCCCCTTTGTTAATGTGCAGGGTGATGTCCTTGACGGCGTGAACTGTTTTGCCGTCAGGTGTCGTGAAGGCTTGAGAAAGATGACTGATGTCAATCATTGTTTAATGTCCCGAGAAAGAGAAGCGTAAAGCCTAACACAGAAATGACAGTGCAGATACAAAAAAACTCGTCAGCTGACGAGTTTCAGAGATGGTGCCGGTTAGAAGACTTGAACTCCCGACCTTCTCATTACGAATGAGCTGCTCTACCAACTGAGCTAAACCGGCGTCCCATTTTTAAGCTCCCGTTTTGGGAGAAGCAGAATTATGCCGTAGTTTTTTTTAATTTGCAAACAATTTTTGAAATATTGCTAAAGGTACTCGACCAAATGTTCCATGATGAATGTAAATTCGCTTTCACTGACAGGCGTGATTGATAAACGGTTGCCCTTTTGTAAGACCCGCATATCGGAGAGCTGCGGATATTTTCTCAAGGTAGCAATGTCAATGAGCTTTATAGGTTTATCGACTTTGACATCAACACAGACCCAGCGGGGGTTTTCTCGTTTCGATTTGGGATCAAAGTAAACGCTAGCGGGATCAAACTGTGTCTCATCGGGCTTGGCAAGGCTCGAGACGTGTGCCAGACCTGCAATTCCCGGATTGGGGCAGGACGAATGATAAAAAAGCACCGCATCGCCTACCTGCATTTCGTCTCGCATAAAATTTCTGGCCTGGTAATTTCTGACACCGAACCATGGAACGGTTTTCTGAGGCATTTGCATGACGCTTTCAAATGAACACTCTGAGGGCTCGGATTTCATTAACCAAAATTTTTTTGCCATGGGGAAAACCGTAATGAGAGATGATAGAAGAGTTCCCGATAGGGGTTGCCTTGCATCCTGAGTCCGAAGAATCAAGATTGGTCGCCTCTGAGACGGGTTTCGGGGAAGCAACACGTGCCTCCGCACAGCCGGCCCCAAGTCCAGCAACCGGTTGGGTTAAGCATTGGAACAAGGAATCTTAAAGCAACCGACCAACTATCGGGAACAAGATAATTGTGTATCAGATTGTCGGAAATTACAAATTGAGGGACGCAACTTTTGAAAGAGAATATTTCTAAGGCTGCGTCCTCAGAAACTACCATTGAACAAGGCCGCTGTAGTATGTGCCGAGGATAATGACCCCGAAAATAATTCGGTACCAGCCGAACGCTTTAAAGTCGTTGGAAGATACGTAGTTTAAGAGCCATTTAATGACAATCAGTGCGCTTACGAAAGAAACAATGAACCCTACAGTAAAACCCAAGGTCATGTCGGTTGTCCATACGAAGCTGTGCTCACTGGAGACTTTGAAAAATATCTTGGCCAAAGAATAGACCGTGGCTCCGAAAATTGTCGGAATGGCAAGGAAAAACGAGAATTCCGTTGCGGCTTTTCTCGAAAGTCCAAGAACCAACCCGCCGATAATTGTAGAGCCGGAGCGGCTGGTGCCGGGGATCATGGCGATACATTGCATGCAGCCCACGAGGAAGGCATCTTTAATTGTCATGTCATCCATCGTTTGAACACGGGGGGCATAGGAGCGTTTGGCGTGAAGGTTTTCAATCCAGAAAATAATCAGGCCTCCAACGACTAAAGCAATAGCCACGGTCACTGCATTAAAGAGCAGTTCCTCGATGATGTCAGCAAAGATAACCCCCAATACTGCTGCCGGTAAAAAGGCCACAACAATATTGATAGCGAGCTGACGGTCTTTCCCAGGCTGCAATAAGTGCAGCAGAATATTCCAAAGCTTCGTGCGGTAGAACCAGCAGACGGCAAAAATGGCACCGGCTTGGATGGCAATGCTGAAAGTATTGACTTCAGGACCGTCGAAATTAAGAAGGTCACCGGCAATGATCAGGTGGCCTGTTGAAGAAATCGGCAGAAACTCTGTGAGTCCTTCAACGATGCCGAGAATGAACGCTTTAAGCTGATAAATGATATCCATAGCGAAAATCACCGGTTACAGACGTTTGAATACGAGGTCCCAAACACCGTGTCCCAAACGCTCGCCTCTGGCATGGAATTTAGTCATGGGGCGCTCGGTAATAGGATTGGCCATCACGGGAGAATAACCCTCGTGGAGGTTGGCAATTAACGGTTCAGAACTGAGCACTTCAAGCATCTGTTCAGCATAGTTTTCCCAGTCTGTGGCGCAGTGAATGTAGCCGCCCGGTTTAATTCGCTGAACCAAATCATGGATAAAAGGCTGAGCGACCAGACGACGCTTGTGATGTCTGGCTTTGCGCCATGGATCCGGGAAGTAAATATGCACACCGTCCAAACTGTCGGGGGCAATCATATCCTTGACCACTTCAACGGCATCGTGTTGAATAATGCGAACATTATTCAAAGACATTTCATCGAGTCGTTTAGCCAAAGCGCCGACGCCTGCAGAAAATACTTCACAGCCTAAAAAGTTAACGTCCGGATGCATTTGGGCAATGGCAGCGGTCGTTTCTCCCATACCGCAGCCAATTTCCAAAACCCAGGGAGCCTTACGTCCGTATAACTCTTCAGGATTAATCAGATTTTGTGAATATTCAACCGCGTATCGGGGAAGCAATTCTTCCAAAGCGCGTTTTTGCGCTTGACTGATATGGCCGCGGCGCAGTGTAAAACTGCGAATGTGTTTTTTCTTGAACGCTTCAATCTCTTCGGCGCTCAGTACTCGTCTTTCGGTCATATTAGAAAAAAACGGACTCACAGGTCCGTTGGCAATAATAAAGATCTCTGGAGCGGATGAGGGGAATCGAACCCCCGTCATAGGCTTGGGAAGCCTCTGCTCTACCATTGAGCTACATCCGCAAACGAATGCTCTATTCTAATGAAATTTAAGAAAAAAAGGTTTGAAGTACTACTGGACGAATCGAAAAATATTTTATAATCCCGATGTTTTTCAATACGTTAGGATAAAAATGAGGCAATTTATTTCTGATTTTCAAGCTTTCATCAGCCGTGGCAACGTCATTGACATGGCCGTCGGTGTGATCGTGGGCGCTGCCTTCACAGCAATCGTAAATTCCTTGGTTAAGGATGTGATTAATCCTATTCTCGGTGTTTTGATCGGTTCGCAGGATTTCTCAAACTTTTTCTTTGTGCTCTCAATGCCGGAAAACTACAGCGGTCCGATGAGCTACGAAGCGCTGACTAAAGCGGGCGCGGCAGTTTTTGGTTACGGAGCCTTCTTTACCGCAGTGTTTCATTTTCTTTTGATGGCTCTGGTGGTGTTCTGCCTGGTTCGTTTCGTCAATAAAGTTCGCCGAACCGCTGAAGAAAAGCTTTTGGCAAAAAATAAAGAATCGAAAGCCGCAGCTGCGACACCTGCTGCCAAGCCCGCCGATATTGCACTTTTAGAAGAAATCAGAGATCTTCTCAAAGAGAAAAAGGCGGAGAAGAAATAATTTTCAACTGATACAAAAAGGGGTTGCCGAATCCGGTAACCCCTGACAGAAGTGTAAAGCTACAGATTAGTAGTTTTCTGCACGCACTTCAAAGTAGCTCTGAGCGTAGCCGCAAACCGGGCAGGCTTCAGGAGCCTTCATGCCCATCACGAGGTGACCGCAGATGCGGCATTCCCACATCGTTTGACCGGCCTTTTCAAACACCTGTTGCATTTCAACGTTCTTCAAGAGCTTGCGATAACGTTCTTCGTGAGCCTTTTCAATGGCAGCCACGGCACGGAACTTGGCAGCCAATTCCGTAAAGCCTTCGGCTTCGGCGTCCTTGGCAAAACCGTCGTACATGTCCGTCCATTCATAGTTTTCGCCTTCAGCGGCAGCACCAAGGTTCTTGGCCGTATCTTGGATCCAGCCCAAAGCGTCACACCACAGACGGGCGTGTTCTTGTTCGTTGCGTGCGGTCTGCAGGAAGATCGCGGCGATCTGTTCGTAACCTTCACGTTTGGCCACTTCGGCAAAATACGTGTACTTATTGCGGGCTTGAGATTCGCCGGCAAAGGCGGTCATTAAGTTCTTTTCAGTCTTGGTTCCGGCCAATTTTCCGTTTCCCTGTTTGGGTTCTTCAACGAGTTCGAAGAACTCAATGCCCTTCTTGCAGATCGGGCAAATATAGTCGGCGGGCAATTCGCCGTCACATTCATGGATGTAACCGCAAACTTTGCAACGGTATTTCATTTTTTTCTCTCCTAAGTCTGCGCTACGATCAGTGTAGCGGGTATGTAAAAGTTGTTCGGCCAGCTCTGAGAGCGGGTGACCATAAAATTGTTCGTAAATGCGTTTAATTTCTTCGTTCTCGTAACTGGTGCGGTGCGGCATGCCTAAGTCACGGTCTCGCTGATAAAGCGCATCAATGCGTTGCTGACGAGTCAGATCTTCCTGTCCCCAATTTAATTTCGGCTGACCGCCGCCGCTGATGCAGCCGCCGGGACACGTCATGACTTCAACAAAGTGAAAATGCTTTTCCCCCCGATTGATTTCGTCAATGAGACGACCGGCGTTGGCGGTGCCGTAAACAACGGCAACATCAAGTTCCAAATCCCCGATATGAACATGAGCCTGCTTAACATCAGTTAATCCTCTGACAGGTGTGAGGTCGAAAAATTCTGCCGGAGCAGCCTTTCCGGTGATGAAGTAGTGTGCAGTGCGCAACGCCGCTTCCATCACACCGCCCGTGTTGCCGAAAATGACACCGGCACCGGACCCTTCGCCCATCAAACGATCATAATGCGAGGGTTCAATATCATCGAAACCGATTCCCTTGGATTGAGCCCATTCGGCTAATTCCGTAGTCGTGATAACGTAATCGGTGTCACGGATGGTTTCATCACCGGCGTATCGGCCGCTGCTGTTGAATTCCTCACGGCGCACTTCAAATTTTTTGGCTGTGCAGGGGGCAAGCGCCACGTGAATGATTTTCTTGGCTTGCAGTCCTTTTTCTTTCGCAAAGTACGTTTTAACTGTGGCACCTTGCATGCCGATCGGGCTTTTCGCACTGGAAATATTGGGAATAATTTCCGGGTGGAAGGTTTCAGCATACTTTACCCAGGCAGGGCAGCAGCTCGTAAATTGAGGCAGGGGACCAGTCTTTTTGGTGATTCTTTCCACCAATTCAGAAGCCTCTTCCATGATGGTGAGGTCGGCAGCAAAATTGGTGTCGAGAACGTAATCGGCACCGAGCTTTCGCAGCAGCCCGACCATTTTGCCTTCTTCAAAACGACCGGCTTCCAAACCAAAAGCTTCAGCCAGAGCAACTCGGACGGCAGGAGAGGTTGAAATGACAACAATACAATCCGGATCGTCAATAGCTTCTTGCACCAACGGGTATTCATTACGCGTAAAAAGACTTCCGGTCGGGCAGACATTGATGCATTGACCGCAGTGAATGCAAATGGCTTTGTCACCGGTTTTCGTCAGGTCATAATGGCCATGCACGCCGATATAGTCTTCGCAGACTTGTCGGCACATTGAACAATTCACGCACAAGGATTCATTGCGAACCAGCGCCGGATTGTCCGCCTCCACAGCAACGCGGACATCCAAGGATTCATGCTTGGACATAGATTCTCCCAAATTTTGCAGGGACTGTTAGCTAAAAAGGGGTTAGCGTCAGTATAAGAACGCTTGTGAAAAAACTCAATTTAAGTTGTCACCGTTCGTAATAGATTTTATTTATCGAAAAGGCGTTTTTGATTGATTTTCTCTATCAAAAACGCCTTTAAATCACGCTACTCTGACTTAATGTCCGGTTTGACGGTGGTTTTTTCTTTTGGCTCTTCGTCTTCCGGATTGATCATAAATTTTGTATCCGGGTGTTCTTTACTCCAACTCACAAATCCGTAAATGATAATGAGCGGCAGTACAAGCCAATTCAGAAAAAAGTCGAGTATCGCTTCCATGGTGTATTTTTAGCGATGGAACGAAGTCACTAAATCCACTTCTTCCTTGGCACCGAGAAATACGGCTACACGCTGATGCAGACCTTCCGGCGTGATATCCAGGATGTCCTGATAACCGTTGGTGGAGCGGCCGCCCCCCTGTTCAATGAGCCCACTCATCGGATTGGCTTCGTACATCAAGCGAAGCTTCCCGGGTTTAGAGGGATCTCTGTTGTCTTTTGGGTACATGAAGATGCCGCCGCGATTTAAGATACGGTGCACTTCCGCGACCATGGCAGCCACCCAACGCATGTTGTAATCCTTGCCTCGGGGACCCGTAGTCCCAGCAAGCAGCTCAGTGATATAGCGTTGAACAGGCGGTTCCCAGTGACGCATATTGGAGCAGTTGATGGCGAATTCTTTGGCCTGAGTGGCAATTTCAAGCTTCTCGATGGTTTGATAGAAATTGCCGGTGCCTAAGTCTAAGGTAAAGAGCGTTGTGCCGAAACCAAGCGTAAAGACAAGCTGGGTTTGCGGACCGTAGATAACGTAACCGGCGGCCAGCTGCTTTCTGCCCGGTTGAAGGAATTCTTCATCCTTGACATCGCGGTGAGGTTCTCCGGCGGGCAGAATCGAGAAAATCGTGCCGATTGAGACATTGATGTCAATATTGCTCGAGCCGTCCAAGGGGTCGAATAAAACCAAGTAAGGACCGACTTCACAGTCTTCAGGGATTTGAAGTGCGTGGTCCATTTCTTCACTGGCCACTCCGCTTACAAAACCGCTTTCAGTGCAGGCCCGGCACATGATGTCATTGGCGATGATATCCAGTTTCTTTTGCGTTTCGCCCTGAACATTTTCGCTGCCGGCTGAGCCCAACACACCGGCCAATGCGCCTTGACTGACCTTAAAACTGATTTCTTTGCAGGTACCCGCCAAATGGGCAATTAAAGCCGTCAGACGAGGGTCAACATGATGGTGTACTTCCAGGTCATGCAAGTACAGGTCTAATGTTTTTGCCATCTTTTCAGTCCTTATCAAAATTAATGCGTTGCGTTATTGAGCGCTTTGCCGACGACCTCTCTTAAGTCTGCCGACAGATTGGGTTGTGAATTAACGTACTTGAGTGCGCTGAACATGAGTTTGGAGCACTCTGGGGTAAAGCGGCGCCAGTTATCAAGGCAGCGCGCGAGCCGGCTCGACACCTGAGGATTGATGCGGTCAAGCTTAAGCACCTGCTGCACCCACAGCTTGTAGCCAGCTCCGTCGGGTCGATGGAATTCGGCCAAATTGTTTTGACAGAAAGCCAGTACCAACGAGTAAACATTGTTGGGGTTGTGAGCGTTATAACCCGGGTAGCGTTCGATGAGGTTTTGAACCACATCGACAATCGGGCACTCATCCATCGGCAACGTAGCGGTTGCCTGAAGCGTAAACCACTTGTTGATAAGCAGGGGTTCTTTTCGCCATTCTGCTTCCGCGGCTTCAAGCAGCGTAAATTTTGTGGGCGAAGCACTGTTGACGATGATGCGCAGGGCGTCAAGCCGCTCGGTTAAATTCTTACTGGTTTCAAAGCTCTGACGGGCTCGCAAGAGTGATTTGGCGTTACCGCCGGCCAACAACAGTTCAAAGCAAAATGCCCGCATGGCACGCTTACCGGCTTCCGCTGCGGAAGGCGTATAGACCGGGTTGGGGGCGTTGTCGTCAAAGACACGCATGATGGCGTGTGAGAATTGACGGCCGAGCTGTTCACGAAGCGAACGAATAGCCGCTCGAATTGCAATCGGATTGATCATCGGCTGATCTTCAGCAATGCGGACTTCGCTGGGAAGCGTCAAAGCAATCGCCTTAAATGCCGGTGAAATGCTCTTATCGGTGAGCATTGACTCAAAGGCATTTCTGTAGTGAGGGTTAATGACCATGCGCGTGCCGCGTTCGTAGTCAGCGACCATCTCATTGATGCACAGCAAGGACAGTTGCTCCATTGCCTGCGCACGGTTAAAGGCGTCGTTGTCACATTGGCTTAAGAACACCAGCTCTTCCGGGGCATAGTCATAGTCGACAATGACAGGAGCGGAGAAGTTTCTTGCAAGCGAAGGGATGGGTTTTTCCTTCACGCCCACAAATACCCAGGTGTGTTCTTCGTCGGTGAGTTCAAGCACACGTGAAGTTCCCTTGGCATTGGTTTCGCCCTGAAGCTGCAGCGAGATGGGCTTTCCCTTGCTGTTAAAGAGCGCGATATCAAACGGAATGAAGAAGGGCTCTTTTTTGTTTTGACCGGGTGTAGGCGGGCAAAACTGCGACAGCGTCACCGAGTACGTAGCCGTTTGCTCATCCCAATAAGTGCGCACGCGAACGTGAGGAGTGCCGGCTTGAGAGTACCAACGCTTAAATTGAGTCAGATTACGCATATTGGCTTCTGCCATCGCTTCAACGAAGTCATCGCACGTGGCATTGCCGCCGTCGTGGTCGCGAATGTATTGGTCAAGCCCGCGTTTAAAGCCGTCTTTGCCCAAAAGAGTCTGCAGCATGCGGATGACTTCGGCGCCTTTTTCGTACACTGTCACAGTGTAGAAATTATTGATTTCCTCATAGGACTCGGGGCGAATCGGGTGAGCCATGGGACCGGAGTCTTCCGGGAATTGGTGGTCACGCAGATAGCGTACATCTTCAATGCGTTTGACAGCGCGTGCTGTGCTGTCGCCCAACATATCGGCGGCGAATTCTTGTTCGCGGAAAACGGTGAGACCTTCTTTAAGAGTGAGCTGGAACCAGTCGCGGCAGGTCACGCGGTTGCCGGTCCAATTATGGAAATATTCATGAGCGATAACGCTTTCAATACGGGCAAAGTCACGATCGGTGGCAACTTGCGGGGTAGCCAATACACAGCGTGAATTAAAGATATTGAGCCCCTTGTTTTCCATGGCACCCATGGTGAAATCATCGGTAGCGACAATCATGAAGCGTTCAAGATCCAACTCAAGACCAAAACGCTCTTCATCCCAGGCAATGGCTCGTTTCAGACTTTCAAGTGCGAATTCTGTTTTGTCCAGATTGCGAGATTCAACCCAAATCTGAAGCAAGGCTTTTTTGCCGTTTTTGAGTTGGAATTTTTCCTCGCGGCACTTCAAATTACCGGCAACCAGCGCAAAAAGATAGCTGGGTTTCGGGAACGGATCTTCCCAGCAAGTGTAGTGCCAGTTACCGTCCAATTCACCCTCTTCGATAAGGTTGCCGTTTGAGAGTAAGACAGGGCAAACCGATGTAGGGGCGTTGATGCGAACGGTGAACTTTGCCGAGATATCAGGCCGATCCGGGTAATAGGTGATGCGGCGGAATCCTTCAGCCTCACATTGAGTCATGAAGTTGCCGTTGGAGAGGTATAAACCCAACAAAGAGGAATTGGCCTGGGGATTGATGATGTTTTCAATTTCCAGCTTGATGGCTTGAGTAATTCCTTTGAGAACCAAGTCTCCATTGGCCTGAATCGTGTATTCCGAGCGATCAAGTTTACGGCCGTCGATGGCAATACTCACCAGATCCAGTTCTCGCCCGTTGAGGACAAGGTCATTGTTGATTCGATCCTCGTTGGGGCGAATCATCAAAGTACTGTGAACATGCGTTTGCTGGGGATGGAGATCAAATTCCAAATAAACTGAGTCAACCCAATGAGTGGGAGGAATATAGTCTTTGCGAAAAACAGTAGCCGACGCCATGCTGAAAACCTCTGAAAATCAGGACGCATTTGGTAATTTCAATCCAAACATTTTAAGCATTTGCATAATATTTTTCTGCATTGACTAAAGGTGTCATTACTCAAAAAGTTGCAGATTCCAAGCTCCGGATCACAGGGACGAAAAAGCCCGGAGAGAAAATTCCGGGCTTTTGGCGAAATCAAGCGGTAATTAGGCGCGTTTGGCTAATTCAACAGCCTTACCGATATAGGTGGCAGGTGTTAATTTCATCAGACGTTCCTTGGCATCGGCCGGGATATCCAACTGAGAAACAAATTCGTGGATGGTTTCCGGTGTGATGCCCTTGCCGCGGGTAAGAGCCTTGAGCTGTTCGTAGGGGTGAGGCACACCGTAGCGGCGCATAACGGTTTGAATGGCCTCGGCAAGCACTTCCCAGGCATGATCAAGGTCTTCAGCGATGCGGTGTTCGTTGAGCTGCAGCTTACCCAAACCGCGGGTAAGGGCGTTGTAGCCTACGAAGCAATAGCCGAAAGCCACTCCGAGGTTACGCAAAACGGTTGAGTCCGTTAAATCGCGCTGCCAGCGGGAAATCGGCAGCTTTTGAGCCAAATGCGTTAAGAGCGCGTTGGCAATGCCCAGGTTACCTTCGGAGTTTTCAAAGTCAATCGGGTTGACCTTGTGCGGCATGGTCGAAGAACCGACTTCGCCTTCCTTGAGTTTTTGTTTATAAAAGCCCATGGAGATGTAGCCCCAGATGTCGCGGTCAAGGTCGAGCAAAATCGTATTGGCTCGAACGATGGCATCAAAAAGCTGGGCCATGTAATCGTGCGGTTCAATTTGAATCGTGTGGGTATTGAAGGTCAGCCCCAAACGTTCTTCAACAACTTTCTTGGCAAAGGCTTCCCAATCTTTTTCCGGATAAGCGATGGTGTGAGCGTTGAAATTGCCGACAGCACCGTTCATCTTCGCCAAAATGGTGACCGATTCGATGGATTCAATTGCGCGTTTCAGGCGCATGGCGACGTTGGCCCATTCTTTGCCGACGGTGGTGGGAGAGGCCGTTTGACCGTGAGTGCGCGAGAGCATCGGAACTTCAGCCCAACGGTGAGCGTTTTCAACCAAAGTTTGGTGAATGGAACGAAGATAGGCCACGAGTTCTTTGCGTCCTTCGGTGAGCATTAAGGCATGAGAGGTGTTGTTAATGTCTTCACTGGTGCAGCCGAAGTGGACAAATTCACTGGCGCGGGCGAGCTCTTCGTCATGAGAAACTTGTTCTTTGATCCAATATTCAACGGCTTTGACATCGTGGTTTGTGGTTTTTTCGATGTCTTTGATTTCTTGGCAGGATTGGACGGTGAAGTTTTCCACAAGTCCGCGCAGATAAGCTTTGCCATGATCGGAGAGGTGATCAAGTTCGGGCAGTTGTGCTTCGGACAAAGCAATTAACCATTCCACTTCCACGCGAACACGTGCGCGCATGAAAGCGGATTCGGAGAAAATGTCACGCAAAGACTCGGTTTGGCGAGCGTAGCGGCCGTCGAGCGGAGACAGAGCGGTTAAAGCGGAAAGTTCCATTTTGTAACGTCCTGAAAAAATGTAAATTTATGACGCCAACATTGTATCAAAAGCGGGGCAGGGGCTAGGAGCTGGAAAGACGTTTAGAGCAGTATTTTTAATCTTAGGCCAGGTTACGAGCAGACACACGGCTATAACAAAAATATACAGTTACCAAAAGATTGTTGCGCAAGCCTTGCGTACACTGCAATTGCAAGCAAGCTAAAGTCTTTACTTCCCCTGCGATGCTGCAACGACACGCAGGGGATATTTTTCAGGTAGGGGAATAATTATGACAAAAAAACCTTTTATTATCGCCGCCGTTATTTCTGCGGGATTAATTCCGTTAAGCAGCTTTGCCTGGCATGGCGCCCCTTGTTGGGATGATCATCCCGGCCCCGGTTGGCATCATCGCTATGACGGTCCCCGTGACGGTTATTGCGGAGATTGCTACCGAATGAGACCGCATCATATGGCAGGCCCCCGTTTTGCTATGGACAGAGGCGTTCACACTTTCCGCATGAACGCACAGGAGGCCACGGATTTTCTTAATGAAGTCGGCACTGTCTTGGGGATTGATACGAAGCAAAAAGCCTGGCAGCAAATGCAGAAGGCTTACGGCGATTTAGCCCAGGTGCGTTTTGACCGTCGCGAGGCTTTTCGTCCCGGTATGGCACGGCAAGATCGACTTCAGGCGCGAAGCGATTTTATGAATGCTCACGCTAAAGCCTTTGACGCTTATGTCAAAGCCCGTGCTGACCTGCAAAAAGCGGTGGGAGAAGAAACGATGGAAGAATTTGACTACATCGTCAATACCGGCAGTCTTTTGACACCGCCCGATCCGGCGCCCAAACCTCAACCCCGCGGTCCCAAGGCCTAATAAGCTCAAACTCAGATGAGGCGAAGATGAAAAATCTTCGCCTCGAATTTAAATAAATTCAATTTGTTATATTTGTCCCGCATCAGGAATTGAAGCAGGGCATTTTTTCTGCTATTTTTTGAAATTCTTAGCAAAAATACTCATTTGCAGGCAAATGCTCGGCTCTTTTCGGTCGTATACTCAAAGTAAAGCACTCATTTGGTTGCGAATTTTGTTTTGATTGTTTTTTTGTTGCTATGCAGATTGGGCAAGTCTATGTTTGATCAATTTACGACAGATCCTTACAGTTTCGATGAAGTTACCTCATCTCCGATTACACCGGTTACACCCTCTCAGGATGTTTTGCGACTGGGACGTTTGCTGCCTCGCTCGGTTTATCTGGGCTGCGCAAGTTGGAATTTTCCGGGCTGGAAAGGCATTGTGTGGGGCGAGACAAGCGGAGTTGAAGATCTGACCAAACGTGGTTTAACGGCCTACTGTAAGCATCCTGTGCTGCGTGCAGTCGGCATTGATTGGTCTTTTTTCGGCACGCTCAATGAAATGTCTTATGCGGCGATGGCCAATCAGGTCAATGAAGATTTTCGTTTTTTGATCAAAGCCCCGCAAAGTGTGACTGATGCGGTCAAACGTGATCCCAAAGGGCGCTTTCGCTCTCTTAACCAGGATTTTTTGGATCTGCATGCGGCAATGCATGAGTTTGTTTATCCGGTGATCAACGGTTTGGGAGAAAATGCCGGACCGCTGGTTTTCCAGCTCTCGCCGATTCCTCGTCCGCTTTTGCCGACTCAGGCCGAGTGCTATGACTATATTGACCGAATTGCTCAGTTTTTCTCAGACTTGCCCAAAGAGGTCGAAGGCGAACAACCCATTTACGCCGTAGAAGTTCGTACTCTGTCAATCTATACGAAGAGGCTTTTAAATGCCTTGCGTCCGACAGGAGTTCGCCTGGTGGTCGGCGTGCATCCTTCGATGCCGGACGTTATTCGTCAAACTGCGGCATTGCGCTATTTCGAAGATCCGGAAGCGCAGTCTGAGGACTGGAAAATGAGAGGACCGCTGGTGATCCGTTGGTCTCTGAACCCGATTCAGCGCCATGGGGTGGCCAAAATGACCTATGCCCCATTTAACCGCATCGTGCATCCTGATCCGGCAACGCGCTCCGGCATTGTGCACTTGCTTGATGTGGCTCTGAAATCCGGTCAAAAGAGTTATGTGGTGACCAACAACAAAGCAGAAGGTTGCGCTCCTTTGACAATGATCGAAATCGCCCGAGATCTGGTGACAAAACTCTCGAACGAAAAAGATCAGCAAATTGATCCCAGAGCCTTGTGATCATCATTGATATTTCTCCGTTAGTGACAGAAGCATCTCCTGTTTATCCGGGAGATGCTCCTTTGTCTTTGCGATTTGAAAAAGCACCCAATGTAAGAGTCGGGACTTTAACGATGAGTGCCCACTTAGGTGCCCATATTGATGCGCCTTTGCACCTAAACCGGGCTGCTGATGTCTCTGAAATTGATCCTGCGCGGCTTATCGGTGATTGTCAGGTTATTGAAGTCGTCACAAAATCAGCCATTGAACCGGAAGATTTCCCGCCGATAATCTGTTCCAGGGTGTTGATTAAAAGCGGGTTTACGATGCCCGAAACTTGGACGGAGAATTTCGCTTATCTTAGTGCGCAGGCGACCTCTTTTTTAATTGATAAAGGCGTTACGCTGATCGGCATTGACACGCCGAGTATCGATAAAGCCGGCGACGATAAACTCCAATCCCATGTTTTGGCTATTGACGCCGGGTTAATCATTTTGGAAAATCTCGATTTATCGAAAGTTTGCACAGGTCACTATCAACTCATTGCTTTACCGTTGAAAATTCAAGGATTGGATGCCAGTCCCGTCCGAGCCGTCCTGATCGATACCAAGGAGAAAATAAAAAATGGGGAAAGTTTTTAAAAAAGAATGCATGATCCGCTTCGCTCATTGCGACCCCGCCGGAATCGTTTTTCATCCGAATTTTTTTGTACTGTTTAACGGATTGACTGAAGATTGGTTTCGTGAAGGAATGGGTTTTCCTTGGGAAAAAATGCCCAGTCACGATGTGTTAATTCCCGTGGTGTCCATTCAATCGGATTTTTTTAAACCCTTTCATATCGGCGATCAGGGTGAAATGCGCCTGTGGGTCAGCCACATCGGCAACAGCTCTTTTACGGTAGAAATCGAGTTTTATAAGGGTGAAGAGCTTCACGTGAAGTGCCGTGAAGTGATGGTATGTATCGACTCCAAAAATCGTCGTTCAACGCCGATTCCCCAGGATCTTAGGGAAAAAATGAAAGAATTTTTGCCCGAGGCTGCTTAAACACTCAATTCTTCAAATAGCGTGGCGTTGCCCCAAAGGCGATTGGCCACGCTTTTTCTTTGCTCATTGAGCCCGCTCACGTAAAAAGTTTCATTACCCTTGGATCGTGCATCAGCTACTTGGTTTCCCAGACGGTCTTTGAGATGCTTGGCAACCGCAGGACTTGGCTCGTAAATCAGAATTTCGCTTCCGACAATTGATCGAATGGCATCCGTTAAAAACGGATAGTGTGTGCAGCCTAGAATCAAGGTATCAATGCCTGCATCAATCAACGGATCAAGATATTTGTGAAGCAGCGCAATCGTTGAAGGGGAGTCGAACTCTCCGGCTTCAACACAATCCATCAAACCGGGGCATCCTACTGACAAAATTCTTGCATTTTGACCGAAGCGCTCAAGCAATGAAAGGTATCGCGCTGAGTGCGCCGTGCGGGTAGTGGAAATCATGCCAATGCATTTATTTTTGGATAACAGCACTGCGGGTTTTACGGCAGGTTCCACTCCGATGATGATTTTGTCCGGCCGTTCATTTCTTATGACGTCAATTGCTTCGGCAGTTGCGGTGTTGCAGGCGATAACCAATGCCTTGATCTTTTTTTGCTCAAACAAAAAAGCAGAGATTTTGCGTGCACGCTCGACAATAAATTCATGGCTTTGATCCCCGTAGGGGGAGTGACCACAATCGGCCACATAGAGAAAGTTTTCAAAGGGTAATGTTTCTCGGGCAGTTTTCATGATGGAAAGACCGCCCCAGCCTGAGTCAAAAAAGCCGATCGGTTGATTCTCTGTCATAAAACATCACCCCCATTGTCTTTACGCTTGCCGGGGCGCCAAGCTGAAATGAGAACAGCCAAAATAATCAATGCGGCGCCAGTCAGCTCCGATACGCCAAAATGTTCGCCTGCCAACCAGCCGATGATGCCGGCAAATACCGGTTCAAGCGCGTATATCAGCGTTGCCTTCATAGCCGGGACATATTTTAGCGCCCAGCCGATCCCAAACTGCACAAAACTGACAATCGCAGCAAGTGCTCCGATGCAAATTGCCAGTCCTAAAGTCCACTGAGTGGGACGGACCGGTTCATGCCAAATTAATGTAAAGAGGGCAAGCACTGCCACAGTGACGAGCTGAGTGAAACTGAGCTGAAGGGGGCGGCACCCTTTGGCAAAATAGCTGATTGAAAGAATTTCCACCGCACAGATCAGCGCACTTAAAACAGTCACCCATTCGCCGACTTGTCCCGATAAACTCACGGAGAACGGGTTGGCAAAAAGTGTCATTCCGGCAAAGGCAAGAATAATCGTGACAATGGTGATGGGCTGCGGAATATGTTTTTGAACCACCCACTGCAGCAGTGGAACGAAAGCCACATAAAGACCGGTAAGAAACGCTGAGGTGCTGCTTGGAATGGATCCCAAGCCGATCGTTTGCAGAGTGTAAACACCAAAAATACTGAGCCCGATACAAAAACCGGCCTTCCACTCATAGCGGGAGATCGCCCGGAGGTTGCCTTTTAATATGCAAAATACAATGCATGAAGCCAATACAAAACGCAGCGCAACAATGACCACGGGATCGGCCCATTGCAAGGCGATCTGAAGCGTTAAAAAAGTGGATCCCCATAAAAGGGTGACAAACACCAAAAGCAACTGCGCCAATACCGCACGATTTTGCATGATCGATTAATTTGTTTTAGAAAGTTTCGTTCGGTTTAAGGTAGCGCCATTGTCCGGGGGGCAACGCTCCCAACATGACCTGACCGACTCTGACCCGCTTAAGTCTCAAAACTTTAAGACCGACAGCCTCGCACATTCGGCGAATTTGTCTTTTTTTCCCTTCTTTGAGAACAAAGCGCAGCTCATCGTCATTGAGCCAGGAAACCTTAGCGGGCAAAAGTGCCTTACCATCAAGACTTAAACCGAAATTGAGCAGCTTCAGGTTTTGTTCTGAAAGAGTGGCATGAGAGCCGTCCTGATTGACCACTCGAACGATGTACTCTTTTTCAATTTCACTCGTTTCGCCGATAATGCGTTTGGCAACACGGCCATCCTGAGTGAGCACTAAAAGTCCTACGGAATCGATATCAAGTCGGCCGGCAGGGACCAGATGACTTAATTGTGACGGGTGAAACTGTATGCCGGAATCGTCACGCATCCAGTGGTTTTGGGCTGTAATGAGAACCTTGGCGGGTTCATAGCCCTCTTCGGCCTGACCGCTGACATAACCGACCGGTTTGTTGAGCAAAATCGTCACGAGTTTTTTCTGCTCGTTTTTGGCTTTAGACGAGATCTGAATGCGGTCTTGCGCAGAAACTTTCATGCCCAAGGAGGCAATTTCTCCGTTGACTTTCACCCAGCCTTTTTCAATCCAGGCATCGGCCTCGCGTCGCGAGGCGATTCCCAATTCACTGATGCGTTTCGATAACCTGACAAGTTCAGTCATGTTTTTTTATGTTTAAGCCGAAGCTCGCGCCAGACGGTCCTGAACGGCGTTCCACGCGTCGCCTGTGGGCGGTGTTTCAATTAAGATGCAATCCGCGCCGCATTGATCGAGTTCGTGCAGACGGACATAAAGCACGTGCATGTAATCGGCTGCGTTATCCGGAGCGACAAACCATTTAACAACGTTGGACGGTGTTTGTGCGAGAGCCTCTTGCGAAGCCATTACCGCAACCTTCTTGTCTTTGAGTTTTTCGAGTTCAGCCGGAATACTGTCGGATAACAAGACTTTCGTTTTCGGAGCGTAGTGGCTCTTTAAAGAACCGGAAACTCGGGGAGAGTCCTTGCCGCCGTCGGGGACTGCGCAACCGAGCGCCTCTTCGAGCATCTTTCGAGTGATGGCGCCGTGGCGCAGGATTTCCGGATGATCGCCGCTCAAGTTAATAATGGTCGACTCCACACCGACTTCACACTCTCCGCCATCGAGAATGAAATCCACCTTACCTTTGGGTTTTTCGCCGAGATCATCCCGAACGTGCTGAGCTGTCGTGGGGGAGATACGGCCGAAAGTGTTGGCTGAGGGGGCAGCCAATCCGCGGTGATGTTTCCCCGCAAAGGCCTTAATTAATGCAACAGCCCAAGGATGAGAAGGGCACCGAAGTCCGACAGAATTCTGACCGCCTGTGATCCAATCACCCACTGCGTCCGACTTTTTCAAAATCATCGTGAGAGGACCGGGCCAAAAGCGGCGAGCCAAAATGTAAGCACTTTGAGGAATGTCTTTGGCCCAATGATCGAGCGCCTCTTCCCCTGTAATATGAACAATCAGAGGATGAGTTGTCGGTCTGTTTTTGGCTTCAAAAATTTTTTTGACGGCCTTTTCATCCTCTGCGTTTGCAGCCAAACCGTATACGGTTTCCGTGGGAATCGCCACCAGGCCCGAGCATTCCAGTACATCAACGGCAGCTCGGATCGCTCTTTCGTCAACAGGTTGCATTATTGCGGCTCCGGTAAATTCAAGATTGCAGCAACTTTCTTGGCTCGCTGCAGGGCCTCTTCCACAGTATGTCCGAGGCACGTGATATGGCCCATTTTACGAGCCTTACGGGCTTGAGCTTTTCCGTAGAGGTGCAGTTTGACTCCGGGAACTGCCAGGACTCGGGACCAGTCCGGTTCGCAATGTTTTTCACCGTCAAACCAGATATCGCCCAGTAAGTTAAGCATGACAGCCGGCGAGTGTTGTGTAGTATCGGCCAAGGGCTGCCCCGTCATGCATCGAAGCTGCTGTTCGAACTGGTTGCTCCAACAGGCGTCAATGGTTGCGTGACCTGAATTGTGAGGACGGGGAGCCATTTCATTGGCCACGATGGAACCGTCTTCCAAGACAAAGAATTCAACGCAAAGGACTCCGACGTAGTGCAGTGCGTCAACAATTTGCGTGGCAAATTGACGAGCTTTCAAAGAAGCTTCCTCGCTTACGCGAGCGGGCATAACAGTGACGGCGAGAATACCGTTGCGGTGGCGATTTTCGCAGACAGGAAATGTCGCGGTTTGACCGTCGTGGGAGCGTGCGACAATGACAGAAACTTCTTTAAAAAGTTTGAGTCTCTTTTCCAGAATACAGTCCACCCCTTTAAGGACTTTAAAAGCTTCCCGCAGCTGCTCGCGATTATCAACCAGAACCTGTCCCTTGCCGTCATAACCCAGGCGTGCTGTTTTGAGAATTGCCGGGAAAAGTGCGCTGTCGGCCGCTTCAATATCCGACTCCGTAGCGATGCGGCAGTGAGGCGCAACAGGCACATGAGCCTCTTTTTCAATAAAGCGCTTTTCTTCATTGCGGTCCTGAGCGATTGCGACCGCAGAGCCCGGGGGCGCAACAAAGGTGCTGCGGGCTAAAAAATCAAGCGCTTGTGCCGGCACATTTTCAAATTCTGTGCTCACGGCGCTCGCGCCATTGGCCAAACGCTCGAGTCCGCTCTCGCTTAAATAGGGTTCAGCGATGTGTTTAAGAGAAACCTCCGCGGCAGGCGGCAATTCTCCGGGTTCAAGCACTGTGACGTGGTAGCCCATGTAAGCGGCCTCGATGGCAAACATTCGACCCAATTGGCCGCCACCCATCATGCCCAACATTTCACCGGGATTTAAAGGCAATTTTTTTTGCATAGTGATTCGTTTTTATTAAAGGGGCAAAACCATGTTACGAGCTTTTTCGTTCTGAGCAATGCGGAAAGCGGTAATCTTTTCACGCATTTCCTGGCAGCCGAATCCTGCCAACATTTCAATGGCAAAAAGGGCTGCGTTGCCGGCACCCGCTTCACCGATGGCAAATGTGGCCACGGGGACTCCCTTAGGCATCTGAACAATTGAAAGCAGAGAATCCTCACCTCTCAGATAGCGAGAGGGGATGGGCACGCCTAAGACCGGCACGACGGTTTTAGCCGCGAGCATACCGGGCAAGTGAGCCGCACCGCCTGCGCCGGCAATGATCACTTTTATGCCTCGCTCTTGGGCTGTTTCGGCATAGCGAAACATTTCGTCAGGCATACGATGCGCTGAAACCACTTTAGCTTCAAAAGGTACGCCGAATTCCTTAAGAATATCGCAGGCATTTTTCATGATGTCCCAGTCAGAGTTGGAACCCATAACAACACCGACAACAGGATTGTTTTGCATAGTCAGATTACCTATCAGAAAAACAAGAAGGGCGCGGAAGGATGCATTCTCCCGCGCCGTCAAAACAGTTAATTTTTCAATGTACTAGAGCACATCGCGACCAGCCAGGCGGCGCAGTGCTTCGCGGTACTTTTGTGAGGTCTTTTCCAAGATATCCTCAGGCGCGCGGGGAGCCGGAGGAGTCTTATCCCACGGCTGCGTTTCAAGCCAATCGCGGACAAACTGCTTATCAAAAGAGGGAGGCGAAATGCCTTCGCTGTATTGATCGGCAGGCCAGAAGCGAGATGAATCAGGCGTGAGCACTTCATCCATCAGTCGCACCGTACCGTTTTGATCAATGCCGAACTCAAACTTCGTGTCTGCGATGATGATTCCCTTGGTCAGGGCGTATTCTGCAGCACGCGTATAAAGCTCAATGGAGTAGTCGCGGATTTGACGGGCGATATCCTCGCCGACCAGCTCAACAGCCTGTTCAAACGAGATGTTTTCATCATGCGTGCCCACTTCCATTTTGGCCGCAGGAGTGAAAATCGGGTGAGGTAACTTTTGAGCCTGTTTCAGACCGGCGGGCAGCTCAATACCGCAAACCTTACCGGTTGCCTGGTAGTCTTTCCAGCCGCCGCCGATGATATAGCCGCGAACCACGCATTCGATGGGAATGGGTTTGAGCTTCATTGCTACGACGGAGCGTCCTTTAACTTGATCAACTTCGTCAGCGGCCACAACGGTCGTGGGATCAATACCCGTTAAGTGATTCGGCACAATCCCTTTTAACTTTTCAAACCAGAAATCGGTGAGTGCCTGAAGCACCATGCCCTTATAGGGGATGGGGTCATCAAGAATCACATCAAAAGCAGAGATGCGGTCCGTTGCAATAATCAGCAACTTATCGTCGCCAAGCTCATAGCTGTCGCGGACCTTGCCGCGATAGATGCGCTTTAAGGAGTGCAAAGAAGTATCAAGAATAGGCATGATCGTTGGATTCCGTCAAAAAAGAGTTATTCAATTGCCAACGGCTTAACAGAGACATTCTAGCGATTTTTGTATTCCAAGCGGTGCATTTTCGAGCAGAAATGTCTGTATCGAAAACAATATGCAGTTTTGTTTTCTTAGAAAAAGCAGTCATAGAGAATGCTGAGCCAGACGAGAGCGGCTAAAAAACAAGCCATCAGAACGGCACAGCTTCCCATGTCTTTCGCTCGTTTTGAAAGAGGATGAATTTCCGGGCCGATTCGGTCAATAGCCGCTTCGACTGCAGAATTTAAAATTTCCACAATTAAAAGCAACAGAAGAACGGCGATGAGTGCCACTGTTTGCATTAAGGTTACCGGCAAAACGAGTGCAATGACCGTACCGATGATTAATAGCCAGAATTCCTGTCTGAACGCTTCTTCAGATCGGTAAGCCGCAGAGAAACCGTCCTTGGAGTAAAAGAAGGCATTTGTCAGGCGCTTAATACCGGTTTTGCCTTTGAGATCTTTTGCGTCAGCCATTTTGAAAGAATCAATTAAAAGAGGGGAGGAAACTCCCCTCTTGTGTTAAACCAAATTCAGGTTAGATAACGTTTTGCTTCAACTCGCCGCTTGAATAGCGTTTAGCCATCGTGAAAAGATCGATGGGCTTAATGCGTGCGCCCTGACCTTCGCAGCCGAAGTCCAGATAACGTTGCTTACAGAGCTCGTATGCGGCTTTACGGGCAGCCTTAAGATATTCACGCGGGTCAAACTTCGTCGGATTTTCAACAAGGAAACGACGGACGGCAGCCGTCATTGCCAAGCGAATATCGGTGTCGATGTTGACCTTGCGAACGCCGTGTTTGATGGCTTCCTGAATTTCTTCAACCGGTACGCCGTAGGTTTCACGGAATTGACCGCCGAATTCACGAATCTCAGCCAAGTATTCCTGGGGCACAGAGGAGGAACCGTGCATCACTAAGTGCGTGTTGGGCAGGCGGCGATGAATTTCTTTGACACGATCAATGGCCAGAATATCGCCGGTGGGTTTGCGCGTGAACTTGTAGGCGCCGTGGCTTGTGCCGATGGCAATGGCCAAGGCATCAAGCTGGGTCTTTTCAACAAAGTCTGCGGCCTGATCGGGATCGGTCAAAAGTTGATCGCGAGTCATTGTGCTGTCAGTGCCGTGACCGTCTTCCTTGTCACCCTTCATGGTTTCCAGAGAACCCAAACAGCCCAATTCACCTTCAACACTCACGCCGATGCAGTGAGCCATGTCCACAACCTGACGGGTGACATTCACGTTGTAGTCGTAGCTGGCAATGGTTTTGCCGTCAGCCTGCAGAGAGCCGTCCATCATCACAGAAGAAAAGCCCATGCGGATGGCACCTTGGCAGACTGCGGGATTTTGACCGTGATCCTGATGCATGCAAACCGGGACATCCGGATAAGTCTCAACGGCAGCTTGAATCAAACTTTTTAAAAAGAGCTCGCCCGTGTAACGACGAGCACCGGCAGAAGCCTGCATGATGACCGGAGCGCCCACTTCCTGGGCGGCGGACATAATGGCCTGAACCTGTTCCAAATTGTTCACGTTGAAGGCCGGGACGCCGTAACCGTTTTCAGCGGCGTGATCCAGTAATTGACGTAAAGAGACGATAGCCATAATTGCGATGTCCTTGAGTTAAAAATCGTACGATTAGTTAATTGTAACTAGAAAGCGTCCACGAAGTTAAAAAGTAACGTTGCAAATCGTTTCTGAAGATCTCTAGCTTTGCATAATGGAATCGTTTTTCTTAACCTGATCCTTGATGCCTTTCAGTATGGCATCGGCCACTTTCTGCTGATAGGAGGCCGTCTTTAATTTCCGTTCTTCCTGTGGGTTGCTGATAAAAGCCGTTTCCACAAGAATGGACGGGATGCCCGGGGCCTTCAGTACCAGGAATCCTGCCTGTTCAACTTGTCTGCGGTGCAGGGTGTTGATTTTGCCCAAGTGCTGAAGAACACTGTGTCCGAGCTCAAGACTGTAGTTGATCTTCCATGAGGTGGTCATATCCACTAAAACAGACTGCAGGCGCCGATCGACTTCTTTAAAGTTCGCCCCGCCGATCAGGTCGGCCTCGTTTTGGTTTTTAGCGAGCCATCGTGCCGCCGAGCTTGTCGCGCCGCGCTCGGCCAATGCGTAAACAGAGGCACCTTTAGCCGAAGGCTTGGTCCAAGCGTCAGCGTGAATACTGATAAACAGATGAGCCTTTGCTTTTTGGGCAATCATCACGCGTTGGCTGAGACTGACGAAGTGGTCGCTTGTGCGCGTCATGACCACCTTCATCCCTTTTTCTCGCTTTATCAACCGTTCAAGACGTTTGGCAATCGATAAAGTGATGTGTTTTTCATAAGTTTTACGTTTGCCGACGGCTCCGGGGTCTTCACCGCCGTGACCGGCATCCACCACCACAACAATGTCCCGTTGCTTCTTTGAGGGCGCAGGCCGCTTTGTTGTTTGTTTTTTCGCCTCCGTCGTTTTTTTCGTGCGATCGGCTTGAGCCTGAGTTTTCGGTTGCGCAGCGGTCTTTGGCTGCGTTTGGGGAGTTTTTCCCTTGGTCGAAGACGCAGTGCTGGCGGTCTTGGTTTTGTCTGCTTTTTGTTGATTTTGAGCCAAAAGTTCACCCAAGGGATCACTTTTTTGATTTTTGTCGCTCAGACCTGCGATAACGCCTGCAATAGGATCTTCTGCTTCAACCGGGTAAATATCAAAGATGAGGCGGTACTTGTAATTGGCAACCGGTTTGAGAGAGAAAACTTCCGGTCTCACCTCACTTTTAAGATCCATGACAAGACGAACCACCGTCGGAGAATACTGACCGATACGCACGGCTTTGATGTAGGGGTCGTTGGGCGAGACGTCAGAAATCATTTTCTGAAGTTTGCTCGTCAGAGTCAGGCCTTCGATATCCACGACCAAGCGATACGGCATCGGCGAGCGCACGAGAAAGTATTTGAACTTGATCGGCAGATCATGCTCAAGCGTGACGCGGGTATATTCTTCCGCAGGCCACATGCGGACATCCACCATTTGGGCGGCGTGCGCCAGGCCGATTGGCAAAAACGAGAGCGCTAAGGAGCCCGTCGTTGTACTGATCAGAGTTCTGCGTGTAAATACCATGCTTTCGTCAGTGCGTCTAAAACTTTGGAACCCAGCTCGCTTGTCGCACAAATATCTGCGCTGCGGCCCGCTTCGAGCGGTTCAAGGGTGATTGTCAGATCGGCTTGAGGCAAGCAGCTTCCTGCCTTTTCACTCCATTCGCAAAAAGTAATGTGTGAGGGGGCAAAGTTATCTCGAAAGCCTGCGTCAAGAAATTCTTCCGGCGTTTCAAAGCGATAAAAATCGAAATGAAAAACCTCCAACTCCGAATCAATCGGATAAGTTTCGAGCAGGGTAAAGGTCGGACTTTTGATTCGTCCGGTCACGCCCAGTGCCCGTAAGGTCGCTCGCGTAAGGCTGGTTTTCCCGGCTCCCAGATTGCCTTCGAGCCGAATATTAAACCCCTTATGAATGAGGGCGTCCCGTTCGGCCAACAGACAATGAGCCAGAATTTGCCCCAAGCGATCTGTATCGTCAGGAGTCGGAAGAAAAATCATTTGATAAATGCCAATCTCTTATCAGAATAAATAAAACATTTTAGCGTTATGCGTTTAGTTTGTGATCGGCAAGAAGGACAGGCTGCAAAAAATTTTTAAGTTGTTGCCAACTTTCAGAATGACGGAGTGGATTTGAAGCGAGAGAAAATGCAGAAGGCGTTGGTGGGAGCGCAGAGACTCGAACTCTGGACCGACGGATTAAGAGTCCGCTGCTCTACCAACTGAGCTACGCTCCCAAACCTTTTTCAAACCAAATTTTCGGTGGTGGTGGGTCGTGAGAGACTCGAACTCTCGACCAACGGATTAAAAGTCCGCTGCTCTACCGACTGAGCTAACGACCCGTTGCTTTAACGAGCGGGACAAGCCCACTGGTAACGTGTCCAACCGAGTGCGAAATGATGCCTCAATAAAATGCGTTTGTCAAATGTTTTTTCCGATTGTCAGATAAATTTGTTTTTCAATCGACTTTAATAAAGATCAAATATTGATACAGAGTTTAGGGTAAACACTAATAAATTTGATACTTCAAAGTCTCGACAAATGATCTTTTATAGTGAATAATTCTAACTGTCATTAATATGAATCGCCCTAAATTAGAGACATTTATTGATGTTGATATATTTTTTCAGGCGTGTTTGAAAAATATATTAAAAATAAATGTTTAAAAAGATGGGCACACGATAACTGTTTAAGGAAAGAAAATGGCTGAAAAGAAAACGTTACCGCGAGTCGAACGTGTAGAGGGCGAAGAACGTAAAAAAGCATTGAGTGCTGCTTTGGCTCAAATTGAGAAGCAATTTGGCAAAGGCTCCATTATGCGCATGGGTGATAAGGGCATGAGTGAAGACATCGATGTTGTGTCCACCGGTTCTTTGGGATTGGATCTTGCCTTGGGTGTTGGGGGCTTGCCGCGCGGGCGCATTATTGAAATCTACGGTCCGGAATCTTCCGGTAAGACCACGCTGGCACTGCACGTGGTGGCGCAAATGCAAAAAACCGGCGGCACCTGCGCCTACATTGACGCTGAACACGCATTGGACATCCAATATGCACAGCGTCTGGGTGTTGATCTTGCCGACCTTTTGATTTCTCAGCCGGACACCGGTGAGCAGGCTTTGGAAATTTGTGATGCCTTGGTTCGTTCCGGTTCGGTTGACATGGTGGTAATCGACTCTGTGGCTGCATTGACGCCTCAGGCTGAAATTGAAGGCGAAATGGGTGAGGCCTTGCCCGGATTGCAGGCTCGTTTGATGAGTCAGGCGCTCAGAAAATTGACTTCGTCGATTAAGCGAACCAATACGCTTGTTATCTTCATCAATCAGATTCGTATGAAGATCGGTGTCAGTTACGGCAACCCCGAAACGACTACCGGCGGCAATGCACTTAAGTTCTACAGCTCGGTTCGCTTGGATATTCGCCGCGTGGGTGCGATCAAAAAGGGCGATGAGGTGATCGGTTCGGATACGAAAGTAAAAGTGGTGAAAAACAAGGTGGCGCCTCCCTTTAAGACCGCTCAATTTGACATTCTGTATGGGGACGGCATTTCTCACGAGGGTGAAGTGATTGATATGGCGGTCGATTTGAACCTGATTCAAAAGTCCGGTGCCTGGTATAGCTATCAAGGCAGCAAGATCGGTCAGGGACGCGACAATGCTCGGGAATTCCTCAAGAGCAACCCCGAAGTTTTGACTGAAGTCGAGAACAAAATTCGCGAGTTAAAAGGCGTCAAAACGCTGAAGAAGTCTGAACCGACGGAAACTGCTGCTGATGAACTCTGATTGCGAAGATTCTCAAAAATCTGACTCTCGGCGTCATGGTACCCGAGACAGCCTGAGTTTAAAGGCTCGGGCTGTCGGGTACCTGTCTCGTCGTGAATACAGCCGGTTGGAATTGCAAAAAAAACTGCGGCGGTATTTAAAGGAATTTGAAACTGAGGACGATCTGCAAAGCGTTTTAGATGATTTGGAACAAAAAGGGTATTTATCCGATGAGCGCTTTGCGAAGTCGCGTGTGAGGGTTCGCTCCAATCGTTACGGGAACATGAGGCTCGCCTACGAATTAAAAAACAACGGCGTCAGTGCGGATCTCATTAACAGTGCGATTGAGGAACTCGGAGTCAGTGAGTACGATCGGGCCAAGCAGCTTTGGCAAAAGCGTTTCGGAGAGCCGCCCGCTGACTTCAAAGAGCGCGCCAAACAAATGCGATATTTGTTAGCCCGTGGCTTTTCAATGGAAACCGCTCGCAGAGTGGTTCAGTTTGATGATTTTGACGAATAAGGGGATGTGTTAAGGGCATCCCCTTTAGCGCTTTAGAAAAGATTTTGTCTTTTTTGTGCGGACAGCAACGTGTTATGCATCAGCATGGCAATGGTCATCGGTCCGACACCGCCTGGCACAGGCGTTATCCATCCGGCCACTTTCATTGCATTTTCCGTATCAACGTCACCGCATAATTTTCCGTTTTCATCCCGATTTGTGCCGACATCAATCACAACAGCCCCCGGTTTGATCATATCCGACGTCACGTATTTGGCGCGGCCGATTGCGGCAACCAGAATGTCAGCGTCCAAAGTGTAGTGTTTCAGGTTTGGTGTATGACTGTGAGTCATAGTGACTGTGGCATTTTCCTGAAGCATCAGCATAGCCAAGGGTTTGCCCACGATGTTGGAGCGCCCGAGAATAACGGCATGCTTGCCTTCAATTGGGTAATTGATGGCTTTTAAGAGCTCAATGATCCCGGCAGGAGTGCAGGGTTTAAAACCGCCGCCGGTTGTAACAAGTTTTCCGGTGTTGTAGATGTGAAAACCGTCAACATCCTTGCTCGGATCAATGGTTTCCAGAATCAAACCCGCATGCATGTGTTCGGGCAATGGCAGCTGAACCAGGATACCGTCGACGCAGGGATCCTCATTGAGAGCACGAATGACTTCGAGCAAGCGCTCATCCGAGCTGTCGGCAGGCAGCCGATGTTCAATAGAGGTAATGCCCACTTCGTTGCAGGCTTTGACTTTATTTCTGACATAAACGGCACTGGCAGGATTTTCTCCGACCATCACAACAGCCAAAGCCGGCGCTCTGCGAAGCTTGGATGAGGCCTCTTTTGTGCGCTCTCTAATGGCTCGGGCAATGGCTTTTCCGTCAATTATTTGAGCTGACATAACACGAATTCCTAACTCTTATGGAAAGTCCGCCCAAAGCCGGCGGACTCTCTCAGCATTACCTTGTTTAAAGGTGAGATTAAATCTGCTTGTTGGCGCTCATCACCACTCGCATCAAGTCTGCGACCGTTCCCGAGTTGGTTTTATCCATGATGGAAGCGCGATGGGCTTCTACCGTTTTGATTGAAATACCCAAGTCATCGGCGATCTGTTTATTCAAACGACCGGCCACAATGCGTTCAAGCACCTGTTGTTCGCGGGGAGTCAATTTTGAGAGCATGGCTTCATTGAGAGCCTGCCTTTCATTCTTGACACGCTGCTCGCGAGCCTCAGATAACAGGCGGGAAATGAGCGGTAAAAGAAGCTTGACTTCTACGGGTTTCTGCAGGAAGTCTGCGGCACCTTTTTTCAGGGCGCTTACAGCCATCGGCACATCACCGTGTCCGGTTAAAAACACGACGGGAATAGACGCTTTGCGAGCGATCAAATGATCCTGCACTTCCGTGCCGGGCATACCCGGCATGCGTTGGTCGAGCAACAAGACAGCGATCGCATTGGGGTCGTACTTGGCAAGAAATGCCTCACCGCTGTCGTACGCTTCTACTCGGTAGCCCTCCGTTTCCAAAAGTCTGCGCAGAGAGTCACGAACATCGGCGTCATCGTCAACGAGATAAATCGTGCCGATGGGTTCTTTGCGGATATTTTCAAAATTGAATGTAGGGAAAGACATAATTCAAAAGTGGGCAACAAGCCGTGATTTTTCAATAAAAATTCATTTTAAACTGTTTGTTGTTTTTCGGACGGCAACATCAGTGTAAAGATCGTACCCCGACCGATATTGTCCGAAATTGTCAGCCGTCCGTGGTGAAGTTCAACAATTGTTCTGCAGATATTCAGCCCCATGCCCATGCCCGTTGATTTGGTTGTAAAGAACGGATCAAAGAGCTGAGCCTTATGTTCATCGTCAATGCCGCTGCCGTTATCGGCAACTTCAAAGACCACATTGTGTTCAATCGTTGAATAGATTGTCAGAGTGACTTCCGGTTTTTGACCGGCAATACCAGCACTGGCTTCAATTCCGTTTTTTATCAGGTTTAGCAAAACCTGTTCGATCATGATTTCATCGCACCAAACGTTCGAAATATCCTGAGCAATGTAGTACTGCAATTTGGCCTTGTGGCGTCTGGCCTGAATATTGGCCAATTCCATAACTTCTTTAACCAAATTGATCACGGGAATGGATTCCATTTTGGGTTCGCTTCGTTTGGTAAACGAACGGATGCGCTGAATAATGCCTGCGGCTCTTTGCGCCTGAGCTCCGATGCGTGAAACCGAGTAGAACATTTCGTGATCTTCCGGAACGCCGGCCTTTTGCATCATGCTGCCGACAATGTAGGCGTAGTTGGAAATCGCCGTGAGCGGCTGATTGAGTTCGTGAGCAAGAGAGCTTGCCATTTCACCCATGGTAACCAGGCGGGAGTTGAGTTCCGAGCGTGCCTGCTGTTCGGCCAGAAGATTTTCATTTCTGCGTCTTTCCGTAATATCGGAGAGAATCTGCAGGCGCACTTCCGTGCGATCTGTCCAGGTAATGGTTCTTTCGTGCAGTTCAAACCACTTGTCAGTCTCTTCCATGTAGATGTCGGCAGTGATATCGCCCGTTTGTGAAATGGGCTTTTCTCTGTGCTGACTGACAAACTCTTTATGGGCCTGCAAATGTCCCGAACTGTCCGGACCGAAGAGCTTGTCATAGACCGTGTTGGAAAACAGTAAAACATTACTTTGCGGATCAACCACACTGATGGCATCCTGCATGGATTCCAACACACGGGTGAAGCGTTCATGAGCGGCTGTCACTCGCTCTTGAGCCTGTCGGATTTCGGAAATATCAGTCAGTGTCCAAAGCCAGCCCAGTTGAGTGCCTTCCACCGTGATCATCGGTGAAATATAGATAAACGCGCTGAAGGTCGATCCATCAGGCCGTATCGGATGAAACTCATAACTGGTTGTTGTCGTCTGTCCGCGTTTAATGGTGTCAAACAGTTCCATCAGGCGAACTCTTGCATCACCTTCCGGCCAGTAAGAGTACGGAGGAAGCTGACCGATCAGGTTATCGTTGGAATTTAACCCCAAGAGATCGGTAAAGGTGCGGTTCGTATAAACAATCCGACCGTTACGGTCCGTGACCTGTACACCCGATAACTGGCTGTCGGCAATGGTTTTTCTCAAAGCTGTCTCAGCCCGAAGGGCGGTTTCGGTACTGTTTTGTCTCCAGTTAAAACGAATGAGACCTAAAAGCGCCACAATCAAAAAGATTCCCAATGCACTGATCACCCAGAAAAGCGTGTTTTGAGTTAAAAGACCCTGGGCGTAACTGGAAACTTGTAATTCAAAGCCGGCGGGCAACGGTTCCAGTTTCATTCGATAAGTGATTGTCTGACGATGTGAGTCAGTACTGGCGGCGACAATCGGTGTACCGTTGTAAAGTAAACTCGTTCGAAAAGAGGAGTCGCGCCTGTTTTGGGTAGCTTGACGAAGCAGTGACCAGATTGAAATACGTGAAATCTGCAAATAGGCTCTGTCCCCAATGACTGCGGGGGAAACCAAATCAATGAAAGGAGAGCCTTCGATAGGCAGTGAATAAGGTTCTGAAAATGAGGAAGAGCCTGTGCGCTTGGCCCTGGAAATGGCGGCGGCCGTTGCGGCACGTCGATAGAATTCACCGACTCTGAAGGTAATGTCTCCGAAGGGGTGAGGGGAAGCGAAAGAGGCTAAAACTTGATTTTTGCTGTCCGTGTAATCAATTTCGAGAATTTCATCTCGGTCTTGCATTAACTCTCGAGATTGGGTCTGCAGGCGCTGCAAATTCTCATGAAAACTTTGATTGGGCGGCAGGGCGTGGTGCAGTTGATTGAGGCGCTCCAAGTCTGAATTTAAACGAATGGAAAAAGCCTCTGCCCATAATTCTGTGGTTTGATGCAGCTGCGAGAGCTGAGACTTTTGATCTTCTGTTTGAATAACACGGCCGATAAAAAGCAATCCGATAATCACGCAGATCAGCATGATCCAGGTCATGATGATGCCAAACATACTCTGCCCGCGAAATGTCTTATCGCCCAGGCTTTTAAATGTTTCGACGGCAAAAATCGGAGTAGTGCTTTCCACGGTATTTGATATTGAAAATGTCTTAAGCCTGAATGATAACTGTGCAAAAAGCCTCTGGCTAGCCGAAAGCGTTCTTAAGGAAAATAAAATTAAACATTTTCTTCTTTTAACTGAATTGTCTTTGTTAGAGAAAGAGCTGAATAAGCTAAAATTTGAGCAGTTTTTTCGGATGTTTTATAAGAGGGTCGCATGAATCAGCAAGAGTTGAAAATGGCGGTCGGTCGTGCCGCTTTGCAGTACGTTAAACCGGGAGAAATTCTTGGTGTCGGTACCGGTTCGACCGTGGACTGCTTTATTGATGCACTCAAGGAAAGTGCAATTGATGTGCCTGCCTGCGTCTCAAGCAGCGTTCGTTCCACTAAAAAACTTCAGGCCTACGGCTTTAAAGTGTTGGATCTCAACGAAGTGGATCAAATCAGTGTGTACATTGACGGCGCCGATGAAATTGATCCGCATTTTGCCATGATCAAGGGTGGCGGCGGCGCACTGACTCGGGAAAAAATTGTCGCCATGGTCTCCGACAAATTCGTCTGTATCGCCGATGCCTCTAAGAAAGTAGAAGTCTTAGGGAAATTTCCGCTGCCCATTGAAGTGATTCCGATGGCTGTCAGAGCGGTCAGCCGTGAAATTGAAAAATTGGGCGGACAGCCCGTTTTGCGTGATTTCACGACGGATAACGGCAATAAGATTTTGGATGTCCACGGTTGGGCTATCGATGATCCGGTTCATTGGGAAGAAAAACTCAACCAGATTGTCGGTGTGGTCACCGTCGGTCTTTTTGCTAAGCGTGGCGCCGATGTACTCTTACTGGGGACGGAAGAGGGCGTGAAGACGTTTGAACGTTAAAAATAATGGGCACCGACGGGTGCCCATTATATGAAGTTATTTCGGGGGAGTGTAGTTGGGGACAGCCTCAACACCGTCACCGAAAAGGTATTTTTGCATTTGTCCGAGCAAATGCTTTCGTGCTTCGGGGTCAGCGAGGTTGAGTTGGTATTCGTTTACCATCATAGTTTGCAAACGAATCCATTCATTCCAAGCTTCTTTGGAGATGTTTTCATAGACCTTCTGACCGAGGGGACCGGGCAGCGGTGCAAAATCGAGCCCTTCAGCTTCTTTGTTAAGTTTGAGACAGTGGACCATGCGAGCCATACTGATTGTCTCTCCTATAGTTGAATAAAACTGTTGTCTATTGTACGAATTCGATTGAAATTTGTCTTGTTGAAAAGTTCAGTGCGAGGTTAATGCGGTGAGTGGTAATAGTCTCCGAGATCAATTAAGCGGTTTGATGCAGGCGAGAATTCAACAAGCTCGGGAAAATAGTGAGGCATTGCAAAAGCAAAAGGAGATGCTTCGGGCAAAGGCTAAGCAAAGTGATAAATCACCGGACGAGAGTAAAAAGAGTAAGCCTCAGCAAAAGGAGACTTCTCGGGCACGCTTGACTCCGATGCCGGGATTGCCCGTTTCTGAGCGCGCCGATGAGATCATTGAGACAATCAAGAAAAATCGGGTAGTGATTCTTTGCGGCGAAACAGGCTCGGGGAAAACCACGCAGCTGCCCAAACTTTGCGTATTGGCGGGGCGAGGCAGAAAAGGCAAAATTGCTCATACGCAGCCCCGACGCATCGCCGCTTCCTCCATCGCCAAACGCTTGGCAGAAGAAACCGGCACAGAACTCGGTCAGTGGGTAGGGTTTAAAGTTCGCTTCACCGACAAAACAGATCCGACGGCGAAGGTGAAGCTGATGACCGACGGGATTTTGCTTGCCGAAACCCAAGGCGACCCGCTTCTGAAGGCTTATGACACGATTATTATCGACGAGGCGCACGAACGCAGTATCAACATTGACTTTTTGCTCGGATATTTAAAAGGACTGCTGAAAAAACGCCCGGATTTGAAAGTCATCGTCACTTCAGCAACGATTGACAGTGAACGCTTTGCCAAGCATTTTGCCGATGAATCGGGGAAACCGGCTCCGGTTCTAACTGTCTCGGGTCGTACCTATCCGGTTGAAATCCGTTACCGCGCGCCTGAAGATGAAGATGAGACCGATGACAAAAGCCTAATGCTGGCTATTTCCGACGCTTGCGATGAGCTTTCTCGCGAGGGACCCGGGGATATTTTGGTGTTTTTGCCGGGTGAGCGGGAAATTCGGGAAGCAACGGAGCTTTTAAGTCATTCTCAGCCGCCGACGACGGAAATTTTGCCGCTGTACGCCAGACTTTCGGCTGCCGAGCAGGAAAAAGTCTTTAAGCCCAGCGAAAAAAGAAGAATTGTTTTGTCTACCAACGTAGCGGAAACCTCTATTACTGTGCCGGGGATTCACTACGTGGTTGATACCGGTTTGGCCAGAGTCAAACGTTATTCTTATCGCAATAAAGTTGATCAGCTGTTAGTGGAACCGGTCAGTCAGGCATCGGCAAATCAACGATCAGGCCGCTGCGGTCGCGTCGCCAATGGTATCTGCATTCGCTTGTACAGCGAAGAAGATTTTGCAAGACGAGCTCCCTTCTCTGATCCGGAAATTATGCGAACCAATCTCGCAGCGGCTATTTTGAGGATGAAATCCCTGAAGCTGGGCGATGCAAGAGCATTTCCATTTGTGCAGGCCCCGCCCAATCGAGCGATTGTCGACGGACTTTCTTTGTTGAAAGAACTCAATGCGATTGATGATAAAGAGCGTCTTACCGATACGGGTCGGGCATTGGCCAAACTGCCGGTTGACCCCAAAGTGGCTCGTATGCTGCTTGCAGCCAAAGACAATGATGCATTGGCTGAGGTTTTAATTATTGCCAGTGCTCTGTCTGTTCAGGACCCGCGGGAGAGGCCCTTGGATCGGCAGGAGGCTGCAGATAATGTGCATCGGGCTATGGCTGATGATAAGAGTGATTTCTCTACCTTTGTGAAACTTTGGCGTTATGTCCAAAATGCCATGGAACACAAGGAAAGCAATCGAAAACTCACCGAAGAATTCCGACGTAAATTCTTAAGTCCGAGGCGCTTGCGTGAGTGGCGTGATGTGTATCGGCAGCTAAAAGAATTGACCGCTGAGCTCGGTTGGAAAATTAATGAAAAAGAGGCTAACTACGAGCAGGTTCATACAGCGCTTTTGAGCGGACTTTTGGGGAATTTGGGCTATAAGATTCCGGATGCGGATGCAAAATCGGCTCCATTTTTGGGAGCCCGAGGCATTAAATTTTTCATTTGGCCCGGGTCGCCCCGAGTAAAGAAGTGCGGACGCTGGATCATGGCCGCTGAACTTGTGGAGACGTCCCGACTGTTTGCGAGAACCGTGGCCGACGTGGATCCTCAGTGGGTAGAACGAGTCGGCCGTCATTTAATCAAGAAGAGTTACTCGGAGCCGCACTGGGAGAAAAAGGCGGGTGCCGTCATGGCGATGGAAAAGGGCACCATTTACGGATTGACCGTTTACGCTCAAAGAAAAGTCACCTATACGGATAAAGATCCCGCTTTATGCCGCGAACTCTTTATTCGAGAGGCACTGGTCAACGGAGAATTTGAAACACAGGCACCTTTTTTCAGACATAACCAGCAGCTTGTTCGGGAAATTCGCAATCTTGAACATAAGGCCCGGCGCCTGGATGTCTTGGTCGACGATGAACTGATTGTTCAGTTTTACGATCAGCACTTGCCCGAAGAGGTTGTCAGTGCCGTCACTTTTGAGCAGTGGCGAAAAAAGGCGGAAAAGGAAAATCCCAAAATGCTTTACTTGTCTCGCGAAGAGCTTATGCGTCATGAGGCAAGCGGCATTACTACGGAATATTTCCCGAAAGCCATGGAAATGAAAGGGGTGTCGATGGCACTGACCTATCATTTTGAGCCAGGCAGCCCCAGAGACGGGGTCACGCTTGCTGTGCCTCTTTATGCTTTGAATTTAGTCGATGAGATTCAAACTCAGTGGCTTGTGCCCGGTATGCTCAAAGAAAAGGTTCAGCTTTTGCTCAAAAGCCTGCCGCAGCGTTACCGCCGACACTGTGTGCCTTTGGCCGAATATGCCAAAGCGTTTGTACAAAGAAACCAGTCGTTGATAGGACAAAAACCGCTGCTTCAGGTTTTGTGTGAAGACATTGAAGCACAATGCTCCGTGCGGCCTCAGGTTCAGGACTTTAAGCTCGAGCAGTTGCCTGCCCATCTGATCATGAATTTCAAAATTCTGGATGAATACGGCAGACAGATTGAAATGGACAGGAATTTGGCGGGCTTGAAATCACAGTTAGGACAGCAGGCTCAGAAGTCTTTCCAGGAAGTTGCTGCCCAGGATAACGAAATTTCTCATGAAGGTGAACAGGAAATTGTCGAATGGAATTTCGGTGAATTGCCTGACATCATGGAAATCAAACGTAAGGGGCAATCTCTGATCGGGCATCCCGCTTTGGTGGACTGTAAAACGCACTGTTTGCTTGAAGTTTTCGATAGTCCCGATGAGGCAGCGCGACAGCATCGCAAGGGGCTTTTGCGCTTATTTAAGCTGCAGCTGCGTGAGCAAATTCGCTATCTTGAAAAAAATCTGAAAACGCTGCAAAACGTGCAGATGCAGGCCTCGATGTTGGAGCCGCTTGCCGATGTGTTTGAGAGTTTCGAAACAATGCGGGAGGCTGTCATTGACGCCTCGCTCATGCAGTGTGCACTGTTTGAACCTTTGCCGGCGAATCAAGAGCAGTTTGAAGTCCGGCGTCAGGAAGCAAAAGGCAAACTTAATCTCATCGCTCAGGATATTTCCCGATTATTGGGGGAAATCGTGTCATTGACCGGGAACGTCACCAAGAAACTGAAGACTTGCTCTGACAAGTGGGTTCTTGAAGATGTGGAGCATCAGTTAAAGAGTCTGTTTTTCAAAGACTTTTTGCTTAAAATTGGCTACTCGCATCTTTCGCACTATCCTCGCTACCTCAATGCCGTGCTAGTGAGATTGGAAAAACGGCGTGATGAGCCTGACAAAGATGCGCAGAAAATGCGTGATGTGACTCGTTTCGTGACGATGTATGAAAGGGAGCTTGCTGCTCGAAAAGGTGTCACGGACAGTCGATTGGAAGAATTCCGTTGGATGATCGAAGAGCTCAGAGTGTCTCTGTTTGCTCAGAAATTACGTACACCGATGCCTGTCAGCGTCAAACGGCTTGATAAAGTGTGGTCATCCATTAAATATTAAAGGACAGAGATATGGAATCCATGCCGATTCGCCCTGCTTTTTGGAATATTCCCTTTTGGGCGGAAATTGGTGTTTATGTGGCCGGTTTGCTTGCTGCATTGGTTTGTGTAATTGGTATCTGCCAATGTATCCGTTTGTGGCGCGCAGGGAAAAAATTGGAGTTGCCCAGTGCCAAAAAAGATCGCTGGCTGGGAGTCTGGCGTGATGCCTTTATGCATCGCCGCTTACTGAAGACACCGGGCGGTCTTATTCACTTTTTCCTCTTTTGGGGTTTTGTATTTCTTTTCTTTGGGACCGCAACGGCAGTTCTCGATTGGGACATTGCTCATTACCTTTTTGACGCTCGGCTGCTTAAAGGAAATATTTATCTCGTCTATAAGTTTGTCTTGGATCTTGCCGGTCTCTTTACCTTAATTGCTTTGGCAGTGGCTGCTGTCAGACGTTTTGCTGTTAAAGGGAAAAAACTTGAGCGTTCCTGGCGTTTTGCCTGGATTCTGACCTCTTTGGCTGTCATTGTTTTCACCGGTTTTATCGTTGAGGGGCTACGCTTGGCTTCTCAGCAACCCGAATGGGCGGTGTATTCACCGGTGGGCTATGCCTTCAGTCTGGTATTTCAAGAGATGTTTACCCCCGAACAGCTTCATGGTGCTCACTTTACCTGGTGGCTCGTGCATGGAGCCGGCGCATTGATTTTTGTTGCGCTGATTCCATTCACTTTCTTCGGTCACATGTTTAAGGCCCCGACCAATATTTATTGGAGAAAGCTGGCTCCCAAGGGACAATTGGCCAAAATTGAGGATATTGAAGAGCAGGAATCCTTCGGTGTGTCGGATTTCAATCAATTTACTTGGAAACAGCGTCTGGATTTTGATGCCTGCACAGAATGCGGTCGCTGCTCTGAAGTTTGTCCTGCCTTGCGCTCCGGCGCTCCGCTTGATCCCAAGGCCTTGGTGATGAGTCTTAAAAAACGTCTGCATCACCCCAGCGAAAAAACATTAGTCGGAGAGATCGTCAGCAAAGAAGCGCTCTGGAGCTGCACCACATGCGGAGCGTGTATGCAGGCGTGTCCTGCCCGTTTGGATTTGCCGTCTACGATTGTGGATATGCGCAGACACTTGGCGCTTGAATTGGGAGAATTTCCTGCCGGTTTAACGAAAGCTCTCCAAAACACTCAAAGTGTCGGCAATCCTTGGGGGATGGACCCGGCTTCCCGACTTGACTGGGCAAAAGGGTTGAATGTGCCGATTGCTACAGAAGGAAAGCCTGTTGATTATCTCTACTGGGTGGGGTGTTCTGCCTCTTATGACCGTCGTGCCCAAAAGATTGCCCGTTCAATGGTCAAAATTTTAAATGCTGCCGGCGTTTCTTTTGCTGTCATGCAGGAAGAGCGCTGTCACGGTGATTTTGCCCGTCGAAGCGGGGAGGAATATACCTTCCAATTGGCGGCAATGGAAAACATTGAAAACCTTCGCAAGTATCAGTTCAAGAGAATTCTTGCGCATTGTCCGCATTGTTTTAATACGCTGAAAAATGAGTACCCTCAATTTGAAGGCGGACAGTTTGAAGTGATCAGCCATACGCAATTGATTCTGCAGTTGTTGGAATCCGGACGCATTAAGCCGGAACTTAAGCAGGCTGAAAAAATTGTCTTTCATGATCCCTGTTATATGGCTCGCTACAACAACAGTGTCGGAACGCCTCGGAAGATTCTCGATGCGATTAAAGGCATCAATCGTGTCGAAAATCTTCAACGCGGTAAAAATGCCATGTGCTGTGGTGCCGGCGGCGGGCAAATGTGGATGGAAAGTTCTACCAAGAAGATTAACTTCATCCGGTTAACCGATTTACGCAAATCAGCCTCGACGGTTGCTGTCGGCTGTCCTCACTGTCTCACGATGTTTGAAAGCGCAATGAGTGACGATAAGGTGCTCTCGGGCATGGATATTGTTGAACTCTCTGAAATCGTAGCCAAGGGACTGGAGGATGCCGAAAACAAATAAGCGTTTCAAATAATGTTCGCCGATACCAAAACGCCATCAGTTATTTGATGGCGTTAAAAGTCCGGTGTTTTCCTCTTTACTCGGGTTTAGGTGTCTCTTTTTTTGATCTGAACGAACCCCTGACCATGTCAAATTTAAAGAAGCGGCATTCGAGCGGTCCGTTGTAGATGACTATCTTTCGCGATTCGGACAGGCGCATTTGACTCGGCAATTTGCGGTCACTTGTAAGCATCCAGGCGGTCCACCCCGAAAACTGCTTTTTAAGGTTGTCAGCCACATTTTTCATCATTGAAGCAACCGTGGCACTCTTCGGATTGGATTGTTCGCCGTAAGGAGGATTGGTCACAATGAGGCCGGACGGTGCAAACGCTTCAACCTGACGGGCGTCACACTGAGAGAAACTCAAACGACCGTCGTCCAGAAGTTTTTGTAATCCGGCCCGCTGAGCATTGGCCTGCGCCTTGCCGACGACAATCGTAGAAATATCGCTTGCGCGAATCTGAACCGACGCATGAAGATTGACCTCGGCCTTTGCGTCTTCTTTCATTTCGTCCCAGAGCTCCATGTCGAAAATGTGAAGTTTTTCGAACGCAAAAGAGCGATTCAGTCCCGGTGCGATGCCGCAGGCAATTTGAGCCGCTTCAATAGCGATGGTTCCGGAGCCGCAGAAAGGATCGAGCAGCGGCTGATCAGGAGTCCAGCCGGAGAGGGCTAAAAGGCCGGCGGCCATGTTTTCTTTCAACGGCGCCTCGCCCTTTTCTACACGCCAGCCGCGTTTAAAGAGCGGTTCACCCGATAAATTCAGATAAAAGGTGCAGTAGCGCTCGTTGATAAAAGCGTGAATGCGGACATCAGGGTTACTCTTTTCAATACTCGGGCGCTTTCCGCATCCTTCACGGAATCGGTCACAGATGCCGTCTTTGATGCGAAGCGTGGTGAAATCCAAACTCTCCAGAGGCGAGCGATGTGCGGTGACGTCAACGCGGATTTTGGCATCAGGATCAAAAAACCGTTCCCAGGGCAACACGTGAGCCATGTCGTAGATGTCATGACTGTCATAGTATTGACGAGTGGCAATGCGAAGCAGAATGCGGCTTGCATAGCGACTTCTTAAACAGGCAGCCATAGCCAATTGCAGCGGACCTTCAAAGAGAACTCCGCCGGCATTCACCTTAGTGTTTTGAGCGCCGAGCGACTGTAATTCTTCAGCAAGGATCGGCTCAAGAGTGCGCGGACAAACCGCAAAGAAGTGATAAACAGGCATGGCAATTATTTCCTAGTGGAGACATGAGCGAGAAACACACACAGTGTTTTGAGTTCAGACCACACGTCATCTCGGTTTTGTACAGTTAACCCTTTGGCCAAACGGTCGAGGTCGGCGCAGCGAGCGAGCATATTGGTGTTTTTCGCCGGTGTTGATCGGCGTGCAAGCTGGGTGGCAAGCTGTCTTACCGACGGCATCACTTGTGCCTGACGGTTGACCGTAAGGGAAAGCGTATCGCGCAGAAAACTGCTCAAACGCACCAAAATAAAGGGCATCGGTTCATCTTCGGACTGCATGCCGTTGACTGTGCGCGCCGTTCTGGCAACATCGCCTTGGGCGATGGCTTCAAGCAAATCTTCAATGCTGTAGCGCGAAACATTCATGACACAGTCTTCAACTTCGCGAAGCGTTAATTCTTTCCCGGGGTAAAGAAGCTCAAGCTTCATGAGTTCCTGCTTGGCTGCCATCAGATTGCCTTCGGTCTGTTCGGCAAAAAATGTCAATGCCGATTCCTGCATGCTTTGTCCCTGACGGCGCAGCCGCTCACGAATCCAATTCGGGTATTGAGCACGCGCAATGGGTTGACAGGAGATCACGTTGCCGTTGGCAGCCAGAGCCTTGAACCAACTGGCTTTCTGCGTGGTGTAGTCGGCCTGCGTCAGATGAACGAGCGTCACAGTGGAGTCAATCTGAGGAACCAGCTCGGCAAATTGTGCCAACACCTTGGCACCTTTGATACCGGGACCGGAGGACAAAAAACGCAGTTCGATGATTTTTTTATCATCAAAGAGTGAGACGGAGGTCGCGGCATCAATTAAAGGCGACCAGTCACTGACTGAACTTAAGGCGAGCACCACTCTTTCAGAATAGCCGAGCTCTTTGGCGGCGTTTCTTAAAGCGTCGCCGGCCTCAAGAGCCAAAAGGGGCTCTTCGCCAACAATTACCCAAAGGGGAGACAGCACACCTTGAGTTTTTTCTTTCTCAAGCAGGTTCCCCAAGTCTTCGCTTCTAATATTCATCCGTTACGATTGGTTCGACCGAAGACATGCGTGCAAGCAAGCGATTGATCAGATTTTGCTGCATTTCCGAGTAAAGGATTTCTTCTTGAGCGGTTCTGGACAAGTATTCATCGTCGTTGTAATACATCGTCCGCGAGGCAGTGAAGGTCGTGGGCGGGAAGAATTCGTTTCCGTCGGGATCAACCAAACGGAAAGTCATGTTAAGCGTAAGTTCGTAATCACGTTCTTCGCCCTGCATGTTCACGGAAACCACGTCGCGGTGACGACCGGAAGAAACCAATTCCAAAATGGCATCGGCTTGAGCCGCTTGAGGGACAATGGTCACATTGGTTGACGCGGCAATCAGTCGTCTGATATTGGCGGCAATTTTGTCGTTGACGGGCATATCGACGTAGAGTGTTTCAAAAGGCAGCGTCGTCTGTCCGCGCAGATGAAAACCGCAACCGCTTGCCATCACAGACAAAGCAAGCGCAGAGAAAAGAAATGAGCGTCGGGCCAAAGCCATAATCAAATTCCAATCAGAAATGCAGAAACAATAGGCTCATTATAGGGCAAAAAAGTCCCGAAACCTTGGCGGTCTCGGGACTCAAAAGTTTCTTTAAAGCCTCAATCAGGCTGCGACGATATTAACGAGTTTCTTCGGCACGACAATGATCTTGCGGATCGTCTTGCCTTCGGTGAATTTCTTCACATTTTCGTTTTCCAAAGCCGCCTTCTCAATGTCTTCCTTTGTGGCTTGAGCTGAAACAGTGACAGAGCCGCGAAGCTTGCCGTTGACCTGAACGACGAGAGTCATGTCGTCGGCAACCAACGCCTTTTCATCCACTTCAGGCCAGGGTGCATCGAGAATAGCCCCCATTTCTGCTTCAAAGCCCAAGTCTTGCCACAGCTGCGTCGTGATGTGCGGCGCAATCGGATAAAGCGTACGGATCAAAATGCCGGCGCATTCCTTAAGCACGGCATCAGTACCGGCGCTTTCTTCGAACTTGGCAGCTTCAAGCGAATTGAGCATCTTCATCGTTGCAGACACAACCGTGTTGTACTGCATACGATCAATGTCAGCGGTCGCTTGTTTGAGCGAAGTGTAGATGTCGCGGCGCAGATTCTTTTGAGCCGGACTCAAGACACTGACGTCAACGCCAGCGGCACGGGCAATCGCCTCCTTATTTTTGAAGCACCAGTTCCAAAGTCTGCGCAGGAAGCGATAGGTGCCTTCGGCACCGGAATTGCTCCAGGCAGCGGACTGATCGGGGGGACCTGCAAACATCACAAAGCTGCGGGCGGTATCGGCGCCAAACTTATCGATGATGGTCTTCGGCTCCACGACGTTGTTCTTCGACTTACTCATCTTTTCAACGCCGCCCATGGTGACGGGCAATCCGTCATCCTTGGCAATGGCGCGTACCGGACGGGCTTTTTCGTCGTAGAAAATTTCGATTTCATCCGGGTAGTACCAGCGCTTCTTGCCGTCAGGCATTTCACGGTAGTAGCACTCGGCGGTAAGCATGCCTTGTGTAAAGAGGCGGGTGAAGGGTTCGTCAAACTTCACCAGTCCCAGGTCACGCATCACCTTTGTCCAGAATCGGGCGTAGAGCAGGTGCAGCACGGCGTGTTCGATGCCGCCGATGTATTGATCCACCGGAGCCCAATAATCGTTGCGATCATCCACCATGGCGGTGTCACAGTCGTGCGAGCAGTAGCGCATGAAGTACCATGAAGAGTCCACGAACGTGTCCATTGTGTCGGTTTCACGGGTGGCGTCACCGCCGCAGACCGGGCACTTGCACTTGAGGAAAGATTCGCACTTATTCAACGGGTTGCCCGAGCCGTCCGGAACCAAATCGGTCGGCAAAACAACCGGGAGATCCTTTTCGGGAACAGGCACTGGACCGCAGTGCGGGCAGTTGATGATCGGAATCGGCGTGCCCCAGTAGCGCTGACGGCTGATACCCCAATCGCGGATGCGGAATTGCGTTTGCTTTTCACCAAGGCCCTTGGCGGCGAGCGCATCGGCAATTTTGTCAATCCCTTGATGTACAGTCAGACCGTCAAACTCGCCGGAATTCACCAATTGTGTAGCATCGCTCTTGTCGGCATACCATTCCTGCCAGGCATCCGTCGAGTAAGTCTTTCCGGCCATACCGACCACTTGTTTGATGGGTAAGCCATATTTCTTGGCGAAAGCAAAATCACGTTCATCGTGAGCAGGCACACCCATGACGGCGCCTTCACCGTAACTCATCAACACGTAGTTGCCGACCCAAACAGGGACATCTTCGCCAGTGAGCGGGTGCTTGACACAAAAGCCCGTCGGGACGCCTTCTTTTTCACGCGTGGCGAGATCAGCTTCGCTCACGCCGCCCTTGGCGCATTCCTTAATAAAGGCATCGACCTGGGGATTGTCTTGAGCAAGGCGCTTAGCGAGCGGATGTTCGGCGGCCACGGCCACAAAGGTGACACCCATCAGCGTATCGGCGCGGGTGGTGAAGACCTGAAGCTTTTCTTCCTTGCCGTCAATTGTGTAGGGGAATGCAAGTTTCACACCGACAGACTTACCGATCCAGTGTTCCTGCATGCTGCGGACCTGTTCGGGCCAGCCTTTAAGAATATCCAAATCCTTGAGCAGTTCATCGGCGTATTGGGTAATGCCGAGGTAGTAGCCGGGGATTTCGCGCTTTTCAACGACAGCGCCGGAACGCCAGCCGCGACCATCGACAACCTGTTCGTTGGCCAATACGGTCTTATCCACCGGGTCCCAGTTGACGATCTGGGTTTTGCGGTAGCAGATGCCCTTTTCCAACATCTTCAGGAACATCCACTGGTTCCAGCGATAGTACTCGGGAGTGCAGGTGGCAACTTCGCGGCTCCAGTCAAACGCAAGTCCCAAAGGCTGCATTTGGTTTTTCATTTCAGCGATGTTGTCAAACGTCCACTTGGCCGGAGCGATGCCGTGGTTAATGGCGGCATTTTCAGCAGGCAGACCGAAGGCATCCCAACCCATCGGGGTCATGACGTTGTAGCCCTTCATGCGAAGGTAGCGGTACATCACGTCGTTTAATGTGTAGTTGCGGACGTGACCCATGTGCAGCTTGCCGCTCGGGTAGGGCAGCATGGACAAGACATAGAATTTGGGTTTTTCTTTACCGTTCTTGTCTTTAGCATGTTCGTGAGCATGATAGACATCTGCTTTTTTCCAAGCAGCCTGTACCTCAGCTTCAACGATTTGCGGAGAGTAAGTTTCACGCATAGTGCTATCCAATCACAATTAATTAAGCGAATTTAGAAAGTATAACGGTTTTAAGCGATCTTTTAACGACGCCGCTGTAGGCGAAATACCTTAAGCGCTATCGAGATGAATGTCGAAGCAAACTGTTTTTTCGCAGAAAACATTCAGAAAAAACGCTCCCTGGATTTTTCAAGGGAGCGTTAAGGTGTTGCTTCAGTTCTTTGAAATCGAAAATTAAGAAATTAATCTTCTTTGTTATCTTCGTACTCTTCAATATGGATGAGCGTGTTGGCCACGATGGCAGTGAGGCCGCCGGTGGTGATGCCTGAGGCAAAAATATTTCTCAGCGTTTCAGGGAACTGGCTGAGGATTTCAGGAACGAGTTCCACACTCAAACCGAACGAGAAACTTAAAGCAATCACCAAAATGGCTTTACGGTCAATGCGCTGGCTGGCAATAATGCGCATGCCGGCAGCGGCAACGGTACCGAACATCAAAAGCGTGGCGCCGCCTAAAACCGGATCGGGCATCAGTGAGAAGACCAGTCCGATGGCGGGGAAAAGTCCCAACAAAACCAAGAAGCCCGCAATGAAATAACCGACATAACGGCTTGCAACGCCCGTCAGCTGAATCATGCCGTTATTTTGAGCAAAGATGGAATTGGGGAAGGAATTGAGCATGCCGGCAATCATGGAATTGAACCCGTCGGCCAAAATACCGCCCTGAGCTCTCTTCATGAATTGATCGCCTCTGAAAGGCTGCCCGGAAATCATGGAGTTGGCAGTAACGTCACCGTAGGCTTCAATCGCAGTAATGAGGTAAACAAGAGCCAGTCCGATGATGGCACCCCAGTCAAAAGAAACGCCATACTTAAAGGGAATTGGAATATTGAAACCGCCGTAGCTTTTAACAGAAGAAAAGTCCACCATACCGCACATCCAGGAGACGGCGTAACCGATCGCAAGGCCGATGACAATAGAACTCATGCGAAGGTAGCGGTTTGAACTTCTGTTAAAGAAAATAATGGAAAAAAGCACCAGTGCGGCAATGCCTAAATTTTGGAAACTGCCGAAGGTGCCGGCGGCGGAGAAAATTGACGTTACCGCTGACGGCGTGATTGAAGGGCTGTTCTGATGAGCGGAAAAATTTGTGTGGAAAGCCGTTCTCCGGCCCAAACCGAGCTGATAGGGGAAAAGCTGGCGGCCCAGTTGTCAGGCGGTGAAGTGATTGCCCTTTACGGTGGCCTGGGAATGGGAAAGACCAATTTTGTCCGCGGCTTGGCAAGGGGCCTTGGAGGGGAGGGAGGGGGGTCC
>ERZ779866.331-NODE-331-length-52948-cov-3.646948_pt1 | contig 52948 bp, 45 predicted proteins | sample MGYA00511248_ERZ779866 | MGnify/ENA primary metagenome ERZ779866 (study PRJEB29588, sample SAMEA2155758) | human gut metagenome | biome: human gut; feature: human-associated habitat; material: faeces | place: Denmark | collected 2008/2010 ... | reverse complement strand
CTTGAAATTGGGGGATGGCAATCGGCATTTGATTGGCACCCACCCCCGTGATTTCTATGCGAAGTTGCGCCATCGCGGGTAAAGCGGCAAGCCCGCTTGCGGCCGCCCCGACAGCTAAAAACGTTCGACGATTAACAGACATAAGAAAACCTTTGATTTTCCCAAAAGCATTAGCCTGATTCTACGGCAAAAAAGGACACCACCCGTTCTTTGCGGCACCGGATTTTGCGATTCGTTACAGTTGCGCACCGAGTTAAAACCCGGTGCGTTCAACCGATTAGTGACGGAAGTGACGTTCGCCCGTAAAGACCATCGTCACGCCGCGCTCGTTTGCCGCGTCAATCACCTCTTGGTCACGGATGGATCCACCCGGCTGAATGATGCAAGTGGCGCCAGCATCCACAATCACATCCAACCCATCGCGGAACGGGAAGAAAGCGTCGCTCGCCGCAGCCGTGCCTTTTAAGCTCAAACCGGCTTCCTCTGCCTTGAAGGAAGCAATGCGGGCAGAGTCCACTCGGCTCATTTGACCGGCACCCACACCCATCGTCATACCGTCCTTGGCAAACACAATGGTGTTGGACTTCACAAACTTCGCCACACGCCATGCAAAGAGCATGTCTTTAAGTTCTTGAGCCGTCGGTTGTTTTTCGGTCACCACACGAAGCGCATCAGCGCTGACAACTTGCAAATCGGGCGTTTGAACCAATAAGCCACCCCCGACGCGTTTGAAATCAAAGTCATTCGTGGCCGAACCCATTTCAATCGTCAAGAGGCGCAAATTGGGCTTTTTCGTCAAAATGGCAAGTGCCTCATCGGTAAAGGACGGCGCCATGATCACTTCAGCGAACTGTTTAGCGATCATTTCAGCGCATGCGCCAGTCACCGGCGTATTGAAAGCCAAAATTCCCCCAAACGCGCTCTTGGAATCGGTTTTAAAAGCCTTTGCGTAAGCTTCAGCGCTGTCAGCGCCAACCGCCACACCGCAGGGGTTTGCGTGCTTGATGATCACGCAGGCCGGCTCTTCAAACTGACGCACCGCTTCCCAAGCGGCGTCGCTATCGGCGATATTGTTGTAACTTAAGGCCTTTCCGTGCAACTGATGGTAGCTTGCCAACTGGCCTTGCCCCACATGAACTTCTCGATAGAACGCGGCTTTTTGATGCGGATTTTCGCCATAGCGCATATCTTGAACTTTTACCCATTGACGTGTGAATGTTTCCGGGAAATCCTTCTTCGTCTTGTCATCATTTAACGAAGTCAGATAGTTCGAAATCATCGCATCGTAACGAGCTGTGTGGCAGAACACTTTCTTGGCTAACGCCAAACGAGTTTGAGCCGTCACTTCACCGTGGCTCTTTAATTCGTCAATAATCTTTGAGTAATCAGCAGGATCCACCACGACGGCAACGCTTTCGTGATTTTTCGCCGCAGCGCGGATCATCGTCGGGCCACCGATATCGATATTTTCAATAGCCTCTTCAAACGTGCAGTCAGGTTTGGCGATCGTCGCTTCAAACGGATAAAGATTCACCACAATGATGTCAATCGGGTCAATGTTGTGTTCTTCCAACGCCTTCATGTGCTCAGCAACAGGGCGACGAGCCAAGATGCCGGCATGAATCTTCGGGTTCAACGTCTTCACGCGACCGTCAAGCATTTCCGGGAAGCCCGTGTAATCGGCCACTTCCTGCACTTCAATGCCGGCTTGGGCGATCAGCTTCGCCGTGCCACCTGTCGAGAGCAAGTGATAGCCCAAAGCGGCCAACTCGCGAGCGAAATCGACGACACCGGTCTTGTCGGAAACACTCAGTAGAGCTTGTTTACGCATGATTTTGATTCCTTAAAAAAGTTAAAAACAAAAACAAAAAACAATCTTTTTCAGTCAAGGTTGTACATCCGAAGCTTTTTGTGGAGCGTGTTGCGATTGATTCCTAAAAGCTGGGCAGCCGCACATTTATTGTGGCGCGTACGTTGCATCGCAAATTCCAACAAAGGTTTTTCCATCGCGCTTAACACCATAGGGTAAAGCGCATGGGGCTGAGCGCCTTGCAAATTATCAAAATAAAGCTCCAGATTGCGGCGAACCGCCGCTTCTATCGTCATCGGCGCGGGTTCAGCGGTTTGCTCGTCCTTTGCAAAAACCGCTCCCAACGCGCCAGCATTTTTCGCAATCGATTCCATTCGAAAACCTCTTGCACTCACAAACAACCGTCAGACTTCAAACACCACCCGCGCGAATGAAAGTACTTGACTAACAACGCATACTGCTCCTGAGCGGTCTGAGCCTGACAAAGCGAACTTCGCACTAGTGCGAAGTCCGGAAAATCTTCCAAATACCACAACAAGTGCTTGCGAAACGTTCTCGCGGCCATCGTCTGCGGATAATACGCATAGTGAGCTCGAGCATGCGTCAAAACAGCATCGGCCTTTTGAGACCAATTTAAACAAAAAACCTGCCCTGCCAACGCCGCTTTCATTTCTGCAAACACCCAAGGCCGCCCCAACGCGCCACGACCGATCATCACGGCGGCAGCTTTTGTGTAATTCAGCACCGCGCGTGCCCGATTGGCATCAGTTATATCACCGTTGGCTACAACGGGAATTTTCACGGCGTCAACCACTTGAGCAATGGTTTCGTACTCGGCTTGCCCCGAATAAGCCTCCGCTCGCGTTCGACCATGAACCGTCACCATCGAAAAACCGGCCTCTTCCGCCATTTTGGCGATGGTTACCGCATTTTTGTGTGAGCCGTCCCAACCGGTTCGACACTTAAGCGTCACGGGAAGGGCACACTCGACGGACGCCTGCCCTAACGCTCGAATAATCTTGTGAGCCAGCGCCTCGTTACGCATTAAAGCCGATCCACAGGCAACGTTACAAACCTTTTTAGCCGGGCACCCCATATTGAAGTCAACGATATCGGCTCCGGCCTGTTTAGCCCGATGAAATGCCTCTTTTAAAGCCTGAGGGTCAGCGCCCAAAAGCTGCACGACTCTAGGATGAGGCTCATAGTCAAGTGCAAGCCGCAAACGGCTTTTTTCACTTTGCCACAACTGCGGCTGGGAAGAAACCATCTCACCCACCGCGTAGTCTGCGCCAAAATGACGGCACTGCGCTCTAAAAGGGAAATCTGCGACACCAGCCATTGGCGCAAGAAACAGACTCCCCTCGATCCGATACGGTCCGATTGTGATACTCATCAATGGGGAAAAAGTGACGTTGTCGATTTAACGCTTGTAAGCATAGCTTATTCTAATCAATTTGCCGAAAAAATAGGCAGATTTTTCATTCTCTAAAAGCCACTTTATTGAATCTTCGCCAAGCAACCCGTCGCTTTAGCTCCGGACCGACAATCAGAAGAAGAATTGACAAGAACAACAAAACAATGCCTGCCACGGATTCCGCTGTATAAGGTTCTTCAAGGACAAAAATACCGATCAAAGCCGCTCCCAAAGGCTCACCTAATGTGAGCGTGGACGCAATCAGAGTGGGCGTGTTTTTAAAGCCGACCAATTCAAGAGTAAAACCCAACGCGGCATTCACAACACCCAACATCCCGACGCACAGCGCCCCACGAGGCGTGAAAATCCACTCGGTCGGAAAAATAAAGAAAAAGGGCAACATCAAGCAAGCCGCAATCAACATGGCAATGGTCATCCCCTCTTCGGCGGAATGAGGCTGTGCCACTCTTGGCGCGACAATCACGCTAACCGCCAGAGTCAAACCGGCAAAAAGCGGCAGTATGACGGCATACCAAGCAAAATCCACGCCCTCTACCATGTTCACGAGAATTAATCCGCCAATCGCCAACACGGTGGCTATGTACCAAAGAAAATCAGGTTTGTCCTTGTAAAGAAACGCCTGAATCAAGCCAGTGAAAATGGGGGTCGATCCCACTGCGATCACCGTGCCAATCGCCACGCCGATCAGATGCACACCTTGGAAAAAGAAAATTTGATAGAGCCATAGCGCCACGGCGTAAATCCCTATCGCTATCCAATCCCAACCGTGTAAACGAATTTTCCCGTATCGAATCAAACACCAAAATGAAAGCGTCATCCCGCCAATGACCAAACGGGATGCTCCAATGACATAAGGCGTATTTCCTTCAGGAGCAATCGCCTGCCAAAAACCATTTGTCGAAAAAATCAGGACGCCAGCCAATAAAGTCAATGGTCCAAAAAGCGTATTTTTTATCATTTTCAAGCCTACTTTCCAAACAACAAAGCACATCGGTGCACAGTGACAACCCATCGTGTCGAGCACCAGGACGAATTAACAAAATGAATGATTAGACTCAATCACCGATAACAATCTCTGAATGATTGCAGTTCAATGGCGGTCGGTCTGTAAGAACCGTTGAAGAAAGGTGACCCAAAAAAGAAAAAAAGAAATTGTTTTGCATCGGAACAAACTTTCTGCAAAAACAAAAAAGCGACCCATTGCAGGCTCTTTAGACAACCTCAACGGGTAGCTCCTTTGCGGGATGCGGGTGCTCGGATTGCTCCCATCTCATCCACGAGCGGCGATTTTAACAAACATTGAATCGACAGCGCCTTTTGCTTCTCAAAAAGTCAAACGGGTCTGCCAAAATGGGCAGGATCTTTTGCCAAGTCCTCAAGCGCCTGGGGAGTGCCGACATTATTCCAATAACCGAAATAAATTTCGCCACTCACGCGGCCTGAATCAATAAATTGGTACAACCAAGGAAAAAGCTTTTCAAATCGCACCGCCTCTTCGCGAAAAATTCTCGGTGAATAGATGCCGATACTCGAAAAGGTATGCGTCCTGACCTTTCGTGTAACCTTGCCTTTTTCCAACCCCATGTCTCCTTCAAGGTGAAAGTCAGGATTGGGAACCAAGACTAAATGCGCATCAATTTGCCCCTGCAACAAACGTTCGCGTTGCGCAACAAGACGAGAAAAATCAAAATCCGTCGCAATGTCGCCCGCCACCACAATAAAGGGCTCATCAGTGTCTCCGGAGAGTAACGGAAGTGCTTTCACAATGCCGCCCAATGTTTCGAGCGATTCCCCATAGGTGGCCCCTTCACGCGAGTAAATGATACGAACACCACGATAGGATTCTCCCAAAATCGGATAAAACGTATCAGCCAAATGGGCGATATTGACAACAACTTCGTCAATCCCCGCACCACGAAGACTATCAATGGACCAATCAATAAGACGCCTGTCGCCAGCCTTTAAAAGAGGCTTAGGCAACTGGTCCGTGAGGGGCCGCATGCGCTTGCCACGGCCGGCCGCCAAAATCATAGCTCTCATCGCTTAGAAGGTATAACCGTATTGAGGTACCGTGCTTTCAATCTGATCCATCAAATAAAGCAACGGGTGCAGCTCATCATAGCGATGAGCGGTTTGGCGAACGTAGTTCACAAAACGGGGCGTGTCGGCCAAATATTTGTCTTTTCCGTCTCGGTAATGCGTTCTGGCGAAAATGCCCAAGACTTTCAGATGGCGTTGAATCCCCATCCATTCAACGTCTTTCCAAAACAGACCGAAGTCGGCCGGAACCGGCAAGCCGGCTTTTCGAGCGGCCTCCCAATAGCGAACGGTCATATCAATCACGAAACTTTCGTTCCAACTGATGAACGCATCCCGCATGAGGCTTGCGATATCGTAGGAAATCGGACCATAGACCGCGTCCTGATAATCCAATATCCCGGGGTTATGCGGATCGGTCGCCATCAGATTTCGAGGCATGTAGTCACGATGGACAAAGACCTTATTCTCTGCCAGATTATTTTGAAGAATGCGTTCAAAGCAAACTTTCAAAAGCGCCTGCTGACGATCATTCAAAGTGACTTGGCGATGCTTGGCGACGTACCATTCAGGAAAAAGATGAATTTCTCGAGACAAAAGCGCATGATCGTAGTCAGGCAAAACGCCCTTTTCGGTACTTAATTGCCATTTGATTAACGAGTCAACAGCTCCCAGCATCCACTCGCGGGCATTGTCTTCATTGAGGATGTCGAGATAGGTCTGGCGCCCCAAATCACTCAAAAGCAAAAAACCGTTTTTGACATCGGCCTCATAAATTGTCGGGACGTTAAGCGAAGCCCTCTGAAAAAGGGCTGTCACACGAATGAAGGGGTCAACAGACTCCAATGCGGGAGGCGCATCCATCACAATAAATGTTGTTCCCTGGCTGTCTTCAACGCGCCAGTAGCTTCTGAAACTCGCGTCAGTGCTCGCCGGCACCTCGCTTTCAGGGCGAATCTTGTATTTGTGAGATAACGTTGATAACCACTGCTGACGTTGCGCTTGACGATCCGACATCGTCTTTCTCCTTCAATTCGGGGATAGCCCGATATTCATTGAAAAATGAAAATTCTACGTGAAAATGCTCTTGAAAACCGTCTGAAAGCTTGATTGCGCACTTGGAAAACACGCAATCGTCAATTTGGGTGAATCCCTTCGGCTATAATGAGGCATCATTTGATATTGTCACTTGTTTTTTTAGCTTTTCAATGTCCGAGATGCCTTCCGAATATCACCGAGCCAGTCCAGCTCTTAAAGGAATTGTTGTTGCGTGCGCGTTGGCCTGCTCGGCCATGGCACAGGCATCAGATGCCACCCGCTTAAGAAGCGCCTCATCTTTGGATGATTCCCCCGATTTAATCAATGAGAATACGGCGAGTTTTGTCACTGCCGATCGGATGGAAACGACCGATGACAACATCTACCTTACCGGCAACGCTGAAGTGCGTCGTGCGGGCACTGTCATTCGCGGCGATAAGATCACATACACCCAATCCACTGACACGGTCAATGTCAAAGGCAATGCCGTTGTCATCCGAGAGGGCGCCCGATTCACTGGTCCGGAGTTGTCATATCAAATTGAAACCCAATCGGGTGAAATGCAGGATGTCTCCTATGAGTACGCAGCCAAGGGTGTCCGGGGACAGACCCAATATGCTCAATTTACGAGCGGTGTCAACACTCAATTTCGCAACGCCACGCTGACCACGTGCAAGCCCGGCAGCAAAGCCTGGTGGGTAGAAGCAGACACCCTCACCATTGATGAAGACACACAAATGGCGTACGCCGAGGATGTCAGCTTTCATTTAGCGGGTATCCCCGTCATGGCAACTCCCTGGGCGATGTTCCCGACGGGCACGCAGCGCCAAAGTGGCCTCCTAACACCCACCATGGGGATGAGCTCCACTCGAGGCTTGGACTTTTCCATTCCAATTTATTGGAACATCGCGCCCAACTACGACTATACGTTCACGCCACGCGTCATGACCAAGCGAGGCGTGATCCTCGGCAATGAATTTCGGTTTTTGACCCCATACATGGGCGGCGAAATCACCTACGACTATTTGCCAGACGATAAAGAGGACGGCGGTTCGCGATACGGCGCTCAAGTGCTCGCCTGGGCTCAATGGAATGGGCTACGCTTTAATATGGACTACAACAAGGTTAGCGACGGTCGCTATATCGCGGACTTTTCCAACAATATCTACGACACGTCCGAGTCCGTGCTTGCCCAAGATTTCCGTTTAAGCTACGGTCAAGGTTTCTGGAACACGTCCCTTTCGGTTGAAAAGAACCAGCCGCTTGCCCGTGACGACGGCTCAACCTATTCCAAACCTTACGAAAAGGTGCCCCAATGGCAATGGCGGGGCTACCTAGCTGACTTAAACGGCTTTGAAGTAAAAAGCCTTTTTGAGGCCACACGATTTTCCCATCCGGACAAAGACCGCCGAGTGCAGGGCGACCGCTTCTACATGAATCATTCCGTCGCCTACCCAATGCGAGGCCCCGCTTGGTTTGTCACGCCTAAAGCCATGGTGACAGGCATTGGCTACAACCTCGATGAGATGAACAAACTCTCGGATTCTGTCCGGAACACTTATGACAAAAATTCAAGCATCTTCGCTCCGAGTTTTAGTCTCGACACAGGCTTGATTTTTGAACGTGACACCTCTTGGTTTGGAAAGTCGGCGATGCAAACATTGGAGCCCCGACTTTTTTATACCTACACCCCCTACCGCGATCAAAGCCGCATGCCGACTTTTGACAGCTCATACGCCGATTTGAGTTTCTCGAGCTTTTTCTCTGAGAACCTTTTCACCGGTCATGATCGCTTGTCTGAGGCCAATCACCTGTCTCTGGTGTTGACCTCACGCTATTTGGACCGCAAGTCCGGCAACGAGTTTTTGCGCGCATCCATCGGGCAACGCTACTACTTTAAAGATCAACGCGTGCCGCTATATCGAGGAGGCACCATCGGTGTCACCGATGAAGTAAAAAGCGATTTTTTGGCGAGCTTCAGCGCCCGGGTGACAAAAGATATTTCTACAACGGCAACGGCGCAATACTCCACTTCGGAAAGCTGCTTTTCACGAGTTAACGCCGGAATTCGTTGGCATCCGAAACCCTCCGCTGTCATGGGGCTTTATTATCGCTACAATTACGTGCCAGATTTGCCACAGTATCGCGATGACCGTATCAAACAGGTTGACTTCGCTGTGCAGTGGCCGTTGACGAATTCGCTCTACGGACTTGCCCGCTACAATTACTCGCTCTATGACAAAGAGCCGGTGGAAATGCTAGCCGGTATTGAGTATGTGGCCGATTGTTGGGCTTTGCGTTTAGTCGCGCAACGCTACCTCACCGACCAAGATAAGTACGATACGAGCTTTTATGTGCAATTGGAGCTGACAGGGCTAGGCTCTGTGGGATCCAATCCGCTTGAAGAGTTGCGTCGCAACATTCCGGGCTATCAATCGCCCACCGCATCGCCGGGACTGACCGGCTTATACGACTATTATGAATAAACTGAAAGTGATGGCGTTGCTTGCCGCCTTTTTCTCAGCAAGTCTCAGTTACGCTCAAACAGCTGCAAAGGCTCCGACCGCAGCTGAACCTGCGACGCTAAACGCCGTGGTCGCCGTCGTCAATAACGATGTCATCACCACCAATGAGCTCATCGAGCGTGTGCACTCTGTGGCGCTTAACTTACGTCGGCAAAACATTCAGTTGCCACCCATGCCGCAACTGCGAGCACAGGTATTGGAGCAGCTGATTCTGGAAAGAGCGGTTGCCCAACGCGCACACGAAACCGGCATTCGAGTTGATGACAATTTAGTCAATGTCACCATCGAGCAAATCGCCGCTCAAAACAAGATCTCAGTGACGGAATTACGCCGTCGCTTATCTTTGGATGGCGTTCCCTTTAACCAGTTCCGAGAAGAAATTCGCAGTCAAATCATGACGCAACGCCTCCGCGAGCGCGAGGTGGATGCGCAGATCAATATTCCGGAAAGTGAAATCGACGCCTTCCTCGCCGATCAAGCCGGCTTTAACGTCAATGACACGGTCGAATACAACGTCTCACAAATTCTCATCCCGACAACGGAAAGCATGAGCACAGGAGAAGTCAACCAGGCCCGTGAATTAGCTGAGGACATTTTGTCCCGAGCTGAAAAAGGGGAAGACTTCGGTCAGTTGGCGGCAAGCTACTCTCGTATGAGCAACGCGCTTGAAGGCGGCGCAATCGGTTGGCGCACACTCTCACAGTTGCCTAGCACGTTAGCTAGCGCGGTGTTGGATGCTCAGCGTGCGGAAAGTCATGTTGCCATGAGTGTGAGCTCCGACGGTTTCTCTATCGTCAAGGTCAACGGTACGCGCGACGGGGTTCAAACCAAGCTCGCGGGCGGTCCGGTGACCCAAACGCATGCTCGCCATATCTTGATGGCTGTCACACCTGTAACCGATGAAGCGACGGTTTTATCCCGCATGAATGACATCTATAACCGACTTGTGAACAATCACGAAGATTTCGCCACGCTCGCACGTTTGCACTCCGTTGACGGCTCGGCAACTCGCGGCGGCGATCTCGGTTGGTTGCAACCGGGTGACACGGTCCCCGCTTTTGAAGATGCCATGAACAAACTTCAACCGGGCGAGATCAGCAAGCCGGTGAAATCCGAGTACGGTTATCACATCATTCAAGTGCTTGACCGCCGTCAGGAATCGGCAAACGCAGAGCGCATGCGTCACATTGCTCGCCAAACGCTCCGTCAACGCAAGTTAGCCGAAGCGGTGGCAACATGGCAACGCGAACTGCGTGACAAAGCCTATGTAGAAATTCGTCGAGATGAACTGTACTAATTCTGACTGATTGTGGCCGATGGCTCTTGTCACCGGCCATTTTTCTTTACCCTCTCAGTTAGTGATTGATAATTATGCAAAATGGATTAGAAGGTCATAAAGCACGCAAGCGCTTCGGACAGAATTTTCTGCATGACGAACACTGGATCGGTCGCATTATTGCTGCTATCAACCCTCAAATGGGCGACACCATTGTGGAAATTGGTCCTGGGCAGGCCGCTCTGACCCGACACATCATTGAGGCTATTGGACACGAAACCGCTGTAGAAATCGACCGTGACTTGGCAGCATGGCTACATGAAACCTTTGCCGATCGTCTCACGCTCATTGAAGCGGACGCATTGAAGCTGAACTGGCAAGATGTGCATCCTGAAAAACGCCTGCGTATCATCGGCAACCTGCCCTATAACATTTCCAGTCCCTTGCTTTTTCATCTAATGAATGTTGCGGACCGAGTGATTGATCAACACTTCATGCTCCAAAAAGAAGTGGTGGACCGGATGGTGGCCCAGCCGGGCAGCAAGGTCTACGGGCGACTCTCGGTGATGTTACAGTACCGCTATCGAATGCAGAAAATGTTTGATGTGCCCCCCGGCGCCTTCACTCCCGCCCCCAAAGTCACCAGTTCCATTGTGCGAATGACACCTCTGCCCAAAGAGGCACTTTTGGAAGTGGATACCGAGCGATTTTCAGTTATTGTGGCGGCCGCTTTCAATCAACGTCGCAAAACGCTTCGTAACGCCCTTTCCAAGCTTCTCAGCCAGGAAGCAATTGAATCCGTCGGCATTGATCCGAGTGCGCGCGCGGAAAGCTTGCCCGTTGAAGCGTTTGTCAGACTCGCCAACATTAAGGTGACAACACCCAGCGAACCCTAAATTCAAATAGCTGATAATTTTTCCACAAGCGCCTGATTTTTAGGCGCTTTTTTATCATTCTGTCCTAAAACCGCTTCACCTTAACAAAGGTTTTGCCGATAAGCACTTAAAGATTGAAGAGAGTATTGCTTACTTGCCGCTTTATGAGACGAGTTTGCTTTGGTGGTGCATATTCCCATTGATTTTCGTCATTCATTGACATGAACTAACGACACAAAGCGACATTAACAAAGTGTTCAATGGCTAATTAGATATACTTAAAGCTCGTTTTAACGCATCTTTCAGAAAGGATACAACAATGCGCAAAACACTCGTTGCACTCTCTCTTGGACTTGCACTTAGCGGCACGGCTTTGGCTGCCGATGATTTCCGCTTAGTCATTCACGGCGGCGCCGGCAATATCGTCGAAGGCCGTTTTTCGCCTGAAGAAGAAAAGGCCTATCACGAAGGTCTGCAGGCGGCTTTGAAAGCAGGCTATGAAGTGCTCAATCGCGGTGGCACTTCCGTCGAAGCGGTAAAGGCTGCTATCAACCAAATGGAACTCAATCCCATTTTCAACGCCGGTCGCGGTGCCGTTTTCACCAATGAAGGGAAAAACGAGTTGGATGCCTCCATCATGGACGGCAAGACGTTGACAGCAGGCGCTGTTGCCGGCGTGACCAACGTCAAGCATCCGGTGAATTGCGCTGACTTGGTTCGCACCAAATCGCCCCATGTCATGATGGCTTCAAAAGGCGCAGAAAAATTCTGTGCGGCCAATGGCGCCGAAATCGTCGATCCCAAGTGGTTCTTCACCCAACATCGCTATGATCAGTTGAAAAAAGCTCAAGAAAAAGAACAAATCCTGTTGGATCACGACGGCGCTAAGAAGACCTCCAATGCTGAGCTCTACATCGATCCTTTGATGTACGACTACAAATTCGGAACGGTCGGCGCAGTTGCGCTGGATAAACACGGCAACCTCGCTGCAGCCACCTCCACAGGTGGCATGACCAACAAGCGTTTCGGTCGTATCGGCGATAGCCCCATCATCGGTGCCGGCACCTATGCCAACAACGACACGGTGGCTGTTTCCGCAACCGGTTCCGGTGAAATGTTTATCCGTACTTCTGCCGCTTACAACGTTTCCGTACACTACAAGTACGAGGGTCCTGATGTGCAAAAAGCCGGCGAAGCGGCCATTAAGGATGTCGGCGCCATCGGCGGCACCGGTGGCTTGATTATCTTGGATCGCAAGGGTCACTACGCCTTCCCGATGAATTCCGCCGGTATGCACCGCGGCACCATCGGTCCGGACGGGAAACCCATGACCGCGATGTACGGCACGGAAAAATTGCGTGAGTACAAGGCAAAATAAGGCGCTCTAGACTCCTTTGAACCGCTCGAAACCCGAGCGGTTTTTTCTTGATGTTAAAAAGGCAACGTGGGAATATAAATGCCCTTGAGCTTTTGTCTGGCTTCGGAGTAGTTTGGGTCAATTTCTGCGACTCGTTTCCAAAAACGAGCGCTGTGATTCATCTCGTCAAGGTGAGCTAATTCATGTGAAATGACGTAATCAATGATTGATGGATCCAAGTGAATTAATCGCCAATTCAATCGAATCTTGCGATCGGCGCTGCACGATCCCCAACACCCTTTAGCACTGGATAGGCCCCAGCCTGAATAAGACACCAAGGCTTTAGCCGCGATCGCTTTCAACCGTTCGCCAATGTAACGCTCCGCTTCCTTGCGAAACCACACTTGAACCAAATCCCGAATCCTTTCAGGCGCGGCGTTTTTGCTTAAATTGACAATCAGTCGTGGTTCGTGCTCGCTCTCATTTTTATAAACCGTGGGCGCCTTGGGATCCAAAACCATCGTCAGCGGCTTGCCCAAGTAGGGAATTGACTGCCCATCCTCAAAGCGAACCGACTGCGTGCCCACTTCCTTTTGCCAATTGGCAAATTGCACTAACTTTTTCTGAATCCAATCCTCGCGCTTTTGAATCATCTTTTCGATGTCCGCAACCGACACCCAACGAGGCGCTCGAATCGTCAATCCTCGTTCATCAATGACAAAGCCCACCGTTTTTCGCTTGACACGCTCAAGTCGATAAGAAAAGGCGGGGGTTAATGTAAAAGACTCACGTTTTTCAAAGTCAGGAGGCGCCTTCGGCAAGCGGGGTTGCCGACGAAGAGGTCCCTCCCCAGTTTGCTTGTCCGTAATGGGCTCAGCATTGAAAAAATCAAACGCGAGTTGCTTCACGAGCGTATGCCTCCGGAGAAATGCGTCGCATTTCTGTTTCAATCCAATCAACCAACTCGGTCTGTACCTCATCAAAGTCTTTTCCTGTGCTTTCAATCATCGGACCAACGGAAACGGTGATCGTACCGGGCTTTTTCGCGATGCTGTTGCGAGGCCACAACTGACCGGAATTAAGCGCAATAGGCACAATAGGAAGACCCGTTGCGACAGCCAAACGAGCACCGCCACTTTTGTAGTGGGGATTTTCTTCACCCGGCGCTGTTCGCGTGCCTTCTGGAAACATCACAATGGACCACCCCTGCGCAATTTTTTCACGACTTTGTTTTAAAACCTGTTCGTAGGCTCGCCCATGGGCCTTTCGATCAATGGCGATCATTTTCAATGTCGCGATGGCCTGACCGAAAACCGGCACATAGTGCAATTCACGCTTATAGACGAAAGTCGCATGATTAGGCACCTGGCTAATCATCCAGAACACTTCCCAAGCTGACTGATGTTTACTCAAGACCAACACCGGACGGTTATCTTTAGGGAAATTTTCCATGCCTTTCACTTCATAGCGCACACCGCAAAGCGCGTCGGCGCACCACAAAATAAAGCGAGCCCAGCTTGCCCCGACCCGGTAGCGCCAGGCAAGCGGCAAGGGATACATCAAAATGATGACAATCGCCACCGGAATCAAAGTGATCGCCAACACGATATAAAAGAGCCAACCGCGAAGCGTTGACATAGTTTCTTCCCCTTCAGATGATAAAAGGCCCCAAGCGGAGCCTTTTACCCAAACATGTAACGAATCGAAAGCTTATTTCGCCAAACGAGAAAGCTCTGCCACTTGATTCATTGTACGATGTAAACGAGCCAAGAGGGCTAAACGATTTGCACGCAAGGCTTCATCATCCACATTGACCATCACATCCTCAAAGAACTGATCGACAGGTTCTCGAAGCGTGGCCAATTGCGTCAACACGTCCGTATAGGCGCCTTTCCCATACGAAGCATTCACTTTCGGCTCAATTTCGCACAACGCGTCATACAAGGCTTTCTCAGCGTCCAATTGCAACAAATCGCCCTTGACCTCATTAGCTGTTGCAGGGCTCTTTTTAAGGATGTTGCCGATCCGTTTGTTGGCGGCAGCCAAGCTTGCGGCTTGCGGCATCGCTGAGAAGGTGCGCACCGCCTCAAGGCGAGCCGGGATCTCGAGAGCCCGAGCCGGATGCAAAGCCAAAACAGCATCAATTTCCTGAGCACTGTAGCCCTTTTCCTTGAAGATCACACGCAGACGATCTTCAAAGAAAGCGAGAAGCTCAGCGCGAGCATCGGTAATCCCCGATACCGCCTTCAACGCTTCGTAGCCAATCGTCACCAAATCGGTCAACGAGACAGTCAATCCCTTCTCAAGAATCATGCGCAACACACCCAGTGCGTGACGACGCAAGGCAAACGGATCTTTGTCGCCTGTTGGCATTTGACCAATGCCAAAAAGACCGGATAGGGTCTCAAGCTTATCGGCTAGCGCCACCGCGATACTCACAGGGGTTGACGGCAAGTTGTCGCCCGCATAGCGTGGTTGATAGTGCTCACGAATGGCTTGCGCAACAATCGGATCCTCTCCGTCGTGCAAAGCGTAGTATTCACCCATGATGCCCTGCAATTCAGGGAACTCGCCCACCATCTGAGTTAAAAGATCAACCTTGGCCAATTGGGCCGCGCGCACCGCTTGCTCACGGTTGGCGCCAATCAAATCAGCCACGCGGGCGGCAATCGCCTTCACGCGCTCCACGCGCTCGGCTTGCGTACCCAATTTATTGTGATAGACCACATGAGCCAAGCCCGGCACACGACTTTCCAACGTCACGAGACGATCTTGGTCGTAGAAGAACTTCGCGTCAGCCAAACGGGCCCGAACCACACGGGCGTTGCCCGAGCGGATTGCCTCGCCCCCGTCCTTGGCTTCCAACTGAGAAACCAAGAAGAAGCGATTCATCAGGTGACCTTCGGCGTCCTGCACAGCAAAATACTTTTGATTTTGCTGCATTGTCAAAATCAAGCACTCTTGCGGAACACTCAAAAATTCTTCATCAAAAGAGGACTCGTAAATGACAGGCCATTCGGTCAATGCCGTCACTTCGTCGATTAAATCCTCGGGCATAATGGCCACTCCGCCAATAGCTTGAGCCATGGTCTTGACATCATGCACGATTTTCTCACGGCGCTTGGCAAAAGAGGCCATCACTTTGCCTTCGCTTTGCATCTGCGCTTCGTAACCATCAGCATTCTTGATCGAAAGCAATTCACGCGTGTGGAAACGATGACCACTTGTTAAACGATCAGCGGTCAAACCAAGGACAGAAACAGGCACCACATCAGCGCCAAAAAGCGCCACCAAATGTTTGGCAGGACGAACGAAAGAAACGGTCGTTTCGCCGTCAGCCAATTGGTAGTGCATGACTTTAGGAATCGGAAGAGAACTGACAGCCTGCTCAAGCGCGGTTTGCAAACCATGAGCCAAGACCACGCCGGAACGAATCCCCTCGTAGACCAATTGCTCATTTTTACCGTCGTTCACACGCTTTAAATCATTCACATCGGCTTCAATTCCGAGCGCTTTCATTTTTTTGATCAGCGCCGGCGTCGCATGCCCCTCAGCATCCAAACCGACACGCACCGGAACCAATTTCTGTTTAAACGCTTCATCGGGCGACTTTTCCAACACAGCCGTGATCAACACCGCCAAACGGCGAGGCGCCCCGAAAGTCGTCACTTTGGAGGTTTCCGTTAAAAAGTGTTGAGTCGTCAGACTCTTTGCAATCGTATTGGCAAAAGCCTCAGAGAGTTTTCCAAGCGCCTTCGGCGGCAACTCTTCGGTTTGCAATTCCACTAACAAACTATTCATTTCAAAAACCCTCTTTACTTATTCTTTTTCAACATCGGGAAGCCGAGCCGCTCACGCGAGTCGTAATAGCTTTGAGCCACAGCGCGGCTGATGGTGCGGATGCGGGCGATATAAGCGGCGCGCTCGGTGACGCTGATCGCACCGCGAGCATCCAAGAGGTTAAAGGTATGGCCGGCCTTGAGTACCATTTCGTAGGCGGGCAACGCAAGATTTAGATCCATCATGCGTTTGGCTTCACTTTCAAAATAGTCAAACTGACCTAAAAGCTTCTCTGGGTCGCTCGCCTCAAAGTTATAGTGACTTTGTTCCACTTCGTTTTGGTGGAAAACGTCACCGTAGGTGAGCACGCGTTCTTCACCATTGGGTTCTTTCCACGTGGTGTATTGAAGGTCAAAGACGTTATCGCAATTTTGCAAATACATCGTCAGGCGTTCCAACCCGTAGGTGATTTCACCAGTGATGGGTTTGCATTCCAGCCCACCCACTTGTTGGAAATAGGTGAACTGCGTCACTTCCATACCGTTCATCCACACTTCCCAACCGAGGCCCCAGGCGCCCAATGTCGGGTTTTCCCAGTTGTCTTCCACGAACCGGATGTCATTGACTTCGGTATCAATGCCCAATGCGCGAAGACTGCCCAAATACAAATCCACAATGTTGACGGGAGCGGGCTTCAAAACAACCTGGAACTGATGATGCTGATGTAACCGATTGGGATTTTCACCATAGCGAGCGTCTTTCGGACGACGAGAAGGCTGTACATAGGCGGCACGCCATGGCTCCGGTCCCAACGAGCGCAAGAAAGTCGCGGTATGCGACGTTCCCGCCCCCACTTCCATGTCAATCGGTTGCATCAAAGCGCACCCTTGCTGGCTCCAATACTGCTGCAAGCGCAAAATGACATCCTGAAAAGAAATCATAGATAACCTCGGCGATCAATGCGCTGCACCTGGCAACGCCCCAACGCCTTCTCCTTCGTTAAATCAAACACTAATTGGGATTCGCAATCCCGAAAAACCAAGAAAACCACAATCCTGCACCTTGCTAGGTGCAAAGGGTTTATTTTAAACGTTTTGGCGACGCTTTAGAAAAACCGAAAGCGCGGCCCCTACGACAAACATCGCAAAAGCCCACAAAAGAGCGGGCCAATCTCCCAAGCGAACATAAGGAGTCCGGTCACCCTTTTCGGTCACTACCACAACATCGCGCAACGCGCTTTCATCGGAGGGCAAAGCTTCCAGCACTTGTCCTCGAGCATCGACCGAAGCGGTCAACCCGCTATTGGTAACGTTTAACAAGGGCCTTGCCACTTCTTTCGCTCTCATACGGGAAATCTGTAGATGTTGAGAAGCAGCTTTATTGGGACCGAACCACTTTAGGTTGGAAAGGTTCACCAAAAGCTCAGGCGAGCCTTCGCGCCATGCGTCACGCCACTCATCGCCAAAAAGATTTTCATAACAAAGATTGACGCTAGTTGAGTGACCCGCCAATTTCAAAAGAGGCTGTGTGTCCGCGCCAGGCGTTAAATCACTCATCGGAATGCGCATTGACTCCACAAACCAGTGAAAGCCCAAAGGAACAAACTCACCAAAAGGCACTAAATGGCGTTTTTCATAAACGGAAAGATCGCCGCTCGGAGACAAATAAATCGCTGCATTGCGAAAGTCACCCGCTTCAGGTTCCCAAAAAGCGTTAAAAAGCAGCCCCTTTTTCTCTTTTTTCACCCAATCTGACAACCGCCGCATTTCTTCGGGCATGCGCTGAACCGATATTGGATAAACCGATTCGGGCAAAATCACCAGATCGACATCGGGTTTTTCAACTGAAACGTTATCCAGATAAAAGTACACCTCATCGAAACGCTCGCTCATTGATTGCTGCAAAAGTCGAGGCTCCAAATTAGGTTGGATGAGGCGAACTTTGAGCGTGCCGGCCGGTTCACTCCAAGGCACACGCTCGCCGACCATGCCTAGAAAGAGAAGCGAAAACGCCATGATGGCGCACGCTCCCATATAAATCCATTGACCACGAAGCGCCCAAAATGCCGCCAAAAGCCCCACAATCCAAGAGAAAGCCAATAAAACGCCAAAAGAGCCGAGAATCGGGGCGATGCCCGCGATCGGCCAATCAATCACTGCGTAGGCTGGATTTAACCACGGGAATCCGGTCAAAAACCAAGACCGAACCCATTCAGAGAGTGTGAACGCCCCCGGAATGGTAAATGCCATGCGCAGCGCTGCGTTTTCCGTGAGACGAGTCGCTATCGCAAAAGCCGCTGCCGGGAATAACCCCAATCCCAAAGCAAACACACAGGTGGTGACATAAGTCCATTCCAAAGGCATGTAGCCATAATGGTACATGCTGAAATACACCCAATTCACACCAACTACAAACCAACCGAAGCCAAAAGCGAGTCCCCATAAAAAGGCGTCTTTGACTTTTTGCGTGATGCCGACAAGGTAAAAAATAATAAGCAGGCCCGCCAAGGCATAGATCGGCTCGTTAGCGGGCGCAAAAGCGCTTGCCAGCGAAACCCCCGAGGCAAAACTCAACATCAAGCGGTAAAGGTAATACCGCTTTGGCATATCAACACCCTTCACTTTGCATTCTCTTTCTCATCGACCGGGCTGGCCTCGGCGACACGCTCCACCTTCAATAGTCGAACCTGACGCTCATCGGCACGAAGCACTGTGAAACGGAATTTTTCAATGATCACCGTTTCGCCGGTCTTTGGCATGTGCTCAAGTCTGTCGGCGATTAAACCGCCGATCGTCTCACAATGACAGTCCTCATCGGTATTGATTTGCGTATCAAAATATTGGTTGAACTGATCAATCTCGGTGAGCGCCTTCACCCGCCAACAGGCATGCTTGGGATCTTCCAAAATGTTGTCGGCGTCTTCATCAATTTCATCGAATTCGTCATCGATCTCGCCCACAATCTGTTCAAGCACGTCCTCGATCGTAATCAAACCTGAAACCGATCCGAACTCGTCAATGACTATCGCCATATGGTTGCGCTCAAGTTTAAAGTCGCGCAATAGCTCATTGAGCGGCATGCTCTCGGTGATGAATTTCACAGGACGAAGGTGCTCTCGAACATTGAACTGAGGATCAATGAGCACATGCAAAACGGTCTTTGCATGCAAAATGCCGATCACGTTATCCCGGTCACCATCTAAAATCGCTGGGAAACGCGAGTGCTCGGTTTCAATCATGTGAGAAAGCCACTGTTCGCGTGGTTCACTCAGATCGACAACCTGCATTTGAAGGCGAGGCACCATCAAGTCGCAAGCTCTGAGATTGGAGAACTTCATGACGCCTTCCATCATCTGTAAGGCGGAGTCGTCAATTAACTTCTGCTCATTGGCCTCATGAAGCGTGTCAATGAAATCTTCACGAGTGGGCGCATGAAACATGCCCGATAAACGCTCGAAAAAAGAACGATGCTTTACATTTCCCGGTTGTGGGGAAGGATCAGTACTCATTCGTCAAATCACTAATCAAACTGAGATTTTTAATCATATCAAGGATTGTTTCGGATTGCATTCGAGACGGTTTAGTAAGGGGTATCTTTGGGGATCATCCTCGAAATTCCGTCTCGAATACCGCAACTTTTTTCATCTGCCCCGTCTCGATAGTCAAATAGTTTGGCAAAAGAAAGGTATTTCTTTTTTGAAGTAACTTGTTGAGTACTACCGTGGTGTGCACCGGCGTCGTTCACCCAGAGCGTCAAGCTGGCGCTGAAGTGTTTGGATTTTTTCTTACTCACTAAGTCAGACAAATTGGCAATGAAGGTTTTGACCTCGGTTGAAAACACGAGGTCAAAAAAAATTTAAGCCTTCAAAAGAACCCGATCCTCGTAGGGATTCGCAAATCCCAATCGCACCAAGGCAGCGATTTCTTTATCTTCCATCACATCGGCTTCCTCATCGTTCATATGGTCATAACCATGGGCATGGAGAGCGCCGTGAATCAATAAGTGCGCCAAATGTTCTTCAAAGGACTTATTTTGCTCACCGGCTTCACGAATTAACACCGGCACACAGACCACCAAATCCGCAATGGCCACCGGTTCATGTTGGTAGTCAAAGGTGAGCACATTGGTGGCGTAGTGCTTATGCCGATACTGGCTATTCATCGCCTCGCCCTCTTCAGCGTCGACAAACACGATGTTGAGCTCAGTATCACGCTCAATCGCCGCTTTTATCCATTTTTTCATGGTCTTTTTGCGCGGCAATTCAAACTTTCCGTGCTTAACGAAATGGGCTTTTAATTTAGGCATGACTAATTCCTCTCCGTTTGACGGATCTTTTGTTCCTGATGGCGTTTCTCATCGGCCTTCGCATAAGCCTCAACGATGCGGGCGACAAGCGGGTGACGCACGACATCGGCCGCAGTGAAATAAGTCATCGCAATACCACGCACACCAGCGAGCACATTTTGCGCTTCCACTAACCCCGAACGCGTCCCACGCGGCAAGTCAATTTGCGTCACATCGCCCGTGATCACCGCTTTAGAACCGAACCCGATTCGAGTTAAAAACATCTTCATTTGCTCCGGCGTCGTATTTTGGGCTTCATCCAAAATAACGAACGCGTTATTGAGCGTCCGACCGCGCATGTAGGCCAACGGTGCAATTTCAATCGTCTGACGTTCAAGCAAGCGCTGAGTCTTGTCAAACCCCAATAGATCAAAAAGCGCATCATAAAGCGGTCTTAAGTAAGGATCGACTTTCTGTGACAAATCTCCCGGTAAAAAACCCAAGCGCTCACCGGCTTCCACGGCCGGACGCGTTAGGATGATTCGCTCAACGCGATCGCGCTCGTAAGCGTCAACGGCCGCGGCGACCGCCAAGTACGTCTTGCCGGTACCGGCCGGACCGATCCCAAAGGCGATATCGTTATCTAAAATCGCCTGAATATAGTCGTTTTGCCTTGGGGTTCGTCCTTGAAGTTCACGACGCTTAGTATGAAGCACAGGGGTGGCCACGGATTCCCCGTCTTGCTTTTTCGCCGCTTCGCCCACAAAAAAGAGCTGAACATCATCGGTCGTTAGTTCCTTGCCGCTTTGCGTGACAGAGACCGCTAACGTTTGAAGCGCGTTTAACGCCTCTCGCGCTTCATTGACCGGACCCGCGATTCGAAATTGGGTGCCACGTCGTGAAATTGAAACATCCAGAATGGTTTCAATCTGCCGAAGATTGGCATCCATCGGACCGACAAGCGAGGCGAGCGCGCCATTATCCAAATCCAAGTTAAGCGCTAAATTTTTTTCTTCATTAGCCATGAGCATTTAGTCCGCGATAAGTTCCCCGCCTAATGTGTGAGGGAACACCTCTGTGATCTTAACGGTCACCATCTGATCAATCAAGCGCTCGTCGCCGGGAAAGTTCACAATACGATTATTGTCGGTACGAGCTGATAGTAACCCTTCGCCACGGCGTGCGCGACCAATCACGAGCACGCGTTGCTCGGTGCCTAACATCGCTCGGGAAATTTCCGTGGCCTTCGCTTCATTTTTAGCCTGCAATAATTGCAGACGTTTTAATTTCACGTCTTGAGGCGTATCGTCTGGTAAATAAGCCGCGGGCGTTCCCGGACGGCGGCTGTAAACAAAAGAGAAACTTGCATCAAAGCCCACATCGTCCATGAGTTTCAACGTGGCTTGGAAATCGTCTTCTGTTTCACCGGGGAAACCCACAATGATGTCAGTCGCAATTGAGATGTCCGGTCGAATCGCCCTAAGGCGACGGATGATGGACTTGTATTCCAAAGCGGTGTAGCCACGCTTCATGGCCGCCAGAATGCGGTCAGAACCCGACTGGACCGGCAAATGCACATGATTGACCAGTTTGTCGATCTTGCCATACGCATCAATGAGACGTTGTGTGAATTCTTTAGGATGCGAAGTCGTGTAACGAATGCGCTCGATACCGTCAATCTCCGCCACATATTCCAAAAGCGTCGCGAAGTCCGCGATTTCACCATCGGGCGTTTCACCCCGATAAGCGTTCACGTTTTGTCCCAAAAGCATGACTTCTTTAACTCCTTGGGCGGCAAGCTTGGCGACTTCCAATAAGACGTCAACCAAGGGGCGGGAAATTTCCTCGCCTCGCGTATAAGGCACCACGCAGTAGGAACAGTATTTGCTGCAACCTTCCATGATGGAGACAAAGGCGCAAGCCCCCCGAGCATGAGGTTCGGCCAAATGGTCAAACTTTTCTATTTCCGGGAAAGTGATATCGACTTGCGGCTTATGCGTTTGTTCATGCTTGGCGATCATCTGAGGCAAGCGATGAAGTGTTTGCGGACCAAAAACAATATTGACGTAAGGTGCGCGGGCAAGGATCTTTTTGCCCTCTTGGCTCGCCACACAGCCCCCCACAGCAATCACCATGTCGTCTTTGCCGGCTTCTTTTTTAGCTTCTCTCACACGCCCCAGGTCAGAAAAAACTTTTTCCTGAGCCTTTTCTCGAATGGAGCATGTATTAAACACCACGAGATCTGCTTCGTGCACATCCTCGGTCCGCTCATAACCTTTTTCAGTCAAAAGGTCGGCGATCTTTTCCGAGTCATAGTCATTCATTTGGCAGCCGAAGCTGCGAAGGTATAGTTTTTTCGCGGTCACGGTTTATATCCGATGCACAAAATTGCTTTTGTTATTGAGAAATCAAAAGCTTGTTGAAGAAAATCATAAAGTTTGACAGTATACAGAGGTTTTCCCGCTCAAGCAGAAAAAGGACATAAAAAAGCTTCGCATGAACCGATTCGCGTTAACATAGATGAATAAATGGAGAATGGCATGGTGAAGTCGTTACTAGGTTTGGTTGGAGGCGTTGCCCTTCTTTTTTGGGGTGTTTACATGGTCAAAACCGGTATGCTTCGCACATTTGGCGTTGCGCTCCAAAAAGGTCTCGCTCGTGCACTTCATAATCGAGTAAATGGCTTTGCGGCAGGTTTCGGGCTGTCGACATTGCTTCAAAGTTCAACGGCCGCGGGGCTGCTTGTCGCCGGTCTTCAAGCGGAAAATGTGGTCACCACCGCCATTGCCATCAGCACCATCTTAGGCGCGGAATTGGGAAGCGCCTTCGTCGCCTGCGTCTTAAGTTTTAATTTTGAAGCCTTCGCGCCTTTATTTATCGCCGCGGGCGTCATCATCTTTTTTGCCAAAAAACCGCAAACCCGACAAGGTCAATTCGGCCGGATTCTTTTAGGGATTGGCTTTATTATGGTCGCCATCGGCCAGATTGTGGCGGCAACTGGCCCTTTGAGAACCGCCCAGGACGTTTTACCCTATTTTGAAGCGCTAGCGCTATGCCCCTTTTTGTGTTTTGTGGCAGGCGCGCTTTTAGCGCTCGCTAGCCTCTCGAGCCTTGCGGCAGTGATTGTTTGCGCCAGCCTTGTCGCCGCTCAAGTGCTTTCATTGACGAGCGGTTTCTGGATCGTATTGGGCGCCAATGCCGGAAGTACTCTTTTATCCATTCTCACCACCTTGCCATCAAGCCGAACGGGACGCAGAGGTCCGACGGGTTGTGCGCTTTACCGACTATTCTCAATCTCCGTGATGGCTCTGGCATTAATGTCAGAACCTGTTCAATCCTGCTTTATCAACACCAATAGCGTCGTGGTTTTCCACCTCGTCTTCAATGCCTTAAGCGGTGTCGTCGGGCTGGGATTCATTTCCATTTTTGCCCGTTGGGCAGAAAAGCTTTTACCATCAAACCAAGATGCTTCGACTCCATTGAGTCACCAAGCACTGTTTGCTCAAGAGAACTTTGTTTCGCCTGGAGTCTCTTTTCGGGTTGTGCGAAAAGAAATGGTGAAAAATCTTGAGAATCTTCGAAGCTATTGGCAAACGCTTCCCTGGCTATTGAAAGCCAATCCGAATCCCGGTGACATTATGATCCTGCGAGACCGCAGGGAAAGTATTGGTGCTGTCTGTTTTGAACTTACCCAATTTTTGGAGCGAGTCGCGCGAGAGCCTTTAACAGAGGAAGACGCGCTTTTATGGCAAAACGAAAAAACCATCAACGCGGCCACCCGAGACGGCGCATTATTTATTGAACACATTATCGAAGTCATTGATCGGGAAAAATGCTCCAAAAATCGTGAATTTTCTCCCCAAGGATTAGAAGAACTTCTTCACTATCATCGCCGAATTGATGAAAGTCTTGAAAACATTCAGGCCGTTTTAACCTCTGACAGCGCAACCAAACGCCTAAATGCGCACGATGCGCTCATTATTGAGCAAAAAATTATGATGAACGAAGGATTTGAGTTGACCCGGATGCACATGGAACGAGTAACTAAACGCTTACCAAGCGCCGTTGAAACCAGTGCCCTTCATTTGGAATTGCTAACGCTTTTTAACCGTTTCGGTTCAATGATGATTGCCGCTGTCACATCGGAACAACTGGCGGTGCAATTAGAAAAGATTTAAACAAACGTGAGAAAACCCCGACAATCCTAAGATCATCGGGGTTTCCCGGTAGTCAATCAGACTAAATCATAAAGCGGTTAGGCTTCAGATTAGAAGTACTTCAACAAACCGATAACGGCGTTGTAGTTTTCGTATTCAGCCTTGTGTTGAGCGCCTTCAACGTCAGCTTCAACCTTCATGTAGCCAACGCCAGCCTTGATGACGGTTTGTTTGCTAAGCGGATAAGCGTACATCACACCAGCGCCGTACCCCTTGAGGTCAACCTTTTCGATAGAGGTGCCAGCCACCACATTTTGGTAGGTATAAGCACCAACGGTGTCGTCGCTTTCAGCATCCGTGTAGGCCACGCTGACCGTCCATTCACCACCCCAAGCCGGAATGTCAGCACCAGCAACGATACCATAACCGGTCAAGTCATCGTAGATGTCGAAGAAGTCTTTCTTAACGACTTCACCATCAACAACCTTAGTGGTGTCGTACTTACCCAAAGCCTTGCTATCTTCCAACATGCTCGTCACATAGCCGATAGAGTCAGCACCCGTGAAGTATTGACCTGCCAACTTGAAGTCAGCGAAACCGGCATCATAGTGAGCACCGAGGTTCAACGTGAATTGATCTTCACGATCGTTATTGCGGGCTTTATCACCATTGGAAGCTTCGTTGGTGTAGGACACAACCATACCAGCGCCGAACGGGCCGTTGGCATACTTCAAACCAATAGCAGCCGGACGATCAGCCTTGGCGGTGTTTTCACCAGCGTCCGTCGTACCGAAAGAGTATTCACCGTAGAGGGTGAAACCAGCAAACGTCGGAGAAACGTAAGAAATACGGTTACCAACACGACCACCAGCAGAAGCCATTAAGTTGTAGCCCGGGAGGGTGTAACGACCGCCACCGCTACCACCAGCGATGTAGTTGCTAGCGAAGAAGTTGGTGGAACCACCATCAGACCACATCGTACCAACCTTACCAGCATAGAAAGAACCGTAGTTGGTCTTTGCGTAGACTAAAGATTCACGATCGAAACCATCGGCGAATGCAGCACCCGTGTCACCGATCAACTTCGTTTCGAGGACGAAACCGACTTCCAAGTCTTCGCTGATCGTTTCAGAGCCCTTGAAACCCAAACGGTTCGTGCTCATCAAGCCAGAATCCATGGAAAGATCCGTTTCGTCTTGAACTTGCTTACCTGTCAAATCGGTAGCTTCATAATTTTCCAAAGCGAAACCAGCATCGATACGACCGTAAACGGTCACTTCAGCTGCAAAAGCAGAACCGGCGAAAGCGGTCAAAACAGCAACAGCTGCCAAAGTCTTTTTCATAATAAGTACCTTTATAGAAAAAAGATTCCCACGTAGGGTGAGCAGAGAGAAACTGCACAAGTTGCATTGTCTAACTAAATGTAAAAATGTGTCAATTCCCTTGAACTAAGGTTTTCCTCAATAGAGTTAACTGTTTGCATTAAGATGCGATAACAAATTGATTTTCAATAATAATTTAATCATCTAGGCGTTTTTACTTATTGTTTCATTTATACAACAATTATGTCATCAACTTGTCATAGTACTGGAAAGAAGAACGTAAATTATCACTGCGAAGGAACAAAATGACAAAAGCGGAACCGCTTTCACGATCCCGCTTTTTGATCAATCAGTCAAAAACTGATTAGAACTTGTGAAGAATACCGGTCGTCACCTTGTATTCTTCTTGTTCAAGCTTCCACCCCGTTTCTTTCATTTCACGGTTGTTGTATACACCGGTTAAGTAGAGGTTGGTACGAGAGCTCAACGGATAGGTGTAAGCGGCTGCGACAGAGTAAACCTTCGCATCAAACTTTTCCGTACCAGCGGTTTCGTTCTCAGCATCGGAATAACCCAAAGAAGCCAAGAAGTTACCGCCGAACGCCGGAATATCAAAGCCTAAAGCAACGCCATAACCCTTGATTTCGTCATATTTTTCGTTAGCCCATTTCCAGTCGACCATTTCGCCTGCATTGTTTTCTTCTTTAAACCCAGCAGCGTTATACATCGCACTCATACCACCGAAATCGTTGGCGTTTTTGAAGTATTGAGCAGCAAGATAGGTCTTCGCAAAACCGCAGTTGTAGCTACCACCAACATTGATGGTATACATGTCTTCAGGATCTTTAGCACCAGCTGCCTTGGCTTCATCAACCCAGTCCACAACAGCAGCCAAATTCAAACCGCCGTTAGCGTAGTTCACACCCAAAGCGGCGTAACGATCAAACTTGTTGGAGTTTTCTTCAAAGCCGTCCTTCGTGCTGTCAGCACCCGTGGAGTATTGAGCATAAACCGTCGTACCGGCAAAGGTCGGCGACTTGTAGGTGATCACGTTATCCATGCGGGCAGAAGGTGCAGCAAATAAAGAGCCACCAACACCCGGGAGAGCATTCCAACCCGTGCCAAAGGGGTTCACGGCGCCAGAATAGAAGCCGAAAGTACCGGCATCTGAGTTGATCGTACCCATACGGCCAAAAGCAAACGTACCATAGTCGGAGATGATTTGAACCATGGATTCACGATTGAAGAAACGGCTACCATCGCCATTAGCACCCGTATCACTGCTCAAGCCATGTTCCAACACGAAACCAACCGCCAAACCTTCGGAGATTTGTTCCGTGCCCTTGACACCCAAACGGCTACCCGACGTTTGACCGGAGGCCATCCCCCAATCTTGAGTATCGACCCTTTCGACACCGTCTTCTTCAATGGTGTTGCTCGTGAAATTCAAACCCGTATCGATACGGCCGTAAAGTGTGACGTCCGCTGCCAAAGCGGAACCAGCAAATGCGCCGAGAACGGCAACAGCTGCGAGAGTCTTTTTCATAATTACTACCTTTTTATTTGTGAGTTATTTGATTGCAGAATTATCTCTGCCTGGCAATTCTGACCAGTTAATACAACAACAGTCAAAATTGAGGTAGTGATTATCCCTTATTTTTGTAACAAAATGGTAACGAATAAAGAAATTTTGATGACAAATTACTCAATAAAAAAGTGACCCACCGGCGTAGCCGGTGGGTCTTCATATACGCCTGAAAGGCTTTGGTACCAGCCGCGCCCAACTAGGCGCATATCGGTCTGTCACTCGCATTCCATTACCTGCCACCCGTAAACGGGTCTCCCTCATACGACAGACTCAGCTGCTCTCCCAATTTATCTTCTAGCTGTTGCCTGATATAGGTTGCTATCTTCTGTGTATTTTTCCCCCGTGGTATCAACGTAGTACCCTCGGCACCAGAATTGTCTGTTCCGATATTTAAATTTCAGATTCCCAAACTGGTCGTAGATCATTAAACTGCTTTTGCCTTTCAAATACCCTATTACCGCTGCCACTGACATTTTCGGCGGAATCTCCAACAACATATGAATGTGATCCGGACAACACTCCGCTTCTACAATTTTGATGCCTTTCCATTCACACAGTTTTCTTAAAATTTCTCCGATCGCTCGTCTTTTCTCTCCGTAAAAGACCTTGCGACGATACTTCGGGACAAACACTATGTGATATTTACAATTCCATTGGGTGTGCGCTAAGCTTTTGAGATCACTACTCATGTGATAACTCCTCTCAATTGTTTAACAAGTTGCGTTTGACAGACCGCATACTCGTTCTAGCAAATTAAGAGGAGTTTTTTTATTGAGGACAATTCAACGCAAAGCTTTAAGCTTTTTTGAACTCCCCAGCCTAGCTGGGGGGGGGGTCTAATGACAAAAAACGGACCCCGTTTTCACAGGATCCGTTTATCTAGCTAACTAAGTAAAACTTAGATTAGAACTTGTGAACCAAGCCAACCATAGCCGTGGTCGATTCTTCTTCGGCCTTACCGTAGGTAGCGCCATCAGCTTCGACCTTCGTGTAGCCAGCGCCAGCATAAACGTTCGTGCGCTTGCTCAACGGATAGCTGTACATGATGGCACCGTTGTAACCCGTGTATTCGAAGTCACCATTCGTGGCATCATCTTCACCGTCGGTGTAAGCAACACCCACTTCCCATTGGCCACCCCAAGCAGGAATTTGGGCGCCGAGAGAAACAGCGTAGCCCTTCAATTCATCAAAGGTCTTATATACCTTACCCTCAGTATCCGTGAAGAACTCAAACATACCATCGTCGGCACCGGTATAGACCGTACCGATCGTGTTGGCGTTTTGATAGTAGTTACCAGCCAACAAGACCTTAGCCACACCGAAGTCGTAGCTCATACCCAAACCAACGGAGAATTGGTCTTCAGGATCGCCCGGCTCCGTACCCGTATCTTCGTTCACATATTGGAACACCAAGCCAGCACCGAAACCACCGTTAGCGTAGTTCAAGCCCAAGCCCAACGGACGGTCAGACGTCGTCTTGTTTTCGTTGTCTTCATCGCCGAAAGCATAGTCAGCATAGACGGTGAAGCCGGCAAACGTCGGAGAACGATAAGAAATACGGTTGGCTACACGACCTCCAGCAACCATGAAGTTCGTGCCAACACCAACGGCATTGCCGGTTGTAAACGGAACATAGTTACCCCAGAAACCGTTGGAACCGCCATCAGACCAGATGGAGCTGATCTTACCAGCCCACAACGTACCATAGTTCGTCTTCATCCAAATTGTGGATTCACGATCAAAACCGTCACCGAAAGCGGCACCCGTATCACCGGCGATCTTCGTTTCCAAAACGAAACCAACCGTCAAGTTTTCAGAGATTTCTTCAGAACCCTTCACACCGATACGAGAGGTCGTCGTGTTGCCGGATTGCATACCCCAGTCAGTGCCATCGGTCTTAACACCGTCAACATCCGTGCTGGACCAATCGTCCATCAACAAACCGGTATCCAAGCGACCATAAAGGGTCACGTCAGCAGCGAAAGCGGAGCTGGCAAATGCGCCGAGAACGGCGACAGCAGCTAAAGTCTTTTTCATGATTTACTACCTTTTTAAAAATCTTTCCACTAAAGGAAAAAAGTGCAGAATAACTTCTGCTCAAGAAGCATTGTTTCGCAAACCCTAAAGGTTAGTCAAACTTTCTTACACGCTGAATTTGTAACGGCGGAAACATTTCTTTCTGGCAAAAAAACGTTAACCATTTGAATATAAAAAGAAACTTCAACTTTTAAAGACGACAAAATCTGTTGCATTAAAGCAACAAAACCCCATGAACCGTAACGATTCATGGGGTTATCTTGTTAACAGAAGGTAGTAGGAAAACTGTTAACTAAGATTCGGTTTAGAACTTGTGAACGATACCGGTGGTCACTTGGTATTCGTCTTGTTCGAGCTTCCAACCGTCGTTAGCTTCAATTTCACGATTGTTGTAAGCGCCGGTCAAATAGAGGTTCGTACGCTTGCTGAGCGGATAGGTATAGGCTGCGCCGACTGAGTAAGCCGTCAGATCATGGCCGTTTGTAACGTCATTTTCAGCATCCATATAGCCAATAGAAGCTAAGAAGTTACCGCCGAAGGCAGGAACATCCACACCCAAAGCCACGCCGTAGCCCTTCAATTTATCTGCACCGGTAGAGAGTTCATCGGAACCAGCATCTTCGATAAGACCGAGAATACCTGCGACTTCATCTGCGTTCTTGAAGTATTGAACAGCCAAGTAGGGCTTCATAACACCGAAGTCATAGCTACCACCAACATTGATGGTGTACATATCTTCTTGGTCATAGTTCGCAACGGTTTCACCTTCATCAACCCAATCCACCACAGCGGCCAAATTCAAACCACCGTTGGCGTAGTTCACACCCAAAGCGGCATAACGGTCAAACTTATTGGAGTTTTCTTCAAAGCCGTCTTCCGTGCTATCACCACCCGTGGAGTATTGAGCATAGACCGTGGCGCCAGCAAACGTCGGCGACTTGTAGGTGATCATGTTGTCCCAGCGAGCTGACGGAGCGGCAAACAAATCACCGCCAACACCCGGAATAGCATTCCAGCCTGTGCCAAAGGGGTTTACTGCGCCAGAATAGAAGCCGAAGGTACCGGCATCTGAATTAAGCGTGCCCATGCGACCGAAAGCGAGCGTACCGTAATCGGAAATGATTTGAACCATGGATTCACGGTTAAAGAAGCGATCGCTGTCGCTATCAGCACCCGTATCGCTGCTCAAGCCATGTTCCAACACGAAACCGACAGCCAAACCCTCTGAGATTTGTTCCGTACCCTTAATACCTAAACGGCTGCCCGTTGTTTGACCGGAGGCCATGCCCCAGTCTTGATCGTCAACAACTTCCACACCTTCAACGTCAATGCTGTTGCTCGAGAAGTTGAAACCAGTATCAATACGACCATACAAAGTCACGTCGGCAGCCAAAGCAGAGCCGGCGAATGCGCCGAGAACGGCAACAGCAGCTAAAGTCTTTTTCATAATAAAGCGTCCCTTTATAAGAAACGAACATCGACCGCCCGCTCTCTAAAAGGATCGGTCGATGATTCTGAAAAGCATTGTCGCAAATACCCCCACCCGTTTTTCAACTTTGCCTAGGCCCCGTTTACAACTTTGTGGTTTTTTAGCAACAAATAAATTTTTGTACGACTATGACATAAAAAAAGCCCGGCACCGCGAAGTACCGAGCCCAAACTACCGAATCACACCACTATTTTTCCCGAATGGGCAAAAGCGCTTTGTGACCGCAAGCGCCAGTCAATGCGGCAGCCGTCAAGAAAATCAACTGCGGTCCCAAATGAATGTCAACCTTGTCAAAATATTCTTTGACCGTGTGCGTGTTGATTTGCTTACCACCGGCGGATAAACAGGTCGCCGGCACACCTTGGCTTACCGGCGCATTCGCATCTGTTGACGAATAACCGTAATTTGTCAATTCAATGCCCAAAAGCTTTTGAGCCGAACGGGCAGTTTGCAGAACCGGGCAATCTGCCGGACGAATGCCTGCCGGGCGATTGCCGATTTGAGTTTTCGTGAGTTTCAGAATCTTGACTTCCTCTGTGACGGGCCAATTGGCGTTTTCTTCCGCCACGCCTTCTTCGAAGCACTTCATAATGGCTGCTTCGGTTTCCAAAAGGAGGTTATTGTCCAGGCTGCGAATATCCACGTCCACTTCGCAATGCGGCGCGATCGTGTTGACGCTTTGACCACCCTTAATCATGCCGATCGTGAAAGTGGTCTTCGGCTCGGCGGGCGTTTTGAGCTTGGCAACACGTGCCCCTGCCAGACACATGGCGTGAATGGCGCTCGGCGTATCACCGAAGGAACCGTAAGAATGACCGCCCTTGCCGTCAATGCTAAAGCGCCAACGGTGAGAACCGATCGCCCCCTTCAAAATACGACCAACATCGGTGTTATCAATGGCGATAAAGCCGTCGACTTGATGATGGGCATTGAAGAACTTTGCCCCCCGAGTGTCCCCATTGCCTTCTTCACCCACCGTCCCGACAAAGTAAATATCACCTTCGGTTTCGATATGGAGCTCATTAAAAAGGCGCACAACGTGCAAAAGCGCACGCAAACCAGAGCAATTGTCTCCAATGCCCGGTGCAAAATAGCGATCCCCTTCCTGACGAACGGTGACATCTGTGCCAGCGGGAAACACCGTATCCATGTGAGCCCCCATCGCGAGCACGGGGCCTTGTCCCTTGCCCGGGCGGAATCCAACGACGTTACCGATTTCATCAATCGTGACATCTTTTAGACCGTACTGTTGCATACGGCGGGCGATTTCCTTGGCGCGCTCCGCTTCCTCAAAGGTCGGTGAAGGAATCTCGCACAATTCAATCTGCTCCTTCATCGCCTGATCGGTTTCATCAAACGCTTTTTGCAACGCCTGTGCGATCACTGGTTCCTCTTTTAACGCTTTGACCGCTTCAAAGACTTTTTCGTCTAACGGTGGGATCGGTTCTTTTACCATCTTGATTCTCCTTGGATTTCCTTTGCAATTTTCGAAAAGGCAAAACCAATCAAGAAACGGTTGGCTCCTTCTTTTCGAAATCATCCTCTGACAGCCGATTACAATCCCAAAGCACGCCACTCGCAATGAGGGGTTCTCCTAAGGGCAACCCAATTTATCACCATCTATCCACATAAAACAGCATATTGGGAAGCAACCGGTGTTTTTTAGGAATGTCTTGGCTCGATGGATAGGACGCCACCAAAACACAAACACCATTTTTGATGTACTGACTGATCTTTTTTTCGTGAATTTTCAAGATCCCCGGATTAATCACAAGCATGTTCACCCCAAAACGATCCACTGACTCTGAATTCAGTTTATTTAGAGCGGGATAACGAATGCCGGCTCGCAAAGCGGCATAGTACTGTCCAAGACTTGAGACTTCTACGATCATCCTATCGGGGAAAGGAAATTCTTTTAAGAGCAAATCAAAGTCCCGGGCTTTGTCTGTCACCAAAAACACATCCGGATGCTCTTTTAGAATGACCGCGATGTCCGTTAAAAAAAGCGGGGTGTATTGATTCAAAATTTTCCGAGAACGGACATCTTTTGCTGTCGGCGGAATCAACCCCATACCCGTGCGACCGGTAATCTCCTCAAATTCATCATAACGGTGCGCCGCGAAATAATGACCGTCCAACGTCTTCCTGAGGTCAATCTCAATAAAACGGAAACCTTCAGCGATCGCGTTCAAAAAAGCCTCTTTGGAATCAGTCTTTGTCTGCCACCGCACCTTACCGGCGCCATGAGCAATGAGACGGTCCTCAAAAGAGGCATTTTGAGTAATAGGAGAAGGCTGCTTGGTCGGTTCGATCAATCCGAATTCCAGCGCCCATTCATAGTATGTGCGGTAGTAATAAAAATATCCACCCCCAATCAACAACGCAAACAACACGGCTACCACCAAACACTTTTTGAAAATTACGGCGCTTCGCTTCATGATCATTTCCTTCCTGCAATCAGTGTATTCACAGAGTCAGACGCATTTGTGACAACTTGTCAGTGAGTGTTTCATTTTGGACTTGAGATGGTTCACGCGTAAGAAAATCTTTAAACGAGACGCGCCATTGTACTCAGCCTCTTTGCCGCTTTTACGTTAAAATCGACACATTTGTCATTGTCTTGTGTCGAATTCTCTCCATGCCTTTAGTCATTGATCACAACGAAATATCTTTTCGCCTTAATTACCTCTTTAACCGCGTCGAATTAAGTCGCGATGCCAGAAAGAGTTGGACGATTTTCTTTCAAGATGAAAATGACTCGCTCGGCACGATATTCGGACTGACTTGCCATCGGGGGTCGCTTTTTATCGTAACGAATCTAGGCGTCTATGTTTCGCCCGTTGATGCGCCCGACTTCAAATTTGTCTGCCCTCAGCGAAAAGGCGGTGACTACGTGGACATCGAAAGTTTCGATAACATGCTTTACGCTTGCACAAATACCGGGGTTTACCAGGCATCGTCCGGCGTTCGCTGGCGACTCAAATACGATGGTCAAGCTTGCGGCAATTTCTTTTCCCTCTTGCAATTTAAAGGAAAACTCTTTGCCGCATGCGAAAAAGGCGTGTATCTCGCGAGCCAAGAGGGCAAATTCTGGCACCCACGCTACACTGCCAATGAATACGGGCGTTTTTTAGCCTTGGACGCACGAGGCGAAACGCTTTACGCCCAAACGGATAAAGGTTACTGTTTAAGCCACGACAACGGTCAGCACTGGGAAGCGCACCCAAGCTTGCAGGGGCCATGGACTGACGCCATGGGTGGGGGGATGCTTTTTGCACCCCGTCCCATAAAAAAACGCAATCGTTAACGCAATAATCGGTAAACGCTTTCTGATTTTGTCATAAGGATTCAATCATGTTGCAACGCTCCTATCAACGCACGTCCGCGCAAATGCGCCCGCTACGTTTCACAACTCATTTCACCAAATACGCTGAAGGTTCCGTCCTTGTTGAAGTCGGCGAAACGAAAGTGCTTTGCAACGCCAGCGTTTTGGCGACCGTTCCCCGTTTTTTAACCGGCCGCGATGAAGGCTGGGTCACGGCCGAGTATGGGTTGTTGCCGCGCTCAACCGGCACGCGTACCGACCGGGAAGCGGTCAAGGGCAAGCAGTCGGGACGCACTCAGGAAATTCAACGTTTAATCGGCCGTTCCTTGAGAGCGGTTGTTGATCGCAAAAAAATTAACGGTTTCACAATTCACTTGGATTGCGATGTTTTGCAAGCCGACGGCGGCACCCGCTGCGCCTCAATTTCCGGCGCCTGGGTTGCACTGGCGCTGGCCGTGCGCTCCATGCTCGACAAAGGGCAAATTACCGAATCCCCAATCAGGGCAAATGTGGCAGCCATCAGCGCAGGCATTTATGACGGGACGCCCGTTGTCGACTTAGACTACATCGAAGACAGCCACTGTGGCACCGATATGAACTTCGTCATGACTTCTGACAACCGCTTTGTGGAAATTCAAGGCACGGCCGAAGGCGAACCCTTCACGGATGAAGAGATGAGCCAGATGACGCAATTGGCTCGCGACGCCATCACCCAGATCATTGCCCTCCAAAACGACGCCATTAAGGAATAGGTCATGCTCAAAATTGTCTTAGCCAGTAACAACAAGGGGAAACTGCGTGAATTCGGAGCAATGCTTGCTCCGCTATCCATCGAGATTCATCCTCAAGGTGAATTTCATGTCAGCGAAGCCGAAGAACCCTATGGCACGTTTTTAGAAAACTGTCTAGCCAAGGCTCGCCACGCGGCTCGATCCACAGGGCTGCCGGCCATTGCCGACGACTCCGGCATTTGCGTCGACGCCTTGGGCGGCGCCCCCGGTGTTTTGTCCGCTCGCTTTGCGGGCGAACCCAAAAGCGATGCCCGAAACAACGAGAAACTCGTTGAAAGTTTGAAAGGACAAGCCAATCGTCGTGCGCATTACACCTGCGTGTTGGTTGCGGTTCGTCACGCCGATGACCCAGAGCCCATCATTGCTGAAGGTCGTTGGTATGGAGAGGTCGCCGACACTCCTCAAGGTGAAGGCGGCTTCGGATATGATCCTTATTTTTATTTGCCGCAGTATGGAAAGACAGCAGCTCAGTTAACCGCTGATGAAAAAAATGCCGTGAGCCATCGTGGTGTGGCGTTAAAAAAGCTCGTTGAAGAAATGAAAACGCGCTGGATGCTATGAGACCGTCCTCCATTCCGCTTTCTTTGTACGTTCACTGGCCGTGGTGCGTGCGCAAGTGTCCTTATTGTGACTTTAATTCGCACGCTTTGCCTCAGGTTGGCGATATTGCAGAACGCTATGTCAACGCGCTGATTGCGGACATGAGGACAACTCTCGCTTTTAGCCAAAAGCGGCCGCTTATTGGGATTTTTTTCGGTGGCGGAACGCCCTCTTTGATTGAACCACGGCTTCTGGAGCGCTTTCTTGATGAGACTCAAAAAATTTTTTCCTTTGCTCCGGATATAGAAATCACCTTGGAAGCGAATCCCGGCACCGTCGATACGGCGCACTTTGAAGCCTATCGTCACATGGGGGTTAATCGTCTCTCGATGGGGATTCAAAGCTTCAATGATGAGTGTTTAACGCGTCTAGGGCGCATTCACTCAGCCAATGACGCACGCCTTGCCATTTCGCAAGCGCAGCGCTACTTTGACAATTTCAATTTGGATGTCATGTTTGCGCTACCCGGTCAAACGCTTGAACTCTTGAAAGACGATCTTGCCTGCGCCCTCCAAGCGCAAAGCACTCACCTCTCGTTTTATCAGTTAACCATCGAACCGAATACCGTCTTTGCCAAACATGTTCCGAAAGAGCTACCCGACATTGATACCCAGGCCCTTATGCAAGAATGTGTTATCAACACACTGGTTGATGCGGGCTTTGATCACTATGAGGTCTCTGGCTACGCTAAACCGGGCTTTCACTGCCGACATAATCTGAACTATTGGCAATTCGGCGATTATCTGGCCTGTGGAGCAGGTGCACACAGCAAAGTGACGTTAGAGGACGGAAGAATTTTACGACAGGCGCGCTTCACGAATCCGACCAGTTTCATTGAACACGCCGAAAAAGGAAACGCCGTCGCTCACTCCCGATGGGTCGATCTGGATGATGAGCCATTTGAATTCATGCTCAATGTGCTGAGACTGCGAAAAGGCGTTGATTTCGACCTGCTTTCCGAACGCACTCACTTAACAATGGATGACATTGCTCCTCAAATCACCGAGGCGCAAAAGCTCGGCTTGATGGATAAACCTCTCACGCGCCTTTGCGCCAATACGAAAGGCTGGAATTTTTTATCTGACCTGCAGGAAATTTTTCTGTGACCAGCTCTCGGCTAATCGCTCGTTTCCTTGTCACGATACTGCGCCTTGAATGCGACAAGTGAGAACAAAGAATCTCCACGATCGCTTATTGACTGAATTTTTCGAATATTGAATTGACGAACAATTTAGATGGTTCGTCGTGACATTTTTTTGACAAGAAATAAAAAAAGAGGTGACGCACAACGGCAACACCTCATCTTTTCAAAAACTGGTCGGGGCGGCGGGATTCGAACTCGCGACCCCTTGCACCCCATGCAAGTGCGCTACCAGGCTGCGCTACGCCCCGACTCGAGAACGGGAATAATACCCCATAGCCGACAAGAATGCAATAGACATTGTCAAAAGACCCTTTTCAGCAAATTATTCATATCCTCTCGCATTTGTGCTCATTTCTCTCAAACTCATCAGCAATAGGCTTCATTGACGAAAAACTCCGCTATAAAAACAATATCCACTTCTAAAGAGGAATTTAGAAATGAAACGTCGCGATCTTTTAAAAACCTCCGTTTTGTTAACTGGAGCAATGACCGCTCCCTCACTTTGGGCGTCTAACCATTCAAAACCGACATCACCTTTTCATTACCCTCTGACTCACCAAGTGAGCAATGAAGAGGCTCCGGCGGTTTTCTTTACGCCAGACGTCTCTTCAAATGGATTGATTAATGTTTACAAAGCACTCAAACAAAACTTACGAGGTAAAGTCGGTATCAAAATGACATTTGAAACACCTGGCGGCCCTCATCTCGATCCACAACTTGTCAAAGCGCTTGCCGATCTCACAAAAGCCACGTTGATTGACAACAATTGTTTTTCGCCGCGAGATACAACAGAAAAGCACTTAGCGGTTGCCCGAGGAAACGGCTTTGACGCGAGCATTGCTCCAATTGATATTCTCGATTCCGAAGGTTCCATGGATCTCCCAGTAAAGGGGTACCACCTCCGCTTTGCGAGAACGGGGAGCCATTTCGCCCGCTACGACACACTGATTTCACTTGTTCGTTTTAAAGCGCATTTCTTAGATTTTTACGGTGGCACACTAAAAAATCTATCGATTTGCATGGGAACGCTCGAAGGCAAATGCTTAATTCACAGTGCGGGCGAGGTTATGACGCATTTTTCCTCAAGAGACAATAAAACGACCTGCGAAGCCATGTCGGATGCAGTTAAAGCCGCCATGCAAGCCAAAGCCGGTCGCTGGGCCTTTATCAATGTGATTGATGCTTTTGAACCGAGCGATGGTTGCGAAAGCGCCACCAACCTCGGAAACATCGGCATTCTCGCAAGCCTTGATCCGGTGGCCGTGGACCAAGCCGCCATTGACATCACCTTTGGGGCTGCCACTTCGGCTGCCATGCGAGCAACCTGGGAAGAACATCATTCAACCATGTTAACGGACATCGCTGAAAAAAATGATGTGGGAAAAACGCACTACCGTTTAATTAGCTTAGTCCATTAAAGAATAAGGGGAACGTCTGCTGCGTTCCCCTCTTCTTTCTGCAATCATTGCAAACGGCTATTTTTTCTTCCAAACCATTTGGGAGCCGTATGTCAGCGAGCTCGGGTGCGACTTCGGCACTTTCATCCCGATCGTGAACCCGTGCTGTTGGCCCGGTAGCGGAGGCACCACCAAGTGTGAAGTGTCCACTTTCGGCTTTTGCTCTTCTCGTCCTTGTGGCTTTTCAGAAGCCGGACCCGTCGTTTGAGTCGAGGATATCACTGTCTGCGACTGCTGCATGGGTTGAGTCTGGACGGAAGCAACCTCAGGCTTTTCAAAGGGCTCCGCATGAGAAACAATCGCTTCAGGCGCCTTTTGAGTGGGCTTATTCGGAACGGTTAAGAAATCATCCCCCTCGGCCCCTAAAGCGCCCAAATCATAAGAATGGGGAGCCACCACTTCTTCGGTTTCCAAGTCGGTCTCTTCGCGATCATTGCGCGAATCCCCACTCTTTTGCAAGGATTGGCTTTCCTTGGCTAAAAGCTCGTTTAAGTCCTCAGAAACCAGTGAAAAATTTTCAACTGCATCCTGCTCCGCCTTGGCCTTGGCTTCTTTTTCCCGACGCACATGCTCCTGGATGCCCGGTGAATACAAAAGATCGCGAATCGCCTTCAATTCCTTTAAAAGGTCAGGGATTTTGACTTCTTCTTTGGGCTTGACCTGCAAAGGCGCGAATTTTTCGTCTTCAAGAAGTCCCTTCACCTTGTTTTGTACCTGCAATTCGTGAATCTTATTTCGAGCACCCAAAATCGTGTAGTGCTCCTCATAGAGCAAATGCTGAATAGTGCGGATCAGCGCCACATCTTCCGAGCAATAGTACCGACGATTCCCTCGCTTGGTTGGACGTAGTTGCGGGAATTCTTGTTCCCAAAAACGCAAAACCGAGGGATTGACGCCAATCGACTTAGCCACATCCCCGATCGGCAAATAGCGCCCCAGAAGCTCTTCTTCCGGCGCGTCCAATTCAGTGAGCTCAAACGGATTTTGCTCCGTCTCAAGCATCCGTACAGGTTCCTCAGAAGCCATAGTTCACTCCGAAACGTTAAATGTTTTCGGCATCATCGCGCATTGACGGATGAGTCTTCGCAACCGCTTCCTTTAATTTTTGGCTGGCGTGGAAAGTGACCACTCGGCGAGCCGTAATGGCGATTTCCTCACCGGTCTTCGGATTTCGACCGGGACGTTGCGCCTTGTCACGCAACTGGAAATTGCCGAAACCAGAAAGCTTGACGGTACGACCGCTTTCGAGCGCCGCACGGATCTCATCAAAAAACGCATCCACCATTACCTTGGCTTCGCGCTTATTCATCCCCATACGGTTAAAAAGCATTTCGACCAGATCGGCCTTCGTCATGGTTTTCGTATTATCCATCTCGATCTCTCTTGATTCTTTTGAATTGATTAATGAGCGCATTGTAGCAAAGAATTATTTCCCTTTGATTTATCAAGCATTTTCAAAAAGAAAATTGCATTGCCACTCAACACGAATCCTTGGGAGGAGAGATTCCCGCCCAAGGATTTCTCATGCTTGTTGAGTCAAGCTATTGACGCAATTGAGCTCCAACAGAGCTTAAGGCCTCAATCACTGCCTGCATCGCCTCTTCAGCCGCTTCACCTGAAAAAGCCTCATCAACCGGCTGCAGCGTCAAATGGAACGCCATACTGGTTTCTGCGGGGCGAGCGTCCGTTGCCTCCATATGATAGAGGTCAAATAAAGACAATGACACAAACGTGCTCAACCGAGCGTCAGTCTTTGCCGCGTTCACAACAGCTTGTTGCAATGTCTCATAAGTCACGCCATGCGGCACCACGACACTAATGTCACGCAAAACCGGTTGGAACTTGCTGACCGGCGTGTGCCACGGCACGTTAATCTTCAAAAGCGCAGCCAGATCCAACTCAAACACAACAGGCGCATGCGGCAAACCGTACGTTTGTTGCAACTTCGGATGCAGTTCACCGACAAAGCCAATTTCTTCACCATTAAGGATCACCGCGGCGCTACGTCCCGGATGCAAGGCCGGGAAAGTCTTTGCGACAAACGTTGCTTTGAGCGGGAAAAGCAAGCGCTCCACATCCCCCTTGGCATCGTAGAAATCGACATTCCGAGCTTTAACAGCCCACTGCTCGCCCATTGCGTCACCGTAAAGCAGACCGGCAACACGGCTGGGTTGACGCACGCCCTTAACGGACCATTCGGTCGTTTCCACGCTTTCATCAGGATAGAACACGCGGCCGACTTCAAAAAGTTTGGCGCTTGTCACCTTGCGGTTAAGATTGTATTTCAAAATGTCCACAAGACCGCCGATCATTTGCGTGCGCATCACGGACAATTGGCTTGCGATTGGATTAAGCAAACGAATCGGATGATCGTTATTGGCAAAATCCTTTTCCCAAGCTTCGGGCACAAAGCTAAAGTTGATCAGCTCTTGGTAGCCGAGATTCGCTAAAGCGTGACGAATGTCATGCGCAGAACGCGTATCTTCTCGACGCATGAACATGGCGGCCTTCGCAACAGGCGGAACATCCGGCAATTTTTCATACCCGACAAGACGAGCCACTTCTTCAATCAAATCTTCTTCAATTTCAATATCGAAGCGATAGCTCGGAGCCTTCACACGGAACACCTCGTTTTCGAGCGTAAACTCAAAGCCCAAACGCTTGAAGCACTCAGCCATGGTTTCGGTTGAAATCGGCATGCCGATCACTTTGCGGGCGCGTTCAGCGCGCATTGTCACCTCACCCCGTTCAGGCAATTGGGTGACCACATCAATCACCGGACCGACTTCAGTCTTATCGGTTGCGCAAATGTCCAAAATCAATTGGGTCACATAATGCAACACGTCTTCGGTGAACCCGAAATCCACCCCACGCTCATAGCGATAGGCCGCGTCGGTGGAGAAATTCAAGCGACGGCAGCGACCTTGAATCGCCTTTTGCTGCCAGAAGGCCGATTCAATAGAAATGCAAGTGGTTTCATCGGTCACCTTGGTGTCTTCACCGCCCATGATACCGGCTAAAACCTTTGGTCCATTCGCATCGCAAATCACGCCGAACCCCGGGTCCAGCTCAACGGTTTGACCGTTTAGCAAGGTGATTTTTTCACCGTCTTTTGCCCAACGAACGGTGTAACAACCACCGGCAATTTTTTCCGCGTCGCTAAAATGCGTCGGGACCCCCATTTCCAACATCACGTAATTGGAAATATCCACCAGCGCCGAAATGCTACGCTGACCACTTCTTTCCAAACGATCTTTCATCCATTGCGGCGTCGGCGCTTTCATGTTGATGTGGTCAATTCGACGTGTCGTGTAGCGTCCGCAAAGGTCCGGCGCCTCGACCTTGATATCGATCTTGGTTTCAGAGTTTGCCGGCACCTTGTGAATTTCCGGGAATTTGACGGCTGCGCCGGTAATGGCGTGCACATCACGAGCCACTCCAAGCATTGAAAGCGCATCGCCCCGATTCGGCGTCAATTTGATTTCAATCTTTTTGTCATCCAAATGACAGGCCGTACGGATATCTTCGCCCACGGTCAAGTCGTCAGGCAAAATCCAAAGGCCACTGTGATCTTCGGTGATTCCCAGCTCACGAGCCGAGCAGAGCATCCCCATGGAGATTTCTCCGCGCATCTTGGCTTGTTTAATTTTGAAGTTGCCGGGTAACACAGCACCGATCTTGGCACACGGCACCAAAATGCCTTCACGCACATTCGGAGCGCCACAGACAATCTGCAAAGGATCACCTTCGCCAACATCGACTTGGCAGATATGCAAGTGATCTGAATTTTCATGATCCCGAACTGACAACACGCGTGCGACAACCACTCCACTAAAGGCAGGCGCCACCGTGCTAACCTCTTCGACTTCCAAGCCCGCCATTGTCATCGCTTCGCAAAGCTCATCGGTCGTCATGTCCGGATTGATGTAGGAACGTAACCAGCTTTCTGAAAATAACATGTTGTTTTCTCACTGAAAATAAACGAATACTCATTAACGATTGAACTGCTTCAAAAAGCGAAGATCGCCCTCAAAGAACAAACGTAAATCGTCAATGCCGTAACGCAACATCGTCAAACGTTCCAGCCCAGAGCCGAAAGCAAAGCCGATGTACTTTTCCGGATCAAGACCGTAGTTGCGAACCACGTTCGGATGAACTTCGCCGGCACCGGAGATTTCAAGCCAACGACCTTTTTTCGGGCCGCTGGTGAACATCATGTCAATTTCCACCGAGGGTTCCGTGAACGGGAAATAACTGGCACGGAAACGAACTTTCAAATCATTGGTTTCAAAGAATTGGCGCAAAAAGTCCGTGTAAACGCCCTTCAGATCCGAAAAGCTTACATCGGTATCCATCCAAACGCCTTCGACCTGATGAAACATCGGCGAGTGCGTGGCATCACTGTCAACACGATATGTGCGACCCGGCGCCAAAACCTTGATCGGAACTTCGTGAGTACGGGAGTAACGAACCTGCATCGGCGACGTATGCGGCCGCAACGGCAAAGGTTTGCCCGTCTCATCGTTTCGATCCACATAGAACGTGTCCTGCATTGAGCGAGCCGGGTGATTGGGCGGGTTATTCAACGCTGTGAACGAATACCAGTCCGTTTCAATTTCGGGACCGTCAGCCACATCAAAACCAATAGAGCGGAAAATTTCCTCTATGCGCATTTGCGTGGCCATCACCGGATGAATACCTCCCTGCGGGTACTTGCGACCGGGCAATGTCACATCCAACGCTTCGGCGGCCAAACGCGCCGCAAGCTTCTCATTGGCGAGTTCCTCACGACGAGCTTCCAACGCTTCTTCAATTGTGCGCTTGGCGGCCCCCAGAGCCTGCCCCATCTCGCGCTTTTCTTCATGCGAAAGCTTTGACAAGCCCTTCATCAAGGCTGTGACTGAACCGGTCTTGCCCAAAAATTTCGCCTTAGCATCTTCTAAGGCAGCTGGCGTCGCTGCCGCAGCAAACGCGGCTTTGGCCTCAGAAATGATTTGCGACAAATCTTGCATCATGTTTTTCGTTAGAGTTTGAAAGTCAAAGATGTCTAATTATAGCCGCGATTGTCTGTGCATTTTGAAGCGCGTTACCCGCGAAATTACTTAGAAATCCAAGGAAACAACCGCCGGGTTGTTTCTCAGCGATAAATCGTTTACCGCCGACCAATTAAACAACCTAGCCAACGCGTTGCCTCCTGTCCAAAATCGAGTGGATTGGATGAAATGATTGTGGTGTAAAGCCTGAGAGTGCGAGGTTTGAGTCGAAGCGAGCCGCCTGACACAAATGCAAAACGGGAGGTCGTTTGACCTCCCGCTTCTTGAATTCTGGTGGCGAGTCAGGGACTCGAACCCCGGACACAAGGATTATGATTCCTCTGCTCTAACCGACTGAGCTAACCCGCCAGAGAGTTGGAATCATACCGACATGTTTTCCAATATGCAAGTCCTTTTAGAAAAAAATTTAATTTCAGTCCCAAAGCGCGTAAAAATGATGAACCGGACCATGACCATGCCCAACATTTAGATCGCTTGAACGCCTAATCGCCTCCGAAATATAACTCTTCGCTCTTTCAACGGCTTGTGGTACCGACTCAGTCTGTGGCAACAACGTGGCAATCGCCGAAGAAAGCGTACACCCTGTTCCATGAGTGTTATTCGTAACAATGCGAGCCCCTTCGAAAAAATAGCTCTCATTTTCTCCAACGAGCAAATCCGGCACGGCATCACCGACCAGATGGCCGCCTTTTAAAAGCATCCAGTGGTGGTCTCCCATCATCGACAAAAGTTTCTTTGCCAATGGCAACATCTGAGACCGATCCGTGATCTCATCTTCACCGGCGAGAACTGCCGCCTCAGGCAAATTCGGAGTCAATATCGTCGCTAACGGCAATAAAAGTGAACGAAGAGCATCCACGGAGCTTTCTGGCAATAGACGATCTCCACTTTTGGCAACCATCACTGGATCAAGAACCACATAGCGAGGTCGATAGCGCTTTATCGCATCTGCAACAACTTCGATCACTTTCACATCTGAGAGCATTCCGATCTTTACCGAGTCAATGCCAACATCGGCAAACAAGGTGTCCAACTGCGCTTTAACAAATTCAGCATCCACTCCCAAAACACCAGTCACACCTTGGGTATTTTGAGCCGTTAGCGCGGCGATAACCGCACACCCATAGCCGCCCAGGGCACTCATGGTCTTAATATCGGCTAATACACCGGCGCCCCCTGATGGGTCAACGCCCGCAATTGTCAAGACGTTAGGAATTTTTTGCATAATGGCTCCCTGGCTTTCATTATTCGAGCGGTTGCGCCCACATAGGTTCTAGAAAAAACAAGGGCTTGAGTTTTTAAGTGATTTAGTTGAACGGGATCATTTAACCAGCTGTGCGCTTTGTCGATCGCCTCTTTTGCTGTTTGCACCTGCTGCAGGGCACCGACGCCAAGCCCCTGCTTCACCACTTCGGAAAAATTGAATGTGCTCGGACCGACAATCACCGGCACACCAACAGAGGTCGGTTCAATAACATTTTGACATCCGAAAGGCTGGAAGCTTCCGCCCATAATGCATACATCAGCCAAAGCGCAATAAAAAAACATTTCCCCCATTGTGTCACCCAAAATCACTTGGGCCGATCCTACCTCTGTCGCGCAATGAAGGTCACTGCGTTTAACATAAGCGATCCCGGCGTTTTTCAAAAGCGCCTCAACTGCGTTAAAGCGCTGAGGATGTCGGGGAACCAACAAATAGCGAACATCGCTTCGTGCATTTGCTTTCAACGCATCGATAAAAAGCGCTTCCTCACCATCTCGCGTGCTGGCTAACAAAACAACGGGCTTAGACCAATCCTTTTTCCAATCCTTTGCCAAGCTCAACGCCGCCTGCGGAGCTTGGATATCAAATTTCAGGCTGCCCGTTACCGTGACATTTTTAGCGCTCATTGCCTCGAGCCGTCGCTGATCACTGGTCGCCTGAGCGCAAACCAAATCGAATTGATGCATGGCGCAGGTCATGAGACGGGGAAATTTCATGGCTTGCCGATAAGACTTTTCAGATAATCGGGCGTTAGCGAGTACCAGTGGAATATTCAACGCTTTTGCCTCGGAAAGAAGTGTCGGCCAAATCTCGGTTTCCATTATGATCCCTAAATCTGGAGCGGTTTCCTGAAAAAATTTCCGAACAGCGAATCGCGCGTCGTACGGAAGAAAGCATTGTTGAATCCGCTCAGGTGCCAAGGCGACAATTTTTTGTCCGGCATCACGCCCAGTCGGGGTCATGTGAGTTAATAAAATGTCACACTCTGGCCACGCTTTCAATATCGCCTTCACTAAAGGCCGGGTTGCGTTGGTCTCCCCAACGCTGACGGCATGAATCCACACTCTGCGCTTGGTCTGCAACTTCGCTGGAAAAGTTCCAGTCGCGAATCGTTCTGACCAATGCTTCAAATAATCCGGTTGTTTTCTTGCGCGCCACAACAGATACAGAGCCGCCAAAGGCAACAGAATCGGCACCAAGCGCTGATAACCCTTTAAAGAGATATCCATCATTGGGTCCCCTACGATTTTGCGGAAGTTTCAGCTATCGCGTCACAAACCTCCGCCACTTCAGGATTTGCGCCCACACCACCCAAACTTTTCACTCGAGTGCCTGTTAAGCCAACCAGTTCTACCGGATAATCCAAAAAAAGCCCAACTGTCGGTCTTGCCGTGGCAGCCGCCAAATGGGTCAACCCCGTGTCAACACCAACCACGAAGGCTGCTCCTTGCATCATCTGCGCACATGCGCCAATCGATAATCTTGGACAGACACGACAGAAATCTCCTGCCGTTTTGGCGATACGCTTGACTCGTTTTTCTTCTTCGGGACTCGCCCAGAAAAAACGAACTTCATACCCCTGTTTGGCACAGTATCTCGCTAACTGAACCCAACGCTCCTCGGACCAAAGTTTCGTCTGACGGCTGGTATTGACCAAAAACACCACATAAGGTTTTTCGTCCTGGTTCTTAGTTGAAATTGTCCTGAGTCCAAAATCAAGGGGCAATCCATCAATTGAATAACCAAGGGCGTGAGCGAGAAGCGTTCGACAACGCTTCACGGCGGAAAGCGACTTTGAGACAGAAAATGTTTGGCTGTAAAAGCGACTTGCCACCGATTCACGAATACTGTCCTTGTCGTAACCGTAAAGAGGGGCGCCGGCAAGCTTACCGATTACCGCGCTTTTAACAAGCCCCTGCAAATCCACGACCGCATCATATTGCTCAATGCGAAACGCATGACGAACACGATTGATTTCATCCCAGGTTGAACGAGTCAACAACCGCCTTCGCCAGTCACGAACAGCCACCTCGTGCACAAAGCGGACATGTTCGCTCAGTCGCGGAATGTCCGCGAAACTGCGTTCGACCACCCAGTCGATCTGAGTGTCCGGTTTGACACGAGCCAAATCGGCGATCGCAGGAAGCGCGTGCACCACATCCCCCATGGATGTGGTTTTCACGATTAAAACGCGTTGAGACATTACTCGCCTCTCATTTTTGCCTCGATCTCGCGGCAAAGCTTCTTGCCGTACTCCACACCCGGTTGGTCAAAGGCATTGATACCGAAAAGCGTTGCAAGCATCGTCGTCTTGTGTTCGTACATCGCCATCAAAGCGCCAAGGGTTTTCGGCGTCAACTCATCAATTTCAATGGTGCTTACCGCATTGAAATAGTGCTCCGACTCATTTTCCCTGTGGATAAGCGCCTCGGCCTGAGCTCGGGCGTTAGCCGTCAGCACATCGTGATGGTGGGCATGCGAATGCCCCGACTTGGCGCACCAGACAAGATCCATGCTTGAGCGGACGCTTCCAGCTCGCAGCCACTGGTAAAACGAGTGTTGAGACTCGTTGCCGTTACCACCCCAGACAGCCTGCCCTGTTGGCCCTTTTATGTCGCAACCATCAAGACCAGAGGACTTCCCCAAACTTTCCATTTCCAACTGCTGCAACCAAGGCACTAATTCACGAAGTCGTTCATCGTAAGGCAAAAGACAATGAGAGCGAATCGAAAGTTGTGTCATATCCCAATATGACAATAGTGCGAGCGTAAGCGGCAAATTGTCCGACAAGGCTGCCTCGAGCATATGGCAGTCCATCTCATAGGCCCCGGCTAAAAATTCGTCGAACACTTCCGGGCCCAGAGCAATCACAAGCGGCAGTCCGACCGCGCTCCAAACTGAAAACCGTCCGCCAACCCAAGGCCAAAAATCGAATTGATTGTCACGCGGCAATCCCATTTCCTGATAGGCCTCGGGCTTCGCAGTGGCCAGCACCACGTGTTTTGCAAGCGCCTGCGGTGTGTCAATCCCCGAGAGCTTTAACCATTCAATTGCCGCTTCGGCATTCACCTTGGTTTCTCGTGTGGAAAAACTTTTACTGGAAACAATCAAAAGCGTTTGTTCGGGATTGACGGTCCCTAAGATGCGATCAAGCAAAATGCCATCAACGGTTGAAAGGAAATGCACGCGAATGGCAGGATTTACCGCTCTTAATGCATGATAAACAGCATGAGGTCCTTTTTCCGAGCCCCCGATTCCGATGTTGATCACATCGGTAATTGGCTTACCACTTGCTCCGCGCCACTGTCCGCTTCGAATAGCCTTCGCGAAGTCCCTCATTTTCGATAATACCGACTGCACCTCAGCGTAAAAGGGCGAATCGCTAGAGTGGCTTCGCAATGATGTGTGAAGTGCCTGCCGGCCCTCCGTTGGGTTAACAACGGCTCCATGCATCATACGCTTTTGAGCACCAATAACATCTTTGCGCTGGGCCAAATTTAAAAGCGTCGACCAATCGGAATCGGTCAGACGCTGTCGGGAAATATCTAAAGTCAAGCCGCAAGCACTGAGGCGGCATTTGCAATGAGAGTCTGCTAAAAAAGGAGCTGTTTTCGACATGGCGATGCTGCTCGATAAAGTAAAAATCAGAAAAATTTCAAGCCATTCATCCTGGCTGAAAGTTTAATTTTACTTTCTTGCACAAACCCCTGGCAATGACAACCCGCTTGGAATCTGTTTTTGTTTGTATTGATTTTTTTCAAGCCAAAGCAAAAAAAGCCTCCCACGCTTAAAATGTTCGGAAATTCATAACGAAAGGATGCCAGCGTGGCAAACTGTTTTTCTGATAAAAAAATCCTAGTCGCGGGCGATGCAATGTTGGATCGCTACTGGTTTGGCGATGCCAACCGGATTTCACCCGAAGCCCCGGTTCCCGTTGTAAGAATCACTCGCGTTGAAGACCGCCTAGGCGGCGCGGCCAATGTCGCTGTCAATATTGCCGCATTGGGAGCAAAAGCAAAATTGCTTTCTGTCATCGGCGATGACGAGGCCGGTGACCGCGTTGAAGAACTTCTCAATGAAAAGAAAATTGAACCGCATTTGCACCGCGACACAGAATTAAAAACCACGGTGAAACTGCGTATTGTCGCTCGTCAGCAACAGATGCTTCGAGCGGATTTTGAAAACCGACCGACCCGTGCAGTCCTTGCCAACCACTTAACTGATTTTGAAAACCTGATTCATGAAAGCGACGTTCTGGTGCTTTCTGATTATGGCAAAGGTGGGCTTGATCACATCACACGAATGATAGAGATTGCTCGCGCCAAGTCGATTCCCGTTCTTATTGATCCCAAAGGGAATAACTACGATCGTTATAAGGGCGCAACCGTCATTACTCCTAACCGAGCTGAACTCGCGCAAGTCGTCGGAGACTGGTCCAGCGAGGAGGATCTAACCGAAAAGGCGCAAGCGCTTCGCAAACAACTAGAACTCGATGCCATCCTTTTGACTCGCAGTGAAGAGGGGATGACTCTATTTAGTGAAAGCGGCGCGCAGTCGATTCCAGCCCAAGCGCTCGAAGTTTTTGATGTGTCTGGCGCTGGGGACACTGTCATTGCGGTGATGGCGACTATGATTGCCATGGGAGAAACCCTTGCCGAAGCCATGCGCACCGCCAATCGCGCGGGTGGTATTGTTGTCGGCAAACTCGGCACGGCAACGGTCAGTTTTGAAGAACTTTTCCCCAATGGGTACGAACAACTTTTTCCAGGGAGTGAATTGTGAGCATTATCGTCACAGGAGCTGCCGGCTTTATCGGCGCCAACAATGTACTCGCTCTTAACAAACGCGGAATAACTGACATTATCGCGGTCGACAATTTAGATAAGGCTGAAAAATTCCATAATTTGGTGGAATGTCAGATTTCTGATTATTTTGATAAGCGAGACTTTATTGAGCTTGTTCGGCAAGGCAAAATCGCAAAGCCGGAAGCCATTTTCCACCAAGGCGCCTGTTCTGACACGATGGAAACAGACGGCCGCTACATCATGGAAAATAACTATCGCTACACGCTCACTCTTTTTGAATGGGCGCAAGAGCTTAGCATTCCCTTTATTTATGCGTCCTCGGCAGCCACTTACGGCGCCAAGACAACCTTCGTTGAAGATCCTCGTTATGAAGGTCCGCTGAACATTTACGGCTACACAAAATTTCTCTTTGACCAAGTCCTACGTCAACGCATGGCAAAAGGCGCGGTGAAAGCGCCGGTCATTGGACTGCGTTATTTCAATGTGTACGGTCCTCACGAGCAACACAAAGGTCGTATGGCAAGCGTCGCCTTTCATCAATTCTTCCAATTTCGCCGCGACGGTTACGTGCGTCTATTTGAAGGTTGTTTAGGCTACGGCAATGGAGAGCAAGAACGCGACTTTGTTTATGTTGACGATGTGATTGCCGTGAATCTGCACTTTTTTGACAAACCTGTCACCGGCATTTACAACTGCGGAACCGGACATGCACAACCCTTTAACGATGTCTCGCTCGGCGTGGTCAACGCGCTCAGAAAGCACGCCGGTGAAAGTGAAATGACACTGCAGCAAGCGGTGCAAGCGGGTCTTATCCGCTATATCGCCTTCCCGGAATCTTTAAAGGGCAAATACCAAGCCTATACACAGGCTAATCTGGAAAAACTTCGTTCTGCTGGTTGCGACGTGCAATTCCGCCTAGTCCGCGAAGGAACCGCGGACTACGTTGATTACCTTTTGAAACGCTACCCCAATGCTGAAAACGATCCAACCATCGCCGAAGCGAAGTAACGTTTTATGAGCATCAAAGCGGCTTTCTTAGATCGAGACGGCGTGATCAATATAGATCACGCCTATGTTCACCGCCCAGAAGAGTTTCAATTCATTGACGGCGCCCTGCAGGCGTGCCAACGGCTTGTCAATGCGGGGTACTGCCTCATTGTTGTCACCAATCAAAGTGGCATCGGTCGCGGATACTATTCCGAAGCTGACTTCGAAAAACTTTGCGAGTGGATGAAAGAGCAATTTGCTAAAGCAAAGGCTCCGATCACTGCCATCTACTATTGTCCCCACCACCCTACAAAGGCCTTGGGAGCATATCGCGTGACATGCAATTGCCGAAAACCCGCTCCCGGGATGCTTTTAAAAGCTCAAGTAGACTACGATATTGATATGACAAAAAGCCTCATGGTAGGGGACAAAGCAAGTGACATGTCAGCGGCCCTCGCAGCCGGCGTACACACGCGAATTCTCGTTGGCAAAGACGGTCAGGCAACTCCAAAGCCCTGTTCCGAGTGCACAATGACTGCTAAAAATCTTCTTGAAGCCGTTCATCTTATTTTGGATTGAGCCATTTTATGAGTACCCGACTACCTGCTCCCAATTTTGAACAAAAAATCACCGACATGGCCCACCTTAAGGAACGGGCCGAGAAGTTGCCTCACCCCATTGTGATGACAAACGGTGTGTTTGATATTTTGCATCGCGGTCACGTCACGTATTTGGCACAAGCCCGATCGCTCGGAGCGAGCCTCATTGTTGCCGTCAATGCTGACTGCTCGGTGAAAATGTTAGGCAAGGGCGATGACAGACCGATTAACAACGAAAATGATCGGGCAGCCGTCCTTGCCTCGCTCGAAAGCGTTGACCTTGTTGTTTTATTTGAAGACAAGGTTCCGCTTAAACCAATTGAATTAGCCCACCCTGACATTTATGTAAAGGGAGGTGATTACCGCATCGAAGACCTACCCGAAGCTAAGCTTGTGGACACGTGGGGAGGGAAGACCGTCACCGTGCAATTTGAGCATCAGCGCTCAACAACGGCTCTTTTGAATAAAATCAAATCGCTTGCTTCTCAAAGTCGATAATGTCGATACGGATACAGAGCTAGTGATAGCTGCAACCGCTTTAGATTGAAAGGAACAAAAAATGCCTACTGAAGACAAAAAATTGATTTCCGAACAATTGGCCCGTTTTGTTGTATGGACAAAATTTGAGGACATTCCGGAAGAGTTAGTGATCAAAGCTCAGCGTCATATTTTAGACTCGGTTGGAGCGGGTATCGCCGGGGCGGTTAGTCCTGAAACGCGCCTACTGGGAAAAGTCTTCAGCTTATGCGGGGAAAATGGGGGAGATGTTCCGCTTTGGGGCAAAGGGGTTAAAGCGTCTGCCCGTAACGCCGCGTTGAGCAATGGCGTCTCTTCCCATACATTCGAACTCGACGATACTAACGGATGTGACCATTCTGGTGCCGTTGTCGTCCCCGCCGCTTTTGCCGCGCTCAGTTTGGCGGACCACCCGATCGATGGAAAAGAATTTATCGTAGCCGTTGTTTTAGGCTACGATTTAGCCCGTCGCGCCTTGGAGTCCTGCGGCGCCTATGAACCGCACAATGGAGCTGGTTGGCATTCAACCGGTACCTGTGGCGTTTTCGGCGCCGCCGCAGCCGTCGGTCGCATTATTGGGTTAGATGTCGAAAAAATGCAGGCAGCCCTAGGCATTGCTACAAGTTTTTCAGCCGGTCAATGGTCCTTCGTTCATGATGGAGCCCAAAACAAACGACTCCACGTCGGCAATGCCGCTCATGGCGGACTTTTAGCTTGTTTGCTCGCCAGAGAGGGCTTTACTGGTCCGAAATACGCTTTTGAACAAGTTTGGGGTGGTTTTTCAAAGACCTTTGCGCCGAATAGCCAAGATCCCGACGCATGGCTTCGCGATCTAGGCAAAAATTGGAAGCTGGGTCGCGTTTCTATTAAACCACATGCTTCTTGCCGTAGCTCTCACTCCTCAATTGACGCGGTCAATTTGATTATGGCCGCTCACAATTTAAGTCCAGAAAATATTGAAAAGATTCATATCAAGATCAATCCTTTTGTACACGGCATGTGTGGCGGCAGGAAACTTGATCCAATGCCGGCTGCCCAAATGAGCATCGCTTATGGCATTGCTGCGCGCTTGGTTTTCGGTGGCGCAAATCTCACGGCTTACACACGTACCAACCGCCACGATCCTCGTGTTCGTCACGCCATGGATAAAGTGGAATTTGAAATTGATCCCACCCAAAAAGATGAGGATGAACCATTTGTCACGGTAGTCACCACCACTGGGGAAAGCTATACAGAGCGTGTGGAGTTCCCGCTTGGCGCACCGCAAAACCCCGTAAGTGATGAAGCCTTGATGAACAAATACCGCGACATTGCCGGGATGGTATTCTCAAGTGACGTGGTCGAAGAGATTGCAGACTTTTTGCTGCACTTGCGTGAAAAGGACAGTCTTGAGCCC
>ERZ779866.329-NODE-329-length-53066-cov-7.111694_pt1 | contig 53066 bp, 48 predicted proteins | sample MGYA00511248_ERZ779866 | MGnify/ENA primary metagenome ERZ779866 (study PRJEB29588, sample SAMEA2155758) | human gut metagenome | biome: human gut; feature: human-associated habitat; material: faeces | place: Denmark | collected 2008/2010 ... | reverse complement strand
AGTCCGCTGACGTTGTTTTTTGAAATTAATACATACAAATGGTAAATAAATCTGAATTTTAACAGGAGGACTTTCCTGATTTGTGCTGTAGTTTGCCTCCGGCTAGTACCCCGGCACGTAGGAGATAAAATAAAGTGTCGGCGATGGTGGTTTTTATGTCACGGGGGTGGTAGCCAAGCTCTTTGGTGGCTTTTTCGTGGGAAAATTTGTCGTTGGCGGTGAGTGTGTGCAGTGAGTACTTTGTGTATAAAGGTCTCCTTTTTCTGATTTCTGCGGTTTTTCTCAGGAAAGGCTCTGCCATTTTTGCCATCCACATGGGGAGTACAGGTATTCTTTTGCCGCCGCCTATGGTTTTGGCTATTGCAAGAATGTCCTTAATCTCGTAATGTCTGTTTGAAAGAATGTAACATTCGCCCTGTCTGCCTTTTTCCGCCGCAAGCAGACAGCCTGCCGCAACATCACGGACGTCAACAAAATCATATCCGCCTTTGACACATGCGGGAAGCTTGCCCTTTATATAATCCTTTACAAGCTGTACAAGATGATTGCCTGAATTGTCATAAGGGCCTAAAATTCCGGAGGGATGTACCACAACGGCGTTAAGTCCCTCTTTTGCGGCGTCTAAAACAATCTGGGTTGCTTCGGCTTTTGTCTTTGCGTAGCCGCCGATTACTTCATCAGGTGAAAAATGTGAAATTTCCGTAAGGGTTTCGCTTTTTTCGCCCTCGGGTATGGCATGTACGGAACTTACATATACAAGTCTTTTTACTTTGTATTCTTTGCAGAGGTCTACAATGTTTTTTGTTCCGCCTACGTTTACCTGACGAAGCTTTTCAGATACGTTGTTTTCTATGCTGATAATGCCGGCGGTGTGGATTACGTAAACCTCACTGCCGAATGTATTCTCAAAAAGGGGACGCAGTGTTTCTGGCTTTGTAACGTCACCGAAATAATAGTTGACTCCGGCCAAATATGGATTTTCTCCGGGAAGAATTAAACCTCTGACCTGATTTTTCGTTTTGTCTATAGTTCTGAGAATAGTGTTTCCTAAATGTCCGTTTGCTCCTGTGATAATGTATGTCCTGTTCATAGAAGTCAACTCCTTAACCAAATAATAAACATAGTGTTGATTTAATTCTTCGATTGTATTATAATAGCTTTATTGTAGATTATCAATCATCAGATTTTTCCATGCTGTGAAGATATACGACAGAAAAGCAATATCTGTTGATTTAGGGGGAATTTTCATGAAAACAACAAAAAATGACCACAGAACAAGGGTAACAAAAGCCATGATAAGAAAAGCTTTTACCACGATACTTAGAAATAAGCCTATCCAGAGTATCTCTATAAAGGAGCTTTGCGAGCTTGCTCAAATCAACAGAAGCACTTTTTATTTTCACTATACGGATATTTACGACCTGTTAAATCAGATTGAGGAGGAAATGTTTGAGGGTATAAAAACCGCTTTGGAACCTATTGTTGCTTCCGAAGAGGGAAACCCCAATTACCTTACGGTGACAACAGGTATATTTCAGTGTATCAAGGATAACGCAGATTTATGTATTGTAACTTTGGGCAATTATGGAGATAAAGCTTTTGCAATGAAGCTTATTGACTATGGAAGAACGCTTTGTGTTGAGAATTACGGAAAATTTTATAAGAACGCAACTCCACAGAAGCTGGAATATTACTACACCTTTGTAAGCGCAGGATGTATAGGACTGCTTCAAAAATGGTTTGAAGACGGCTTGGTGATGACCCCGGCGGAAATAGCATCAATGGCGGAAAATCTTATGGTGTACGGAATGGGTTTTCTTGAGAATGACAGAAAAACCGAAAATAACTGAAAATAAAAATTCCCCACAGGAAAAATTTATTCCTGTGGGGTTGTTTGTTATGGAGAATAAAATCAAACGCTGGTCATCAGTTCGCCGTAGGATGGGTATGGCCAGTATTCGGCGGAGGTGTTGACCTCCATGTCGTCGCAGACTGTGCGCATATCACGCATAACTGTAAGCACATTGCCGCATACATATTCGGAGAGAGCCTGTATCTGCTTTTCGCTGTGGTTCTTTGTGTGCTTTTCAACCTCTTTAATGTGGAATTCAAGCTGCATAAGCTTGCTGTAACATTCCTCAAGGTCAAAAGAAAGCTTTTCGATGAGCTCTGTTTCAACTGTTGTTGAAATGTTAGGCAAAATCTGCTTCTTTGCAATGGCTGTATCTGCAAGTGACTTGATGTATTTTGTAACTGCCGGAATAATGTCACGCTTAACCATTTCGGTGAGGGTCAAGGCTTCGATGTTAACAACATTTACATAGTTTTCAAGGAGAACCTCGTATCTTGCGTGGGTTTCAGCGGGTGTGTAAATCTTGTGCTTTTCAAAAAGGTCAATGTTTTTCTTGCTGATATAGTAAGGCATTGCCTCAGGCATGGTTCTTAAATTCAAAAGTCCACGTCTTTCAGCTTCCTGAACCCAGTCCTCGGAGTAGTTGTTGCCGTTGAAAACTATTCTGCGGTGCTCTTTGTATGTGCGCTTGATTATATGTCTTACAGCTCTTTCAAAGTCGTCGGCTTTTTCAAGCTCGTCGGCAAACTGTGAAAGTTCTTCGGCAACGATTGTATTTAACATAATATTTGGGCAAGCTATATTTATGGCTGAACCCAACATTCTGAACTCAAATTTATTTCCGGTAAAGGCAAATGGGGAGGTTCTGTTTCTGTCGGTGGTGTCCTTCTTTATTTCAGGGAGAACATCAACGCCCATTCCCATTTCAATTCTGCCTTTGCTTTCGTATTCCTTGTCACGGAGCATAGCTTCCAAAACGGCTTCCAAATCTCCGCCGATAAACATTGAAACTATTGCGGGAGGAGCTTCATAACCGCCCAAACGGCAGTCGTTTCCGGCACTGGCAACTGATACTCTCAGCAAATCCTGATATTCGTCAACGCCCTTGATTACAGCGGCAAGGAAAAGCAGGAATTGCAGGTTCTGTTCCGGATTGCTTGACGGGTTGAAAAGATTTTCACCTGTGTTGGTGGAAAGTGACCAGTTGTTGTGCTTTCCTGAACCGTTTACGCCTGCAAACGGCTTTTCGTGGAGCAGACAAACAAGACCGTGCTTTTCAGCCACCTTCTGCATAATCTCCATGGTGAGCTGGTTGTGGTCGGTGGCAAGGTTTGTGGTGGTGAATACCGGTGCAAGCTCGTGCTGAGCAGGAGCCGCTTCGTTGTGCTTTGTCTTTGAGTAAATGCCGAACTTCCAAAGCTGTTCGTCCAAGTCCTTCATGTATTCGGAAACCCTTGTCTTTATAGAGCCGAAATAGTGGTCCTCAAGCTCCTGACCTTTCGGAGCCTTTGCGCCGATAAGGGTTCTTCCGGTGAAGATAAGGTCACGTCTTTTTTCGTAAACCTTTTTGTCAACAAGGAAATATTCCTGTTCTGCGCCTACGGTGGTGATAACACGTGTTACGTCCTTTTTGCCGAAAAGATGCAGAACTCTTACAGCCTCGTGGCTTATTCTCTCCATTGAGCGGAGCAATGGTGTTTTCTTATCGAGAACCTCTCCTGTGTAGGAGCAGAAAGCGGTAGGAATACAAAGGGAACCGTCCTTGATAAATGCATAGGAGGTTGGGTCCCAGGTGGTATAGCCTCTTGCCTCAAAGGTAGCTCTTATTCCGCCGTGAGGAAAAGAAGATGCGTCAGGCTCGCCCTTGATAAGAGCTTTTCCTGAAAACTCCATGATAACCTTGCCGCCGTCGGTTGGTGTTATAAAGCTGTCGTGCTTTTCGGCGGTGATACCGGTCATAGGCTGAAACCAGTGGGAATAGTGAGTGCAGCCGTGCTCAATAGCCCAATCCTTCATGGCGTTGGCAACTACGTTTGCAACGGAAATATCCAGTGGCTTGCCGTCCTGAATAGTCTTTTTTAAAGCTTTGTAGGTTTCTTTTGGCAACCTTTGTTTCATTGTTGTGTCGTTGAAAACAAGACTGCCGAAGTATTCGGTTACCGGTGTCATAATCTTCTCTCCGTTCTTTATAATATAGGTTTGTTTAAACTGCAACGGTGTAAAAAAGCAGGGCAGAAGATGTTAAACCCTGCATTTATATAGAAAAATTATATCTTCATTGTGGGGATAAGTCAAGTTTTTTTGACCGGTGCTTATTATGTAAGAAATAGTCGAATATCAGCCTGTAATTTTGTTTAATATACTGTAAAGGAAATAATTTACATATGAAATAAAAAAAGATATAATATAATTATGCATAGTACAGTGGGCTGATATAAAAAAATATTACTAATTTTCTTTTACGGAAAAATCAATAGTAAAAAATATATTAAAATATCCAGTTGATGATGTACTGTACGTCAAAAATCTATTTGGAAAGGGAAGAAATCTATGGGTGATAAAGCGTATTTGATTTTGGAAGACGGCACCGTTTTTGAGGGCAAAGCCTTTGGTGCAAAAAAAGAAGCAGTGGGAGAACTTGTTTTTACCACTTCTGTAATCGGTTATATGGAAACACTCACCGACCCTTCTTATTTTGGTCAGGTGGTTTTACAGACATTCCCTTTGGTTGGTAATTATGGTGTTATTCCCTCTGATAAAGAGAGCGGTACACCTGTTTTAAATGCATATGTTGTACGTGATTGGTGCCAGGTTCCTTCAAATTTTCGCAGTGATGGAGAGCTTGACACCTTTTTAAAAACAAACAATATCCCGGGACTCTACGACATTGACACAAGAGCTTTGACAAAGATTATCCGTGAAAAGGGCGTTATGAACTGCAAGCTCTGCTATTCACTTGATAATAAGGAAAAAGACCTTGAAGAGATTAAGGCATATGAAATTAAGGATGCTGTTAAATCCGTAAATCCTCAGGGCGGAGAAATCGACGGCAAGGGCGAAAAGACTGTAGTTGTTTGGAACTTCGGTATGAACCACAGCATTGCAGATTCTCTTGCACAGTGCGGACTTAATGTTAAGGTTGTTCCTGCTGATACAAAGGCAGAGGAAATCGCTTCTATGAATCCTGACGGCGTTGTACTTTCCGACGGCCCGGGCAACCCTGCTGAAAACACAGAGATTATCGAGCAGGTAAAAATTCTTATGGATAAAAACATTCCGGTTATGGGTGTAGGTTTGGGTCACCAGCTTATGGCTCTTGCATGCGGAGCAAAGACAGAAAAGCTTCACTACGGTCACAGAGGCTCAAGCCAGCCGGCAAAATTCAGCAAAAACGGCAGAGTTTACATTACAAGCCAGAACCACGGCTATACTGTAAAGAGCGAAACCTTGCCTGATTACTGCAAGGTTGTATTTACAAACAGCAACGACGGCACCTGCGAGGGTATCGAGTATGAGGGAAAGAACGCTTTCTCCGTACAGTTCCACCCATCCTATGCCGACAGATGCGGCACAGGATTTGTGTTTGATATGTTTAAGGAAATGGTAGGCTGAACCTAAAGAGCAAACACAGCCCAAGACTAAAATTATGCAAAAGGAATGATGATTTATGCCACTTAGACCAAATATAAAAAGAGTTCTCGTAATCGGTTCAGGTCCTATCGTAATCGGACAGGCTGCCGAGTTTGACTATGCGGGCACACAGGCATGCCGTGCCCTTAAAGAAGAGGGCTTGGAGGTTATCCTTGTAAACTCCAACCCGGCTACAATCATGACAGACAACGCAATGGCAGATAAAATCTATATCGAGCCGTTGACACTTGATACAGTTAAGAGAATTATCAGAAAAGAGCGTCCGGACAGCGTTTTGTCAACACTCGGCGGACAGACAGGTCTTACCCTTTCAATGCAGCTTGCAAAAGAGGGATTTTTGGACGAGTACGGCGTTCAGCTTTTGGGCGCAAAGCCTGAAACAATCGACAAGGCAGAGGACAGACAGATGTTCAAAGACACAATGGAGTCCATCAACCAGCCTTGTATCCCATCTGAGGTTGTTCACAGCGTTGACCACGCTTTGGAATTTGCACAGAAAATCGGATACCCTGTAATTATCAGACCTGCTTTCACCCTTGGCGGAACAGGCGGCGGTATCGTTAACAACGAGGAAGAGATGAGAGAAATCGCAGGCAACGGTCTTGCACTTTCCCCAATTCATCAGGTTCTCGTTGAGAAATGCGTATCCGGCTGGAAAGAAATCGAGTTCGAGGTTATCAGAGACAGCGCAGGCAACGCAATTACAGTCTGCTCAATGGAAAACTTTGACCCGGTTGGCGTTCACACAGGCGACAGTATTGTTATCGCTCCTGCTGTTACACTTTCCACAAAGGAATATCAGATGCTCAGAACAGCAGCTCTCGACATGGTTGAGGCTTTGGGCGTTGAAGGCGGATGTAACTGCCAGTTCGCCCTTGACCCGGAAAGCATGAAGTATGCGGTTATCGAGGTTAACCCACGTGTTTCCCGTTCTTCTGCTTTGGCTTCAAAGGCTACAGGTTACCCAATCGCAAAGGTTGCTGCAAAGATTGCAATCGGCTACACACTTGACGAAATCAAAAACGCAGTTACAGGCACAACATACGCTTGCTTCGAGCCTGCTGTTGACTACGTTGTTGTTAAGTTCCCGAAATGGCCTTTCGACAAGTTTGTTTATGCAAAGCGTCAGCTTGGTACACAGATGAAGGCAACCGGTGAGGTTATGGCTATCGCTCCGTCCTTCGAGCAGGCTATCATGAAGGCTGTAAGAGGTGCAGAGATTTCCCACGACACACTTGACGACAAGAAGTTTGCAAAGCTTTCAGACGCAGAGGTTGAGGAAAGACTCCACGTTTGCGACGACCTGAGAATTTTCTGTGTATACGAGGCAATCAAGAGAGGAATTTCCATTGAGAAAATCCACGAAATCACAATGATTGACGAGTGGTTTTTGAGCAAGTTCGTAAATCTTGCAGAAATCAGCAAGGTTATGAAATCAGGGGAGCTTAACGAAGAGATTTACGAGAAAGCTAAAAATTACGGCTTCCTCGACAAGACAATAAAGCAGTTCACAGGCAAAGAGATTGAAAATCCTCTTGTTCCTGTTTATAAAATGGTTGACACCTGCGCCGCAGAGTTTGCCGCTGAAACACCTTACTTCTACTCAACATTCGATGAGGAGAACGAAGCAGAGGAGTTCATCAAAGAGAAAAACAGCGACAAGCAGACAATCATGGTTTTGGGTTCAGGTCCAATCAGAATCGGTCAGGGTATCGAGTTCGACTACGCTTCAGTTCACTGCGTATGGGCTTTGAAGAAAGCCGGCTACGATGTTGTTATCGTAAACAACAACCCTGAAACAGTTTCCACAGACTTTGACACAGCTGACAGACTTTACTTCGAGCCGCTTACCAACGAGGACGTTATGGGTATCATCAAGACAGAAAACCCAATCGGCGTTGTTGTTGCATTCGGCGGTCAGACAGCTATTAAGCTTACAAAGTTCCTCAACGATAACGGAATTAAGATTCTCGGTACTTCAGCAGACGCTATCGACATGGCTGAGGACAGAGAGCGTTTCGACGAGCTTCTTGAAATGCACCACATCAGACGTCCAAAGGGCATGACTGTTATGTCAACAGAGGAAGCTTTGAACGTTGCAGAGAAAATCGGTTATCCGGTACTTTTGAGACCTTCCTACGTTCTCGGCGGTCAGAACATGATTATCGCTTTCAACGAGGCAGACGTTAAGGAATACATGGCAATTATTCTTGCACAGAATATTGAAAACCCTGTGCTTATAGATAAATACCTCAGCGGTACAGAGCTTGAGGTTGACGCAATCTGCGACGGCGAAGACGTGCTTATCCCTGGTATCATGGAACACGTTGAGCGTGCAGGTATCCACTCCGGTGACTCTATTGCAGTATATCCTGCATGGAATATCTCCGATGAAATGACAAAGAAGATTGTTGAAAGTTCAAAGAACCTTGCAATCTCTCTCAATACAAAGGGTCTTGTTAACATCCAGTACCTTATCTATGAAAACGAGCTTTACGTAATCGAGGTTAACCCACGTTCTTCAAGAACAATTCCTTACATCAGTAAGGTTACAGGCGTTCCTATGGTTGAGCTTGCAACAAGAGCAATGCTTGGCGAAAAGCTCAAGGATATGGGTTACGGCACAGGTCTTTACAAGAAGAGCTGCTATGTTGCAGTTAAGGTTCCTGTATTTAGCTTTGAAAAGCTTATAAACGTTGATAACCACTTGGGACCGGAAATGAAGTCAACCGGTGAGGTTCTCGGTATTGCAGGAACTTTGGAAGAGGCTCTCTACAAGGGTCTTATCGCAGCCGGTTACAAGATGAACAAGACAGGCGGCGTATTTATCACAGTAAGAGATTCCGACAAGGCTGAAATCGGCGACGTTGCAAGAAAGTATGCTGACCTTGGATTTAAGATTTACGCAACAGAGGGAACAACATCAGTTCTCAAGGATTACGGTATCGACGCAACACCTGTTAAGAAGATTCACGAGTCCGACGAAAATACACTTACACTTATTGAGAGCGGAAAGATTCAGTACGTTATTTCCACATCCTCAAAGGGCAGAATCCCAACAAGAGATTCAGTTAAGATCAGAAGAAAGACAGTTGAAAGAAACATTCCTTGCCTTACTTCAATCGACACAGCAAATGCTTTGGCAGACTGCCTCAAGAGCCGTTATTCTCAGATGAGCACAGAGCTTGTTGATATCAACAACATGAGAGCCGAGAGAATGAAGCTCAAGTTCTCCAAGATGGAGGGAACAGGAAACGACTACATCTACTGCAACACATTCGAGCAGTCATGGATTAACAATCCGGAGTGCCTTGCAGTAAGACTTTCCGACAGACACCACGGTATCGGCGGCAGCGGTCTTATCCTCGTTGCACCTTCAAAGGTTGCCGACGCTAAAATGAAGATGTTCAATTCCGACGGCACAGAGGGCAAAATGTGCGGCAACGGTATCCGCTGCGTAGCTAAGTACCTCTATGACAACGGTATCCTTGATATAAACGAGAAATCAGAGCTCACAATCGAAACACTCAGCGGTATTAAGAACCTCAAGGCCTATACACAGGACGGAAAGGTAACACGTTTGAGAGTTGATATGGGCAAGGCAAGCCTCAAGGCTTCTGATATTCCTGTTACAGCAGACAGCGAAACAGTTATCAATAAGCCAGTAGAAATCGGCGGCGAAACCTACAACATCACCTGCGTTTCAATGGGCAACCCACACTGCGTAGTTTTTGTAAACAATGTTGACGGCTTCGACGTAGAAACAGTAGGCAAGAAATTTGAACACCACGAGATGTTCCCTGACAGAGTAAACACAGAGTTTGTAAAGGTTATCAACAATAAGACTCTTAAAATGCGTGTTTGGGAGCGTGGCAACGGTGAAACCCTCGCTTGCGGAACAGGCGCATGTGCAGCAGTTGTAGCAGCCTGCGAAAACGGTATCTGCAAGAAGGATGAGGATATCACAGTTAAGCTCACAGGCGGCGAACTTACAATCAGATACACAGACGACACTGTATATATGACAGGCGACGCACGTCTTGTATTCGAGGGTGAAGTAGAAATCTAATAGTTATTTTGGCAAAATGCTTAAATAAATAATTTATTCTAAAGTCGTTCTAAGCAAAATCAAGGGCAGAACTCAAAAGGTTCTGCCCTTGAATATTTTTTATAAAAAAACATCCTATGGCGCATACCATAGGATGTTTTGTATGTGTAAAATTTAAAAGCCCAGATAAAACATGTAGAAAGCTATCAAAAGCAGAAGCGTTCCCAATACGATGTTTAAAGCTTTGCTGAGCTTTCCGTATTTTTCACTGGCGGATAGCTTCTGTACAAAGCCTACGGAGGTTCCGGCAATAACCGTTAAAGTTCCATGGCCTATGGAGTACAAAAGAAGTAAAAGAGTTCCCCATAAAATACTTCCGCTTCCGGCAACTATAGCCAAAAGTGCCACAAGCACCGGTGTGGAACATGGTGAGGAGAAAACTCCGCCCAGAATTCCCGCCAAAAATGCCCCGATAAAACCACGCTTCTTATTTTTTGAAACTAAGTAGGTGGAGGGGATAAAATTAAAAATTCCGTAGGTTTGAAGTGCAAGCAAAGCCATAAGAACGCCTAAAACAATGTACCACCAGCCTGATGCCGCACCTATCATTCCTCCTAAGGTTGAGGCGATAACGCCTAAAGCCGTGTAGGTTACAGCCATTCCCAAAGCAAAGGTCACCGAAAGTAAAAATGAACGCTTTGTGTCACGCTGTTTTGTTCCTCCCACATATCCCATAACCAATGGTATGGTGGAAAGGGAACAGGGGGTAAAAGAGGTGAGAACTCCAGCAAGCACTGCAATCAAAGGCGCAAGCCAAAAGCTTTCAGTTATAAGTCTTGAAAGGGATTGGAGCCACTGGTCTATCATGGGTTTTCTGCCCCCATTTCCTCAAGTATCATGTAGAGCTGTTCTGCGGAGAGATATCCCTGGTGGGTGGTGAGTGCGTGCTCTCCCGTATCCCTGTGGGTATACATTGTAAACTGTATCTGCGAGGCCAGCTCATCGCTTGGTACAAAAGGATTGCCGTTTTTATCGTAGAGAACCTGAGTGGGCACTACCTGTATAGGAAACTGTCCGGCGATTTCAGGACTTTCCATTGTGTCAATATAATGGACAAATGCCTTGCCCTTCATTGCGTTGTGCACAGCTTCAAGCTCAGGAGCCATAAGCTTACAGGGCTGACAGTAATCTGCACCGAAGTCAATAATAACCGGCTTGCCCTGAGAGGTCATTTCATCAATGTTGAGTTCAGTTATTGTAAGGTCTGGACTTTGCTCTATTGTTTGGGCAGAGTCGTTGTTTTTTACAAAGAATATAACCGCCGCTATTAGAATAATCAAAAGAGGTGCGGCTACCTGAATTATTCTTTTTGATTTTTTTGTGTTTGCCTGGACGGGTTTGCTGCTCATCGGTTCATCTCCTTTAAGTGAGTTAGTCAAGACTATTATATTTTACATAAGGAGATGTGTCAACAGATTATGTGACTTAATCACTCTTTTACCAAAACAGAAACAATCTCGCTCATGTACATTTTGTGGTAATCGCCGTTGTACCACTTAGTAACCTCTTCTGTCAGTGCGCTTTCCTCGTTTAAGAACTGTGCATACATTTTTTTGCAGATGAAAACAAGCTTTGCTTCTTTGAAATACACAGCTCCTGTTTCATCGTCAACAACAGGTGTAAGACCTGTTTCCTTTACCTTGTCGTAATCTCTGCCGGATTTTGAACCGCAGAACTTCAGTGCGTCCCTGTACTCCTCGTCAAAAAAGCTCTGGGTGTAGTAATCGCCATTTTCAATAAATTCAAATGTGTATCTCTGAGGACGGATGTAGGCTGTAGCCACAGGCTTACCCCACATTATGCCCACGCCGCCCCAGCTTGCGGTCATTGTGTTGAATTTTTCCTTATCTCCTGCGGTGATAAGCATCCAGTCCTTGCCGATAAGCTTAAAAGGATTTGCGGTAAGCTCTTCTGCTGTTATTTTTTTAAAATCAGACATGTTTAATTCCTCCAAAAAATTATTTTGAGGTAAAAAGGGTTAATTTTTACCTTTTATTCTATGCTGATATTGTACCACAAATTTGATTTTTTTTAAAACACAGGGGAAAATATGCATTGTATATGTATAAATAACCGTGTGTATTGCATATAAAAAATTTAAGGAAACAGGCTGTAAATGGTCTTTTGCAGAATAAATACTTTAAAAACCACGGACTTTTCCGTTGTTTTGAATATAAAAACGGAAAAAGTTGAGGCTAATATATGATATTATACAAAATACGGCTATTCTGAATATTTATGCAAAAAACTCTTGATTTTCTGTATAAAAGGTGTATAATAATAGCCATGACAGGAAAACACAGACAAAATAAAAATTGTCTTTTCATAATTTACGGAGGGATTTTCAATGGAAAAGAAAATTAAAAAAGTTGTTCTTGCTTATTCAGGCGGTCTTGATACTTCAATCATTATTCCTTGGCTCAAGGAACATTACGACAACTGTGAGGTTATCGCAGTTTCCGGTAACGTTGGTCAGGGTACAGAGCTTGAGGGTCTTGAGGAAAAGGCTTTGGCTACAGGCGCATCAAAGCTCTATGTTGAGGATTTGAACAAGGAGTTTGTAGAGGACTACATCTGGCCTACACTTAAAGCAGGCGCAGTTTACGAGGGTAAATATCTTCTCGGTACATCCTTTGCACGTCCAATCATCGCAAAGAGAATCGTTGAAATCGCTAAGGCTGAGGGCGCAGACGCTATCTGCCACGGCTGCACAGGTAAGGGTAATGACCAGGTTCGTTTCGAGCTTGCAATCAAGGCTTATGCACCTGACATGACAATCATCGCTCCTTGGAGAACTTGGGAATTTAAATCCAGGGAAGAAGAAATCGCATATGCAGAGGCTAAGAAAATTCCTCTTAAGATAAACAGAGAGACAAACTACAGCAAGGATAAGAACCTTTGGCACTTGAGCCACGAGGGTCTTGACCTTGAGGATCCGGCAAACGAGCCTAAGTACAACGAGCCAGGCTTCCTTGAGATGGGCGTTTCCCCAGAGCAGGCTCCTGACAAGCCAACCTATGTTACAATCAGCTTTGAAAAGGGTATTCCTTACGCTATCGACGGCGAGAAGCTGGGCGCTGTAGAAATCGTTGAGAAGCTCAACAAGCTGGGCGGCGAAAACGGAATCGGTATCACAGATATCGTTGAAAACCGTCTTGTTGGTATGAAGGCAAGAGGCGTTTATGAGACTCCGGGCGGCACAATCCTTTACGCTGCACACAGCAAGCTTGAGGAAATCTGCCTTGACAGAGATACACAGCACTACAAAGAGCTTGTTGCAAACCGTTTTGCAGAGCTTGTTTACTACGGTCAGTGGTACACACCTCTCCGTGAGGCTCTCTCCGCTTTTGTTGACTCAACACAGCAGTATGTAACAGGCGATGTAAAGCTTAAGCTCTACAAGGGCAACATCATCGACGCAGGCGTTACAAGCCCATATTCACTCTATGATGAGGAAATCGCAACCTTTGACGAGGACGAAGTTTACGACCAGAATGACAGCAAGGGCTTCATCAACCTGTTCGGACTTCCAATCAAGGTAAGAGCTCAGAAGGGTCTTATTAAATAATTAACAATTTAAAATTCTATAAAACAAGGGGCAGGGTCACCTGCCCCATAAATTGATTATCGGGGTAATTTATTATGAAGCTTTGGACAGGAAGATTTAAAAAAGAAATATCCAAAACAACTAACGATTTTAACAGCTCCATATCCTTTGACAGCAGAATGTACCGAGAGGATATCGAGGGCAGCATCGCTCACGCAGAAATGCTGGGACAGTGCGGAATTATCACAATGGAAGAGAGCAAGGATATCCAGCAGGGCCTTAAAGGAATTTTAGAGGACATAGAAAAAGGCGACCTTAAAATAGATATGGAAGCCGAGGATATACATACATTTATAGAGGGCGAGCTTACCAAAAGACTTGGCGCAAACGGCAAAAGACTTCACACAGCAAGAAGCAGAAACGACCAGGTTGCAGTTGATATAAAGCTTTATCTTAAAAAAGAGGTAAAGGAAATCGAAGAGCTTGTAAAAGGCCTTATCAGAGTAATTGCCAACAAGGCTGAAAAATACAGCGGAACAGTTATGCCGGGCTATACTCATCTTCAGAGAGCACAGCCTATCACTTTCGGCCATCATCTTTTGGCTTACGGTGAAATGCTTTTGCGTGACCTTTCCCGTCTTGAGGACTGCTATAAGAGAATGGACGAAATGCCTTTGGGAAGCTGCGCGCTTGCCGGCACAACCTATCCAATAGACAGAAATATAACCCGTGAGCTTTTGGGCTTTGAGAGAATCACAAACAACTCGCTGGACGGAGTTTCCGACAGGGATTTCTGCATGGAGCTTGCCGCTGACCTTTCAATAATCATGGTTCATCTTTCACGTTTCAGTGAAGAGATAATCATGTGGTGCAGCTGGGAATTTAAGTTTGTGGAGCTGGACGACGCTTTCTCCACAGGTTCATCTATAATGCCTCAAAAGAAAAATCCGGACATTGCAGAGCTGGTAAGAGGCAAAAGCGGCAGAGTTTTCGGCGATACAATGACACTTCTCACAGTTATGAAGGGCATAGCCTTGGCATACAACAAGGATATGCAGGAGGATAAAGAGGCTATATTCGACGCAGTTGACACAGTTAAGATGTGCCTTACCGCATTTACCCCAATGCTTGAGACAATGAGGGTAATTCCTGAAAACATGAGAAAAGCCGCCGCCGGCGGATTTATCAACGCCACAGACTGCGCAGACTGGCTTGTTAAAAACGGTTTGCCTTTCCGTGACGCTTACAAAGCAACAGGCGAGCTTGTTGCAAGATGTATCGAACTTGGCACAGACCTTGAAAATCTCCCTATGGAGGAATACAAAAAGGTTTGCGACTTGTTCAATGACGAGGTTTACAACGCTATTTCCCTTGAAAGATGCACAGATGACAGAAAAGCATACGGCGGCCCTGCAAGGGAAAACGTAAAATATCAGGCTGAATTGTTAGGAGAAAAGGTAAAATGATAAAGGTTGGAATAATCGGAGCAACAGGCTATGCGGGCGCAGAGCTTGTAAGACTTCTTATGAATCATCCTCATGCGGAGATTGCGGCTATAAGCTCGGTTTCCTTTGAGGGAAAGAAAATCAGCGACGTGTACCACAGCTACAGATTTTTAAACGATATGGTCTGCGAAAATGCCGACGCAGTTGTGGCAAAAAGTCAGGTTATCTTTGCCGCTTTGCCCCACGGACTTTCCCAGGAGCTGGCGGAAAAGTGCTATAATCAGGATAAAATCTTCATCGACTTGGGCGCAGATTTCCGCCTTGAAAGCGAAGAGGAATACAAGCAGTGGTACGGCGGCGAATACATAAACAAAGAGCTTCACAAAGAGGCTGTTTACGGTTTGCCTGAGTTCTTCCGTGATAAGATTAAGGGCAGAAAGGTTATCGCAAACCCTGGCTGTTATACAACCTGCTCACCTTTGGCTTTGGCTCCTGCAATCGCCAACGGACTTATCGAAACAAAGGGAATTATCTGCGACTGCAAAAGCGGCGTAACCGGCGCCGGCAGAGGACTTTCCCAGGGCAATCACTATCCGGAGCTTAACGAGGGCTTCCACCCATACAAGGTTGCAAGTCACCGCCACACACCGGAGATTGAACAGACACTATCAAAGCTTTCCGGCGAGGACGTAAAAATCACTTTTGTTCCTCATCTTCTTCCGGTAAACCGTGGTATTCTTGCCACCTGCTATGCAAGACTTAAAGAGGGCGTTACCGAAGAACAGCTTAGAAAGGCTTACGAAGAATTTTACAAGGGCGAATACTTTATCAGACTTCTTCCTGTGGGTCAGGTTGCTGATATTCACGATGTAAAGTATTCAAACTTCTGCGATATATCAATACACACTGATTTCAGAACAGGCACATTTGTTGCGGTTTCCGCCATTGACAACATGGTCAAGGGTGCGGCTGGTCAGGCAATCCAGAACATGAACATTGTCTGCGGTCTTGAGGAAACAGAGGGACTTAAAATCGTTCCTCCTGCATTTTAATGAGGTGACAGTATGAGTTATAAATTTATCGAGGGTTCAGTAACAGCTCCTAAAGGTTTTACCGCCGCCGGAGTTTGCGCTTCCGTTAAGCCCTCCAACAAAACAAAAAGGGACGTTGCCCTTATTTACTGCGAGAAAAAATGTACAGCCGCCGCAGTTTACACAAAGAATCTTGTTAAATCATCAGCAATCCTGGTTACACAAAACCACCTTGCCGACGGTTATGCTCAGGCGGTAATCGTAAACAGCGGAAACGCCAACACCTGCAATGCCGACGGCGTTGAAAAAGCTGAGAAAATGTGCAGTCTTGCCGCCGACGCTTTGGGCGTTGACAGCAACGACGTTATTGTGGCTTCAACGGGAGTTATCGGACAGGTTCTCCCAATAGAGCCCATAGAAAAAGGCGTTGCCATGATGAAAGGCAGCCTTTCAAAAGAGGGCGGCACAGACGCCGCCGAAGCCATTATGACAACCGACACGGTTAAAAAGGAAATGGCAATGGAGATGACCCTCGGCGGAAAAACCGTAACAGTAGGCGGTATTGCCAAGGGCAGCGGTATGATTCACATTAACATGGGAACAATGCTTTCCTTTGTTACAACAGACGCCGCTATTTCCTCCGAAATGCTTTACGAAGCATTGAAAGAGGCTGTAGAGGACAGCTACAACATGGTAAGCGTTGACGGCGACACATCCACCAACGACACACTGGCAATTATGGCTTCCGGACTTGCAGGAAACCCTGAAATCACCGAGAAAAACCAGGATTACAGGGATTTTGTAGAGGGAATCACAGAAGCATTCAAACAGCTTGCCAAGAAGCTTGCCGGCGACGGCGAGGGAGCAACAAAGCTTCTCATCTGCACAGTAACCGGAGCAAAGACAAAGAAAGACGCAGTTATGGTTTCAAAAAGCGTTATCTGCTCAAGCCTTTTAAAGGCGGCTATGTTCGGAGCTGACGCAAACTGGGGCCGTGTGCTTTGCGCAGTTGGTTACAGCGGCGCAGATGTGGACGTTACAAAGGTTGACGTTGACTTTAAATCCGTAAAGGGAGAAATCGCTGTTTGCAGAAATGGCGCAGGAATAGAATTCAGCGAGGAGAAAGCCAAAGAAATTCTCCTTGAAAAAGAGATAGAAATACTTGTAAACGTCGGCGACGGCGAGGGAAAGGCTCAGGCTTACGGCTGTGACCTTACCTATGACTATGTAAAAATCAACGGCGATTACCGCACCTGATTTTTGCAGAGTTTGAGGAAAAAGGGAGGAAAAATTGTGGAAGTATCAAACAGAGCCCAAGTGCTTGTACAGGCTATGCCTTACATCCAGAAATATGCAGGAAAGACTATTGTTGTAAAATACGGCGGAAACGCAATGATAAACGAAGAGCTTAAAAGCGCAGTTATGAGCGACATCGTGCTTTTGCAGCTTGTAGGCGTAAACGTGGTTTTGGTTCACGGCGGCGGCCCTGAAATAAACGCAATGCTTAAAAAGACCGGAAAAGAAAGCAAATTTGTAAACGGAATGAGAGTTACCGACGAGGAAACAATCGACATTGTTCAAATGGTGCTTGCCGGAAAGGTAAACAAGAGCCTTGCAAACCAGCTTAATTTAAGCGGCGGTAAAGCAATAGGACTTTGCGGTCTTGACGGAAATCTTTTGAAAGCTGAGAAGCAAACCAAAAACGGAGACATCGGTTTTGTCGGTGACATCACAGATGTGGACGTTACAGTTATCAACGACGTTATCAACAGCGGATATATTCCGGTTATCGCTACAGTTGCCGGCGGTTCTGAGGGCGAAGTTTACAACATAAACGCAGACATAGCCGCTTCAGCCATTGCCTCAAAGCTCAACGCTCAAAAGCTCATTCTTATGACCGACGTAAGAGGCTTGCTCCGTGACAAGGATGACGAGGACACACTCATTTCCGTTGTAAATGTCAGCGATGTTCCACGTCTTAAAAATGAGGGTATCATAAGCGGCGGAATGATTCCTAAAATCGACTGCTGTGTTGAGGCTGTACGTCAGGGCGTAGACCGTGCTCACATTCTGGACGGCAGAATCCCTCACTCAATCCTCATAGAACTCTTCAGCGACGAAGGTATCGGCACAATGTTTTTTTAATTTTTATTTCCGGCGTGCAGAGGTTTCATATTATCTTAAAGTTCTGCACACGCCGGGCGAGACGTTCTCCTTAGTTATTGGAATGGCTCGCCCGCATAAAGAATGGATATGAAAATATTTCTTGTAAAGAAAAATATGTGCTTTATATAAAAATAATATAAAAAGTAAAATGAGAGCGAACCATTCTAAAATTCAAAGAGAAGGTCTCGCCCGACCTGAAATGAAGTTTATTTCTAAAAATAACCCTTGCAGGTCGGAGATAAAAAATTTAAAAATAAAGTTAGCTGAGAGCGAACCATTCTAAAAACCAAAGAGGAGGTCTCGCCCAACCTGTGCTGGACTTAAAGGTTAGATGGAAGTTATGCAGGTTGGATATAAAAGAAAAATGATAAGAGAGATGAAGATCGGCGACTATGAGGGTATGTATGAGATGTGGCAGATAACCACAAAACGTGCCTTGTCTGAGTCGGACAGTAAAGAAAACATTCAGAAATATCTTGAAAGAAATAAAGGCTGCAGTTTTGTGGCTGAGGAAAAGGGCAAAATTGTGGGTACAGTGCTTGCCGGTCACGACGGCAGAAGAGGATTTATATATCACATGGCGGTTCATCCCGACTATCGAAGAAGAAAAATCGCCCATCAAATGGCGGAAAAGGCCTTGAATGCTTTGAAAGAACAGGGAATATATAAAACTCACATTTTTTGTTACGAAAATAATAATATGGGTCAGGGCTTCTGGAAAGATTTCGGCTTTAAAAAGCGTGACGATATCTACGTTTTCGCCTATAGAACCGACGGAAAAACTGACTGAAAAGAAGGTATAAAGATGAATACGGAACAGATTAAAAATCTGGACAACGAAAATATTATGCACACCTACGGCAGGTATAATGTGGCTTTGAATAAGGGTCAGGGCGCAACCGTTACCGATGTTGAGGGTAAAGAGTATATAGATACAGCTTCCGGTATCGGCGTAAACTCCGTAGGTTACTGCAACGACGGCTGGATAAACGCAGTTACCGACCAGCTTCATAAGCTTCAGCACGGTTCAAACTACTATTACAACGAGGTTGTTTCAACTCTTGCAGAGAAGCTTTGTAGTGTTACACCTTTTGATAAAGTGTTTTTCGGAAACAGCGGAGCGGAAGCCAACGAGTGTGCAATAAAGCTTGCAAGAAAATACAGCTTTGATAAATACGGCAAGGAAAGAACAACCATTATCACACTTAAAAATTCTTTCCACGGAAGAACAATAACCGCCCTTTCCGCAACAGGTCAGGATGTTTTCCACAACTACTTTTTTCCATTTACACCGGGCTTTAAGTACGCCGAAGCCAATAACTTTGAGGATATGCTCTCTAATGTGGACGACACAGTCTGCGCAATTATGATAGAGCTTATCCAGGGCGAGGGCGGCGTAAATATCCTTGAAAAGGATTATGTTCAGAAAATTAGAAAGCTCTGCGACGAAAAGGATATCGTTTTGATAGTTGACGAGGTTCAGACCGGAGCAGGAAGAACAGGAAAGCTTTACTGCTTTGAAAATTACGATATAGTTCCCGATGTCTGCACTTCTGCAAAGGGTATCGGCGGCGGACTTCCAATAGGAATCTGCATGTGTACAGAAAAATACGCAAATGTTATGACACCGTCCACCCACGGAACAACCTACGGAGGAAACCCTGTCTGCTGCGCAGGCGCATTGTATGTGCTTAATGAGATTTCCGACGAGAACTTCCTCAAAGAGGTAAGGGAAAAGGGCGAATATTTTGAAAATAAATTAAGAACCGTTAAGGGTGTAAAGGACGTACGCCGTATGGGTCTTATGATAGGTATTGAGCTTGAAAAGGACAATGCCGGAGAGATTGCAAAAAAATGTCTGGAAAACGGACTTCTTATAATCACCGCTAAAACTCTGCTTCGTATGCTTCCTCCTTTGGTTATCACATATGAAGAGATAGACAAGGCGGTTTCAATTCTTGAAAAAACAATTACGGAGGAATAAAAATGAAACACTTTTTAAAGCTTTTGGATTGCACAACAGAAGAAATTGTAGGAATGCTGAACCTTGCTGACCAGCTTAAATACGAGCTTAAGCACGGAATTCCACACAGACACCTTGAGGGAAAATCATTGGGTATGATTTTTGAAAAGGCAAGCACAAGAACAAGAGTATCCTTTGAAGTTGGTATGTACCAGCTTGGCGGACATCCTTTGTTCCTTTCCTCAAAGGATTTGCAGATTGGCAGAGGCGAGCCTGTTCAGGACACAGCAAGAGTTCTTTCCCGTTTCCTTGACGGTATTATGATTAGAACTTTCGAGCAGGCAGAGGTTGAGGCTTTGGCTGAGTACGGTTCAATCCCGGTAATCAATGGACTTACAGACTTCTGTCACCCATGCCAGATTATGGCTGACCTTATGACAATCAGAGAGTTCAAGGGCAAGCTTGAGGGTCTGAAAATGTGCTTCATCGGCGACGGCAACAACATGATGAACTCCCTTATCGTAGGCGCACTTAAAACAGGAATGTCAATAGACGTTGCCTGCCCGGAGGGCTATGAGCCGCCAAAGGAGATTTTGGACTTTGCAGCAGAGTACGGCGACCTGTTCCATATGTACAGAAATCCAATGGACGCCGCAAAGGATGCAGACGTTGTAATCACAGACGTATGGGCATCAATGGGTCAGGAAGAGGAAGCAAAGAAGAGAGCTTTGGCATTTGAGGGCTATCAGATAAACAAAGACCTTATGGCAGCAGCTAAGAGCGACGCAATGGTTCTCCACTGTCTGCCTGCACACCGTGGCGAGGAAATCACAGCCGACGTATTTGAAGAGCACGCAGCAGAAATCTTTGAAGAAGCAGAAAACCGTCTCCACGCCCAAAAAGCAGTTTTAGTAACCCTCATGAAATGATTTTTTTGTTCCGCCGTGCCAAGGCTTTCGTAGGAAGTTAACGACAGTACACGTCGGGCGAGATGTTATGTTAAACGACTTAGAATGGCTCGCTCACATTTGGGTTAATTTTTTATTTCCGCCTTGCAAAGGGTTTGGCTTAAAAATAAAGTTAGTTTCAAGGCGGGCGAGACGTTATGTTAAACGACTTAGAATGGCTTGCTCATAATTGGGTTAATTTTTAAATAATAAAACAACAACCGTGGTTCTTTGAATTTTGAACCACGGTTGTTTTTGTGTGTAATCTTCTTCAATATTCAATACGTAGAACCGGATATAAAATCTACCTCTGCAATAATAATTCTATATAAGAAAAAAGAAATGTAAAACAAAGTCAACTGAGAGCGAACCACTCCAAAGACTAAAGAAAACGCCTCGCCCGACCTGTAACGATGTTAATTTCCTAAACTAACCTTTGCAGGTCGGAAATAAAATAAAGGTCTCGCCCGACGTGAAACGACGTTAATTTTCAAAACCAACCACATGCATATAAATATTAAAAAAACAAACCTAAATGAGAGCGAACCACTCCAAAGACTAAACAGAACGTCTCGCCCGCCATGCGATGAAGTTAATTTCCAGCAGAAACCTGTGCATGGCGGATATAAAAGACTTGACTTTTGGGGTGGGGGTGGGATAGAATTATTGTGTATGAGGTTGTAAAAATTGTTGAGAAACAATGATTAACGATAAGTTAAGGAGGAAATCGGGATGATTAGAGATATACAGGAAGAAATTTTGAGACTTAAAAAGGAAAAGGACGTCTGTATTCTTGCTCATAGCTATCAGACCTGTGATATTATAGAAATAGCTGACTTTGTGGGCGACAGCTTTGCTCTCAGTAAGCTTGCTAAAACTGCACCTAATAAAACCGTGCTTATGTGCGGCGTTAGATTTATGGCGGAAACCTGCAAACTGCTTTCACCGGAAAAAAAGGTTATTCTTTCAAGCCCTCACGCCGGTTGCCCTATGGCTGAACAGTTTGAGCCTGAGGATATAGAGAAGTTTAAGACTGAAAATCCGGGAAGCGCAGTTGTGGCATATATAAATACAACAGCTAAGCTTAAAACAAAGTGCGACGTGTGCGTTACTTCCGCTTCTGCTTTGAGCATTGTGGGTAAGCTTGAGGAAAAGGATATTCTCTTTATTCCCGACCCGAATCTTGGAAATTATGTTGCTAAGAATTTTCCTGAAAAGAATATTAAGGTTATAAACGGCGGATGCCCTATACACGGAGCCATTAAGGTTGATGAGGTAAAGGCTGTAAAAGCAGAGCATCCGGACGCTTTGTTTTTGGTGCATCCTGAGTGCGTTCCTGAGGTTGTGGAGCTTGCGGACTATGTCGGTTCAACATCGGGAATTATGAAATATGCAAAGGAAAGTCAGCATAAAGAATTTATTATAGGAACAGAAATTTCTATCACAGCACAGCTTCAGATGGCTTGCCCTGATAAGAAGTTCTATTCACTCAGCAAAGACCTCATATGTCCTGACATGAAAGCCACCACTTTGGTTGATGTTCTCAACTGCCTTAAGGGCGAGGGCGGCGAAGAGATTGTCATGGACGAAGAAACAATAAAAGCGGCTGTAAAGCCAATAGAAAAAATGTTGGAGCTTGGTTAAAAATATGAAAAAAATTATAACTGCAATGAGCGGCGGCGTGGATAGCTCTGCCGCAGCACTTATCCTGCAAAATGAGGGTTACACGGTGGCGGGGGGAACTTTGCGCCTTTTTGACAGACCGGAAAGCGGTCAGTGCGGAAAAAAATGCGGCTCTTTAAAGGATATCAGCGACGCAAAAAGCGTTTGTGAAAAGCTGGGCATAGAACACTATGTCTTTGATTACAGGGATAATTTTAAAAAGGAAGTTATCGACCGTTTCTGCGACGGTTATATTAAGGGTGAAACCCCGAACCCCTGCCTTGAGTGCAATAGGTATATCAAGTTTAAAGGCATGATTGAGCAGGGAGAAAAGCTGGGATTTGAGGGAACGGCTACAGGACACTATGTGCGCCGTGAGTACGACCAAGGCTCGGGAAGATATCTTTTGAGAAAGGCGTCTGATGTGACTAAAGACCAGACCTATGTGCTTTACTCACTTTCTCAGGAGATTTTAAGCAGGACACTTTTCCCACTTGGCGACTTGAGCAAGACTGAGATAAGAAAATTGGCGGAGGATTACGGCCTTGTAAACGCAAAAAAGGCGGAAAGTCAGGATATCTGCTTTGTGCCGGACGGAGATTATGCCTCTTTTCTCAAAAGGGAAACAGGATATGTGCCGAAACTCGGCGACTTTGTGCTGGAGGACGGAACATTTGTGGCGAAAAACAAGGGAATTATCCATTACACAATAGGACAGAGAAAGGGCTTGGGCATAGCATGGGAGCATCCTCTCTATGTTATAAGCAAAAATCCCCAGGATAACTGCGTTGTGCTGGGAAAAAATGAAGACCTTTTCAGCAAGCGCCTTGAGGCATACGATGTGAATTTTATAGCCATAAATGAGCTTAAAGCACCTATGAGGGTTGTGGCAAAAACAAGATACAGCCAGAAAGAGGCGCAGGCGGTGGTTTATCCGCTGGAAAAGGATAGAGTGATTGTTGAGTTTTCCGAGCCTCAGAGAGCGGTAACTCCAGGTCAGGCGGTAGTATTTTATAAAGACGACTACCTTGTGGGCGGAGGAAAAATTGCGTCCGCCAAAGAATAATATTGCGGGTTAAATTTCGGAGGTAATGTAAAAAATGAAAAAAGCGTGGGGTCATTTCAGAACCATAACAAAGCACAGTCATAAGGTTATTGCAAATTGTTTTAGAGCGGGAATATTTTGGCAGGGATTAAGACATGACCTTTCAAAGTATTCGCCTACGGAGTTCATACCCGGCGCAAAGTATTACCAAGGGGGAATGAGAAGCCCCAACGAAAGCGAAAGGGAAACCTACGGTTATTCAAAAGCTTGGCTTCATCACAAGGGAAGAAACCGCCACCATTTTGAATTTTGGACCGACTATAATCCAAAGACAAAAAAGCTTGAGGCGGTGAAGATGCCAAAAAGGTTTGTGGTTGAGATGTTCTGCGACAGAGTTGCCGCAAGCAAAATTTATATGAAAGAAAACTACAACGATGCAAGCCCTCTGGGATATTTTGAAAAGTCAAAGAAAACCAGATTTATCAATCAAGAAACCTCCGACGAAATTGAATTTCTGCTGACAAAGCTTTCAAAGGACGGAGAAAAGGCAACATTTGCCTATATTAAGGACTTGATAAAAAATGATAAACCTATAATACAATAAAATATTAGCAATAATAGACAAATAATCCGTCATAAGTTTTACGGATTGTTTGTCTTTATTTTTATGTAAAATGTTGACTTTACCTTAAAAAATGGTATTATTGTATTAAAGAATTGTGCGGAAAATTTTATATTTAAAAATATATAAAGGAGGTTGTCCTATGAAAAAAAGAACTTGTTTGCTGTTTATGACAATGTGTTTAATTGTTATGGCTCTGTTGAGCGGATGTGGTAACAACGATAAGAGAGAGATTTACAAGGAGCTTAATATAGAGCAGGCGGAGAAAACATATATGCATTATGCTCCGACAATTAAAGAGGATGTAAAGTCGGTGACAGATGCGGATGTGCTGGAAATGTGCGTTGTTGACCAGGAGGAAACAGACCGCTTCAATGAAAATTTCACCGACGGAAAGACGAAGGCAGAAATATATAATCCGACAGACGAAATGTTTAAATATCTGCCGGATAATACTGAAAGCTGTTATATTGAAAAATGGATTAAGGAAGACGAATCGGAAAATTATGTGTATTTGGAATACATTGACGACCAGCAGATACAGGTGGGCGTTACATATAACAGTCATGGAATGAGGGATATCTATATTTATTTCAGAAATGAAAGCAAGTATGTTTCAATATCCGATGAATTGGCATATGAGGTTTTGAATTTTGGTGGGAAATAAAACGGGAGGTGTCTTTATGAAGAAAAAAGTTTTCTTTTCGGTTTTTCTTGTTGTGGCAATTATAATCACTGTTATAGGAACAGCGTCATGCGGTTCGGGAAAAACGGTAAATCTTATGGAGGAATATCCTCAGCTTAAAGGTGCCCACGTTATAATAATAACTCTTGAAATTGCCGGAGAATACTCTCCATATAGCTTTGAGGACTTGCACAGCGATAAGATAATGGAACTTACGGAAAAAACAGTATTCAATACAAGGAATATGGATAAATCTTCTCCGACACCCGGATTTGACATAACCTTTGAAACAGAAGACAAAAATCATTATAAACTTTCTGTGGGAGAGAGTGGTAAAGTGGTTTTCTATGACTATTCCGCATTGTTTAAAGATAAAGAAGATGAATTTACGGTGTTTTTGGAGGATAAATCCGGAGAACTTTACAAATACCTTTACAGCTGTTTGCCTGATGAAATTGTTAATCGATATTTTTTCTGATAAGATTATTGTAAAAAAGACGGTTCTTCAAAATTGGAGAACCGTCTTAATTTTATAAAAGTTATTAAAATCTGAACCATCCGTAATTTATCACGAGATTTACCATTATTCCAACAGAGGCGCAGCCGCAGATAAATCCTAAAAGTGCGCCTGCCAAAACGTCTGTGAGGAAATGAACTCGCAGATACAGTCTTGAAAAGCCTATAAGCAGAGCTAAAATGAGAATTGGAACCCAGATTATGGGCTGACATCTTAAAAATACAACTCCCACAACACAGAATGAAGCGGCTGTGTGTCCCGATGGGAAAGAGTAATATTTCGGTCGGTCGATTATAAGCTCTTCGTCGTCCAGTTTGTGACATGGTCGTGAGCGGCAGACTATTCTTTTTAATGTGAACTCTCCCAAAAGATGGGTTATAGCAAGTCCGATTACCAGGTTTACTCCCACGGAACGGTAGGTTTTTGTTATCATCATAATAATGGCTATTGCAAACCAGACTGTACCGAAAGTACCCAGGGAAGTTATTACAATCATTATTTTATTGAGTATAGGCCTGTTTATGGTCTTTATTTTGTCGAGGACTTTGTCGTCTATTTTTTGGATTTTATCTATCAATTCAATCACCGCCGATTTAATAACAAACAGTAAATCATATATTCTTGGGACAAAAATCATTCATACAGCAGATTTCGCATTTAGGTTTTCTTGCATCGCAGACTGCTCTTCCGTGAAGCACCAGTCTGTGGCAAAAATCGTTGCTTTCCTCCGGAGGAAGAAGGTCACGAAGCATAAATTCAATTTTCTTTGGGTCTTTAATATTGTGTATACCCAGTCGGTGGGTAAGCCTGATACAATGGGTGTCAACCACAACCGCAGGCTTTCCGAAAATATCGCCTACAATAAGGTTTGCGGTTTTTCTGCCTATGCCCGGAAGCTTTGTAAGCTCTTCGATTGTGTCCGGCACAACACAGTTGTAGTTGTCACGGAGACACTGAGCCATAAGCACAATATCCCTTGCTTTGGTTTTGTAAAGTCCGCAGCTTTTTATATATTCCTCTACTTCGGAAACATCGGCATCGGCAAAATCTTCGGCGGTTTTAAACCTTTCAAAGAGAGCCGGAGTAACCATGTTTACACGGTTATCGGTACATTGAGCCGCAAGACGTGTTGCAATCAAAAGCTGTAGTGGGTCTGTGTAGGTCAGAGAACAAATAGCGTCCGGATATTCCTTTTTCAATGCTTCTACAGCTTTCAGCATAATTTCCTTTTTTTCTTCCTGCGTCATCAAATCACCTCTAAAGCTATTCTAACACATAAGAAAACTAATAGCAACCGGAAATTAAACTAAGTTAAAGCATATTAAAGAAACTTGTAAAAAGGTACAATTTTTTATGATGTTGGTTTTATCTCTTTACTTAAACTCACAAAAATGGTAAACTATATCCGTATATTTTTTACAGACGGAAGAAAAAATACAATAGTCTTTCGTTGATGCTATATTTTTTAAACGGAGGTAAATTATGACTGCAACCAGCAAGAGGTCTGATCTGAGAAAATTTTCCGGTCAGAAAAAAGAATCATTTTTGCATCGTCATAAGTATCTGCTCTGGTCTTTTTTGATACCATTTTTGATTATGGGAGTGGCGTTTGCCGTGGCGGGTATTGCGCCTTTTGGCAATAAGCAGATACTTGTAGTTGACCTGTGGCATCAGTATTATCCATTTTTGGTTAGCTTGCAGAACAAGCTTCAAAGCGGAGGTTCTCTGTTTTGGACTTGGGACGTGGGAATGGGTGTAAACTTCTTTGCACTTATGTCCTATTATCTGGCAAGTCCATTAAACTTTTTGACGGTGTTTATACCGCAAAGTATATTGACGGAGTTCCTTGCTTTTTCTGTTGTGTTTAAAATAGGAATTGCAGGCCTAAGCTTTGCAATCTTTTTAAGGTACACCTTTAAGATTAACAACTGGTCTTTGGTGATGTTTTCACCCATGTACGCCCTTTGTTCTTTCCTTATGGGTTATTACTGGAACGTAATCTGGCTTGACACTGTGGCAATTCTGCCCCTTGTTGTCACCGGTACAGTGGCTTTGATGAGAGAGGGAAAGTTTAAGCTTTACATAGTTTCCCTTGCCCTTTCAGTGCTTGCAAACTACTATATAGGACTTTTCACCTGTATATTTGTTTTGCTGTGCTATATAGGCTACAACATCTGCATGTGGGACGGCTTCAAGAAGTTTATGAAGCGTTTCGGAAGAATTGCACTTTCAACCTTAGTTGCTTTGGCAATAACAGCAATTCTCACATTGCCGGCATTTTTTGCTCTGCAAAATACCTATTCAACCACAAGCACTTTCCCGAAAACCTACGCCATAAATATAGGCGGTTCAAACGACCTTGAGGGAACACTTATTGCAATTCAAAAGGTTATTTCAAACAGCATAGCCTTTGTTGAACCCACCTCAAAAGAGGGACTTCCAAACATTTACTGCACATATGCGGCAATGTTCCTGGGACTTTTGAGTTTGCTTTCAGGAAAAATCAAGAAAAGAGAAAAAGTATTTAATGTATTTATGCTTGTTTTCTTTATAATGAGCTTTATTATAAGACAGCTGGACTATATATGGCACGGCTTCCATTTTACAAATATGCTTCCATACAGATTCAGCTTCCTTTTCAGCTTTGTACTTGTGACAATGGCATTTAGAGCATATTCACACATGGCGTTTTTCAATAAGTGGGATGTTATGCTTGCGGGAATTTTGGCTTTGATACCGATTATTCTCGCAATAGGCGTTCAGGAGACACTGCCCATAGTGCTGACCGTTGTAATTTTGGCAGCTTTGTTCATAATTGTATATCTTTTCACCACAAGAAAGATTTCAAGAAAAACCATGAACGGTATGCTCTCGATATTCCTTGTTGTTGAGTTTATAGCAAGCGCAGCTTTAGGTATCAACTCTGTGGGAGTTACCACAAAGGACGGATATCCGAGAGAGGGCGAAAGCGTTTCAAAGCTTTTAAATCAAATTGAGGAAAAAGAGTCCGGCACAAATGAATTTTTCAGAACAGAAATGACCACAACCCAGACTCTTAACGACGGAGCCCTAAACGGATACAACGGCATTTCACTTTTTGATTCAATGGCAAATGTGAGCATAAGCTCCTTTGCGGAAAACACAGGACTTACCGGAAGAAAATCAGGAAACAGATATTCCTACCGTGAAAGCTCACCTGTTACAAATCTTCTGTTTAACCTTAAATACCTTATTGCCCGTGACGGCAAGTACAATAACACATTGTACATGGAAGAGATTGCTCAGGAGGGCAATGTAAAGCTTATGGAGAACACAGCATATCTGCCTATCGGATTTATGGTAAATGAGGATATGCTGAAATACGAGGTTGACAAGACGGTGGACAATCCTATTGAAAATCAAAATGAGATTTTCTCCTATGCTACCGGAATTGACGAGGATGTTTTCACAATCCTGAATGTTGTCAGCCAGGGACACACAGACTATGCTGTTTTCCCGGTAAACAAGACCTCGGATTATAAATATTCTTTCTCAACAAATAACAGCGCAGTTGCGCCTCATCTCAAATACAATTACGAAATGCCGGAAGACGGTATGGTATGCTTCTATGCCAATATCACAAACGCCGACAGTCTTACACTTTATGTAAATGACGAGAGTCAGGGTTCTTTTGATATAAGCAAGGCTTATGTTGCCTGCGGCGGAGTTTTCAATAAAGGCGATAAAATTTCCCTTTATGTTGACCTTGACGAGGGCGCAAGCGGAACTGCCACAGTTGTATGCGGATATTTCAACCAGGATGTTTTCGACGAGGGCTATGAAATTCTCAGCCAGAACACTTTGGAAACAACCGCATATACAGATTCTTCAATAGAGGGAACAATAACTGTTGACGAGGACGGCTTGTTCTACACATCAATTCCTTATGAAGAGGGCTGGAGAGCCTGGGTTGACGGAGAAGAGGTTGAAATAACTCATGTAGGAAATGCAATGCTTGCATTCAGCCTTTCAGAGGGAACACACACTGTTAAGATGTCCTTTATTCCAAAGGGCTTTTGGCCGGGACTGCTGATATTTATCGGCGGCGTGGCTGTGTTTATAATAATGTGCCTTGTGGCTTGGATTACGGGAAGAAAGAGAGATAAGGGACTTTACAAGACCTTTAACGACGAACAGACCGGATATCCGGACGACGAACAGGCTTTGATTGAAGCTCAGGAAAGAGAAGAGAGAAAACGCCTTGAGGAGCTGGAACGCAAGCGCAAAGAAAGAGAAGAGCGTATGCTTCAAGAGGGCGAGTATTACAGCGGCGAAGAAAATACAGAGCCTGCGGAGGAGCTTTCCGAAACCACCAAAAGGGTATTGGAGTACGAAGAAATGCAGGCGGCTGAGGACTCAAAAACCGAGGACGGACAGGACAGTATACCGGAATAATACTTTAACAATTTAGGTCTTATCTTTTAAGCAAATGGAATAAAAAAATAAGCTTAGGGAAAGCCGAAATAAAAAGGACGGGCGTGCAGGAATGTACGTCTGTTTCTTTTTGTTATTATACTTTAAATCATTGAAAATAAAGGGGAAAAGTGATAAAATAAAGGTAATTTTTCGTGTGTTTGTGTTAAGTAAAACACAGGCGGATGAAAAAGGATGAAAAGAAATGTTCACAAAATCGGAGGTAATCTGAAATGAAAAACGTAAGTCTTACCTTTCCGGTGCGGCCGTTTTCAACAAGGGGCGGAGCGAAAGTTCCACACCGAAAGAATACAGCCGCTATGGAAACTGTTGTGATGCCTGCGCCGAAAGAAGTGATAATACCTATGTCACAGCATATAGGCGCTCCCTGCAATGTTATTGTAAGACCCGGCGACCATGTGGACGTTGGTCAGTCTATCGGAGAAAACGACAGCTTCGTAACTGCACCAATACACGCAAGTGTGTCCGGAACTGTTAAAAAAATAATAGATCTTAAAATGCCTAACGGCTCTAAGGTTAAAGCTGTGGTGATAGAGTCAGACGGAAAGATGACAAAATCACCTTACGCCGTACCACCTGCCGCAGAAACAAAGGAACAGCTTTTGCTTGCCATAAAGAGAAGCGGCTTGGTAGGCTTGGGCGGAGCGGGATTTCCTGCCCATGTAAAGCTGAGTATTCCACAGGATAAAAAAATTGATACCCTTATTATAAACGGTGCGGAGTGCGAACCCTACATCACATCCGACCACAGGGAAATACTTGAAAATTCATGGGATATACTCTCAGGAATTAAGATTGTAAAGGACCTTTTGAACGTACACCGTGTAATTATCGGAATTGAAAGCAACAAGCCGGACGCTATAAAAATTCTTTCCCGGATTGCGGACAATGAAGCCGCAGACCCGGACGATGAGGTTAGAATATTAACACTTAAATCCTCTTACCCACAGGGCGCAGAGAAAGTTTTAATAAGAGCCTGTACCGGAAGAAAAGTACCTGCCGGAAAGCTTCCTGCGGACGTTGGCTGTGTTGTTATGAATGTAACCTCCGTTGCGTTTATTGCAAAGTATCTTAAAACAGGTATTCCCCTTGTTTCAAAGAGAATTACAGTTGACGGAAGCGCAATAAAAGAGCCTAAAAATGTTATAGTTCCTTTGGGTACACCTATTAAGGATGTTATTGAGTTCTGCGGAGGCTATAAGTGCGAGCCTAAGAAAATTTTGATGGGCGGCCCTATGATGGGTATTGCTTTGACAGACGACAGTATGCCTGTTTTAAAGCAGAACAACGCAATTTTGGCTTTTGATGAAAATGACGCAAAGCTTGCAAAGGAAACCGACTGCATACGCTGCGGAAAATGTCTTAAAAGCTGTCCTATGTCCCTTATGCCGGAAGCTATTGCCGGCTGTGTAAAGCGTGGGGATGTCAGTGGTTTGGAAAAGCTCAATGTTATGACCTGTATGGAGTGCGGAAGCTGCGCCTTTAACTGCCCTGCTCACAAGCACCTTGTGCAGACCATAAGAGAGGGCAAGTCAATGGTGAGAGCCGAAGCTATGAAAAAAGCCGAAGAACAGAAGAAAGAGGAGGCAAAGAAGAATGAACAGTAATATGTATGTTTCCGCTTCCCCTCATCTGAGAAGCGGCATTTCCACCACTTCAATTATGAGGGATGTTGTTATAGCCCTTTTGCCCTCAGTTGTTGCCGGAAGTATTATTTTCGGTGTAAGAGCATTGCTTATTGTGGCTCTTACAGTGGCTTCCTGTGTTGTTTCCGAGTATATTTCAAGAAAGGTAATGAAGAGAAACAACACAATAGGTGACTTGTCCGCAGTTGTCACAGGCGTTTTGCTGGGACTTAACTATCCGGTGGGAATTAACCCGGTTATGGCTGTGTTCGGCGGAGTTGTAGCAATAGTTGTGGTAAAGCAGATGTTCGGCGGAATAGGCCAGAACTTTGTAAACCCTGCATTGGCTGCAAGAATTATTCTCCTTGTTTCTTTCCCGACAGATATGACCACATGGGCATCTCCTTTCTACTATACACAGGGAACTGTTGACGCAGTTACAAGCGCAACACCTTTGGCTCAGAACGCCGCAGGAACCTTCAGCGGTTCTTATCTTGATTTGTTTTTGGGAAATGTGGGAGGCTGTATCGGTGAAACCTGCGCCCTTGCAATTCTTCTGGGTGGAATTTACCTTATTGCAAGAAAGGTTATAAGCCCTATAATCCCGGTTACATATATAGCCACAGTTTTTGTTTTGGCTTTTGTTATGGGTCAGGACCCACTGTTCCATATACTCAGCGGCGGTGTTATGCTGGGAGCATTTTTCATGGCTACCGACTACACAACCTCACCTATAACCTCAAAGGGAAAGGTTATTTTCGCTATGGGCTGCGGACTTATGACAATGCTCATAAGAGTTTACGCAAACCTGCCGGAGGGAGTTTCCTTCTCTATTGTGCTTATGAATATACTTGTTCCTCACATTGAAAACCTCACAAGACCAAAGGCTTTCGGTGAGATAAAGAAAAAAATAAAGGGGGATAAGTAAATGAAAAATTCAAGACTTAAAGAAATCCTTATCCCTACAGTTTCGCTTTTTGTAATCTGTCTTTGCGTTACAGCTTTACTTGCCGTGACAAATGCGGTTACAAAGGACGCCATTGCCTACCAGCAGGAGCTTTCCGCCGCAGAGTCAAGACAGGCGGTATGTCCCGATGCTGTGGACTTTGAAAAGGTTGAGTACGATGTTCAGGGCGTTGAATGTTACAAGGCTTTGGACGAAAGCGGAAACCTTATAGGCTATGCCATTTCATCTGCTTCCCGTGGATACGGCGGAGATGTCAAGGTTATGACCGGAATAAACGCAGAGGACGGCTCTGTAATCGCCATAAATGTTTATGACAACTCAGGAGAAACCCCGGGTCTTGGCGTAAATACTTCAGGGGAGAAGTTCACCTCCCAGTTTGCGGGACTTTCCTCAGGTACGGGAGTTACAGTTGACAAGGACGCAGGAAAAAATCCTGACAGCGTGGCTGTTGACTCTGTAACAGGTGCAACTATCTCATCCCGTGCGGTTACAAATGCGGTAAATCAGGCTTTTGAAGCCTACAATGCGGTAAAGGAGGGGTAATTTATGGAAAAGAAATCACTTTTTAAGGAATTTTCCAAAGGAATAATCAAAGAAAACCCCGTTTTGTGTCTTGTTTTGGGAACCTGCCCAACCTTGGCGGTAACAACCTCGGCTTCAAACGCTATCGGAATGGGCGTTGCCGCAACTGCGGTTTTGGTTTGCTCAAATATGGTCATCTCCCTTTTGAGAAAGGTAATACCGGGAAAGGTAAGAATTCCCGCATACATAACAATAATCGCAGGCTTTGTTACTATAGTTCAAATGCTTGTGCAGGCTTTTGCCCCTGCAATAAACGACAGCTTGGGAATTTATCTTCCGCTTATAGTTGTTAACTGCATTATTTTGGGAAGAGCCGAAATGTTTGCAAGTAAAAACAAGGTTATCCCATCAATGCTTGACGGTTTGGGAATGGGCGTAGGCTTTACCGCCGCAATGCTTCTTATGGGTATGATAAGAGAGCTTTTCGGCGCAGGCTCATTGTTCGGAATACCGATACTTTCAAACTTCATGTCACCGGTAATCGCCTTTATTCTTCCTCCGGGAGGATTTTTCGTGTTCGGTATGCTTATCGCCCTTGCAAATAAGCTCAACGGCGGAAAGGGCAAAGCACCGGAAGAGGTTGGCTGTGCCGGATGTCCTATGAAAAACAGATGTCAGAATATCAAAGACGGCTGTAAAACAAAGGAGGGTGAAGCATAATGGGAACAGTACAGAGTCTTGTAAGCGTTTTCCTTGCGGCTATCCTTACGGAAAACTATGTATTAAGTAAATTTTTGGGTATCTGCCCATTTTTGGGAGTTTCCAAAAAGGTAAACACAGCTTTGGGCATGAGCTGTGCGGTAACATTCGTTATGGTGCTTGCCACAGCGGTAACATGGCCTATTTATACAGGAATACTTGTGCCTAACAATCTGGCTTACCTGCAAACAATCGTGTTTATTTTGGTTATTGCAGGTCTTGTACAGCTGGTTGAAATTGCACTTAAAAAATATATGCCTCCTCTTTACAATTCACTTGGAATTTATCTGCCCCTTATAACCACAAACTGTGCGGTTCTTGGTGTTACCATGCTGGTTTTGGAAAAAGCCGCCGCAGACCCAACATACGGTTACGGTCATGCGCTTGTAAACGCTTTCGGTGCAGGTATAGGATTTTTGGTTGCAATGGTTATGTTTGCAGGCGTAAGACAAAGACTTGAAACCTGCGACATACCGAAAAGTCTTAAAGGACTTCCGATAACACTTGTTGCGGCTTCCCTTACCTCTTTGAGCTTTTTGGGATTTTCGGGACTTGTTGAAGGTCTTATGGGCTGATTGCCAAAAAACAGATGATAATTGATTGTAAGGAGAAATTGATATGAACGAGATTTTAATTGCGGTTTTAATTGTAGCCGCAATGGGTTTGATAATCGGACTTATCCTTGCCGTGGCTTCTGTTATTATGGCTGTGCCAAAGGACGAAAAGGCAGAGGCTGTTTTGGAGGTTTTGCCGGGAGCTAACTGCGGCGCCTGCGGATATTCAGGATGCTCAGGATATGCAAAGGCACTTGCCCACGGAGAAGCCCAGCCGGGACTTTGCTCACCGGGCGGCGAGGAATGCGTAAAGGCTATAGCCAAGGTTTTGGGAGTTGAAGCCGGCGCAATAGAGAGAAAAACCGCTGTTGTTAAATGCGACGGAACAGCGGAAAACTCACCTCTTAAAATGGAGTATCAGGGAATAACCACCTGTGCCGCCGCAGCAGCCCTTCACGGAGGAACAAAAAACTGCTCTTACGGCTGTATAGGCTTCGGCGACTGTGTAAATGTCTGCGAATACGACGCAATAGCTATTGAGGACAACGTGGCAAGAATAAATCCTGCAAAGTGCAAAAGCTGCGGAATGTGCGTAAAGACCTGCCCCAAGCACCTCATCTCCATTGTACCCCTTAAAAAGCAGGCTGTGGTTATGTGCAGCAACTGCGACAAGGGAGCCGCTGCAACTGCGGCATGCAGAACAGCCTGCATAGCCTGCATGAAGTGCGCTAAAACCTGTCCTGTTGGAGCTATAAAAATAGAAAATTTACATGCTGTTGTAAACCCTCAGCTTTGTACAGGATGCGGAGAGTGCGCAAAGGTATGTCCAAAGAACTGTATCGGCATGATGCAGTGACAATACAGGTGAAATAATTATGAATTTTTGTGAATAATAATTGATTTTTCACAAAAAGAATGAAAATTCCCCGGTGTTTGCAGTATAATTATACAAGCCGGGGATTTTTCTCTGTTTATAAGAAAATATACGGAGTACAGGAGTGAGTAAAGTTGATAGAAGTGTCAAAATTGTCCAAGGCGTACGGAAAGCTTAACGCCATACAGGACATAAGCTTCACCGTGGACAAAGGCGAAATACTGGGACTTTTGGGTCCTAACGGCGCCGGAAAATCCACAACAATGAATATTATTACAGGTTATCTTGGGAAAACATCGGGAAAGGTGACAATAGACGGTATTGACGTTTCCGAAAAGCCTAAGGAGGCAAAAAAGAAGGTGGGTTACCTTCCGGAAATTCCACCGCTCTATACGGATATGACCGTTGAGAAATTTTTGGGCTTTGTCTTTGATTTGAAAGGCATAGAGCTTCCAAAAAAGGAACACATTGCCGAGATTATGAAAACCGCAGGCATCTCAAATGTTTCCGGCAGAATAATAAAGAACCTTTCAAAAGGTTACAAACAGCGTGTGGGCTTTGCTCAGGCATTGCTGGGATATCCGCCTGTTTTGGTTTTGGACGAGCCTACAGTTGGACTTGACCCAAATCAGATAATTGAATTCAGAAAGCTCATAAAAAGTCTGGGAAAGAAGCACACAATTATTTTTTCATCCCATATTCTTTCTGAGGTTTCTGAAATCTGCGACAGAATAGTTGTTATTTCGCAGGGAAAGGTTGTCACCGACGAGAAAACCTCAAACCTTGCTCAGAAGTTCTCAGGTGCGCCTAAGATTGTTGTTGATATTCAGGGTCCAAGCGCAGAGGTTTGTCAGGCTTTAAGAGAAATAGAGGGCGTTTTGAAAACAGAGCTTATCTCCGAGGAAAACGGAGAGGTTAAGATAAGAATTACCCATAAGTCCGATATAGATATCCGTCAAAACATATTTACTGTTATGGCGGCTAAGAATTATCCGATTTTGGAAATGGGCAAAGTAGAGCTTAGTTTGGAAGAGCTTTATCTCCAGCTTACCGCTTCTTCCGAAAATTCTCAGAATAACACAGAAAAAACGGGAAAGAGAGGTAAGAAATAATGGCTGCTGTACTTAAAAGAGAGCTTGGCTCTTATTTTCGTTCCCCAATCGGATATACAATAATAGCGATTTTTTATTTCTTTGCAAATATATTCTTTAACATGTATTGTCTGAGCTACAATTCCGGCAATATGAGCTCAGTGTTTCAGAATACATTTTTGATTGTACTTTTTATAATCCCTATAATCACAATGAAAACATTCAGCGAGGACAAAAAGCTGGGAACAGATAAACTGCTTTTGACTTCTCCTGTGTCAACCGGACGAATTGTTTTCGGAAAATATTTAAGCGCAATGATTATTTATGTAATCTGCCTTTTGATTTTTGTGGTTCACGGACTTATCATTGAATACTTCTCTACAGCTCAGTGGTCTGTAATTTTGTGTACGGTTTTGGGACTTGCCCTTATGGGTTCTGCAATAATATCCATAGGTCTTTTCATTTCCTCACTTACAGAAAGCCAGGTTATAGCCTGTGTGGGAACTCTGGGCGTTGGATTTTTCCTTTACATAATGGACGTGCTTGCAAATTTGGCAAATAATGCTATTGTATCCTATGTTGTAGGCGTGTTCACCTTTATTCAGCGTTTTTCAAACTTTACTTTGGGTATATTCAACCCTGCCGATGTTTTGTATTTCCTCAGTGTAACATGTTTGTTCCTCTGGTTTACAATGAAGTCTTTCGGCAAAAACAGCAGAAGTTAAGGAGGCGTGAACAGTGAAAAAGAAAAAATTATCTTCAGTAATTTTTACGCTCCTGCTTATTGTTGTTTTAATAGGCGTAAATATCGGAGCGTCAGCCTTGGTTGATAAATATCCGTCACTTCAGGTGGATTTCACCGTAGGTAAAAACTTTGAGCTTTCCTCAGAGATGGAGGAATACCTTGATACAGTTGAAACAGATGTAAAGTTTACTGTATTGATGACAGAGGAAGCCTTTGAAAACAGCGGCTCCTATTACATGCAGATAAACACTCTTCTCAAGAAGATGGCTCTTTACAACGAGCATATAACAGTGGAATATGTGGACTTGAACAACACTCCTACCTTTTCCGAGAAATACGACAGGATAAACTGGGACGATACAACAGAGTATCTCATGCTCGTTGAAAGCGGCGAAAATTATCTTATTTTGGATATGGACGATGTTTTTGAATCAGGCATTGACTATTCCACATTGTCAAAATACATCACCGCTTCAAAGTTTGAGCAGGCGGCGGCAACTGCAATATTCAATGTAACAACCACTGAAAAGCCGAAGGTTGTATTCCTCAAGGACGTAGGTGAGGGTGATTACAGCGGCCTCTCAACACTTTTGCAAAACAACGCATTTGAGGTTGAGGAAATAAACCTTACCACAACTGAAATTCCTGAGGATACAGATTTTGTTGTGCTGTTTGCTCCTTCAGTTGACCTTACCGATGCGGCAAAGGACAGACTTTACACATATCTTGACGATGGCAGACAGGACGGCGCAAACTTTATCTACATGCCAAGCTATGAAGAGGTTGACTGTCCGAATATCGACAGTATTCTTGAACACTACAGCCTTTCTATAGGTTCAGGGATTGTCTTTGAAACAGATTCATCATATCTTATATCCTCAGAAAGTCTGTACCTTACTTTGGTTGACTACAACGGCAAAATTTTCATGGATGGACTTACAAACGACAATGTTCCTGTAATCTTCCCTTATGCAAGACCTGTTGAAATAATCGAAGAGTCAGAGAGCATACAGGGAATGCTTTATTCCTCAACAGGCGCAGGAATTTACCCGTTTGACGCAGGCGATGATTTCAACTACGAGGATGTTCTCACAGAAGAGGAAATCCCTGTAGCGGTTATCAGCAGTTTGGAAAATTCAAACACTGTAGTTTTCGGTTCCTGCGACGCTTTTGCAGAGGCACTTCTTAACAACGGAAGCTATAACAACGGCCCTTACTTTGTAAACGTGTTCAACACACTGGCTGAAAAATCCTCTCCTGATATTGTTATCGAGAGCAAGTCTTTCAGCGCATACGGTTTGGGACTTACAAGCTATTCACAGGTTGAAGTTCTTTCATTTATTCTCAGATTTGTGGCTCCTGCATTGATATTGGTTGCCGGTATCGTTGTGTTTATCAGAAGGAGAAACAAATAATCTTTTTAACGTGAGGCGGTTTAAATGAGCGATAAGGGTAAACTGGCAAGAGAAAATTTTAACAGCGGATGTAACTGCGCTCAGTCCGTGGCGGTAACTTTCTGCGAGGAATGTGGGTTTGACCGTGAAACCATGATGAAGCTTTCCTGCTCTTTCGGTGCGGGAATGGGCAGACTCCGTGAGGTTTGCGGAGCGGTCAGCGGTATGCTTTTGGTTGCGGGAATGCTTTATGCTTCCGATGACCCAACAGATGACGACGCAAAAGCCCAGCATTACAAGAGGGTTCAGGAGCTGGCTTTTAAGTTTAAAGAAAAGCACGGAACTTTTATCTGCCGTGAGCTTTTGGGACTTGACATTGACGGTGCCGACGACCCAACACCATCAAAGCGCACAGAAGAATATTATCAGACACGCCCCTGCGGAGATTTCATAGAGGACGGAGCAAATATTCTTATGGATTATATAAATAAACATCCTTATAAATAAAACAAAAACGGGAATTGCACAGTAAAAATGCAATTCCCGTTTCTTTTTAAATTATTTTCTGATAAACAAAATACCCAAAGTATTTGGGCCGCAGTGGGTTGTTATGGTACAGCCGGCTGTGGTTTCAAGAAACTCCCCGAAATCAGGGCATATCTCTCTAACTTTTTTCTCAACAGCTTTTATAACCGCAGGGTCACATTTTGTGTGGGTTATAAATATCCTTGTTTTGTCTATGTCATCTCTTCCGGTAAGTCTTTCGGTCACATAATCAATAATAACCTTTTCAAACTTTCCTCTGTATTTTTTGCCCACATCCATTTTGCCGTCTATAACCTCTATGCAGGGTTTAAGTCTTAAAAGATTTGCGCCCAAAGCGGAAACGGCAGAGCATCTTCCGCCTTTGTAGAGATAATTAAGACTGTCTATAACAAAGCTTGCCTCTACCTTTTTTGCAAGCTTTGTGCAGTGCTCAAAAATTTCCTTTGCATCGTGTCCCTTTTGAGCCATCTCAGCGCCGTGAAGCACCAAAAGTCCCTGACCGGTGGAAAGATTTCTTGAATCCACAACAAACACGTTGTTGAAATTCTGTGCCGCAATGCAGGCGTTTTGATATGTGCTGGAAAACTCACTGCTTATTGTAAAATGTACAATGCTGTATCCATGGTCATGCCAGTACTTAAAAACCTCGGCGTAGTCTGCAACATTTACTGCGCTGGTGGTGGGGAGCTTTCCCGTATTTGCCACATAATCATAAATGTCGTCCGGAGTAATGTCTATTCCGTCCTTGCCGCTTTTCCCGTTCATAGTTACAAAAAGAGGGGTTACGGCTATGTCGTACTTTTTCAGAAGCTCCGGTGAAAGGTCACAGGTGCTGTCGGAAATGATTTTTACATTCATCAAATTTTACCTCCCATGTGAAAACTTTCTTTCAATCCCGTAAGAACAATTATATTATAACTCTTTAACTTTAGTTATTACAAGGGATTTTTGGACATTTTTCTTTGTATAAAATAATAAGACAAAATACCCGTTATATCGGCTAAAATCCAGCCTATTGGAACTGACCACCATATGCCGAAAACTCCGATTTGAGGAATTGCGGAAAGTCCATAGGCGAGAACTACACGGCTTCCCAGTGAAATCACAGTGAGAACCACTGACATTCCCGGCTTTCCTATTGCACGGAAAAGTCCGTACAGCAGGAACAAAACGCCTATTCCTATATAGAAAGCGCCCTCAATCCTCAGATAATCAACGCCGCAGGAGATTATATCGATTTCAGAATAGTCGATAAACAATCCCATAAGCTGAGGGGCAAATATAAATATGCAAAGTGAAACAATGATACAGAAAACAGTGACGGAAATTAAGGCGGTTTTTATACCGCTTTTTATTCTGTCGTTTTTCTTTGCGCCGTAGTTTTGGGCTATAAATGTGGAAAATGCGTTTCCGAAGTCCTGAACAGGCATGTATGCAAAGGCGTCGATTTTCACTGCGGCGGCAAAAGCTGCCATAACCACACTTCCGAAGCTATTTACAAGACCTTGAACCATAAGTATTCCGAAATTCATAACCGACTGCTGAACGCAGGTTAAAAATGAAAATCCGGCAACCTCTTTTATGCTGCCAAAGGTAAAAGAAAACTTTTTTCTAAGGAAAGGATATTTCAAAAGGGCGTAAACTCCTATTCCTATTCCTGAAACATACTGGGCAATAACTGTAGCCCAGGCGGCTCCGGCAACGCCAAACTTGAAAACCGCCACAAAAAGCAGGTCAAGTCCGATATTTAAAACTGCGGAAATTCCCAGATAAATAAGCGGAACGACGGAATTTCCCACGGAACGCAAAAGACAGGAAAAGAAATTATACAGGAAAGTGGCGGCAATGCCCCAGAATATGACCACCAGATATTCCCTCATCAAAGCTATGGTATCAGACGGAACCTGTAGAAAAATAAGAATTTCGTCGATAAAAAGAAAAACCAATGCGTTTAAAATAACCGTGACAACGGCGATTAAGAAAAAAGCTCCGTGAACGCTGTTTTGAAAACCTTTTTCGTCACGCTGTCCGAATTTTATTGAAAACAAAGCGCCGCTTCCCATGCAAAGACCCAGCAAAACCGAGGTTATAAATGTCATAAGAGTAAAGGAGGAACCGACCGCCCCGAGAGCGTTGGAGCCTAAAACTCGTCCGACAATAAGGGTGTCGGCTATATTGTAGCACTGCTGTAAAAGATTGCCCAAAATCATAGGCAGGGCGAAAAGAAACATGGTTTTCAGCACAGGGCCTTTTGTAAGGTCTTTTTCCATACAAACACTCCCAAATCCATTTTATTACAAAATATTATAACAAGCTGTTAAAAGACTGTCAATTTGTGGTTTTAGTTTTAATCTAACATAATGCACAAAAACTATTGACAAAAATTTGCTAAATTGATATTATATGTGTATAATGGGAAATTTTCGTAAGGTAAAACGTTCTTGCTTTAAGACGTTACAATATAAAATTTCTTTGTTTTATATTTTGGAAAAATAAAATAGGGATAAAAAATTATGAAAGGGTAGTTGTTTATGAAGCTTGCATTTTCCACAGTTGGATGTCCTGACTATAATTGGACTGAAATATATTCAATGGCAAAAGACTTGGGCTTTCAGGGTATTGAAATGAGAGTTACCGGGGGAGAATATTTTTCTCTTCATGCCCGCCCTTTTAAGGCTGAAAATATTGAAAGCACTTTAAGCGATTTGAAGAAAAGACATCTTGAAATTCCATGTCTTTCTTCAAACTGCAGTTTGAAATATAAAGAAAAAACCGAAGAAAACATAATGAAGCTTATGGAGTACATAGAGCTTGCCTACAAGCTGGGAACTCCATACATAAGAATACTCGCCGACGAGCACGCAAAAGAAGAGGGAGAAGTGGACGACAACCATGTAATTGAAGTCCTCAAAAAGCTTATGCCATTTGCAGAGGTTAAAAACGTAACTCTCCTTGTGGAAACAAACGGAGTTTACGCAGATACCTCAAGACTTAAAAATCTTTTGGACAGTGTTCCCAGCGACAACATAGGCGCTCTCTGGGATATTCACCACCCATATCGTTTTAAAAACGAACAGCCTGAGGAAACCATAAGAAATCTGGGCGCATATGTAAAATATGTACATGTTAAGGACTCCGTTATGGACGGGGACAAGGTTTCCTATCGTCTTATGGGTGAGGGCGATATTCCATTTGAAAAAGCTTGGAAGTCCCTTGAGTCAATAAACTATGAGGGTTACATTTCCTTTGAATGGGTTAGAAACTATGCTCCGGATTTGGAAAACGCCGGCGTTGTGTTCCCTCATTTCATCCACTACATGAGCCAGTATATCTCACAGGCAGAGCTTACCGGCAGACTTTACGACAACGCAAGAAAAACAGGTAAATACGTATGGCCCAAGGAGCACCTTATCGACCTTACATTCCCTCAGGTGCTTGACAGAATGGCTGAGGAATTCCCAGACCAGCAGGCATTTAAATATTACGAGCTGGACTATGACAGAACCTACAGCCAGTTCCGTGACGATGTTGACACCTTTGCCCGTTCACTTATCGCCTTGGGCGTAAAACCGGGCGATCATGTGGCAATCTGGGCTACAAATATCCCACAGTGGTATATTACTTTCTGGGCAACCACAAAAATAGGCGCAGTTTTGGTTACTGTAAACACCGCCTATAAAATCCACGAGGCAGAATTTTTGCTCCGTCAGTCCGATACCCACACCCTTGTTATGATCGACGGCTACAAGGATTCCAATTATTCGGAGATTATCGGCGAGCTTTGTCCTGAGCTTAAAACAGCCAACAAATACAGACCTCTCTTTATGAAGCGTCTGCCGTTCCTGAGAAATATTATCACCTGCGGCTTTGAAAAAGAGGGCTGCTACACCTGGGAAGAAGCCATAGAGCTTTCAAACCATGTTCCTATTGAAGAGGTTTACCGCCGTGCTTCCGCAGTTGACAAGGACGACGTATGCAATATGCAGTACACCTCCGGCACAACAGGCTTCCCTAAGGGCGTAATGCTCACTCACTATAATGTTGTAAACAACGGAAAGGCAATAGGCGACTGCATGGACTTGTCCACTGCCGACCGTCTTATGATACAGGTTCCTATGTTCCACTGCTTCGGAATGGTTCTCGCCATGACCGCATCCATGACCCACGGAACCACAATGTGTCCGATAACTGCATTTTCACCGAGAAAGGGACTTGCCTGCATAACTCAGGAGAAAATCACCGCATTCCACGGTGTTCCCACAATGTTTATAGCCATGCTTGGACATCCTGACTTTGAGAAAACAGACTTTTCTCATATGCGCACGGGAATTATGGCAGGAAGCCCATGCCCGATAAAGGTTATGGAGGACGTTATAAACAAAATGCACATGGATGAAATCTGCATAACCTACGGACAGACAGAAGCTTCCCCTGCCTGCACCATGAGCAAAACTACAGACACCATAGAAACAAGAGTTGCCACAGTAGGCGGAAATATATTCGGCGTTGAATGTAAAATTGTTGACCCGGAAACAGGCGAGGACTTGCCTGTAAATGTGGACGGCGAGTTTGTTGCCCGTGGCTATAACATAATGAAAGGCTACTACAAAATGCCGGAAGCCACAGCTGCGGCAATCGACAAGGACGGATGGCTCCACACCGGCGACATGGCACGCATGGACGAAAACGGCAACTACAAAATAACCGGACGAATCAAAGACATGATTATCCGCGGAGGAGAGAACATCTATCCAAAGGAGATAGAGGACTTTATATACACCCATCCAAAGGTTAAGGATGTACAGGTAATCGGTGTTCCGGACAAGGATTACGGCGAGGAAATCATGGCATGCGTTATCCTCAAAGAGGGCGAAACCGCCACAGAGGAAGAGATAAAAGAGTACGTTGCCTCTCACATGGCAAAGCACAAAACACCACGTTATGTGGACTTTGTGGACTCCTTTATGATGAACGCCGCAGGAAAAATCCTGAAATACAAAATGCGTGAGGAAGCTGTCAAGAAATTAGGACTCCAGCAAGCCGCCTCCATCGAAACCGCTTGATTTTTATATCCGCCTTGCAAAGGGTTGGCTTGAAAATAAACTTCGTTACAAGGCGGGCGAGACGTTTTGTTAAGCGGCTTAGAATGGCTCGCTCTCATTTGAGTTTTTTATTTCCGCCTTGCAAAGGGTTGTTTTGAAATAAACTTTGTTTCAAGGCGGGCGAGACGTTTTGTTCAGAGACTTAGAGTGGTTCGCTCTCATTTAAGCTTTCTATTTCTGACCTGTATAGGTTTCATCTAATTTTTATGTTCTGCACAGGTCGGGCGAGACGTTTTGTTAAGTGGTTTAGAGTGGCTCGCTCTCATTTGGTTTTTTTATATCCGCCTTGCAAAGGTTTAGTTTGGAAATAAACTTCGTTTCAAGGCGGGCGAGACGTTTTTTTAAGCGACTTAGAATGGTTCGCTCTAATTTGGGTTTTTGTTTCAGCCTTGCAAGGGTTTAGCTTGGAAATAAACTTCGTTTCAAAGCGGGCGAGACGTTTTGTTAAGTGACTTAGAGTGGTTCGCCTACATTTAAGTTTTTTAAAATTTTAATACATAAAAATTATGACCGTGGTTCACAGGTATACCGAACCACGGTCTATTTTTATATCTTATATTCTTTGTCAGATATCACAACACAGTTATTATCTTTCCAATAAATTACAAGGTTTTCGTGTGTTCCGTAATCCCCTGCGTATATTCTGTTAGGTCTCTTTTGGAACTTAAATGGAAAAATTCTGATTTCGCTGTTGTTTTGACTGATTTCTACATATGTACTTCCGCCCAGTGCGCCCTCGTCACGGCTTATGACAACTGCGGAGTATTCCTCATTGGGAGATGGTATAGTTTTTACCGGTGTTTCAACAGCAATGCCGGAGAAAAGAGAAACAATCATCAGCGCCCAAAGATAAAGAATAAATAAACCTGCGCATATTCCAACGTCTGTAAATCTTACTGCCATACTGGGAATAAATTTGAAAAGTAAAATCACAGAACAAATTATATTTGAAATTATAGAAATTAAAACAAAGGGTTCACCGTTAAATGGAATATAGAAAAATAAATTTACTACAGCTAAAAGGGGAAGAGAAAAGGAAATTACTTTTTCAAATTTATTTGCACTATATATTTTTTTCACGCAAATAATAACAGTGAAAAATAAAGACATCAAAGAGGTAAAAAGGGATAGAAATAATGGGTTAAAAACCACATCATAACCTAAAAATCCGGCTGTAAGCACAGTTACAGGCAATAACAGATACAAAAAAGTCAAAATAAATGTAATTGAAGAAAGCTTTTTCATATATGCACCGCCTCAATCTTTGCCCAGCATTTCGGCGTATCTAAGTGAAAAAATTTTAGATACAGTGCAGAAAACAGCGGCAGTAACAATTCCGCATCCAAGAAATTGAATTGTTTTTAATAACACATCAAAGCCGGAAAACCCTGTTTCTGAAATAAAATAAAGTGAGGGAACATTGTAATAAAATATTCCGCAGATAAAGAAGAAAAGAGTTATTGTGGCGTTTACAATAAAAGAGCATACGGAAAAGATTTTTTTGTTTTTATAAATCTTTATAAAAAACCAGTTTGCCAAAGAGAGAAGAAAACCTGTAGCCGGAATTATAAGTGTAAATGCCCAAAAGCCGTTTTCTGTACCTAAAGGAGCTTTTGCCTCAAACGTCACGCCAACAGCCATAACAATAAAAGAAATAAAAAGAAGAACAGACTGCAAAACCGAGGCTTTTCTCTCGTTTATTTTACTGAGCTTTTTTATCTCAAAAGACTCATTTTTTTCTTTTAGATTTTCGCTGTTCATCATGTCAAAAATACTTTTGCAGTTTTTACATTCTTTTAAATGCTTCTCCACCTCATTGGCGGATTCCTCTGAACAACAGCGGTCTATGTATAAGGGGATTAAATCTTTTATAATTTCACAATTCATAACGCTACCTCATTTTTTCTGTCAGTTTTTGTTTAGCACGGTAAAATGTGACCCTTGCCCAGCTTTCGCTTTTTCCAAAAATTTTGCTTATGTCTTTCAGGGAAACCTGTCCCAGAACTTTCAGCATAAAAACTTCCTTGTAAGGCTCTTCAAGCTCATGCAGACATTCAAAAGCTTTTTCAGATAATTCTTTTTCAATAAAAAGCTCTTCAAGTTGCAAAGAGTCCGCAACGCCGCCGACTTCGTCCATAGAATTAAATCTTTTATGCTCGTTGTACCAGGAAAAATATGTATTTTTTGCAATCTGACAAAGCCAAACAGAAATTTTGCTTTCATTTCTCACATTGGAAAAATTCATATAAGCACGAAAAAAGGTTTCCTGTGTAAGCTCCTCGGCTAAAGATTGGTCATGACAAAGCTTTAAAAGATATTTATAAATAAAGCCTTTGTTTTCCCTGAAAACACTTTCAAAATCAGCCACATTTTCACCGCCTTTCTGACTATATGATAATTAAAAATTTAAAACGTTACAAAAACAGCCGGCAAATTTTTTATTTCTTTGCCGGCTTTGTGCTTCACAAATTAAATTTAATTTCCTTGATTTCCGAATACAAGTTCTTCAAGAGTAATGCCTAAAACTTTACATAGATATACAAGCTCGATATCGGTGACAAACCGCTTACCGGCTTCAATCCTTTGAATTGCATTTTTGTCCACGTCAAGCCCCATAAGCTGAAGCTCGTCGGCAAGCTCCCTTTGAGATTTTTTCATCGTCTTGCGGTACTTAGCAACCTGCTCCCCGCAAATATTATTTTTCCCGTCCGTACTTTTGTTAATAAACATATAATCACCTTAAAAAATGACATTCAGTGCTTGTCAATTTTATAATTATATGGTATACTATTGATGGAATTGACATTCACTAAATGTCAAAATAAAAATGAGTAGGAGAGATAGTATGAAAAAAGCTTTATTAGGACTTATTATTCTTATTTTGATTAGTAATTGTGCTGGATGTGGAAGCAATAATTCGCCTGCTACTGATGAAACTCAAGGAACTCAAGAAACACAGGAGTCCTCAACTGCGGCAACAGAATTTGAAGAAATTCATTGGACAGAAGAGTATTATGTGGATGAATTTAATGACCCTACTGATGAAAAGTATATTCGTGGTGCATTTGAAGGCACTTTCAGCAACAGTGCTACAGCAAGCTCTTATCTTGCAGTATATTTTTTTATGGATAAAGAGTTAACGCTTGGCACTGGATTTTTAAATGATGATGTATTTCGCATAAGACTGGTTGAATATGGAAATCATAAAGCAAGTTTTTTGGGTGTTAATGCAGAGGATGTGCAAATAAAAATAAAAGTTGACGATGTTGTTACCGAAGGAACTGCATATTATCTTGATCCTCAAAACGGTGAAATTTATATTTCTAGAAGTTCAACTAGCAATAACATCTTTTCTGATTTTCTTGATGCTATGGAGAGTAAAAAAGAAGTTTCATTTGTTATTACGGTTAATTCATATGGCAGAGTTTCAAGTACATATAGATTTGTTGTTGATGCAAACGGTCTTTCTGAAATTAAGCATCATTGGGTTGGAACAGTGATAGTAGTTGTTTAGTGATAACCTCAATCATATATTTATATAAGATATACAAAATGCCTGTAGTTTTTATCTACAGGCATTTTTGTTGTTATAAATAAATGGAAAAGAAAATTAGAATAGGGATGTTATTTATCTCATCCCCATAATAACATCCAAAATTCTATTTGCTACTTGGTCTTTGGTCATTAGGGGGAGTTCTTCTATATTGTTTTCGGAAATGAGGGTTACTACGTTTGTGTTTCCGCCGAAGCCTGCGCCCTCTACCTTTAAATTATTGGCGGCGATTAAATCTAAGTTTTTCTTTACGAGCTTTTTCCTTGAGTTTTCCACAAGGTCTTTTGTTTCCATTGAGAAGCCGCAGAGGAACTGTCCGGGTCTTTTATGCTCGCCCAGCCATTTTAAGATATCCTTTGTTCTTTCAAGAGACAATGAAAGGTCGTCATCGTTTTGGGATTTTTTAATTTTATCCTCAGCCACATTTGCAGGTCTGTAGTCCGCAACTGCCGCCGCTTTTATTATTATATCCTGTTTCTTTGAAAGGCTTGTTACGGCGTTGAACATTTCCTCGGCTGAAACAATCTTTACAGTGTCCACATATGCAGGCTCTTTCAGATTTACAGGACCTGAAACTAAAGTGACGTTGGCGCCTCTTGCGGAAGCCGCCTTTGCTATGGCGTAGCCCATTGTTCCGGTGGAATGGTTTGTCATGTATCTTACCGGGTCAAGGGCTTCCTGTGTGGGACCTGCGGTTACAAGGAGATTTACTCCGTTCATGTCCTTTTCATGGGAGATTGCGTGGAGAATACTTTCCAGCAAATCCTCCGGCTCAGGCATTTTTCCTGCCCCAACAGCTCCGCAGGCAAGTCTGCCGCTGGCAGGCTCTATAACTTCCCATCCGTATTTCTCAAGGATTTTCATATTGTCCTGAGTTACAGGATTTAAATACATTTTTGTGTTCATTGCCGGAGCTACAATTTTCGGACAGTCGCAGGCGAGTACTGTTGTTGTAAGCATATCGTCGGCTATTCCGTGGGCAAGCTTTGCCATTACGTTGGCGGTTGCCGGGGCAATCATAACAAGGTCAGCCATATCTGCCAAAGCTATATGCTCCACCTGAAAGGAATGGTTTCTGTCAAAGGTGTCGGTGACGGTTCTGTTTCCTGTGAGATGTTCAAAGGTCAGAGGGGAAATAAATTCAGTGGCGTTTTTTGTCATGATTACATGGACGTTGCAGTGCTGTTTTACAAGGGCAGAAGCCAAAGCCGCCGCCTTGTAGCAGGCGATGCCTCCGGTAACTCCTAAAAGCACAGATTTATTTTTAAGCATAAGGAAAACCTCTTTTCGCAGATTGTGTAAATTAACTTTATTTTGTTTCAGTATAACAAATAAAATGATAAAAGTAAATCAAAAGGAATAAAATGACATTATTTCCTTGCAATAACTATTTTAATTGAGTATAATTATTATGCTCGGAAGAAAACCCGGTCGCTGTACCTTTACGGACGGCAGACAAAAGGCGGAATTTTGAGCATACATAAATTTAAGCTGTATCTTCAAAGGAAGAACGGCATTGGAGGTTTTTTAAATGAGTAGTAATGTAAAAACAGCTTCTCCTATGGCAAGGAGAGCCGCTATCCGTGACATGGTGTTGCTTGCACTTTTTGTGGCAATACTTTTGCTTATGACCTTTACGCCTATAGGTCTTATTGACCTTCCGATTATAAAGGCAACAATTCTTCATGTTCCGGTAATTATCGGCGCAATTCTTATGGGACCGAAGAAAGGCGCATTTTTGGGCGCAGTTTTCGGCATTGCAAGCCTTATAAAGAATACAATGATTCCAAGCGCCTTGTCTTTCGCATTTTCTCCCTTTATTCCTGTACCGGGAACAGACAGCGGAAGCGTGTGGGCGGTTGTAATCTCAATTATCCCCAGAATGCTTATCGGCCCTGCCGCATGGCTTATTTACAAGGGAATTGAAAAAATTACAAGCTCTAAAATAGGTTTCAGAGCAGTGGGAGCAGTAATAGCAGGAGCTTTCGGAGCGATAGTTAATACAGCTTTGGTTATGGGACTTATTTATTTTGTGTTTAAGGATGCCTATGCCGCTATGAACGGAATTCCTGTAGATGCAGTTTTGGCTGCAATTCTGGGAATAGTTGCCGCAAACGGAATCCCTGAGGCAATCGCCGCCGCAGTGCTTGTTCCGATTATCGTGCTTCCTTTGCAGAAGTTTTTAAAACAATACTAAAACCGGAGGAGTAGATTTTTATGATGCTGGCTCTTGATGTGGGCAATACAAATACGGTTGTGGGTGGATTTGTTGACGGAGCTTTAAAATTCAGCCTTAGAATGACCAGCGACCGCAATAAAACAGTGGACGAATATGTTTTCCAGCTCAGAGGCCTTTTAGAGGAAAAGGGTGTTGACTTTAACATGGTAGAGGGAGGAATAATCTCCAGCGTTGTTCCGGAGCTTAGATATTCTCTGAGCAAATCCATGGAGATACTCACAGGAAAAAAATTCCTTGTGGTGACAAATAAAATGGATTTGGGAATGGAGATAAAAATGGATATTCCAGCCCAGGTTGGCGCAGACCTTTTGGTTGCCGCAGTTGCCGCCCTTGACATGTGCAAACCGCCCCTTGTTATCTTTGACATGGGAACAGCTACCACAATGTCTGTTATAGACAAGGACGGAAGCTATACCGGAGGAGTTATTATTCCCGGACTTAGACTTTCCATGGACGCTTTGTCAGGCAGAGCCGCACAGCTTCCTTTTATAAACCTTGAAGAACCGCCGGAAAGACTTATCGGTAAAAATACAATCGACTGCATGAAAGCGGGAGCTATCTACAGCAACGCCGCCATGATAGACGGACTTATCGACAGAGCGGAAGAGGAAATGGGAGAAAAGGTGACAGCCGTTGCCACAGGAGGACTTATGGGAATAGTTCTTCCTTTCTGCAAGCATAAAATCTACTACGATGAAAATCTTCTCCTTATGGGACTTTTAAAGCTTTACGAGAAAAATAAACACTGAAAATAAAAAGGGACAGCGCAGAATGGTTTGTGCTGTCCCTTTATGGTTTAGACGGTAGCAGTTTTCTAATATATGTGCTATAATAAAAACACATTATAATTTTGAAAGGATATGATATAGTGACAAGTCTGCAAATCATGTCCCTTATCGGTCTTATACTGTATTTTGGACTTTTGCTTTTTGCAGTTACAAAGGAAAAGAAAAATACAAATGTTTTAGACTACTTTTTTGCAGGAAGAAGCCTGCCATTTTGGGCTTTGTCCATAACATTTATCGCTTCATGGTGGGGAGCAGGTTCGGCTATTTCCACCGCTGACCTTGCCTATGAGGACGGATTGGGTGCGTTTTGGTATTACGGTGTGCCTGTGCTTATTTCCACATTTCTTATGATTATCGGGGCAAAAGCCATAAGGCGTGTGGGATATCTTACCCAGGGACAGATGATGGAGGCGAGGTATTCAAAAGCTACGGCAAAAATGCTTTCAGTGATGATACTCATATTTATGACATTTAATGCCGCCTCACAGATGGTGGGAATAGGAAATTTTTTTGGCACATATATGGGAATGAACTACGAAGCGGCGGCTTTAACCGGAACTCTCATAGTTTTGATATATTCCATGTTCGGAGGATTTCGAGGGGTTGTTCTCACTGATATTATTCAGTTTGTCCTGCTCTTGGCATCGGCGGTTTGTGTTTTTGTTGTTGCTATGATAAACAGCGGAGGTTTTTCTCAGATTGCCCAGGCGGCAGAGGAAGCAGGAAAAAGCGATTATATGAGTATGGGCGCAGGAGCTTCAAAGTATCTGGGATACGTTATAACCTTTGGATGTGCATGGATGATACAGGCCAATGTGTGGCAGAGAATTTCAGCCGCAAGAAGCGACAAGGACGCAAGAAAAATGACGGTTATGAGCTTTTTTGCCTATATTCCCCTTTATTTGATAGTGGTTTTCACAGGAATGGCAGGGCTTGTAATATTTGATAAAATGCCCGAAGGGGGAATTGTCACCTCTTTGGTAACAGGCTATATGCCGCCTGTGTTGGGTGCGCTGGCGTTTGTGGGAATTTCTGCGGCTATAATGTCAACCATGGATTCCCTGATAAATACGGGAGCTATGACACTTTCCATGGACTTGCTTCCGGAAAACCGCAGTGAAAGCCAAAAGCTGAATTTTTCACGCATTGCCACATTGTTGGTGACGGCGGTGGCTTTTGTGATTTCTATTTCAGTGCGTTCTATTTTAGAGGTGTCCTGGATAGCCTCGGACGTAATAACAACCGGAGTTTTCATACCTCTTGTTTTTGGTTTCTTTTGGAAAAGGGGAAACTCAAAGGGAGCTTTGGCTTCAATGGTGGTGGGACTTTTGTTTTCGCTTTACAACCTGATGATATTTTTCGGGGTGAAACTGCCTGTTTTTTGGGAAATGCAGTCCGCTTTGCAGGTATTGGTGGGAACAGGAATTTCCGCCTGTGTTTATGTTATCGTAAGTCTTGCCACAAAGCCTGAAAAAGAAAAGGCTGACAAATTTATTGAAAGAGCAGGACTATTAAAAAAATAAAAAGGTGATAAGAATGGATTACAAAACTAATGTTATGCGCTTGCTGGACAAGCAAAAAATTCCTTATAATCATTACTGCTACGCCGACACAGACGCTTTGAGCGGTGAGGAAGTGGCAAAGGTGTTGGGACAAAACCCGGATATGGTTTTCAAGACACTGGTTACAGTGGGAAAGTCCGGTAAAAACTATGTTTTTATGATACCGGTATGCAGAGAGCTTGACCTGAAAAAGGCGGCTGTTGCAGTTAAGGAAAAGTCAATAGAGATGATAAAGTCAAAGGAGCTTCTGCCCCTTACAGGATATATCCACGGAGGATGTTCTCCAATCGGAATGAAAAAGCGTTTTGTAACTGTGACAGATAAAAGCGCCGAGAATTTCCCCTCAATAATTTTCAGCGCCGGCAAAATAGGTTATCAGGTGGAACTGACAATAGAAAACCTGAAAAAAGCCGTAAATCCACAATTTCAAGATGTGTGCGTACAATAAAAAAGTTCATAAAACAAAAACAGGAAATCGCAGTATTAACCACGGTTTCCTGTTTTTTTAATGATTTATTTTTGAGAATATTTTATGAGTGTTTCTATAACAAGATATATTCTTTCTCTGTCATCCTGTGAAAGCTTTTGCATAAGGGAGTTTTTAACAACGTACCCTTGTTTTAATACATCCGCAAGAACCATATCTGCTGAAATTTCCAGCGCATTAAGAATGGAAATAAAGGTTTCTAAAGATGGGATTTTCTCGCCACGTTCAACCATACCGATGTAATTTGAACTCAAATCTGTTTTTTCTGCCAAATCTTCCTGACGAAGTTTCTTTTCAATTCGATATTTTTTAATATTTCTACCGATTGTTTCCAGTTCCATTAAATCATCTCCGTCAGATAAGATAAATTTTTTTAATTATATCATGAATAGACTTTAATTTCTACTTGAAATATTGTTAAGATGAACTGAATATTAAAAAATCTGCCTCTATAATGATAGTTCTATAAAAGAAAACCGCCATGGCTAAAATGATATGCACCCCAAAAGTTAGACACTTATGGAGGTGCATATTTTTTATGGGA
>ERZ779866.327-NODE-327-length-53337-cov-4.125333_pt1 | contig 53337 bp, 49 predicted proteins | sample MGYA00511248_ERZ779866 | MGnify/ENA primary metagenome ERZ779866 (study PRJEB29588, sample SAMEA2155758) | human gut metagenome | biome: human gut; feature: human-associated habitat; material: faeces | place: Denmark | collected 2008/2010 ... | reverse complement strand
CCACCGACATTAAATACTCGAAAGTGAAATCCCTATGACTGACAACATCCAATCTTATGTGAGTTTGTTAAAGCGTCTGGTCCCTCAGGCTACCCGTTTGACATTGGATTCGCGTCATTTGCGTGAAGGTGATGTATTCATTGCCGTACCCGGTTTGCACCGTGACGGAAGAGATTTTCTGGCTGATGCGGCTAAAAAGGCATGCGCTCTAGTCTATGAAGATGACGGTATACGGCGTACTTTCAAGGTACCGGCCATTGCCGTGCCGGAATTAAGTGCTCATTTGGGAGAGTTTGCCGCCGGTTTTTACCACGACCCCAGTGCCTCAATGTTCACGATTGGCATTACAGGGACCAACGGCAAAACGACCTCATCTCACTGGTTATCGCAGCTTTTTACTCATTTGGGAGAAAACTGTGCAGCCATCGGCACAATCGGTTGTTTTATGCAGGGGCGAGCCTTTGAAAGTGCACCGCTCACAACACCGGATGCCGTTACGCTTCAAGGGCTCTACAGAACACTTTTGAAATCTGATGCCAAGGCTTTTGCCATTGAGGCGAGTTCCATCGGACTGGAGCAGGGCCGCCTTCAGGCTACTCGGTTTGATGTGGCCGTGTTTACCAATTTAACCCGCGATCATCTCGATTATCACCACGATATGCAGGCTTATGAGAAGGCTAAAAGCATACTTTTCAATTGGCCCGATCTTAAACATGCCGTGATTAACATTGATGATGAGGCCGGAGTGCGTTTCGCAGAGCACTGCGTGCATCGAAATATTCATACGATCGTTACCACGATGAAAGGTGCAATTGCCTTAGCCGGAACTCACTCATTGGCGGCTGAAAACGTTCGACCGCTCCCCGAAGGTATGCAGTTTGACATCGTGTACGGAGAAGAGCGCCATACCGTTCAGATGTCTGTTTTCGGTGAATTTAATATTTCAAATTTACTGGGTGTGATTGGGGCGGCCTTGTGTCGTGGCTTTGAATTGACTGACATTGTTAAAAAACTGCCCTTCTTGATTGCTCCGGCAGGCAGAATGCAAAAGGTTCCCTACGAAGGCGCTGCGTTGGCTGTTGTTGATTACAGTCACACGCCCGATGCCGTGCAAAAAGCGCTCGAAGCTCTGAAGGGTGTGGCCAAGGTCCGCCGGGGCAAATTATGGGTTGTGCTGGGGGCCGGAGGTGATCGTGATACAGGCAAACGCCCAATTATGGCTCGCGTTGCAGAGGAAAATGCCGATTGCGTGATTCTGACAAGCGACAACCCCAGAAGTGAAAATCCGAATGAGATTTTGCGTCAAATGACGCAGGGACTGCGTACGCCGCAAACGGTCATTGTTGACCGTCGTGAAGCTATTTTCAGAGCTATAACTGATGCCGCCCCGGAAGATGTGGTTCTTATTGCGGGTAAGGGGCATGAGCTTTATCAGGAAATTGACGGTGTAAAACATCCGTTTAGTGATGTGGTTGAAGCGCGTAACGCTCAATGGATGAAAAACCCGCCGTCTGATGCGCTGATGAACGTAAAGTTCCTTTCGAGACTTTTGCCGGGCTCTCACCTGTTCGGCAGCAACGTGCCTTTTACTAACGTTTGCACCGATACTCGTAAAGTGACTCGCGGCTCCCTTTTCTTTGCCCTGAAAGGGGAACGGTTTGACGGACATGATTTTGCCAATCAGGCAATGAATGCCGGTGCGGTGGCTCTCGTAGTGGATCATGAGGTGTATTGTCCTTTGCCGCAAATTGTTGTCAAAGACGTGAAAATAGCTTTGGGCGTGACGGCCGGTTTCTGGCGCCGGGGACGCTCGCTTATGTTGGCAGCGGTTGCCGGCAGCAACGGAAAGACAACAACCACTCAGATGATCGCTACGATTTTGAAGCTGCGCTATGGTGAAAATGCTTTTTCGACCGAGGGCAATTTCAATAATGACATCGGCGTGCCGCTGATGCTTTGGAGCCTTCGCGATCACCATGAAGCGGCGGTTATTGAAACCGGTATGAATCACGTGGGTGAAATGCGTTATTTGAGCGGCTTGGTGCAGCCCACGGTGGCGTTGGTAACCAATGCCCAGCGTGAACATCAGGAATTTTTGCAAACGGTAGAAGCAACGGCTCGTGAAAACGGGGAAATTTATCGCGTTTTGCCCTCAAGCGGCATAGCGGTGATTCCCTCTGATGATGCCTGTCGCACGATTTGGCTTGAAATGGCGCAGCATGCCAACATTATGACCTTTGGAATTGACGCCTCTTCAGATGTCACCGGGTGCCTGAAGGCCGGAACAAACGGGATGACGGCGCTGATTAAAACACCGCTCGGCACATTTGAAGCCAAAATGAAAGTGCGCGGAGAGCACAATTTCAAGAATGCGCTGGCGGCTACGGCCGTGTGTCTGGCGATGAATGTGTCGCCTGAAGTGATCAAACGCGGTTTGGAGTCTTTCGAAGCGATTAAGGGGCGTGGTCAGGTTCATCAAATCGGTCATGTGACGGTGATTGATGACGCCTATAATGCCAATCCCGACAGTATGAAAGCGGCTATTGATTTGCTCACAAGCTATCCGGCTCCGAGATTTTTCGTTGCCGGTGACATGGCAGAGTTAGGGGCCAGAAGCATCTCTTATCATGAAGAGGTCGGTGCCTATGCCGCAGAAAAACATATTGACGGGTTCTTTGCGACCGGTCAGCAGATGCGTTATGCGGTGCAAAAATTTAAATCGCTTAACCCCAAGGGACACGCACTTTGGCAGCCTGATCGCGAAAAATTTATTGAATCGGTTCTCGAGGAGAGCCACGGTTACCGTACGGTGAGTGTCAAGGCTTCAAATTCCATGAAACTCTCTGCGGTTGTCACTGCTCTGATCGCAGAAGCAAAAAAGGAAAAAAAGGATTAAAGCATGCTTCTGGAATTATTCCGTTGGCTCGGCGAAGACATCCGTGCCTTTCAGGTATTTAACTATTTGAGCCTGCGGGCTGTTATGGCCGCGCTTACAGCCCTTGCCATCGGTTTTATGGCCGGCCCCGCGACCATTCGTTATCTGAAGGCGATGAAAATGGGTCAGGCGGTTCGTACCAACGGACCTAAGACTCATATTGTCAAAGACGGCACTCCGACGATGGGCGGCGTGTTGATTTTGATTGCAATCGGTCTTTCTACGTTGCTGTGGATGGATTTAAGCAATCGCTTTGTCTGGGTTGTCCTTTTTGTGACATTGGGCTTCGGTTGGATCGGTTGGGTTGATGACTACAGAAAAGTGGTGCATCACGACCCGAAAGGGATGAGCGCCAAGGAAAAATTCGGCTGGCAATCCCTGATCGGAATTGTGGCTTCGATTTATTTGGCTTTCGCCATCAGCGCTCCCAACGATATTCATGTGGTGCATATGATTCTCGGGTGGGTGGAATCGGGCTTCCCAATGCAGATGCCCTCGCACGCTGACCTGATTATTCCGTTCTTTAAGCATTTTGTTTACCCGTTGGGAATTTTTGGTTTTATTGCATTAACGTTTGTCGTGATTGTGGGCACCAGCAATGCAGTGAACCTTACCGACGGTCTTGACGGTTTGGCGATATTGCCTGCGGCGATGGTGGGCAGTGCCTTAGGGATCTTCGCCTATGTGGAAGGTCGCGTGGACTTCGCCCGTTATTTGCTTTTCCCCTATATTCCGGGTGCCGGTGAATTGGTCGTGGTTTGTGCGGCGTTGGCCGGCGCCGGTTTGGCTTTCCTTTGGTTTAATGCGCATCCGGCTCAGGTTTTTATGGGTGACGTGGGTGCGCTGGCGCTGGGCGGTACGCTGGGTACCGTGGCGGTGATTACTCGGCAGGAGTTTGTCCTGGCAATCATGGGCGGTATTTTCGTTGTTGAAACACTTTCGGTCATGATTCAAACAACATACTTCAGGCTCTCCGGCGGGAAACGCATTTTCCTTATGGCGCCGATTCATCACCACTTTGAATTGAAGGGTTGGAAAGAAACCCAAGTGGTGACCCGTTTCTGGATTATTACCTTCATCCTTGTGCTGATCGGTTTATCGACACTGAAGATTCGATAGAGGGGTATAGGTCATGCAGCAAAAGGCTTTTGTCATCGGTTTGGGAGCCTCTGGAGAGGCTTGCACGAAGTTTCTTCTTAATCGGCAATGGTCCGTCTATGCGACAGATACTCGTCAGCAGCCGCCTGCGTTGGCTCGTTTGGCGGGTACCGATGGATTTGAATTCGTGCCTCTTGATGAAGCCGAGAAGTCTTTAGCTGACTGCAGCCTTCTTGTCATGTCGCCCGGTATCAGCCCGTGGCATTCCGCCGTAACGCCTTTGGTTCAAAAGGCACTTTCGATGGGTATTGAACTCGTTGGCGAGATTGAGCTCTTTGCCAGGGAATTGGCCAGATTAAAAGAGCAAAAAGGCTACGATCCGAAAGTGATTGCAATTACGGGAACCAATGGAAAAACCACGACGACGGTTCTCACTACGAAAATGGCGGCTGCGGGCGGTCTTAAGGCGGTTGCCGCAGGCAATATCGGTCCCAATGCTGTTGCCGAATTGGACAGATACCTGCAGGCAGATGATTTGCCCGATGTTTGGGTGCTGGAATTGTCGAGTTTTCAATTGGAAACGACTTCAACTTTAGCACCGGATGCCGCTGCACTTTTGAACATTACCCAGGATCATTTGGACTGGCACGGCGGCATGAATGAATACGTGGCGGCAAAAGCCAGAATTTTTGCTCATGAGAAAACCGCTCGCATCCTCAACCGCGATGACGCAACGGTTATGAATTTTGCAGCTGAAGACCGTCGGGTGTTTACATTTGGTGTTGGAGCACCGGAAAAAGCCAACGAATGGGGATTGATTGAGAAAGATTCGATTGTCTGGTTGGCATTTAATGAAGATGACTCTGTTCAGCTCACGAAACGCAAAGTGCTGCAGGGTCATGTGCTGCAGCCGCTCATGCCTGAAGAAGCACTGCATATTCGCGGCCGTCACAATACGATGAATGCGTTGGCCGCTTTGGCGCTTATTTATGCGGCGGGATTATCCATCAGTGACGCTTTGCGAGCCCTGAGTCAGTATCGAGGAGAGCCGCATCGCGTTGAATATGTGATGACGGTCAATTCGGTTGACTACATCGATGACAGTAAGGGAACCAATGTCGGCGCCACGGTAGCAGCCTTGGAAGGGCTGGGGGCCAATGGGACTCGACTGGTGGTTATTTTGGGCGGTGACGGAAAGGGACAGGATTTTTCTCCCATCGCTCAATCGATGGCAAGCCATGCCCGAGGTGCCGTTTTAATCGGTCGTGATGCACCGCTTATTGAAAAAGCGCTTGAGGGCGCACCTTATCCGATTGTGCATGCCAAAAATATGCCCGAAGCGGTCAAGAAAGCCGCTGCAATGGCTCAGCCTCACGATTGTGTATTGCTTTCACCGGCTTGCGCAAGTTGGGATATGTTTAAAAATTATGCCGAGCGCTCTGCAATTTTTATCGAAAGTGCAAAGGCTCTGGCCTGCCATGATCAGCAATGATCAGTTTAAAAAGAGTTTTTTCGCGGGATGATAAAAAACAGGAGAGCTGGACACCCAGAGGCTCCTTAGGCACTATTTCGCCCATCGACTACAGTGTAATCGTAGCCATCCTTGCCCTTTTGATTTTAGGGCTGGTCATGGTGTATTCGGCTTCCATTTCTTTAGCGGATTCTCCGAAATATCAGACAACCCCGACTCATTTTGCAATCAGACATGCCATTTATATCGGTGTGGGGCTGTTTTGTTCATTTTTTATTTTTAAGTTACCCATGTCCCGATGGTACGTGCTGAGTTATCCATTGGGAGCCTTTGGGATTCTTTTACTTATATCGGTTTTCGTTCCCGGTTTGGGTCATGAAGTAAACGGCTCAACCCGTTGGATCGGTTTCGGGGCGGTTAATTTGCAGGTCTCCGAAGTCGTTAAGTTTGTATCTGTGCTCGTGATCGCGCATTTTGTGATCAATCGCCAAGCGTATATGCACTCTTATACCCGAGGGCTTATTCCGGTTATGCTGTATATCGGAATGGTGGCGATGCTGCTGTCTTTGCAGCCTGACTTGGGGGCGACTGTTGTTATCAGTGCCATTGTGTTGGGTGTGGTGTTTTTAGGGGGCTTGAGTTGGCGAATCATTATTCCTTTCGGAGTGGTGATTTTCGCAGTCATTGTGGCTTCTATTGCTTTGTCACCATGGCGCACGGCTCGTGTTTTCGCTTATCTGAATCCTTGGGATATTGAAAATCAATTAGGAAAGGCCTATCAGTTGACCCACTCGCTCATCGCCTTCGGTCGTGGAGAGCTGTTCGGTGTGGGGTTGGGGGCAAGTGTCGAGAAGATGCACTATCTGCCTGAAGCCCACACGGACTTTATTTTGGCCGTTATTGGAGAAGAGTTGGGTTTAGTCGGTTTCACTTTTGTGCTCTTGCTTTTTTATTGGCTTGTGCGGCGTTCGTTTGAAATCGGTCGTCAGGCGGTTCGACTTGAACTTGTTTATTCAGGCCTTGTTGCACAAGGAGTGGGACTTTGGATCGGTGTGCAGGCTATCATCAATATCGGAGTGGCAATCGGCGTCTTTCCAACCAAAGGGTTGACACTGCCGTTGGTGAGTTACGGCGGATCGTCTATAGTGGTGACATTGTGCGCACTGGCGCTTTTATTGCGTGTGGATTATGAAAATCGCCTTCTGATGAGAGGTAAGAGGAGACGGTGATGCAGAAAAAACATTTGATTATTGCGGCCGCCGGTACCGGAGGACATGTGATGCCCGGTTTGGCTGTGGCCGAAGAGATGAAAAAGCGCGGCTGGACGGTCTCATGGATCGGAACGCCTGTCGGGATGGAATCACGTTTGGTCGGTCAGCGCCAAATTGATTTTGATGCACTGGATTTCACCGGTATGCGGGGCAAAGGGATCAAACACATGATCGGAGGCGCTTTCAAATTAGTAAAAGCCTGTTTTGCCGCTAAGACAATCATTGAGAAAAGACAGGCCTCAGTGCTTTTTTCCACGGGCGGTTATATCGCAGTGCCGGCAGCATTCGGTGCGCGCTCTAAAAACAAACCGTTAATCATGATGAATTGTGATGCGGGTAGCCTCATGAGTGTGAGAGCGGTTATGCCTTGGGCAGACGCGGTGATGTGCGGCTTTGACGGTGAGTGTGCACATCGTGCCGGAGCCAAAGCGATTGTGTCAGGCAATCCCGTCAGAGAAGATATTTTGGCATTACCGGAACCGGCTCAGCGTTATGTCGGTCGAGAAGGCAGACTGCATTTATTGGTTTTCGGCGGTTCTTTAGGTGCAAAAGTTCTCAATGAAACAGTTCCTGCGGCCTTGGCGAAATTTGATCCCAAGGAGCGGCCTACGGTGACGCATCAATGCGGCAAAAATGCCGTTGAGTCCGTAAAGGCACTTTATGCTAAGTACGGTGTTGAAGCGGAAGTGGTGAGTTTTATCGATGACATGGCTGCCGCTTACCTTAAAGCAGACGTGGTTGTTTGCCGAGCCGGGGCGACCACTGTGAGTGAATTAACGGCCGGTGGTGTTCCTGCCATTTTAGTGCCGTTTGTCGTTTCGACAACTCAACACCAATTGGGCAACGCCCGCTATTTGCAGCAGGAAGGCGCCGGAATTTTGCTCGAGCAAAAGGACCTGACTGCAGACAGTCTTTATGAAAAGCTTAAAAATCTTGATCGCGAAGAACTTTTGTCCATGGCGGTTAAGGCTCGGGCATTGGCAAAGCGGGGAGCGGCTCAAACAGTAGCCGATACAATCGAACGTTTGGCAAAATAACACTTTCAGGTATGTGCTTTAAGGCAAAACACTATGCGATTTGCAGTTAATAAGATTCATTTTGTCGGTATCGGTGGTACCGGCATGAACGGTATCGCCGAAGTTTTGGTCACTTTGGGCTATAAAGTAACGGGTTCGGATATGGCGACCAATGCTGCCACGGAAAGATTGGCAGGGTTGGGAGTGAAAATTTTCCATGAGCACAGCCCGGAAAATGTCAAAGGGGCTGACGTTGTGGTGATCTCCTCGGCCATTAAGCCGGATAATCCTGAAGTGGTGGCTGCCCGAGAAGCACGAATTCCGGTGGTGCCGCGTGCGGTGATGCTGGCAGAACTGATGCGTTTCAAAAGCGGGATTGCGATTGCCGGTGCTCACGGCAAAACAACGACAACCTCTTTGGTGGCCAGTCTTTTGGCAGCCGGCGGCCTTGACCCGACTTTTGTGATCGGCGGCCGATTAAATTCGGCCGGTGCCAATGCCCGCTTGGGACGCGGAGAATTCATTGTGGCTGAGGCCGATGAGTCCGATGCCTCATTCCTTTATCTGTCCCCGGTGATTGCTGCGGTCACCAATATCGATGCTGATCATATGGATACGTATGACCACAATTTCGATAAGCTCAAACAGGCTTTTGTAGACTTTCTGACGCGATTGCCCTTTTACGGTAAGGCTGTGCTTTGTCTGGATGATGAAAATGTTCGCTCCATCATTGCCCGAGTTCCCCGTTCCGTAGTGACTTACGGTTTGGACGAAAAGGCCGACGTTCGTGCCATCGATGTTCGTGCCGAAGGGACTCAGATGTGCTACACCGTGTTGCGTGAAGGCCGTCCGCCTTTGCCGGTTCGTTTGAATTTGCCGGGAATGCACAATGTAAGAAACAGTCTGGCAGCAATTGCCATTGCTACGATGGCGGATGTTTCTGATGAAAATATCCAAACCGCTTTGGAGAACTTTACCGGTGTCGGCAGACGTTTTAGCCGGTACGGTGAAATTAAGCTGCCCTCCGGCGGTACTTTTACACTCATTGATGATTACGGCCATCATCCTCATGAGATGAAGGCCACGCTTGAGGCTGTCAGAGGCGCTTTCCCCGGAAGGCGTGTGCTGGTGGCGTTCCAACCTCATCGCTATACCCGTACCCGAGACTGTTTTGAGGATTTTGTGAAGGTCTTAAGCAGTGTTGAAGCATTGGTTTTGGCCGATGTTTACCCTGCCGGAGAAACGCCCATTGTCGGTGCGGATGGTCGCGCCCTTGCCCGAGCGATTAGAATTGTCGGTCAAACCGAACTGGTTTTCGTGGATACACCGGCTGAAATGGATGAGGCTATTATGAAACTTGCCCGTGACGGCGATGTTGTTGTCACAATGGGAGCAGGCAGCGTCGGTGGAGTGCCCGGGCGCTTGAAAGCACGCGCAGGCGTATCAGTTGCATGAGGATAGATAAATGCTAGAAACAAAAAAAGAAATCAAACCTGAAAGCTTAGGAAAGGTGGTTTTGATTTTGGGCGGAATGTCCAGCGAACGCGAAGTTTCATTAATGAGCGGTAAGGGAGTGTACGATGCGTTGACCGAAGCCGGCGTTGATGTGACGCGTTACGATCCGCAGCAAGAGTCCATTTCCGAATTGGAAAAGGGTAACTATGATCGCGCTTTTATCGCTCTTCACGGCCGCTACGGCGAAGACGGTACGATTCAAGGCGTGCTTGAATATCTGGGCGTACCCTACACGGGACCCGGTGTGCGCTGCAGCGCGATTGCCATTGACAAGAACTTAACGAAACAGATTTGGCGTGAGCGCCAAATCCCGTGCCCCAAAGGAATGCTGGTTTCTCCCGACAGTGACATGCACTATGTGCTGCAGGAACTTGGTCGTGACTTGGTGGTAAAACCCGCTCGGGAAGGTTCAAGTATCGGGCTTACAAAACTTAAAGATGCCACGGTTGAGGATTTGCGCGCGGCGGTAGAAAAAGCTGCGGTATTGGATCGTCACGTTTTGGTTGAAGAACGGCTCTTTGGTCGTGAGTTAACGGTAGCGGTGATGGGGGCTGGTCAGGACGCCAAGGTTCTTCCGATTATTGAAATCATTGCGCCGAACGGTGACTACGACTATCAGAATAAGTACTTCACGAATGATGTGCGTTATGAATGTCCGGCCAAACTCTCCGATGATGTTCGCGAGGATATCAGCCGTGCCTGCTTAAGCGCTTATCGCGCTTTGGGTGCCAGAGGCTGGAGTCGTATTGACCTGATCTTATCCGAAGACGGTTCGTTCAATCTTTTGGAAATGAATACCTCTCCGGGAATGACCGCTCACTCGTTGGTGCCTCTTGCGGCCAAAAATGCAGGGATGAGTTATCAGGAACTGGTGCTTAAGATTTTGTCTGAAGCCAGCTTGGATTTCCCTCGTCCGTAACAGTTGATGAAGCGAGTCCTTAAAGCGATATTGGTTGCTTTTGCGGTGATGATGCTGCTTGCTGCTGTGGCGGTAAGCAGCTTTCCGCGTTATGTGGAATCATTTTTTACGATTAGTTCTGTTGAACTCACCGGTGAAATTGACCATATTTCCTCTGTTCACTTCAGAAGGGCTTTGGGGAACACGACATCGGGGACATTTTTCAATGTCGACCTGACGGCTATTCGGGAGGCTGCGCTCAAGGCGCCTTGGGTAAAAGCCGTCAATGTTAGACGAGTTTGGCCCGATAAGATCAATATTGAAATAACGGAATATAAAGCGCTTGCTCTCTGGGAAGACGGCCGGTTGGTGTCAGTGGACGGGGAGCTTTTCGCGGCTAATCCGGAAGAGGTGGATAATCCGTTGGCTCTGCCTGAGTTTTTCGGTCGTGCGGAAATGGTTCACGAAGTGACAAGGCGCTATAAACGCTTCAATAAAATGCTGCAGGTTGTTATGCCTGAAGCTCGTGTGACAGAAGTGAGCGTCAATGATCGGGACAGCTGGGCTCTTGCGATTACATCAGACAAAATTCCGCCCACTCGAATTGAATTGGGAGTTGAACAGGAAAATTGGACATTAGAGGATCGTTTTGGTGTTGTTATCGTACAATATCCGGATGTGGTTAAGTTGATGAAGGGGGCCCCTTCAAGCATTGATGCCAGATATGAATTGGCTTTCTCCGCAACGCTGCCGGAGAAAAGCTTAAGGAAATATCGCTCGCAGGATGGTCGGCGTCACGCAGCCGAATCGATAGCCGAATCCAATAGACAAAGTGCCGGTGTGAAATGAAAGAAAATAAGAAAATAGTGACCGCATTAGATATTGGCACCAGTAAGATTCTTGCCGTTGTTGCAGAAATCTATAAGGACGGATCATTTCGAGTTTTAGGTCAGGGACGGACAGATTCCCAGGGGGTGCTTGACGGTAATGTCACAAGCATTGAAGAGCTGCAGCCTCAAGTTAAAAACGCTCTTATTGAAGCCTTTGGCATTGCCGGCAAGATGCCCGGCACGGAAACTTGTACCAATATTTCCGGCAAGTCCCTGGAGGGAAAAGATTCCAGTGCAGAAATACCTCTGAGAGGCCGAACGGTTCGATTGATGGATATGCAAAATGTCCAAAATCTTGCCCAGGAAGCCATCGAAATGAGAGAAGATCAGCGTTTGATCAAATCTGAACTTCTCTACTATATGTTGGACGGTCAGGACGAAGGTTTTGTGGGGCAAAGCCCGCTCGATGAGCAAAGTTCACGAATTTCTGCGCACTTGCATTCGGCAGTCGCCAACGCTTCCAATGCGGTCAACCGCATGAAAGTCATTCGCAGAAGCGGCATGGACATTTCTCACATGTTGCCCGAAGCGTGGGCAAGCGGTTATGCTGCGCTCACTGAAGATGAAATTCAAAATGGCGTGGTGTTGATCGATATCGGAGCCGGAACAACAGATGTGGCTGTTTTTATGGCCGGTGTGCCCCGCTTTACGTATACATTAAATTATGGGGGCAGGCGCCTTACCCAGCGTTTAAGCGGTTATATGCACTGCACGATGCAGCAGGCCGAAAACATTAAATACAAACTCGATTTGCGCTGTAACAAGGAAGACGACGATGTCGTTATTTATCAGGCGCCAATTGAAGAGGGCGCCCGAAAGTATTCGAAACTCGAACTTTCAAAGATCCTTTACAGGGAAGTTCGAAGTTTGAATCTGACAATCGGTAAAAAGCTCTTTGAAGCGGGCTGGTACACGACGAAAAACGGATCTCCCTGCAACAAACTCACAGGTGGGATTGTTTTGACCGGCGGTACGGCACTTTTGCCGGGGATTACGGAACTCTTTTCCACGATGCCGGGACCTCTTGCCTACACTTTCAGTACTCGCTTGGGACGTTCAAGTTACAGCGGTGATGCCTGTATCGGGTTGAATTCGCCTAAAGAAAGTGCGGTCATGGGGCTGATTGCCTATGAAGCACACCTTTTTAAAGAAGGTGAGGACGTTGAAGGTGAGCAGGACTCGTCGGACGACTCTCTTTGGGCAAAATTCAAACGTTTTGCCACAGAGTTTTTTATTGGTCAGTACTAAACGGCAACTTCCGGTAATCCTGACATTTGTCCTTTTGTGTCAAATAATTCCGTGCCGCACCTTAAGAAAAATCTTTTCCCTTTCCTAGGCAAAAACCTCTTGATTCAGACATAATTATGAGATTGGTTTTGGAGGCCTATTCCCATGTTTGAAGTACTCAGTGATAACGATCCCCGCCAGACGGTTATTAAGGTTGTCGGTGTGGGCGGCGGCGGTGGTAACGCTGTTGAACATATGATTGAGCGTGGTGCTCAAGGTATTGAATTTATTGCAATTAACACGGATTACACGGCCTTATCCCACTCACGAGCCCATGCAACTTTGCAAATCGGTAAGACCGGTTTGGGGGCCGGTGCTCATCCGGAAGTTGGTGAGCAGGCGGCTATTGAAGCAAAAGATCGTATTCGTGAACTGTTGCAAGGCGCAAATTTGGTGTTTATTACCGCCGGTATGGGAGGCGGCACCGGTACGGGAGCTGCTCCGGTAGTGGCACAGATTGCCCGTGAAATGGGTATCCTGACGGTGGCGGTTGTCACGAAACCTTTCAGCTATGAAGGTGCTTTGCGTATGCAGCGGGCTGAAGAAGGTTTGGTGAAGCTTAAACAGTGTGTGGACAGCCAAATTGTTATTCTGAACGATAAGCTCGAAGACGAATTGGGTGAAGACGCTTCCGTGAGTGAATGTTTTGCCGCTGCAGACGACGTTCTCTTTAAGGCTTGCGCCGGTATTACGGAAATAATTCAGACGCCGGGTCTTATCGGTGTGGACTTTGAAGACTTGCGCACTGTCATGAGTGAACGCGGAACGGCAATGATGGGCTCTGCGATTGCCTCCGGTCCTGATCGCGCACGTATTGCAGCTGAAAACGCTGTTGCCTGCCCGCTGCTCGAAGGGGTAACGCTCAACGGTGCTCGCGGCGTCTTGGTTTACATCACCGCCAGCGAAGAAACGATGAAGATGAAGGAAACCAAGACGGTGATGAACATAATCACCAACTTCACGGCAAAGGGCGCTCAGGTTATTTACGGTTCTGCATACGACGACAGCATGGGTGACTCCATGAGAGTGACGGTGGTGGCGACCGGTCTTGACGGCGGTAAGGATAAGGAAGTGGCTCCGCTTGAAAAGCCCTTGGATAAGCCTGATGTTTGGGTGGACAATAAGCAGGCAGCACAGGAAGTTGCGCAGGCAGATCCTTGGACGAGCCGTTCCGGTTCTGCTCCTCAATCCAGTACGCCGAAAGCTCAACCCCAACCGCAGCCCCAGCCGGCTGCAACAACGGTAAATACCGGTTTTGAAAATTCGCAGAATCCCACGCAGCCGCAACCGGAAACTCCGCAAACGAAGCCGGAAGATAAAGAAGAAAAGGTTGCCGACGAGTGGGAAAAGGGTTGGTGGGCTATCCGCCACGACACTAAATAAGCGACATAGTGCCTATGCTGAAACAGCGAACGCTTAAAAAAGTCGTCCGTACGGTTGGTATCGGTCTTCACTCCGGCCGCAAGGTTCAGTTGACTTTGCGGCCCGCAGAGCCCGATACCGGCATTGTCTACACTCGTGTTGATCTTGATCCTCCTGTGGTGATGCCTGCCGAAGCTACGCGAGTCAATGACACGCGAATGGCTACGACATTAAATGAAGGTGCAGTAAAAATCTCTACCATTGAACACTTAATGAGTGCTTTTAACGGTTTGGGTATTGATAACTGCTATGTCGATGTGGATGCGCCGGAAATTCCGATTATGGATGGTTCCGGAGCAAGTTTCGTGTTTTTGATTCAGGCGGCAGGCATTGTTGAACAACTCGCTCCCAAGCGTTTTGTGCGTGTGACGAAAACTGTTCGTGTAACCGATGGCGACAAATGGGCGCAGCTTGAGCCTCACGAAGGTTTTTCTCTGGCTTTCTCTATCAATTTCGGTCACCCTGCCATTGACAGCACCCTGCAATTTACCGAAGTGGATCTCTCCAAGGTGAACTACGCTCATGCAGTAAGCCGAGCCCGAACGTTCGGTTTTGTTCAGGACGTGGAAATGCTCAGATCCATAGGTCTGGCTCAGGGCGGCACACTTGAAAATGCGGTAGTGATGGATGAGTACCGAGTGCTCAATCCTGAGGGCCTTCGAGGGCAAGATGAGTTTGTTAAACATAAGATCCTTGACGCGATGGGAGATCTTTATGTGTTAGGCCATCCGCTTTTGGCTCGCTACAGTGCTTACAAATCCGGACACGGTTTGAATAATCGCTTGCTCAGAGCACTGCTGGCTGACAGTTCTGCTTGGGAATGGGCGACGTTTGAAGACAAAAAGTCTGCACCGAAAGATTTTTCCCTTGAACGCGCGTTGGCGATGTAATCAGGGACTAACCATAAAGGAGCCTGAAGGCGTACCATTAGCCACGGGCTCTTTTTTTTGTGCCGCAAGATGTCACTATTTACTCTATTTCTGATCACCTCTTTGGCCAACATCCTGTCGCCCGGTATGGGGGTGATTTTCGCCATTGTGTTGTCCCTGCAGCAGGGATGGCATCGGACAGCCTTTTTTGCCATTGGTCAGTCTGTGGGAATTGCGCTGCTGTTTACCGCCGCGATGTCCGGAATGGGGGTGATTTTGGCTTCAAGTCCTGCATTATTCGGTGCGATTAAGGTACTGGGAGCCTTCTTCATTATTTACCTTGGTTGGCGTTCCTGGAATAAGCCTCCCATGCATTTCGGACAGGTTCAGAACGCTTCCGGCAGTCATTCCGGCGATGCGGTTCCCAAAGACAGAATGGCCAACTTTTCCAAGGGAGTGATCATCTCTCTTTGCAATCCGCAGCCCATCATTTTCGGCATCAGTGTCTTACCCCAGTTTGTGGACCCGCAGCAGTCCTATTTGGCGCAGTCTGTTTTGATGATCTCCGTTTATTCGCTGCTGGTGTTTATCAATCTGGTGCTCTATTCAATGCTGGCAGAACGGGCAAGACGGTTTTTAACCGGCCCGAGAGGTGCTTTACTGATTAACAAGGCTTCTGCCTTGGTGTTCTTTGCAATTGGGATATTGGTTCTTTTTTTCGCCGTCAGAAGTTACTTCTCGGCTTAGGTCAGCGTCGCAAAGCATCCGCCAGTCTTTCCAGACTTTTTCTTACCTCTTCGTCTTTGGCAAGAGCTGCATTGGCTCTTACCGCTTCTGCTGCCCCTGATTGCGCAACACGGGGCGCACCTTCGGGATACGGTTCATCCTTTGACAATGGATTGATTTTGCCTGCCAGAATGTTTTGAATCGGCAAATAAAGTCCATTGTCAAAGAGCGCCTTTTCCAGTGAGGGCTGAACTTGTTTCAGACGATTGGCAATTGTGGAAGTTGTCGTGTTAATGATGATGCCGTTTGCGGAACATTCCACGTGAATACAATGTTGAAAATCAATTCTCAGGCGCTTTGATTGACATACCTGTTTTAAAACATTGGCGACTCTGACGCTTAACATTTGTCTGGCGATAAACGAGTCTGGATCAAAAGATTTAAAGAGTGAATTAATGCTTTCAAGACCGTACATTTGCAATTCCTTTGCTGACGCATTTTCTCACGGATCGGGCTGTGAGTGGAAAAAGTTACAAAAAAGCCGTGAAAACTCAAAAATCGGTGAAATTTCAAAGGGAAAAGGGCTTGGCAATATGCGATAATTCCGAGCTATGGTTTAATGTTCCGACAATTTTTGTCGTCTGAAATTCAACGAAATGCACCGCGGCAGTCGCGAGTGCGCAGGGTATAAAAGATGTTTTCTGAGCTTTTAACGAAAATCTTCGGTAGTCGCAATGACCGCTTGATTAAACAGTACCGCCGTCAGTGCGCTGCAATCAACAAGCTGGAGCCTTCCATCAAGGCTTTGAGCGATGAGCAGCTTCAAGCAAAAACTCAAGAGTTTCGCGATCGGTTGGCTAAGGGTGAAACCCTGGAGTCTCTGTTGCCTGAGGCCTTTGCCGTTGTCAGAGAAGCCAGCTGGCGTGTGCTCGGTATGCGTCATTTTGATGTCCAGCTCATCGGCGGTATGGTACTCAATGACGGCAAGATTGCTGAAATGAGAACTGGCGAAGGTAAGACGTTGACAGCAACATTGGCGGTTTATTTGAATGCATTGCCTGCTAAAGGCGTGCATGTGGTGACAGTCAATGATTACCTTGCCAAGCGCGACGCCGAATGGATGGGGCGTGTGTACAACTTCCTCGGAATGAGTGTGGGCACGATCTACAGTCAGCAGCCTAACGAAGAAAAGGTTCAGGCCTACGCCGCTGATATTACTTACGGTACCAACAACGAGTTCGGCTTTGACTATCTGCGCGATAACATGGAGTACGACATTACTCACCGTCGTCAGCGCGGTTTGCATTACGCAATCGTTGACGAAGTGGACTCCATCCTGATCGACGAAGCCCGTACGCCTCTGATTATTTCCGGTCCTGCCGATGACAATACGGAACTGTACGCAAAGATCAATGAAATTTCCCCGCTGTTGACCCGTCAGGCAACTGAGAAAGGCGAAGGGGATTATTGGGTGGATGAAAAGGCCCACCAGGTTTATATCTCTGAGCAGGGACACGAACATATCGAAAAAATATTGACCGATCGCGGCTTGATTCCTCAGGGACAAAGCTTGTATTCGGCACAAAATATTATTTTGATGCACCACCTGATGGCCGCACTTCGTGCTCATTCGCTCTTTAAACGTGACCAGCACTATGTTGTCCAGAATGGCGAAATTGTCATTGTGGACGAATTTACCGGTCGTTTGATGCCGGGGCGCCGCTGGTCCGAAGGTCTTCACCAGGCCATCGAGGCTAAGGAAGGGGTTAAGATCAACCAGGAAAATCAAACCTTTGCTTCGATCACGTTCCAAAACTACTTCCGTATGTATGAGAAGCTCTCCGGTATGACCGGTACGGCTGATACGGAAGCGTATGAGTTCCAAGATATTTATGGCTTGGAAACCGTTGTCATCCCGACTCACAAGAAAATGATCCGTGATGACCAGCAGGATAAGGTTTTCCGCACCGTCAACGAAAAGTACCAGGCAATCATTGCGGATATTAAGGAATGCAACAAGCGTCAGCAGCCGGTGCTTTTGGGAACAACCTCTATTGAAAATTCCGAAGCGCTCAGTCAGCTTCTTGACAAGGAGGGCATCCCCCACAATGTGCTTAACGCAAAGCAGCACGAACGGGAAGCTCAGATTGTGTTGGAAGCCGGCCGTCCCGGAATGGTGACCATTGCTACCAATATGGCCGGTCGTGGTACCGATATCGTTTTGGGCGGCGGCATCAATAAACATATTGATGAGATCAAGACCAATCCTGATTTGTCTGAAGAAGAAAAACAGGCTCAAATCGAAAAATTGAGAGCTGAGTGGCAGATTGAACACGACAAGGTGGTTGCTGCCGGCGGTTTGCGAATCATCGGCAGTGAACGCCATGAATCCCGCCGTATCGACAACCAACTTCGTGGTCGTGCCGGTCGTCAGGGTGACCCGGGATCGTCCTGCTTCTATCTTTCAATGGAAGATCCTTTGCTGAGAATCTTCGGCGGCGACCGTATGCGCGCCATTGCCGATAAGCTCAAGCTTGAAGAAGGTGTGGCTATCGAATCGAATATGCTCACCCGCATGATCGAAAGCGCTCAACGCAAAGTGGAAGGCCGCAACTACGATATTCGTAAGCAATTGCTTGAATTCGACGATGTTCAGAACGACCAGCGTCGGGAAATCTACCGATTGCGCAATGAAATTCTTGAAAGCAATGATTTAAGTGAAATGGTGACGAACTTGCGTCACGGCTATTTCACGGATCTTTTCAGAACTTATGTGCCGGTGGATACCGTTGAAGAACAATGGGATCTCAATACACTCACCACGATTTTGAAGAGTGAATGGGGTATTGACATTGACTTTGCGGCTATGCTTGAAAAGAGCAACTCCACGACCGATGAAGACTTGCTGAAGACTCTCATTGACGAAGCTGACCGCATTTACAACGAAAAGATTGAATTGGCCGGTCCGCAAGCGATGAATGACTTTGCCAAGCAAGTAACGCTTCAGGTCTTGGACAGCATCTGGCGTGCTCATATCACGGCGTTGGATGCTTTGCGTCAGGGTATTTATCTGCGCGGTTATGCTCAGAAGCAGCCTAAGCAGGAATACAAGCGCGAAGCTTTCTCTATGTTTGAAACGCTTTTGGATAGAGTGCGTGAAAACGTGATGCGTGTTTTGATGACGGTTCGTATCCAGACTCGTGAAGAAATTGAGGCCGAACAGCGCCGTGCTCAGGCGGAAGCTTTGGAGCGTGCTCAGGCCGCAGCTCTTGCCCATGCTCAACAGCAGCCTAAGCAAAAAGTTGTGCATGATGATGAAGGCAATGAGTTGTCCTTTACCGGCATCTCTCCTGCCGGTGTCGACTTGGATAAGATTGATTGGCGAGCAGTTTCGCGCAATGATCTCTGTCCTTGCGGATCTGGGAAAAAGTTCAAAAACTGTCACGGACATATTGATTAATTCCTAACTAAAAAAAGGCGCTCATTATCGGGCGCTTTTTAGTACGAAGTGAAAATGACGGACCGAATTGAAACATTGGTAGCCTGTGCGGTGTTGATGGATGAACAGGGGCGCTGCCTCTTAAATTCAAGGCCTGAAGGCAAGGTGTATGCCGGTTGGTGGGAATTTCCCGGCGGCAAGCTGGAGGCTATGGAAACGGTTGAGGAAGCGGCTCGACGCGAAGTACGCGAAGAGTTGGGACTTGATATGCAAACGAGCGCCCCCTGGGTGACACTTCGTTTTGAGTACCCCCATGCCAAAGTGCGTCTTCACTTTGTCCGTTCCTGGCAATGGAAGGGAACTCCCCGCGCTTTGGAAAAACAGCAATCTTTCGGTTTTTTCGCTCCCGATGAGTGGCCGTCGCCCCTTCTTGAAGCAAGTGAACCTTTGCGCCGCTGGATGACGCTGCCGGTACATTGGTTAAAGATACGCTCCGGCAAACTTGAAGAAGCCGTGCAGGTGATTAAGGATCGTCATTTTGATGCGGTGATTTTGGGGGTAGAGCAGTCGCTTCTGTTCGATTGTTGGCGTCAAGAGCTGCAGGCTTTGGGAATTAAAGAAATTTGGGTTGATGCGGCTGCGGATAGGGAAATCCAAGAAAAAGCTGACGGTGTGTTTGTTGATGAAACTCAGGATTTGAAAAGTGTTTTCAATAAACGCTTTGCGGTTAAAGCGGATTATTCACAATGGACAGAAATCGCTCAATCAGGCGCCCTTTTTGCTTGGGTTGATCCCACTGTGCGCGTAGCTTCGAGTGCCTGGCTGAGATTAATGGCTGACAACCCCGTGCCGCTTTTCCTGACCAATATCAAAATCAACGATGAGAAACTTCTAAGACCACACGGGGCTCACGGTTGGATCGAGACTATTTAGCAGACGGCTCATCTTTTTTCTCTTCCTCGAGATGAGAAAAAAGTTTTTGAGCCAGTTTGTCTGCTTCGGTTTCGTTTGTCTGTGCGTAAGAATTTCCGTGGATGACATAGGAGTCGCTCGCCCATTCGCCTAAATCGATGAGTTTGCAGCGTTCACTGCAGAACGGACGCCACGGATTTTTTTCAGACCATTCGACGGGTTTCTTGCAGGTTGGGCATTGAACAATCATACGGGTTCTCCGGCCTTGGGCGATTGACGCGCCATATTGAGGTAAAAGTCATGCAGACGTTTTACTTGCTGGGTCAAGGCTTCAATGGTGGATTCATTAACAATAACTTCGTTTGCAATAGCTCTGCGTGCTTCACGGGTTGCCTGCGTGGCAATAATGGCTAAGACTTGTTCGCGCGTCATGCCCGAACGAGCCATAACGCGGTCAATTTGCGTTTGCACTTCGCAGTCGATGACCAGTATTCGGTCGCAGCGATCAATCCATTGAGCACTTTCAGCTAAGAGGGGTACAACAAGAACCACGTACGGCGCATCGGAATGCTGCGAGATGGATGCCATGGTGACATTGGCAATGAGCGGGTGCAGGATGGCCTCGAGTTTGTGTCGAGCCTTTTCGTCCCTAAAAACCAGTTCGCGCATTTTAACGCGATCAAGTTTTCCCGACGGATCTATGACTGCGTCACCGAACGCTTCACGAATGGCGGGAATTGCCAGACCGTTGGGAGCGGTGACAGCATGGCTGATCAGATCTGTGTCAATGACAGGAACACCTAATGCTTCAAAAGTATTGCTTACCTGTGTTTTTCCGGAACCGATGCCACCGGTTAAGCCGACAATCCACGTCATGAGAGAGCCCCAAAAAAGAAGTTATTTTGTGAAATTATACGTTCCCAAAGAAGCCTCTTGATTTGCGGAGCGGATTTTTAGCAAAAACTCAGATATTTGCTCTATTTTCTTTAATTTTGATCGGTTCGACAGTGATACAATCCTCCTCCTATTTTTTCGGAGTCCACTCACGCTGTCTCTTTTTCTGACTATAGCGATTGTTCATCATGGACTGCAAAGCCAACGGCATGAAGCTTGAGTGTATTGAGCGTTTTCTGCAGTATCGAGACAATCCCGAGCTTGGAAATGAGTGGCTTTTGTGCCGAGTTGAGGACTACTTGACCGAGGTGGATAAAAGAAGAGCAGAACTTGATCGGGCAGAGAAGTACCTGACGGATATCCGCTCTTCTTTAACGAAACCATTGAGAAAAAAACTCACTGTTGTTCTTTTTCAGGTTTGAACGTTTTTACGGTTTGAACGACCTCATTAATGTCATCGGTGAGGGAAATTCTCAGACCGTTGTATTTCCCCGTTTTCACCAAATGTTCGATCAGCGGATAAACGGGGAGTTCTTTTCGCCAGAAGTCTACGCCCAGGAAAATCATCAAACTTGAATAGCCGTAAGTTTTGTAGTGATTGGGCACGGCGGCTTGGAAAATTTCCTGAATGGTGCCCGCGCTGCCCGGCGTGTAGATCAGCCCGCCTCTCGTGATATTGAGAATAGTGTCTTCACGGATGCTGTTATCAAAGAATTTGGCGATATGTGTGGCAAAGGGAGTAGCGGGTTCGTGACCGTACAGCCACGTTGGAATCCCCAGACTGATAAAGTGTGTTTGCCTCATTTTCAGCTTGACGATAAAAGCGGTCTTAAGCCACCCCTTGTCCTGCCAGCTCGGGGCCTCAGACAAAATAGATAAGGCTTCGTCGACTTCCTGCATTGATCGCTGCGCAAGCCAAGCTCCCAGGTGTGTTGCTTCCATTGCGCCGGCTCCGCCGCCGCTCACCATGATAAAGCCCATTTCCGTTAAACGTTTGCTCAAGAGCACAATCTGACGATAGAAAGGATCCGTTCTCAAGAGATCATGACCGCCCATGATGCCTACGATTTGCCGTTCATGGTAATTAGACAGAAAGTCCTTGATGGCGTTACTCATCGAGTGATCATGAAGGTATCGGGAGAGCGTTTCCTTGATGTTTTTGCTGAATACACCGCTTTGTAAATAGTGCCGGTAGACGCGTCTGTCGTACGTGTTTTCAATCGTACTTTCGTCCCGAATGTCAAAACCCGAATAAAGCGAGTGGGATGAATAAAGATAGCTGCGGTAAATGTCAAAAGGCGCATCAAGTTTGGGGAAAATCAGGTTGGACTTATCCAGTTTTTGTGAAAAGGATTCCGGCAGTACACAGCCTAAAAATAAACAGTCGGTAAATGTTGACTGTGATGCCAAGTCCGCAAGATCCGTGAAGTCAATGTTTTGAAAAACATGATGGTCAATGTGTCCGGGCTCAGTGACAAGTCCTAAAAGTTGGGTGATCGTTTCAATTTCTGTGTATTCACGCATAACAGCCCCTCCGGGAGTTCTATTTCCATTGTAGGGGAGTACTCGAAAAACCTCTATGTCTGCTGAGCTCAAACGCCTAAAATGGAAATAGAGCAAATACAGGAAAAACTATGATTGTCATCGACCGCATTCGTATTAACGGATTCAGAAGCATTCAATCTTTGAAAATGCCGTTGGAGCGCTCAACGGTATTGCTGGGCACGAACAATTGTGGGAAAAGTACAGTGCTTAAAGCACTGGAGCTGGCTTTAAGCGATGAAACGTCGGTTGCTAAGGAAGACTTTCACCTTGATGCCGAAGGGAATTTTGCCACGCAACTATGGGTCGATGTTCGGTTCATCCCGTTAAATCAGGAGGGTAAACGACTTTCGATTTTTGATGACGAATGGCATCAGGAATTTGGCCGAATGACAAGCCGAGATCATTATCGGCGGGAATACTTCGCATTCAGGACGCTGTTTAAACGCCACCCGGACGGGACAATTGAAAAAAGGCGTTTTCTGATTACGCATTGGGATGCAGAAAAAATCGGTTTTGAACTGGCAGGGTTGCCTCGTTCTATTCAGTTTGTGAGTATCGATGCTGAAGAAAATCTTCGGGAAGATCTTAAAAACGAAAACTCCTTTGTGAGTCTTATGGTAAAACGTTTGGGATCGGCACTCAAGGAGCACCCTGACTACGGTGATAAGCCTATCGAAGATTTGCGTTTGCTTTTGGATTCCCTTTGCCGAACGTTGGAGGGACCGGGGACGCAGCTACCGGAAACCGTTCAGTTGACGGCTGACAACATACAGGAATTCTTCAGTTTGGTGAAAACTGACTCTGAAAAAATCATTCCTTTTTCTACGCTTCAGGGTAAGGGAAGTCAAAAAAGCGTAGCGATTTTATCAATTGTTTTACTGATTGATTTTTTGGCTAAGCAAGCTCAGTTGCAGAAAAAACCATTGTTTATGCTGATTGCTGCCGAAGAGCCGGAAATCCATTTGCACCCGAACGCTCAGAGAACACTGATGAGTCAACTCAAAGCGCTGTCTCATCAGTTCATAGTATCCACTCACTCGCCATATATTGCTTCAGTGTGTGAGCCTCATCAATTCAGAAGCATGCTGCGAGTCGGCGAAAACATAAATGTTCGTTGGCTGCCGCAAAACATTGATCCCGCGGAAACCCGAGCCATTAAACGTCTTATTTTGAGATTCCGAGGAGAGACACTTTTTGCAACCGGATTAATCTTTGTGGAAGGCGTGACGGAAGAACAACTGATTCGGGGAATGTTTCAAGCGTATTTCGGTGACGATCCCAGCGCTTTTGGGATCAGCATTATCGGTGTTGATGGAAAAAGCTATGCACCGTTTCTGACGCTTGCTCTGAGCCTGAGAAAGCCGTTTTGTATCATCAGTGATAACGACGGTGATGCCAGGCATGTGGTTTTAAAACAATTAAGTGATGTGGAACGCCGATTGCATTATTCAGCCAAAGAAAATAAGAGCGGAGTATTTTTCCTTTCTCCAGGCTTGGCCATGGAAGGGGAACTCGTTTATAAAACGCAATTAAAGCGGGAAATTTTCGATGCTTTGTGGGCCTGCAATGCATCACCCAATACGTCAGTAAAGTCGAAGCGTCTGCAGTATGAGCGTATGGCGGCAATGACGCCGAGAGAGCTCAAACGAAAGCTTGAAAAGAAGAAAGCGGAGTATTCCGGTTTTTTGGGAGATATCATCGCCCAAAATCCTTATTCTCAACCGATTGAAAATTTATTGCCGCAAGCGATTAGAGCCGCTTTTGAAGAAATTTCTCATTGGTTGGGAAACAAACAGGGAAATTAATCTTTTCTTGTTTCAAATCTAATGTTCACTGATACAAACAACGAAGTATTTTTTTTATTTAAGCTGAAAAAAACAGAAGATTCGATTGTTAATTTTGTCGGTAATTTTGACTTTTATCCGATAAAAGTCATTTATTAGCGAATCTTAAATAAAAATTAAGCTTTTTCTGTTAGCCTGCTGAAGCTTTTAATTGCATAGATCAGACGAGAAAATAATTCACATGATCTTTCAATTAAAAATCTCCGAAATTTTGTTTTTTGAACAAGATCGGAAGACAGTTCCGAATGGTTCTTAAATCATTTTTCGGTTTGATCAATAAAAACAAAGGGGCAATACAGTCCCATACACTTTACAAACTCATCTGGAGGAAACTTTATGTTTGGTCTCTTAATGGTCGTGCTGGGCGTGGTCCTGGTCGGCTATTTGGTCGTCAAAAAGTACTATGCCCCCTGGTCTTTGTTCTTGGTTGGCGTAGCACTTATTGTTGTTGCCATGTGCATCAGCCCTGATCCGTTGTTAAAAAAGAGTACGAATAGCTTTATATTCGATATTTTTGAATGGTTCACCAATATCTCTAAATCCACTTTGGGTGGTTTAGGCCTGCAGATCATGTTGATCAGCGGCTTTGCGGAATATCTTGACAGCATTGGTGCCACGAAGGCTTTAGTGCGTGTTTGCTCCAAGCCCTTGAGCTATGTGAAGTCTCCCTACCTTCTTTTGGGTTTGGCTTATGTTGCCGGCCAGATCATGAACATCTTCATTCCCTCTGCCGTGGGTTTGGGCGTGTTGCTGATGTTGACGATCTATCCGCTTTTGATGTCCGTCGGAGTTTCCAAACTGTCTGCTGCAGCCATTATCGCGACGGCAAGCTGCTTGGATTTGGGTCCTGCTTCTGCCAACTCCATTTTGGGTTCCAAGCTCTCTGAATTGGATGTGATGACGTGGTTCATCGAAGGTCAAATTCCGGTTGCTATCGTGACGATGACGGCTATTTGCTTCTCGCACATGTATATCCAACGTTGGTTTGATAAGCGCGATTTGGCAAGCGGTCGTTTAACCGAAGCTGATTTCGGTATGCAAGCCATTGTCCAAAGCGATAAGGCTGTGGCTAAAGCTCCCGATGCTCCCTGGTTCTACGCTTTGTTGCCCGTGATGCCGATTGCTTTGCTGTTCATCTTCTCCAAGTTCGGTATCGTCGGTGTTCGCTTGAGCATTCAAACCTGTATCGTCACCTGCATGTTCACGGCCTTTATCGTGCACTTGCTCACGCATCGCAACTTCAAGGAATGCGTCAATGGTACGAAGACTTTCTTTACCGGTATGGGCCGCGTGTTCGGTACGACCGTTGCGCTGATTATCTGTGCAAGCGTTTTTGCTGAAGGTTTGAAGCTCACCGGCGGTATCACGACGATCATCGATGCGGCTGCTTCCATGAAGGATGCGGGTGGTGTCTTGATGCTCTTTGTGATGTGTACGATTATGATTGTCGCCGCTTTGGTGACCGGTTCCGGTAATGCGGCTTTCTTCGCTTTCTCCGGTCTGCTGCCGAGCGCCGCTAAGGCTGTGGGTTGGGAAACGGTTGTGATGGCTTGCCCGGTTCAGTTGACCGCCGGTATCGCTCGCTCAATGTCTCCGATCGCCGGTGTCATGATCGCTGTGTCCAGTATCGCTAACTTGTCGCCGTTTGAAGTGGCTCGCCGCACGATTCCTGTGATGATTATCGCTACGATCTCAACGGTGGGTTCTTCCTTGATTTTCCTCTAATTCGGAAATCAGGCGTCGCCTACTGACAAAAAAGGACTTCCATTGCGCGAAGTCCTTTTTTTGCAGATATAAAAAAAGCGACTCGGGCAGTCGCTTAAATCTAAGATGGTCGGGGTGAGAGGATTCGAACCTCCGACTCCTACGTCCCGAACGTAGTACTCTACCAGGCTGAGCTACACCCCGACAATCTGTCGTTATCAAGCCTTCCGCTCAACAACGAAGGATAGCAATTCTATCAGAGAATTTTTGAAAATGGAAGGGGGTAATGCGCTTAATGCAGATTTTCCTTTTTCAAGCTCCTGCATGGCGCGGTGCTTGCATTTTTCAATGGCGCCGCTCTTGATAATAATGGAAGAGATTTTTTCAAAATCGCCGTGACCTTTACGGATGGCTTCCTCAATAAAGAGCCGGTCTTCGCTAGAAGCTGACTGCATGGCGTAAATGACCGGTAAAGTCACTTTACCTTCAGCAAAGTCTGCACCGATTTGCTTGCCGCTTTCAATGGGATCGCCGGAATAATCCAAAATATCGTCTGCAATTTGGAAAGCATTACCGAGAGCCATGGTGTATTTAACAAGGGCGTCCTCGGCTTCTTGAGGTGCGTCGGCAATGGCCGCTGCCATTTTGGCGGCTGCGGCAAAGAGTACGGACGTTTTACGTTCAATGACTTTTAAGTAACGCGGCTCATCAACACTGGGGTCGTGAGCGTTTTTCATCTGAATCACTTCCCCTTCGCTTAGAGTATTTGCGGCGCCCGCCAAGGCTTGCATGACCCGCAGATTTCCGATTCGAACCATCATTTGGAAAGAGCGGGTGTACATAAAGTCGCCAACCAAAACGGCGACACTGTTTCCCCACTGTGCGTTGGCAGTCGGGCGGCCGCGGCGCATCATCCCTTCATCGACCACATCATCGTGCATAAGGGTGGCCGTGTGAAGCATCTCAATGGTTGCCCCTAATTCCCGATGATCGTTGCCCTGATAACCCAATGCTCGGGCCATCAGCATCAATAGGGCGGGACGCATGCGTTTGCCGCCTGCCTGCGTGATGTAGTTTCCGATTTCAGTAATAGTGGGACTTTGGCTGTGAGCGAACTCTCGGATAAGGATTTCGTTGACTGCCTGAAGGTCTTCAGCAATAGGGGCTAAAACTGCCCGTGCTGACTTTTCGGTTGAAGCGTTAGTAGATGTCATAATGGGGCTCATTATACCGATGATGTACAACAAAAAAGGGAGAGTTTTTGCTCCCCCTTTCTTGTCAAACGCAGTGCTTTAGGCTTGTGTCTGTTTGTCTTTAGCAGGCAGCGGTGCGTTGAGCTTTTGCTGCAGCATTGCGATGATTTCGTAGTGGTTAATCAATTCGCGGGCAAACAGCAGGAAGCTTAAGAAAAGTTCACAGCCGCGGGTGGAGAAGCCCTTGTCCGGACCATTCTTAAGAAGTTTTTCCTGAATCGTTTCAATTCGTTTAAGCAACGTTTGAGCATTTTCATGCAATGCTTCCACGTTGGCTTGACCGTTTTGATTGCCGACAATTTCCAGCAACAACTGAGAAAGGTCAGCCAGGTCCTGACTTAACTCACCTTGGAAAGTGCGGTGACGATTGGCAATATGGTCTTTTGCCACACGAGAGAGGGCTTGCAAGGAGCGACCGATGTCACGCAAATTCGTAAAGGTACGGAAGTAGCTGTAGCGAGCATCAAAGTCTTCTTTGGTGGGAACGTAGCCGGAATTTTCCATCTTGTAGTAGATGCCGCGTTCATGAGTGAGTTTGTCAAAGTTTTCGTTGGCTTTGAGCTTAAGTTTGCGCAGCCCGTTTTCATCGTCATTTAAGAACGTTTCAACAATGTTGTTGTAAAGCGTGACAGTACCGAGAAGGTTTTCACCCACGCGCTTATTCAAGATTTCACGGATCTTGGCAACGTCATAGCGGACAGCCTGTTCAGCTTGGTAATTGGCTTCTTGCTGTTTAAAGCGAATATTGCTGCGAACGATAAGCAACAGAGCCAGGATAGCCAAGAGGAAAGCAATGATGCCGCCGCCAAGGAAGATCACTGCGCATACCAGGGCAGCCAAAGTACTGGCAGTCAAAGCGGTGACAAACCAACCGCTGATCACTGTCAGCACACCGGAGATACGGTAAACGGCAGTTTCCCGGTCCCATGCGCCGTCAGCAAAAGATGATCCCATTGCAACCATGAACGTGACGTATGTCGTAGACAACGGCAATTGCAAAGAAGTAGCCGAAGAAATCAGAGCGGCAGACAGCACCAGATTAACAGAGGCGCGGACATAGTCAAAAGGAAGATGAACTTCGCCGCGTTTTAATCTTCTGGGCTTAAAGCGAGAATCCAACTTTGTTTTAACAGCTCCGGGGATCAATTCGTTGACAATGGCGCCGAGTCCCATCGAAGCACGGACGATAACGCGGCCCGGAATGGAGGAACCGAATTGTTCATGATCGCTTTGCTGAGAAGATAAGTTCAGAGCAGTTTGGAGCACTCGGTGGGCTTTCTTAGAGAACCAGAGTGTGAAGACCATGACAAGACCGGAGGCAAGTAGGAAGAACGTATCGGTCTTTGTCGGGGTAAGCAGACTGTTCATCATAAGATCGTCGGGGCTGGCACCGGAGGCGACCCAGATCTTAAAGCTGTCGTAAGCGGCCAGAGGAACACCCACGAAGTTCACCAAGTCGTTGCCTGCGAAAGCAAATGCCAAAGAGAATGTGCCGGCCAGGATGACAATCTTAAAGACATTAAATTTGCAGACCAGGATGAGCAGCTGGAACAAAACAGAGAATCCGACGAAAAGCACGAGAACAAGCATGCCGGTGTTGGTTTGAATCCAATCGATCCATTCGGGACGCATAAAGCTTGCGCCCTTGGCACCTTTCATAACGAGGAAGTATGCAATGGCTGTAATGGAAAGACCGCCGAATACGCCGCCCACGTACGGATAAACTCTTTCAAAATGGAAAGAGAAAACCAAGCGCATGATGTACTGAATCACAGCACCTGAAACAAAAGCCACCACCACGGAAATCAAAATGCCGGAAATAATCGTCAGAGATTTACTGGTGTTGATGTAATCAAAGACCATTTCCATTGAGCCGCCTTCCATGTACAGCTTAATGGCTGCAGCGGCAATGGCACTGCCTAAGAGTTCAAACACGATGGAAACGGTGGTGGAGGTGGGCAGGCCCAGGGAATTGAAGGTGTCAAGAAGAACGATGTCGGCAATCATCACCGCAAAGAAGATAATCATGATCTCCGTGAAATTGAACATCTGCGGGTGGAAGATGCCGGATCGAGCCACTTCCATCATGCCTGATGAGAATGTGGCACCCAATAAAACCCCGAAAGTTGCTACCCACATCGTGGTGCGGAAGCTTGCAATTCGGGATCCCATTGCCGAATTTAAGAAGTTCACAGCGTCGTTACTGACGCCGACGAAAAGGTCAAAGCAGGCGAGGCAAGCTAAAAAGACAAGCATCGCTATATAGTAATATTCCATGAGGTCCCCAATGGATTGATCGTAATTTTGTCAACATTATGTAACGTTGCGCGAAGTTTATGACGGAATTATGACAGCAATATGACAAATCAATGTGACGAACGGATATTTTTTTTGACGTCATGTTGCTTGTCTGAAATTATTTGGCACAAAAGTCAAAATTGATTTGCATAACTCATTGATATATGGAATAATCCGTGTTTCCACGCATGAGTAGGCTGGGGCTTTTCCCTGCCGATTAACAATAAAAAGGTTTCGCAGACAGTGCGTTGGCTGAGCGAAACGGGCGAGGTATTAAATAATGTACGCAATTATCAAGACCGGCGGAAAGCAATATCGCGTTGCTGCCGGTGACATGCTCAAGGTTGAAACCTTGAACGCCGAAGTCGGCTCCCAAGTGACCCTTTCTGAAGTCTTGGCTGTTTCCGATGGCAATGAACTCAAGGTCGGTGCTCCCTTCGTTGAAGGCGCCAGCGTTACGGCCACGGTTGTTTCTCACGGCCGTCACGACAAGGTTCGCATCTTCAAGATGCGTCGTCGTAAGCACTCCATCAAGAGCGCTGGTCATCGTCAAAACTACACGGAGCTCAAGATCGAAACGATCGCGGCTTAATTTAGATTTTTCTAAGAGAGTAAGAAAATGGCACATAAAAAGGGCGGCGGCTCTACCCGCAACGGTCGTGACTCCCAAGCTAAGCGTCTTGGTGTGAAGGTTTTTGGTGACGCAGCTATCAATGCCGGCGGCATCATTGTTCGTCAACGCGGTACGCAATTCCATCCCGGCGACAACGTCGGTATGGGTCGTGATCACACCTTGTTTGCTAAGGTTGACGGCACGGTGAAGTTTGAAGTCAAGGGACCTCAAAACCACCGTTTTGTCAAGGTGATCCCTGCTTAATTAGCGGTGACATCGTTCGGATAACTTTAGGTATCCGAGTAACGATTTGGAAATCAGAAAGGCCATGTCGATGACATGGCTTTTTCTGTGTTAAAGTCTAAAGTTATCTGAAACTTAGGGAGCAATTTCTGTCGCTCTCAGTCGAGGTTTTCGATGAAATTTGTTGATGAAGCTCGTATCGAAGTGGCTGGCGGTAAAGGCGGTAACGGTGTTGCATCTTTTCGCCGTGAAAAATTCATTCCAAAAGGCGGTCCTGATGGCGGTGACGGCGGTCGAGGCGGTGATGTTTACGCGGTAGCTGACTGCAATATCAATACGCTGATCGATTACCGTTACGCACGAAAGCACTTTGCTAAAAACGGTGAAAACGGCCGAGGCTCTGACTGCTACGGTGCGGCAGGCAATGATATCGAGTTGCGTATGCCGGTCGGAACATTGGTGACCGATGCCGATACGGGAGAATTGGTCGCGGATCTCACCCGCCACGGCGAACGTTACCTGTTGGCAAAGGGTGGCAAGGGCGGCTTAGGGAATCTGCACTTTAAGTCGAGTACCAATCGTGCTCCTCGACAATGTACTCCGGGTGAAGAAGGAGAACACAGATTCTTGAATCTGGAGTTAAAGGTGTTGGCTGATGTCGGCTTATTAGGTATGCCGAACGCCGGTAAATCCACCTTTATTTCAGCGGTGTCCAATGCGCGTCCGAAGATTGCGGACTATCCCTTTACGACATTGCACCCGCAATTGGGTGTTGTGCGTGTCGGTCCGGAACAAAGTTTTGTTGTTGCCGATATTCCGGGGTTGATCGAAGGCGCCTCTGAAGGTGCGGGACTGGGACACTTGTTCCTGCGCCACCTGTCGCGCACAAAATTGCTGCTTCATGTGATCGACATGGCTCCGTTTGATGAGAGTGTTGATCCCGTAGCAGAGGCTAAAGCCATTGTTGAAGAACTCAAGAAGTACGATGAGGCGCTCTATAACAAGCCTCGTTGGCTTGTGCTCAACAAGGTTGATCTTATTGCAGAAGAAGAGCAGGAAGATCGAATCAACAATTTACTTGATGCGCTTGAAGTTCCGGAAGACGAACGGGTTTTTGTCATTTCGGCAGCTACACGCGAGGGGTGCCCTGAATTGGTAGCGGCTATTGCTCAGTACTTGGATGAAGAGCGCCGCCGTGAAAATCAGTATATGGGTGATGAGCGTATTGAAATTGAGGATGAGGAAATCCAAATTTCTGAATCTTAATTGCTGAAAAAAAAGCGCTAAGAAAAGGGAGCAATGTTTTTGGTAACACGCTCCCTTTTTTCTAAAGAACACTCACTCTAAAGCTTAGACATTGATTCCTTTTTTAATCCAATCCGGGCGCTTTGCTTCGTATTGGGCAATGGCTTCTTCGTGCTCAAGTGTGAGCGAAATTGCATCAAGCCCTTCCAAAATACAGTGTCTTCTGAATGGGTCGAGCGTAAAGCTGTACTGCTTTTTGCCGACAGTCACCGTGCAGTCTTCCAAGCTCACGGAAATTTCCATGCCGGGATTGGCCTTTAACGTCTGCATGATTTCTTCAATTTCCGCTTCCGTCAGGCAAACCAACAAAAGACCGTTGCCTAGTGAGTTATTGGAGAAAATGTCCGCAAAAGATGACGCAATGATGGCACGAATTCCGAAATCCAGCAGTGCCCAGGGTGCGTGTTCTCGGCTGGAACCGTTACCGAAGTTGTGCCGGGCAACGATGAACTTCGCTCCCTGATAGCAGGGTTTATTGAGCACGAAATCAGGATTGGGCAACGTCTCGGCCTCATCCAGATAGCGCCAAGTGTGAAAGAGGTGCTTGCCGAATCCCTTTCGATCAACCGCCAAAAGAAATTGTTTCGGAATAATTTGGTCGGTATCAATGTTGGAGGCATCCATCGGAGCAGCCACCGCGGTTAATTGGGTAAATTTTTGCATGCTGCTCTCCTTATTGCATGAAATCTCTAACGTCGACAATTTTGCCGTTGATGGCAGCGGCCGCAGCCATAGCCGGACTCATCAAGTGGGTTCTGCTGCCGCGTCCCTGTCGACCGACAAAGTTGCGATTAGAAGTAGAGGCGACACGAGCGCCCGGCGCGGCAATGTCATCATTCATCCCGAGACACATGGAGCAGCCGGGCAGCCGCCATTCAAATCCTGCGTCTTTAAAGATTTTGTCCAGGCCTTCTGCTTCAGCCATGGCTTTGACTGCCATGGAACCCGGGACCGCCAAAGCGCGCACGCCGTCTGCAATGTGACGTCCTTTAAGGATCTTTGCGGCTTCGCGGAAGTCTTCAATGCGACCATTGGTACAGGAGCCGATAAAGACAGTGTCAATAGCCACTCCTTTGATAGGCTTGCCGGCATCAATTTGAATGTAAGCCAAAGCCGATTCAATGGCGTGACGCTGTTGTTCATCATCGACAATCGTGGGATCGGGAACATTGTCATTAATGTGGCAGACTTGTCCGGGGTTTGTTCCCCAAGTGACCATGGGGACTAAATGACCGGAGTCAATGGTGATTTCTTTATCAAAGACAGCATCTGGGTCGCTGGCTAAAGATTTCCAGTATTGAACAGCTTCATCCCAGTCTTTGCCGCTCGGTGCATACTGCCGTCCTTTGAGGTACTCAAAGGTGGTCTCATCCGGGGCAATCATGCCGGCCTTCGCTCCCACTTCAATAGCCATGTTCGAAAGTGTCATGCGGGCTTCCATGGACAGAGAGGCAACACCTTCTCCGGCGAATTCTATGGCGTAACCGGTGCCGCCTGCGGTGGTAAGCACTCGGGCAATTTCCAATATCAGATCTTTCGCATAGACTCCGGCGGGAAGCTTCCCAACACAGTTGATCCGCATTGTTTTCAGTTTGGCCTGTTTGATGGTTTGTGTGGCCATCACATGCTCAACTTCACTGGTGCCGATACCGAAGGCTAAAGCGCCGAATGCGCCGTGCGTGGCCGTATGCGAGTCACCGCATACAAGGGTAGTCCCGGGAAGGGTAAAGCCTGTTTGCGGACCGATGATGTGGACAATCCCTTGGTTTGGATGGCCCAGACCAAAAAGCCTGACATCGAACTCATCACAATTTTTCATCAGTGTTGTGACTTGAGTTTTTGCAATGCAGGAACAGGCATCTATCGAGGCTGTCTGTGTGGAAATGTCGTGGTCCATCGTGGCCATCATGAGTTCAGGTCGGCGAAGTTTTCGCCCGGCCTCGCGCAGTCCTGCAAAAGCCTGAGGGCTGGTCACTTCATGGACCAAGTGACGGTCAATGTAGAGAAGAGGCAATTCACCCTCGGCCTCATAGACCACGTGAGCATCATAAACTTTCTCGTAAAGTGTCTTTCCCATTTTTTATTCTCCGATGCGAGCCACGATGGCATCACCCATTTGAACCGTATTGACTACAGTGGCATTGGGCATGGCGCGGGCCAAGTCAGCCGTGACGATTTGATCTTTAAGAACTTGAGCGACAGCCTTTTCGACGTCCTGAGCGGCCTTTTCCTCACCGAATGAGTATCTCAGCATCAGTGCCATTGAAAGAATCTGTGCAATCGGATTGGCAATGCCCTTGCCGGCAATATCGGGAGCCGAACCGCCGGCGGGCTCATAAAGCCCGAAAGAGCCGGAGGCAAGCGAAGCCGAGGCCAAAAGCCCCATTGAGCCCGTGATCATGGCGCATTCATCCGAGAGAATGTCGCCGAACATGTTAGAGCAAAGCACTACATCAAACTGCGCGGGATTTTTAATCAGCTGCATCGTGGCGTTGTCGATGTACAGATGCTCCAGTGTCACTTCCGGGAAATCTTTGGCGACTTCAGTAACGATTTCACGCCAAAGAACCGAACTGGCTAAAACGTTTGACTTGTCAATGGAGGTGACTTTTTTATGGCGCACCATAGCGACTTTAAAAGCTACACGGGCAATTCGTTCGATTTCAGGCCGAGAATACACTTCCGTGTCAAAGGCCCGTTCATTTTCGCCCTCGCCTTCCCGTCCTTTCGGTGTCCCGAAGTAAATGCCGCCTGTAAGCTCGCGAACGACCACAGCGTCAAATCCTTGGGCGGAGATATCCGCGCGCAAAGGGCTTAAGGCGTCAAGACCGGGGAAAATGCGGGCAGGTCTTAAATTGCAAAACAGCCCGTAACGTTTGCGAAGCGGCAACAGGGCGCCTGCCTCCGGTCGTTGGCTGTGAGGCAAATGATCCCATTTGGGGCCGCCTACGCTGCCGAATAAAATAGCCTGTGCATTGTCGCAAGCCTTAATCGTTTCCTCAGGCAGTGGGGTGCCGCATTGATCTATAGCTGCGCCTCCCACCGGGTGTTCATCACAGCTGACGGTAAAACCGTGTTTTTGAGCGACAGCCTGCATGACTTTTTTGGCTTCAGCCATTACTTCAGGGCCGATTCCGTCACCGGCAAGCACTGCAATATGGTAATTCTTCGACATAACTAAACACCTTTCATTGATGTCTGATCAAATGTTTTTCTTGAGCGTTCTTTCTCGATAACGCGTGCCCGTTCAATACTGTTGCACGCATCGATAAGGGCTAAAGCGGAAGCTTCAATAACGTCAGTGGACAATCCCATACCATGGAAGACGCGGCCTTCATAGTCAACATTGACATTGACTTGTCCCAAGGCGTCCATGCCGGCGCCGTTTGCCTTAATCGTGTAACTTGTCAGTTTGCAGCGAATACCTGTCAGACGGGTGATGCAGTTATAAACAGCATCGACGGGGCCGTTACCGATACTGGATTCGGTACGGGTTCGCTTGCCGGCTCTCAGACGCACGCTTGCCGTCGGAATCGCACCGTGGGCACCGCCGCTCATCACATTGATCGTATCGAGCTTGAAGTAGTTTTCTTGTGCTTCATCGCGCTGTTGGAAAAAGAGCAGGGCTTCGAGGTCGTAATCAAAAACCTGTCCCTTGCGGTCGGCAAGCTTTAGGAAGCGTGAATAGATCTCGTTGAGGTCATAACTGTCGTCGTCATAACCGAGATTTCTCAGGCAGGCGCGAATCAGGTGGCGGCCGGAACGAGCCGTCATATGCATCGTGTTTCCAGTGAATCCCACGCTTTGGGGCGTGAGAATTTCATAGGTTTCACGATTTTTGAGTACCCCGTCCTGATGGATGCCGGAGCTATGGGCAAAGGCGTTGGAACCGACGATCGCTTTATGGGGAGGAACGGGTTCATTGCAGATCTTGGAAACCAAAGTTGAGGTTCGGGCAATGTTCTTCGCAATAATGTCCGTATAAAGACCGTCGAGGAATTTCTCACGAAGCTTAATGCCCATGACAACTTCTTCAAGTGAGCAGTTGCCGGCTCGTTCTCCCAGCCCATTCATGCAACATTCGATCTGACGGGCACCGTGCCTGATTGCAGTCAGTGAGTTGGCGGTAGCCATGCCCAGATCGTTGTGGCAGTGAACGGAAATGATGGCTTTGTCGATATTGGGGACGCGATTGAAAAGGTTAGAAATAATGCCGCCGAATTCTTCCGGAAGGGTATAGCCGACAGTGTCGGGAATGTTAATTGTGGTGGCGCCTGCGGCAATGGCATTTTCAACCATGCGGCAAAGGTAATCAATCGGCGTACGACCGGCATCTTCGCAGGAAAACTCGACATCATCAGTGTAGTTTCGGGCCTGTTTAATGCAGGCTGTTGCCATCGCCATGATGTCTTCGCGGCTTTTCTTAAGTTTGTCCTGGACATGAATGTCTGAGGTAGCAATAAAGGTATGGATACGGAAGTGATCCACGCCTTTCATGGATTCTCCGCAGGCTTCAACGTCTTTGGGCACGCAGCGGGCCAGACCGCAGGGAATGGCATGTTTGAGATTTTGGGAAATGGTCCGAACAGATTGGAAATCCCCCTCAGAGGAAATTGGGAAACCTGTTTCGATGACATCAACTCCCAGTTGATCCAAAGCCATGGCGATTTGCAGTTTCTGCTGAGTACTCAAGCTTTGAGGCAGAGCCTGTTCACCGTCTCTGAGAGTGGTGTCAAAAATGATGATTTTGTTAGGATCGTGATGAAAGGACATACAGTGCTCCTGAACACAAAAATTCGGATTTTTGCAATGAATAAAATCTACGACTATGAAATTTTTGTGTCAATAAGCAGTTTGCATTAGTTAATATTAAAAAATTTTAACTAATTGAAAAACAAATAAAAATAATTGCAATAAATGAGTTATTGATAATAATTGACGCCACAAAATTGACTATTTTTGCAAAAATCGTTTTTAGTTAAATTTTTTTTTTTTGTAATGGTTTAAGGGAGAAAAAAAAACCCCGCCGATTGGCGGGTCATCATCAGAAACCGTAGAGCAGCCAATCCTGGCTGGGTTTTGATCGTTTATCGTTTTCACCGAAAAGATGCGGGGCAAGGTCTGCAAGGGCTTTGCGGTAAACATCGTGTTTGAAATCGATGACATCACGCAGGGGAACCCAGAAATCATTCCAGCGCCAGGCATCAAACTCGGGTTGATCGGATGCAAAAAGATTGATTTTTGATTCCGGTCCAACGAGTTTCAGTAAAAACCAAATTTGTTTTTGTCCGCGGTAAATGGAGCGGTCAGCACGTCTGAAGGGTTCGGGCACATCATAATAAAGCCACTCATTAGTGTGCGCGATGATCTTGACGTCTTCGGGCGTCAAGCCGATCTCTTCGTTGAGTTCGCGCATCAGCGCAGTCTCAATGTCTTCGCCTTCATCGATGCCTCCCTGTGGAAACTGCCAAGCGGGCTTTTTCAAACGCTTGGCCCAAAATACCTTTTTGTCGGCATTGGTTAAAATAATGCCGACGTTCGGACGGTAACCGTCACTGTCCAACATGAAAGGCCTCAAAATCTCTAAAATTACTCTTTTACTTTTACCAAATGCGTGGTAAAAAGTGCACATCTGAAAAATTTTACATTAAATAGCGAGAAAACAATGCGCGCTCGTTCCTTTTTTATTTCGACTCTGAAAGAAGCTCCGTCGGATGCCGACATTGTGAGCCAACAATTGATGATTCGTGCCGGCATGATTAAAAAGCTTGCCGCCGGTGTTTACACGTACATGCCGATGGGTCTGAGAAGCCTTCGTAAAATTGAAAACATCATTCGTGAAGAAATGAATCGTGCGGGCGCCATCGAACTCTTGCTGCCGATGGTTCAACCTGCTGAACTTTGGCAAGAATCCGGCCGTTGGGAAAAGTACGGTCCGGAACTTTTACGTTTCAAAGATCGTCATCAACGTGACTTTGTCATTCAGCCGACTTCGGAAGAAGTGATTACCGATTTTGCCCGTCAGGAAATCCGCTCATGGCGTCAATTGCCTGTGAATCTTTATCAGATTCAAACGAAGTTTCGCGATGAACGCCGCCCGCGCTTCGGTGTGATGCGTGGCCGCGAATTTACGATGAAGGACGGTTACTCTTTTGATCGTGACCAGGAAGGTGCCTTAAAGAGCTATGACACGATGTATGCGGCTTATCAACGCATCTTTTCTCGTTTAGGCCTGAATTTCCGTGCGGTGGCAGCTGATACCGGTTCGATTGGCGGTGACCGCTCTCACGAATTCCAAGTGATCGCCGATACCGGAGAAGACTTGATTGCTTATAGCTCTGAAAGTGACTTTGCGGCCAACATTGAACTGGCACCGGCTCCGTGCTTGATTGAAAGTCGCGCAGAACCTAAAGAGGCGATGCAAAAGGTGCCGACTCCGGGCAAGGAAAAGTGTGAAGATGTGGTTGAGCTTTTGGGCCGTGAGTTAACAACTTCGATGAAGTCGGTGGTTTTGGCTGCCGACCGCGTCAACGAAAAGGGTGAAGCAATCGAGCCGCAAATCGTGATGATTATGCTTCGTGCCGATCATGATCTCAATGAAGTTAAAGCCGGTAAATTGCCTGAATTAAAGGACGGTTTCCGTTTTGCTACGGACGCTGAAATTATTAAGGCTTTCGGCTCTAAGCCGGGTTACCTGGGGCCTGTCGGTATCAGTAGCGACATCGTTGTCTACGCCGATCTGACTGCAGCCAATATGAGTGACTTCATTTGCGGGGCCAACGAAGAAGGTTTCCACATAACCGGTGTCAACTGGGGTCGCGATCTGCCGATTCCTAAGGCTGCTGATTTGCGCAACGTGGTTGAAGGTGACGCTTCGCCCGACGGCAAGGGTTCAATCAAGCTGCAGCGCGGTATTGAAGTGGGCCATGTCTTTTACTTGGGGACAAAGTACTCTCAAGCGCTCAATGCCACCTATTTGGATGAAAACGGTAAGCCGCAATTATTGGAAATGGGCTGCTACGGTATCGGTGTGAGCCGCTTGTTGGGTGCCGCTATCGAGCAGGGTCATGACGAGCAGGGCATTATTTGGCCTGACTCCATCGCCCCCTTTACCACGGTGATCTGCCCCATGAATTACTCCAAGAGCGAAATGGTTCGCCAGACAGCTGATAAGATCTATGAGGATTTGAAGGCTGCCGGTGTGGATGTCATTTTAGACGACAGAGAAATGCGTCCCGGTGTCATGTTCGCCGAGTGGGAACTGATTGGTGTGCCGCACCGCATTGTAATCGGCGAACGTGGCTTGAAAAACGGTGAGGTCGAATACGCCCATCGCCGTACTGTTAAAGAAAAACAAATGATTAAGACCGAAGAAATCATTCAATTCATTTTGAATCGATAGTCTGATCTCAAGAAACTCTCGGCGATGTTTTGCCGAGAGTGCTCTTAGCAGTGATAAAAAAACCGCCCGAGGGCGGTTTTTTTATGAATGTCGCGAATTAGCGCTTGCAGCACTTCTTCTTAGCAACAGCGGCCTTGAAGGCAGCGCCAGCGGTGAACTTCGGCAACGTCGTGGCCGGGATCTTAATCGTTTCGCCGGTAGAAGGATTGCGACCTTCGCGAGCGGCGCGCTTCGTAGCCTTAAACGTACCGAAACCGATCAATTGGAAACCGTCACCCTTGGCAACAGACTTAACGATGGCTTCAAACACGGAATCAACAATACGACCGGCTTGAGCCTTGGAAAGTTCGTTTTCTTCAGCGACAATCGCGATGAGTTCTTGCTTGTTCATTGGAGTTCTCCTAAAAAAATGAGCATCTGAGCGATGAACACCAATAATATACTCCATCTATTCCCTTTAAAACCAGGGGGGTGCAAGCAAATCGCTCTCAAAAACGGCTTTTTTCTTTGATATGTATTAAAAAACAAAGATAAAGTTGTAAAAAAGAGACATAAATTCGCTTCAAAGCCTTAGTTACCAGGCTTTCAAGCGGTTCTAGGAGTAGAAAAATGCCCCTGAATTTTGTACTTCAGAGGCACTTGAGAAAAGTCAGTTTTTAGCTGGCGACGGCTTTTGTTTGACCGGAATTTTTCTTGGAAACTTCAATCAATCGACGGAAGGTTTCAGAGGCAAGTGTGACTTGCTTTAACACACCGGTACGGGTTCTTTCAGAGATTTTTGGGCTGTCTTTTCCGTGAAGGATCTCAAGAAAGAGGTCGGCGAGTTCACTTTTGACCGTATCGGCCTTCAGAGCCTTAGTGATCAGTCGTTGTTTTGCTTCCTCGTACTGAGCGTTTTGTTCGTCAGTAAGACGTTTAAATATTTTGTCAGCCATGACTTCTTCGCCATGGTAGTTCATTTGGAAAAGAGTCTTTTTTACCAACTTTTCGTTTTCGGTGTATTCCGGGCAATTATCTAACGTTGCACGGATAGCTGCCGCCTGTAAAAGAGCGCTCCAAAGTGCTTGGAAAAGCAGATAGGGCCCGGGATTGAGAAAATCAAATATGGGCAGTTTGGCTTTGGAGACGCGGGCAGCTTCACGGGCCGTAAAGCGAACCAAGTCGCGAATGCAACCGCCGTAGGTATAACCGAGATCTTCGGCAAATTGGTTGGTGATGATTTTGCTCATGTTGTAAACCTAATCGTTATTGTTTGTTGTCCACCGGATCAAATGTTAATTGAATCGTCCGAGGAGGATTGCCCGTCGGATGATTCGGAAAAGGATTGCAGGCCTGAATCGCACGTTCCACCGCACGGTCAAAAGCCGGCAGTCCGCTGGAACGCACGAGGCGCGGCGCACCGGCCTGGCGTCCATCGTTGAGCAGGTGCACTTCGTAGACGGCTTTATATTGGCCGGCTTTCATGTTGGGCGAAACAGCAAATGCAATGTTGGGTCGAATGCAGGCGATAATGCGCGAGCTGTAAAGCGCAGATTGGGGACCGCCCGCTTGAACGGTGACACCGGCGACATTTTGCTCGGAAGAACTCTGCAGTTCTTTCAGTTGCTCTTGACGCATTTGTTTGGCCAAGAGACGAGCCTGCTCACGGCGACGCTTTTGAGCTTCTTCCTGACGCTTCTTTTCTTCTGCAATTCGCTTTTCTTCCTCAATGCGCTTTTGCTCTTCCAGGCGCTTTTGCTCTTCCAGGCGCTTTTGCTCCTCAAGCTTGCGTTGCTCTTCTTCGAGACGTTTCTGCTCTTCGAGCTTACGTTGTTCTTCCTCGAGTCGCTTTTGTTCCTCTAATCGTTTTTGCTCCTCAAGTTTTTTCTTTTCTTCTTCCTGTTGGCGAATGACATTTTCATCCGGTGCCTGTTCTACAGGTTCCTGAACCTTAGGGGCTGGAGGAGGCGGCGGAGCAGGCTGAGGTTCGGGCTCGGGTTCCGGCTCCGGCTCAGGTTCTGGTTTGGGATCTTCCTTGACCGGTTCATTTTTTTCTATTTCTTTTACGGGCGGTACAGCTGAGGCACTGTTGATTTGTGCAGGCGACCAAAGCTCTGCGTAAACCACATCCGTACTTTCTGTATTCCACTGGAAGACAAAAAACAGTCCGACAAAAAGAATGCTGTGCATGAAAAGAGCGAGCACAAACGGCAAGCCCCAGCCTGCGGACTGTTGCTGCTGTTGGGGGCGGATTTCTTTCTTATGAGACTGACTGACCGCCGGTTTGTTCTTCTTTAACGGATTCACGGTTTATTTTTCAACTTTCAAAGAAAGACCCACTCGGGCGATATCGGCAGCCTGGAGCTGTTTCATAACATTGACAACCTGTTCGTATTGCACAACCTTGTCGGCTGCAATCACGACAGGGATATCGGCACGACCCTCCTGGGCTTTTTTCACAGTCGCAATGAGTCCGGGCATATCAACGGCAAGCAGCTCTTTGCCTTTTCTCACGGACATGGCCCCCGTCGGGTGGACGATAACTTCCACAATGGTTTCCGGAGCTTTTTCCGCTTTTTTAACGCTCGGCAAATTCACAAGCGAAGGATTTACAAAAGGAGCCGCCACCATCAAAATCACCACAAGTACGAGCATAACGTCGATATAGGGGACAACGTTAATCTCTGCCATCAGACGACGGGAAGAGCGACGCGAAGAACGCAAACCTTCCATGATTAGCCTCTTTGACGTTGAAGAATGTTTTGGAATTCTTCGGCAAAGCTTTCGTAACGATTGGACAGACGCTCAACATCGTTGGCAAAGCGGTTGTAAGCTGCCACAGCCGGGATAGCAGCAAAAAGACCGATTGCGGTAGCAACCAAAGCTTCTGCGATACCGGGAGCAACCGTGGCCAGGGAGGCATTATCCAGAGCAGATAAGCCGGTAAAGGCGTTCATAATGCCCCACACAGTGCCGAACAGACCGATGTAAGGAGATACAGAACCGATCGAAGCCAGAGTGGGCAGGCCGCTTTCCAAATTGTCCATTTCTCTTTGGTAGGTAGCACGCATGGCGCGACGCACACCGTCCAAAGCTTCTGCAGAACCGCGCGTGGACAACTTCAAGAATTCAGTCATACCGGAGGCAAAGATTCTTTCCTGGGTACCCGAATTTTCACGATGATTTTGGGCGTGTTCGTAGAGCTTGTTGAGTTCGGCTCCGCTCCAAAAACGACTCTCGAAATCTTCGCTTAAACGTTTGGCTTGCTTTAATTGGAAGAACTTTTGGAAAATGCGGGTCCAACTGATCAAAGACAAAACGATCAGAATGGCCAAAACTGCCTGAACCACCACACTGGCATGGGTGAGTAAAGACAAAATGGACATATCGGCGCTGGCGTTCATAAATATCCCTTTACTTAATTTCAGTCGAATCGACGGACAATATATTTTCAATAGTTTCGAAGATCGGCGAAGGAATCGCTGTCGGCACCCCCTTGGTCGGGTCGATGCAGACAACGCGCACATTCGCTGCGGCCATCAAAGTTTGTCCTCTGTAGGCACGTTGATCGAACACAAAACTTGCTCTTCTCAGGCTTTTAAGTGTCGTACGGATTTGTAACTCATCATCCAACTTGGCTGGACGCTTAAATTGAATGGACAAATCGGAGACGACAAAAGCACAGGTCTTCATCTCCAAAAGAGCGTTCTGACTCCAGCCTAAACTGCGCAGGAATTCGGTACGCGCTCTTTCAAAGAATTTCAGGTAATTGGCGTGATAAACCACGCCGCCCGCATCCGTGTCTTCAAAGTAAACACGGGCGCTCCATAAAAACTCTTTTGAATTAGGGTCAAGCATTATAACAGGTTGTTTTTGTTAAAAAAGTGACGAAGTTTGTCCGGACGTTCCGGGGCCTTCGAAACCAAAATGACGGTAAGCCAAAAGGGTAGCAACGCGACCTCTGGGCGTTCGCTGTAAATGCCCCTGTTGGATGAGGTACGGCTCAACCACATCTTCAAGTGTTTCGCGATCTTCGCCAACCGCAGCGGCCAGATTGTCGATGCCGACAGGACCGCCGTTAAATTTTTCAATGATGGCCAGGAGAAACTTTCTGTCGATGAGGTCAAAACCCAAGGGATCGACATCGAGCATTTGAAGCGCTTTATCGGCAACTTCTCGCGTGATCATTCCGTCATATTTGACCTGGGCATAATCGCGTACACGGCGAAGCAGACGATTGGCGATACGGGGAGTGCCCCGACTGCGGCGCGCCACCTCAAAAGCACCTTCTTCATCGATTTTTACATTAAGAAGTTTTGCGCTGCGTTTGACGATTCGTGCGAGATCTTCGTTGTTGTAAAACTGCAGCTGAGCAACGATGCCGAAACGGGCACGAAGCGGATTGGTAAGCATGCCCGCGCGGGTGGTTGCGCCGATTAAAGTAAAGGGCTTCAAATCCAGTTTGATCGAGCGGGCTGCCGGTCCCTCACCAATCATGATGTCAATTTGGAAATCCTCCAAAGCGGGATAGAGGATTTCTTCGACAACAGGGGACAGACGATGAATTTCATCGATAAAGAGAACATCGTTTTCCTGAAGATTGGTCAAAATCGCAGCCAGGTCACCCGGGCGTTCAAGAACAGGACCGGAGGTTTGACGGAGATTGACTCCCATTTCATTGGCAACAATATGAGCCAATGTTGTCTTACCTAAACCCGGAGGACCGAACACAAGGAGGTGATCAAGCGCTTCATGACGGGATTTGGCCGCTTTAATGAACACCGACAGCTGTTCACAAGCCTTCGGTTGCCCGACATAGTCAGCCAATCGAGTCGGTCTTAAAGCGCGGTCAACATTGTCCTCATTAGGAGAGGTTGATTCCGCCGTGACAATTCGTTCTACTGTTTGCATTGAGTTTATCCTCACATATTCTGCAAGGCCATCCGAATGCCGTCGGACACAGAAATACCTTCAGGCAATTTTTTAACAGCAAGATTGGCTTCCCGCTCGCTGTAGCCCAGACCGATCAGCGCATTGATGATATCGGAAGTGGCGGAGTTGATGTTGGCAACCGTGACTCCGGGCAGCGTTGAGGTCAATTTATCTTTCAGTTCAAGGATGAGTCGTTCAGCCGTTTTCTTGCCAATGCCCGGCACTCGCGTGAGCAATGAAGATTGCTGAGTGGCAACGGCATTGACCAGATCCGCCACAGAAAGTCCGGACAATATGGATAGGGCTGTACGGGCTCCGATGCCGGATACTTTAAGAAGCAATCGAAATGTTTCGCGCTCTTGAGCCGTGAGAAAACCATAGAGAAGCTGAGCATCCTCACGCACAACCATGTGCGTCAGAAGCGTCACTTCAGAGCCCAGGGAGGGCAAGTTATAAAAAGTAGACATCGGTACATCGATCTCATAGCCTACGCCGTGCACATCCACAAGAATGTGGGGAGGGTTACTTTCGATGATCTGTCCTTTAATACGTCCGATCATAGTATTAGGCTTTCCTTGCTAGACCCAAATGAACTTCCCAAGCAGCACGGTTTTTGGCACCGGAGTGCCGTCTTGCGTGTCCCGCGCTGGTTTTCGGGGCTTGCATAGCACCCATCATGCGAAATGACTGGGCTGCACAGACGGCGCAGGCTAAGGCGTCAGCAGCATCAGGCTGAATTTTTTCCGGCAATCCCAGCATGTGTGACATCATTGCCTGAACCTGAGTTTTAGTGGCGCGGCCTGTGCCGACAGTGGCCTGTTTAATTTCCGTTGGGGTGAACTCATTGACCAAGAGCTCTTCATTGGCGAGCGCCGTAAGCGCCGCACCTCTGGCCTGCCCCAGCAGCAAAGTCGTGTATGGGTTTTTATTAACAAAAACTTTTTCGCAGGCGGCAAAGCTCGGCGTTGTCTCTCGGGCGATTTTTCCCACTTCGGTAAAAATAAAGCGAAGTCTCTGAGCCAATTCCGCCTTGGGTACATTGATGACACCGGCAGTGACAAACTTAAGCTCACTGCCGTACACATCAATAACCCCGAACCCGGTGTGGTTTAATCCGGGGTCAACACCCATAATTCGAACGAAGTCACTCACCTTTAGTGTCTTCCGAAGTTACCGAATCCGCCCATGCCGCCTAAACCGCCGAGACTGCCGCCAAATTTGCTCAATCCGCCGAGGGCTCGCATCATCTTGCTTAAACCGCCTTTTTGCATCGAGCGCATCATCGCCTGAGTTTGCTCAAACTGTTTGAGCATTTTATTGACTTCCTGAACAGGAACACCTGCCCCGGCAGCAATACGGCGTTTGCGGCTCGCCTTGATGATATCGGGGTGGGTGCGCTCAAAAGGCGTCATGGAGTTAATGATGCCTTCGGTGCGTGCAATGGCCTTTTGCGCATCTTCATCATTGATTTTGGAGGCGGCTTCGGCAAATTGCGCCGGCAGTTTTTCCATCAGACCGGAGAAACTGCCCATGTTTTTCATCTGAGCAAGCTGGGCTTTGAAGTCATTTAAGTCAAACTTGCTGCCGGACTTCATTTTTTGGGCGAGCTCTTGAGTCTGCTTGATATCAACAGCTTTTTGAACTTCTTTGACCAAAGCAACGATATCGCCCATGCCGAGAATGCGGCTAGCCATGCCTTCGGCATTAAAGGGTTCCAACCCGTCGATTTTTTCAGACACACCCACGAATTTGATGGGTTTGCCCGTAGTGTAAGCAACCGACAGTGCCGCACCGCCTCGGCTGTCACCGTCAAGCTTCGTGAGAATGACGCCGGTTAAAGAAAGGCGCTCATTAAATGCCTGGGCCGCCTGCACAGCGGTTTGACCCAACATGGCGTCAGCCACAAACATCGTTTCCGAGGGCTTTAACTCATCATGAAGTTCGGCCACTTCATTCATCATGGCTTCGTCGATGGACAGGCGCCCGGCCGTATCGACGATAAGCACGTCATAGAAATAACGCTTGGCGTGAGCCAGGGCATCCTTGGCAATGGCCAGAGGTTTCAGATTGGCATCCATCGGGAAGTTATCTGCGCCCGCCTGCTCGGTGATGACTTTGAGCTGATCGGCGGCGGCAGGACGATAGACGTCGGTTGATACGGTTAAGACTTTCTTTTTTCTTTCGCTGACAAGGTAGCGGGCCAATTTACCGGCAGAGGTCGTTTTACCTGCACCTTGCAAACCGGCAAGCAAAATGATGGCGGGAGGCTGAGTCGCTAAATTGAGCTCTTTTTCTTGCTCCGAGAGGCTGCCGCCGATAATGTCCGTTAATTCTTTTTGAACAATGCCAACCAAGGCCTGGCCGGGGTTGAGGTTGCCGATGACCTCTTCATTCATGGCCTTAGCCTTAATGCGGGCGATCAATTCGCGCACGACAGGCAAAGCAACGTCGGCTTCAAGCAAAGCGATGCGTACTTCACGCAGCATCTCCTTGGTGTTTTCTTCGGTCAGACGCGCTTGACCGCGCATGGTTTTAATGACGCGTGAGAGGCGTTGGCTTAATGTATTGAGCATTTCGTTTCAAATAAATGGATATAAGTACACAACTTTGAGGGCTCGATCCCTTAAAATGAGACACTGTCAAAACACACATCGGTAGCAGTGCCGGATAGGTGAGCTCGTCAAATGGATTTAAACATCATATTGTACGGTGTTGCATCAATTTTTTATCTGATTGTAGGCGGAAAAATTGTCAGCACTTTTAAAAAACGGGGAGATCAGGCTCCGATTTGGTCGTTGCCTGTGATTGCGGCGGCGATTGTGGCGCATTTTTGGGTTTTGCAATCAGCGACTTTTTGTGCGCCGCAAACCATCCAGATTGATTTCGGCACGTCGGTCTCCGCAATGTGCTTCTTCAGCACGTTGATTTTATTTTTCGGCGCTCTTTACTCACGAGTTCACGCACTTTACGGAATTATTTTGATCATTGCGGGATTGGGTATCTGGAGTCCGCTGCTTTTCCCGTCTGAGGCCGCGCCCATTGTCGGAGCGACCTTTGGATTTAAGATTCATATTGCGCTCGGACTCTTGGCTTATAGCTTTATGCTGATGAGCGTGGTCCAAGCCATTTTGATGAGTATTCTGAACACTCGGCTGAAAAATCACGAAGCGCTCGATGAACCTGAAGGCATTGTGGCATCTATGCCTAATCTGATGACCATGGAGAAAATTCTCTTTCGTGTCATTTTGGCCTGTTTCATCGTTTTGACGCTGACTATTTTGGCCGGGATGACTTCGACCGTTCATTACCTGGACGCGCTTTTGACTTTTGATCACAAAACGGTCCTGACCATTTTAAGCTGGGCGGTTTTTGGTATTTTGCTTCTCGGACGGAAATTATTGGGTTGGAGAAGTCGCAAAGCGCTGACAATTTTCTGGATAGCTGTCGCACTTCAAGTGATTGCTTTCTTTGCCTACCGCTTCGTTTTGGATGTGTTGGCATAAGGTCCGATTATGTTGGGGAAAATTCTTTTTTGGGTATTGCTCGGATTGCTGATTTTTGTGTTATGGCAAAAAAAGCGGGCTGCCCGCATTCGGCGTGAGGAAGCAAAACAAAAAATACCCGAATCCAAAAAAATGGTGAAGTGCCCGGTCTGCGGTGTGTATTTCGCCGAGGTTGACGGTGTTTGGGTTAACGGCACTACCTACTGCAGTCAGGAGTGTGCCGATAGGGCCCGGGCGTCAAAATCATGATCGCGTTCAATGCTGAGGGTTGGCTTTCCGGTGGGCAAGCTCTTTGTGTACCGAGCCCTTTTTTCGATGAGCGAGAGGGTGAGCGTCCGATAGAACTTATTGTGATTCACAATATTTCTTTGCCGGCCGGAATATTCGGATTGGGTTACGTTCAGGCCCTTTTTAACGGTGATTTGCTTGATACTGACATCGCAGGGTTTGAATCTCTTCGCGGGCTCAAAGTCTCTTCTCATTTTTTTATTGATCGCAAGGGGCAAATTTTCCAGTTTGTCAGCACAAAAAAGCGCGCTTGGCATGCCGGAAAATCTCAATTCAGAGGGCAAAATCGTTGCAATGATTTCTCCATCGGAATAGAAATGGAAGGATCAGACTTTGTGCCTTTTGAGAGCGTACAGTACGAATCCTTAAAAAAATTGATCAGGGCTTTGCTTACCGCCGAACCTGATTTAGCCTACATAACAGGGCATAGTGATATAGCGCCGGATCGAAAAACTGACCCCGGTCCTTATTTTGATTGGCAGCGTCTTTTGGCGGATGCTGAAATTGCAAAAAAGCTACAATACTCGACAATTCGAACGGTACATAAAAAATGATGGCCAGTTTTATCGCTTTTCTTTTCAATATGGTGACAACCTTTGTCGGTTGTCTGTTGATTCTAAGAACCTATATCTTTTATCAACGTTTATCCATTTTTGATCCCGTGGCACGATTGGCGTGGTTCGGCACGAATTGGCTCGTCGTTCCGGTCTCGCGTCTTGTCAAGCCCGGCAGGCGTTGGGAATGGGCCTCAGTGGTCTCGGCATTTATTATGGCTGCCGTTGTGGCAGTTGTTACCCGTCAAGTGACCGGTTTGCCAATCAGTTGGCTCGGAGTACCGATTTGTGCGGCGTTTTTGCTTCTCAGATGGTGTCTGGAATTGGTTTTGTGGGGCACGATCATCTTTGTGATTTTGTCTTGGCTTCAGCCCTCATCGCCCGCTTACGGTATGGTGTGGCGTTTGATGAACCCGATTTTGGGCCCGATTTCCAACCGTATGCCGCGTTTCGGGGGATTTGACTTCTCGCCGATCGTGATCTTCCTGCTTGTCAATGTCCTTTTGTACTGGGTCACTCCCTTGTCGCAGGGGTATTTTGTCAGTGCATGGTTCTAGAAACTTAAAGGATAATGGCTTTTCCGAATGCGCGCTCATAAAGGCGCGCAATTTCGTTTTTGTCTCTAAGGTAGCCTTGAGCTTGAGGACACTGAGCCTTGATGGCGCCCATCAATGATGCCAAATGCATCGTATCATCCCAATCCCAGCCCAGACTTAAAGCGCGCAGCAGACCGCCTCTGAAAGCATCACCGCACCCGACAGGGTATGCGGGACCTTGGATTGCAAGCGCATCGTAGTGTTTCTTTTGCCCATTGTGGTAGAGCGTCGTACCGCTAGCGCCTTCGGTAACGATAAGAGCTTGGAGTCTGGCGGCTACGCTTTCTTGTTTAAGCCCGGTTTTTTCTTCGAGAACGTCCCACTCGTAGGCAGACAGTGTCAGGATATCAATGTGTTCAATGAACCATTCGATATCATCGGCCGTCACATAGGCGCTTGCCTGGCCCATGTCCCAAATGACTGGCACATGGTGTTCATTGAGATATCGGGTATGTGCCTTCATCACCTGAGTTGCCGTCGGAGTGACGATGCCGAAAGTCAAAGTTTCATTTTCACCAGGAAGCGCTTGATCGGCCAAAGCCATTGCTCCCTCATGAAACGCCGTCATTTGATTACCCAACTTATCGGTGGTGATGAACGCCTGCGGCGTAAAGGCGGAGTCGATGATTTTAATGGCGTCCGTTCTGATGCCTAATTTTTGGAGATGTTCCAGGTATTCACCTGCATCTTTTCCAACAGCGGTCACAATGAGGGGCTCTCCTCCGGCAGCTTTCAGACTGTAGGCAATGTTGGCCGCACAACCGCCAAAATGTTTAGTCATTGCCGGAGTTTGAAATGTCAGGTTAATGTGTTCGAGGCTTTTTGCAATCAGGTGATCGGCAAAGACACCGTTAAACCCTAATATCGTGTCATAAGCGACAGAGCCGGATATAAAGACGCTCATAAGAAAACGGCTCCCGCTTTTGGCGGGAGCTCATAGCAATTAAAGAATGGGTTCAATTTCCACCGTCAGGGTTGCTGGGTCGCCGTCATTCATATCAAAAGCGATTGAAACGGTCTGTTGAGTACGGGCAGCGATTGTTTGAGCCGCATCAGTCAGGTATTCCGAGGGACTGACTCGGCGTCGGGTGATGATGTCTTCCTTTTCACCCTTTAACACGACAGTGAGTACCGGGTAAGGTTGGTTTGTGTCGGAGTTATTTTCCAGCACAACGGAAATCGCATATCGATTCCCTTCAACTTGTTGAAGAGTGTGGGAGACAATGGCAACGGAATTCTTCACGTTGTTTTCAGTCTGCGGAGCACTGTCCTCTTTGACTGGAGCATCCAGAGGGGTAACCGTATGTCTCGGTTCACAAGTGATTTTCTCGCAAAGAACGCCAAAAAGCGGCTCAGCCTGAGGGATCTTCTGTAAAACGGCATTTTGATTGGAAGCCATCACTTTCAAAACAATGGCAATGATCGCAACAATTGCAATGATTGCCCAAAGCCAAGTCTTGGAAGAACGACGGGGTTGTTGTTCTTCAAAAGACTCATCTTCATCATCTTCTTCAACCGGATCTTCTTCTGTATTGGTGTTGGGTGCCGGGTGCGTGATGACACTGACGTTGGAGCCGCCGTTGATGATATCCAGTCTTTCAGGGCCGTTGCGGTTTTCGTTGCGAACACTGACAAGCCCCTGATTGTCGTCGACGGAATCAAAACCTTTCAATTGATCGGCAAGGGATTTCATGCTGGCGATTCCCTGGCGCTCCATTTCGGTTTCTCGTTCAATACGACTTAGGCTGCCTTCCAAATCGATGGATTTGTAGAGATGTTCGCGGGCATTGAAGACGTTTTGACAAAAGCCGCAGCGGACTTTCCCGTTTTTGGCTTGAAGGACATTTTCCGTGATTTTGAATGCCTGCTGGCATGCGGGGCAGCGAGTAATGTAAACCGTCATAGTCGAATTCTTAGATGCGTTATTTTTTGTGCAGAAAACATAGTCAATTCTGCAATTATTTTCAACGGAGAATCATGATACTGGAAAAGGTTCTCAGATGTTCGAATCAACTGCAGAAAAAGAATGATTTTTTGCACCGATAGAAAAACGGTCACCTGACGAGGTGACCGTGAGCAAAAAAGACTGCGCCGTTATGCTTTGGTACCGGCGATGCACACCCAGCCTTCACTTTCTTTCCAGACGGAAAGTTTTACGCTCGGGTCGTGTTTTTGGTAGACATCAATCACTTCCTGAGCCTGACGAGCCAAAACTCCGGACAGCACCAAATGACCGTGAGGTTTGACACGAGCCAAGAGGGCAGGAGCCAAGAGCTTTAACGGGTTGGAAAGAATATTGGCAACCACGATATCAAAGGTGCCTTCCGGCATATCTTCGGGCAACACAAATCGCGCGGGCGCGTCATTGGCCTGGGCGTTGTCAATGGCGGCATCGACAGCCTGAGGATCAATATCCGTCCCTAATACGTTTGCGGCACCAAGTTTTTTAGCCGCAATGGCGAGAATGCCTGTGCCGCAGCCATAGTCCAAAACCGTCTGATCCTTTTGAACGTTGGCGTCAAGCCACTGCAGACAAAGGTGCGTGGTCGGGTGACTGCCCGTACCGAAGGCGACACCGGGATCCAAACGGATGTTGATGGCGGTATCGCCCGCAGGCGGTTCATGCCACGTCGGCACAATCCAGAGGCGATCGGAAACACGCACGGGCTGGAATTGCGCCTGAGTGATTCTCACCCAATCAGCGTTTTCAACCGGCTTATCACTGATGACTTGCGGTTCTTTGATATTGAGAGCCTTAACAGCAATGGCTACATCCAAACCGTAATCAAAGTCATCTTCCACCAAAACCTTGAGCAGGGAATTCTTCCAGGCAAGTTTTGTGGGTTCAAGTCCCGGTTCACCGTAAAGGGGCTGCTCATCGGGCGTATCGGCGTCGGCGTCTTCGATGCAGACAGAAAGCGCGCCTGCATCCATCAGAGCGTCGCCCAAAACTTCAGCCTCTCTGTCATTTACCAGTAAAGTGATCTCGCGCATCTTAGAGGTTATCCTCGTGGGTTGTGCGTTGTTTCTGCAAATCCTTCAACCGTTCTTCAAGGTAATGGATGCTTGCGCCGCCCTGGCGGAACTTTTCATCCATCATCAATTCGCGGTGCAAAGGCAAATTGGTCTTAATACCGGAAACCACCATTTCTGACAGTGCAATCTTCATGCGGGCAATGGCCGTTTCACGGTCGTTGCCATAAGCAATCAGTTTGCCGATCATGGAATCGTAGTAGGGAGGCACAAAGTAGCCGGAATAGACATGGCTGTCAAAACGGATACCGGGGCCGCCCGGGGTATGCCAAGCCGTCACTCGTCCCGGGCTGGGGATGAAAGTGAAGGGGTCTTCCGCATTGATACGGCATTCGATGGCGTGACCGCGAATTTGAATATCCCGTTGCTTGTAGTTGAGGCGTTCACCGTAAGCCACGCGAATTTGTTCGCGCACCAAGTCAACACCGGTGATCAGTTCCGTGACCGGATGCTCAACCTGAATACGGGTATTCATTTCGATGAAGTAGAACTGATCATTTTCGTACAGGAACTCAAATGTACCGGCACCGCGATAACCGATGCGTTTGCAGGCTTCTACGCAGCGTTCTCCGACTTTTTCAATCAGTTTACGGGGAATGCCGGGAGCAGGAGCTTCTTCGAGCACCTTTTGGTTGCGGCGCTGCATTGAGCAGTCACGTTCACCCAAATAGATGGCGTTGTGGAAATTGTCTGCGAGCACTTGAATTTCAATGTGGCGCGGATTTTCCAGGAATTTTTCCATGTAAACGGTTGGGTTGCCGAAAGCAGTTTTGGCTTCCTGTTTGGTCATGGAAACAGCGTTAATGAGCGCAGCTTCGGTGCGCACCACACGCATGCCGCGACCGCCGCCACCGCCGCTTGCCTTAATGATGACCGGATAGCCGATCTTGCGGGCAATTTGAATGATTTCATCGGGATCATCAGGTAAGGCACCGTCAGAACCCGGCACCACGGGTACTCCCGCTTCAATCATGGCCTTTTTGGCCGAAACCTTGTCACCCATGATGCGGATGGAGTCGGGGCGCGGACCGATAAAGGCAAAGCCCGAGCGTTCGACTCGTTCGGCAAAGTCAGCGTTTTCTGACAAAAATCCGTAGCCCGGATGGATCGCTTCAGCATCGGTGACTTCGGCGGCGCTGATGATGGCCGGAATGTTTAGGTAACTGTCAACGGACGGGGCAGGACCGATACAGACGGACTCGTCTGCCAGGCGGACGTATTTTGCGTCAACGTCAGCCGTTGAGTGAACGACCACCGTCTTGATGTTCATTTCACGGCAGGCTCTTTGAATGCGCAGAGCGATCTCACCGCGGTTTGCGATTAAGATTTTTCCGAACATAGTGCTTAGCCGATGATAAAGAGAGGTTGACCGAATTCGACGGGTTGAGCGTTTTCGACACAGATTTCTTTGATCGTGCCGGACGTTTCCGCTTCAATTTCGTTCAATAACTTCATGGCTTCGATAATGCCCAACGTTTGACCTGCTTCCACATGATCACCGACTTTAACGAAGGGTTCGGCACCGGGGTTCGGGGCGCGGTAGAAGGTACCGACCATCGGAGAGGTCACAGTTGTGCCTTGGACCACGGGTTCTGCGGCAGG